>Ga0136846_1224896_pt1 | contig 10454 bp, 9 predicted proteins | sample HopSoiMetagenom2_FD_96841 | JGI IMG/M metagenome (GOLD analysis project Ga0136846, IMG submission 96841) | Grasslands soil microbial communities from Hopland, California, USA - 2 Assembly 2016 (version 4) | ecosystem: Environmental > Terrestrial > Soil > Grasslands | place: USA: Hopland... | reverse complement strand
GATCCACTGCCCCACATCCTTGGCTACCACGAGATCTTCCACCTCCTGACGCTCCTCGCCGCCGGCTGCCAGTACGCGGCAATTGCCTTCTACGTCCTCCCACGCGGGTGAGAAACAGGGCTACAATCTGGCCTGAAAAGTGAGCGGTAGTGGATGGTGCCGGTTGGCCCCTTTCTTGCCCGTTCAGGAGTTGGCAAGGAGGTGAAAGACAAGAATGGCATCCGGAACTGTCAAGTGGTTCAACGCGGACAAGGGTTACGGGTTCATCACCCCGGACGACGGTGGGAAGGACCTGTTCGTGCACTTCAGCGCCATCCAGGGGAGCGGCTACCGCTCCCTCAACGAAGGTGCGAAGGTGGAGTACGAGGCCCAGCAGGGCGACAAGGGCCCCCAGGCCGCGAACGTGAACCTGATGTCGTGACGTCGAACGGCGGCAGGCTGCTCTCGGGCGGCCTGCCGCCCGCCAAACACTCGAGGCGAACGAGAAAGGAGGCACTCATCGCACAGAAGGAAGACAAGGTCGAGATGACCGGGGAGATCGTCGAGGCGCTGCGGAACGGGATGTTCCGCATCAAGCTCGACAACGGTCACGAGACGCTTGGATATACGGCCGGCAAGATGCGCCGGTTCCGTATCCGCATGAATCCCGGCGACCGCGTCCGGATCGAGCTGTCAGCGTACGACCTCGATCGCGGCCGCATCGTCTACCGGCTCCGGCCGGGCGACGATCGTCCCGAGTAAACGAGGGCTTAACCTCGCATCCGTAACGCCGCGACTCTTCGGAAGACGCCAGGTGGGACAACGTCATCCACTCTGGGAGCGAAGATGAAGAATCGGAAGACCCTGATCGTCGCGGCGCTCGTCGCAGCGCTCGCCGTTCCGGCGGCGGCGCTGGCCGCAGGCTCACGCTCCGCCGACGGCGGACGCACGCTGTTCATCCGCAGCGCGGTCGAGCACGCCGGCGACACCGTGACGTTCCCGCTCTACCGCGGCACCAGCCAGGGCAAGACCATCTGGTACATCGTGCTGGACTCGTCGAACGGCAACGACGCGTCCGCGAAGGGCGTCAACACGTCGCAGAAGCTCGCGCACGCCCGCGGCACGACGGCGGTGCAGCGCGTCACGGTAACGAACGGCGTCGTCGACTTCCCCGCGAGCGTCGACTTCTCGCCCCAGCACATCGTGCAGGCGCCGAACGGCTTTCCGCCGACGGTGTTCCAGGCGGGGGCGGTCGGCCAGGTCGTGAACGGGGTCGCCTACAGCCCGCTGATCCAGCTCCCGGACGGGACGATCGAGAACGCGCCGCAGATCGCGTTCGACGCGAACGGCGACGGCACCATCGACCTCGCGACCGAGGCAGCGGACAAGGTCGTCTCGCTCGACGTTGCGAACCGCCGCGTGACGTATCGCGAGACGAACGGCTTCGCCCGCACGAATCCGGTGAAGTACGTGTCGACCGACTCGTCCGACCCGCTCGCCGCGGCCCTCGAGGACGCGACGCTCGCACCGGCGCTCGACGCCGCGCCGTTCGCGGGCGGAGACGGCACCGACTCGGCGCGCGCGAGCCTGGCGGCCTTCGTCAACGGCCAGACGGGAGCGACGAATCCGCAGCGCCAGGGTCTCAACTCGGCAGTCGCCGACGGGCTCGACCCGCTGAACATCCTCGCGTGGCGCCCGACGCAGGGCCGCTACAGCCCGCTGTGGGACGTGCACCTCGCGCAGTGGAGCGCGGCCGCCGTCGCGGCCGGCGCGAACACCCGCCAGACGGAGTTCGACGCCGTCGAGCAGCTCGCCGAGAACGGGACCATCACGGGCCCCGGCGGCGCCCCGTTCCGTGCCTCCGGCTTCATCGTCGACTGCCCCATCGTCAGCCAGGGGTAGACACCGCGGACTCGCGAGCATAGGTGTCAGACACCGCCCGCCGCGCGCCGGTGAACCGGTGCGGTTGCGGCGGTGTCAGACACCTACACTCGCTCGCATGGATCCCGCTGCTCTCGAGGCGCTCGAGCTCCCGGCGATCACCGCGCGGCTCGCGGCCGCCTCGGCGACGGAGCTCGGCGCAGAGCGCGCTCGCGCGCTCGAGCCGGTCACCGACGCCGAGACGGTCGTCGAGCGACAGGCGCTGACGGCCGAGGGCGTCGCGCTCCTCGACGCGGGCGTCGACCCTCCGCTCGCCGGCATCACCGACGTGCGCGGTGCCGTCGAGCGCGCCGCCCGTGAGGGGACGCTCGGCCCTGCGGAGCTGCGGGCTATCGCGGTGGCGGTCCGCGTCGCGCTCGAGGCGCGCCGCATCGTCGGCGAAGAGCGCGCGCTCGCGCCGCTGCTGCACGAGCGCCTGTCGTTGCTCGAGCCGCGTCTCGCCACGGTCGCCGACGAGATCGAGCGTGCGATCGAGGACGACGGCTCGGACGTTCGCGACACGGCGTCGCCGCTCCTGCGCCGGCTACGCCGCGAGCTGCGCAACGGCGGTGCGCGCGTGCGCGAGGAGTTGGCGCGCGTCGCGCGGTCACGCGACGTGCAGGAGGCGCTGCAGGAGACGTTCCTCGCCGAGCGCGGAGGCCGTCCGGTGCTCGCAGTGCGCGCCGGCGCGCGCTCGAAGGTGCCGGGCATCGTGCACGACGCCTCGAGCACCGGGCAGACCCTCTTCGTCGAGCCGTTCGCGGTCGTCGAGCTGAACAACCGGCTGGCCGAGGCGGCAGCGGACGCGCGCGAGGAGGTCGAGCGGATCCTGCGCGAGCTGTCGTCATCGGTCGCGGCGCAGGCCGCAGGGCTCGTCGCGCTCGTCGAGACGACGTCCCACGTCGACGTGGTGCTCGCCTCCGCGTCGTTGTCGCGCTCGTGGGGCGGCGCGCCGGTCACGATCTCCGACGGCGTCCGCCTGCTCTCCGCGCGCCATCCGCTGCTCGACCGGCGCACGGCGGTGCCGATCGACCTCGACCTCGATGCACTGCGCGCGGTCGTGATCAGCGGCCCGAACACGGGCGGAAAGACCGTCGCGCTGAAGACGCTCGGGCTGGCGGCGCTCCTCCATCAGTGCGGGCTGAGGCCGCCGGCCGACCTCGTCTCGCTGCCGATCTTCGACAGCGTCCTCGCCGACATCGGCGACAGGCAGTCGATCGAGATGAGCCTCTCGACCTTCTCCGGCCATCTGAGCACGCTCATCGAGATCCTCCGCTCCGCGACCGAGCGCTCGCTCGTGCTGCTCGACGAGGTCGCGGCCGGCACCGATCCGGAGGAGGGATCGGCGCTCGCCCAGGCGCTCGTCGCGCGCCTCGCGCGGCAGGCGAGGCTCACGTTCGTCACGCCGCACTCCCCCGAGCTGAAGGAGTGGGCGAGCTCGACGCCGGAGGTCGCGAATGCGGCGACGAGCTTCGATCCCGACACCGGCCGTCCGCTCTACCGTGTCGACCTCGGCCGCCCCGGCACGTCGCACGCGCTCCGGATCGCCGAGCGTCTCGGCCTCGACGACGACGTGGTCGCGGACGCGCGTGCGCGAGTGACGCCGGAGCGCCTGCGCACCGCCGAGCTGCTCGCCGAAGCACAGGCTGCCGAGCGGGCCGCCGTCGAGCTGCGCGACGACGCGGCCGTCACGGCGGCGCGCGTCCGCGAGCGCGAGGCCGAGCTCAATCGCGAGCTCGGCCGGCAGCGGGAGGCGGCCGAGCGCGTGCGCACGGAGGCGATCGCTGCGGCCGAGGCGGAGCTCGCGGCAGCGCGCGCCGAGCTGGGCGCGCTGCGAGGAGAGCTGCGGGCGGCGCGGCGGCGCCGGCGCGAGCCGGACCAGGACCGCGCCCTCGGTGCGGCCACGGAGCGCGCGGCCCGCGCTGAGAGTGCGCTCGGCGACCTCAGCGCGCCGCTGCAGGCGATCGCGGCGCTCGCGGTGGGCGACCCCGTCGAGTCGGATGTCGGCGTGCGAGGCACGATCGCTTCGATCCGCGGCGACGACGCCGAGGTCGTCGGTGCGGCCGGGCAGCGCGTGCGGATCCCGCTGACGCGGCTGCGTCCGTCACGCGAGCGCGCGCCGGAGGAGCGCGCGCCGGTCGTGCAGGTGCGCGCCTCGGCGCGCGGCGACGTGTCGGATCAGCTCGACGTGCGCGGGCTCCCCGGCCACGAGGCGCGCGAGCTCGTGCGCCGGCTCGTCGACGACGCGGCGCTTGCCGGCCTGAAGTCGGTGCGCGTCGTCCACGGCCGCGGTACCGGTGCGCTGCGCAAGGCCGTGCGCGAGGAGCTCGCGAGCCATCCGCTCGTGGAGAGGCGCGAGAGCGACGCCGAGGACGGCGCCACTCTCGCGCATCTCGGGTAGAGCGTTTAGTAGCGCCGCTTGCGGTTGCGACTGCGCGTCTGCGTGGCCATGCCCGACGCTGCGAAGGCGTCGGTGTGGCCGAGGTTCCGCGCGAGCCGCTGGACGTCGGCGCGCTGCTCGGGCGTCACGAACGTGACACCCGTGCCGGTTCGCCCGGCGCGTCCCGTGCGGCCGACGCGGTGCACGTAGTCGTCGCCGGTGTGCGGCGGGTCGAAGTTGATGACATGCGTGATGTCGTCCACGTCTAGCCCGCGGGCCGCAACGTCAGTGGCGACGAGCGTCGAGACGCGGCCCGACTCGAACTGGGCGAGCGAGCGCTCGCGAGCGTTCTGAGACATGTTGCCGTGCATGACCACGGCCGGCACGCCGTGCTGCCGTGAAAGCTTCCTCGCCAGCTTGTCGGCGCCGTGCTTGGTGCGGACGAATACGAGCGCGAGACCGCGCCCGCCGTCGCCGAGCTGCTCGACGAGCCGCTCGATCTTCGTCTCGGATGTCACCGCAACGAACTCGTGCTCGATCGCTCCGCGCTCGGCTTCGGTACGCGGGGCCGCCGTGTGGCGGACGGCGTTCGCCGTGTACCGCCGCGCGAGGTCGGCCACCGCTCCGTCCAGCGTGGCCGAGAAGAGCATCGTCTGCCGGTTCTCGGGAACGCGCTGCAGGATGCGGTCGACCTGCGGGCGGAAGCCCATGTCGAGCATGCGGTCGGCCTCGTCGAGGACGAGGACGCGCACCTGCCCGAGCTGCACCAGGCCGCGTTCCATGAGGTCGAAGAGACGGCCGGGCGTCGCGACGAGGATGTTGGCCTGGCGCGCGCGCTTGGCCTGTGGGCCGAGCGACGTTCCGCCGTAGACGGCGGCGATCTTCAGGTTCTTCGCGGCGGCATGCGGCCTGAGCTCGTCGACGACCTGCGTTGCGAGCTCGCGTGTCGGCACGAGCACGAGCGCGCCGGGACGACTGTTCGACGCCGTCCGCTCGACGACCGGTAGCCCGAAGGCGAGTGTCTTGCCGGACCCCGTGGGCGAGGCGGCGAGGATGTCGACGCCGGCAAGGGCGTCCTCGAGCACAAGGCTCTGCACCGCGAACGGTGTGTGGATGTTGCGCTCGGCGAGCGTGCCAATGACCGGCGTGCTGACGCCGAGGGCGCTGAAAGACTTCGACAAGTTGTTCGACTCCTTGGTTCAGGGTTCGAGATGCAAGAGACTCGAATCGCCTGAGTAGGAGGAACGAGAAGCTGAATCTCACGGTCGCAACTGCGCGGGCCGTGGCATCAAGGTAGCACGGGCGCGGCAGTCTCCCCACGCGCCTGGACGAGCACGGCCACGAGCACGATCGCCCCGCCGACGAGCGTCGCCGTGGCGGGCTGCTCCGAGAGGAACAGCCAGACCCACAGCGGGCCGAGCACGATCTCGAGCAGCGTGATCAACGCCACCTCGCCGGCTGGGATCAGGCGGGCGCCGACGGTGAGGAACACGAAACCGAGCCCGATCTGGCAGACGCCGAGCGTCGCGAGCAGCGCGACGTCCTTCGTCGTCGCCTCTCCGAAATGGCTGAACGGGGCGGCGAGGACGAACACGACGACCTGCGAGAGGCACATCGCCGGCGCCATCGACACCTCGCGCCGGTGGCGCGTGATCACGATCACGCCGGCGAAGGAGAGCGACATGACGATCGTCAGCAGCTGGCCGAGCGCGCTCGTCCCGCCGGGGCCGCCGACCATCAGCGCGACTCCCGCAAGAGCGACGACCATCGCGATCCACGTGCGCCGCGACACCGGCTCCCCGAGCAGCGTGCCGAGTGCCGCGGCGGCGATCGGCGCGAGCGCCTGCATGAAGAGGACGTTCGCGACCGACGCGTGGTTCAGCGCGATGAAGAACGACGCACTCGAGATGCAGAGCAGCGCGACCACGCCGATCCCTCCGTGGCCGATCGCGCGGAATGCGCTCAGGACGCGGCCGCGCTCGGCGATCGCGACGTAGGCGCCGACGCCGAGCGCCGCGAAGAGTGCGCGCCCGGCGAGCTGCGTCGCCGTGTCGACCGACAGCTCGCGCTGCAGGAGCCCGGCCGTCGACCAGGCAATCGCCGCGAGCGCGACGTACAGGCGCCCGCGACGCTGCTCGTGGTCGGACACGACGTGCAGTCTGCACGCCAACGGGCCACTGGCTACCGAACCTGGTTCGGTGTTTGAACCAGGTTCGCGAGTTTCGCTTCAGGCGGCTGCTTCGCTCCGCGCCCGCGCGCGCTGCGATGCGATGAAGTCGCGGTACCAGTAGAAGCTTCCCTTCGGCACGCGCTCGAGCGTCGCGAAGTCGATGTAGATGAGGCCGAAGCGCTTCCAATAGCCCCACGCCCACTCGAAGTTGTCGAGCAGCGACCACGCGAAGTAGCCGCGGAGCGGGACTCCCTCCGCGACCGCACGCGCGGCGCCCGCGATGTAGGCCTCCAGGTACGCCTGGCGCTCCGGGTCGCGCACGAGCCCTTCGTGATCGCGCACGTCGGGATATGCGGCGCCGTTCTCGGTGACATACAGCGCGGCCGGCGAGTAGTCGCGGTGCAGTCGGAGCAGCAGGTCTTGGAGCCCTTCGGGGACGACCTCCCACCCCATGTCCGTCCGGTCGACGTCGTTGCGCCGCACGATCTGCGAGCGGCCGCCGTTCGAGTCGGCCGATACGAGCGGCGAGGTGTAGTTGTTCACTCCGAGGAAGTCGATCGGCGCCGAGATCGTCTCGAGGTCGCCGTCGCGGATCTCCGGCAGGATCGCGCTCCACGCCTCGACCATGTCGTCCGGGTACTCGCCGCGGAAGATCGGGTCGAGGAACCAGCGGTTGTGCAGGCCGTCGACCCAGCGCGTCGCCGCCCGGTCTTCCGGAGAGTCGCTCACTGCGTACGGCGCGTCGAGGTTCAGCGTGATCCCGACCTGCGCCCCGGGCGAGCTCCGGCGCAGGATCTCGACCGCGCGTCCGTGAGAGAGGAGCAGATGGTGCGCCGTCGCGAGCGCGTCGGACTCCGATTGCCGGCCCGGCGCATGGTGGCCCCAGCCGTGGCCGACCCATGACACGACCCACGGCTCGTTGTGCGTGATCCAGTGGCCGACGCGGTCGCCGAGCCGTTCGCTCACGGCCTCGACGTACTCCGCGAAGGCGTCGACGATGTCGCGCGCGGGCCAGCCGCCCGCGTCCTCGAGCGCCTGCGGCGTGTCCCAGTGGAAGAGCGTCACGAACGGCGAGATGCCGTTGCCGAGCAGCTCGTCGACCAGCCGGTCGTAGAAGTCGAGGCCTTTCGTATTCACGCGCCCGCGCCCGTCGGGGAAGATGCGCGGCCAGGCGATCGAGAACCGGAACGCGTCCAGGCCGAGCTCGCGCATGAGCGCGATGTCGTCGCGGTAGCGGTGGTAGAAGTCGCACGCGACCGCCCCGCTCTCGCCGTTCCGCACCTTCCCCGGCGTCGCGCAGAAGCGGTCCCAGACGCTCTCGCCGCGCCCGTCCTCGTTCGCAGCGCCCTCGATCTGGTACGACGCGGTTGCTGCGCCCCAAACGAAGTCAGTTGGGAACGGCGGTGTGAGTTGACTCGACATGGGCTTCCTCTCGGATTGCAGGTGACGGAGCGGTGACGTGGCAGCGGGCGCTATGGGCGGGACGCGCAGCGACGAGCTCGGGCGTGACCTCGGAGCAGACGCCGATCCGCAGCGGGCAGCGGCCGACGAAGCGGCAGCCCTCGGGCGGATCGACTGCCGCCGACGCGAGCCCCTTGCGGACCTCGATGCGGTCACGCGCTCCCGCGGCGGGATCCGGAACGGAGGCGAGCAGCAGCTGCGTGTAGGGGTGGAGCGGGTCCTGCAGGACCGCCTCGGCGGGGCCCTGCTCGACGATTTGGCCGGCGTACATCACGAGAACCGTGTCGGCGACGTAGCGCGCGCTTGCGAGGTCGTGCGTCACGTAGAGGAACGCCAGCCGCTCGCGGTCCTTCAGCTCGAGCATCAGATTCAGGATCCCGATGCGGATCGAGACGTCGAGCATCGACGTCGGCTCGTCCGCGACGAGCACCGACGGCCGAACGGCGAGGGCGCGCGCGATCGCGACGCGCTGCCGCTGCCCGCCCGACAGCTGGTGCGGGTACTTCTCGAGGTATTTGTCCGGCGGCGTGAGCCCTACGGTCTCGAGCAGCTCGTGGAGTCGTGCGTCGATGCGCTCGCTCGGAACGGTCTTGTGGATCTTGAGCGGCCGCGTGAGGTGATAGCGGATCGTCTTGACCGGGTTCAGCGAGCCGAACGGGTCTTGGAAGATCATTTGCACCTGCGTGCGGTAGCGCAGCACGTCGCCCCGGCGCCGGTCGCGGCTCACGTCCTTCCCCTCGAAGAGGACTGTTCCGGCCGTCGGGTCGTAGAGGCGCGCGAGGAGCCGTGCGACCGTGCTCTTGCCGCTCCCGCTCTCGCCGACGAGCGCCGTGATCGTTCCGGGGCGCAACGCGAAGGTCACGTCGTCGACCGCATGCACGCGGCTGCTGTTGGGGAGCAGGCCGGTGCCGGCGGCGAAGTACTTCGTCAGCCCGCGAACCTCGATCGGCGCCACGATCGACGACGTCATCCGCGCTGCTCCACCAGGTGGCACGCGACGCGGTGGTCGGGCGCGACGTCGCGGAGGATCGGGCGCACGGCCGTTTGCAGCGCATAGAGGGGCGCGTCGGCGGGCGAGCAGTGCGGGCAGCGCGGGTGGAACCGGCAGCCGGCCGGCGGGGCCGCGAGATCGGGCGGCGAGCCCGGGATCCCCGTCATGCGCTCGCGCGGCCCCGTCAGCGACGGGAAGGAGCTGATGAGCCCGAGTGTGTACGGGTGGCGCGCGTCGTGCTGGAGCCGCGCTGCGGGCGCCTCCTCGACGACCTCGCCTGCATACATGATCGCGATGCGGTGCGCGAACTCGAACAGCAGCGAGAGGTCGTGCGTGATGAAGAGCACGGCGAAGCCGAGCTCGTTCTGCAGGTCGCGGATCTGCTGCAGGATCTCGCGTTGCACGACGACGTCGAGCGCGGTCGTCGGCTCGTCCATGATCACGAGCTCCGGGCGGAGCGCGAGCGCCATCGCGATGATCACGCGCTGCCGCATGCCACCCGAGAGCTCGTGCGGGTAGGCGCGCACCCGCCGCCTGTCGATGCCGACGAGATCGAGCAGCTCGGCAGCGCGGTCGAGCGCGGCACGCTTCGACACGCGCTCGTGCGCCTGCATCATGTCGACGAACTGGTCGCCGACGCGCATCACCGGGTTGAGCGCGTTCATCGCGCTCTGGAACACCATCGAGACGTTGCGCCACCGGTGACGGCGCAGCTCCTCCTGGGTCTTCGCGGTGAGCTCGTCGCCGCGGAAGAAGATCCCGCCGTCGACCACGTGCGCCGGAGGCCGAAGGATCTGCATCAGCGCGTTCGCCACCGTCGTCTTGCCGCAGCCGGACTCGCCCGCGAGGCCGAGGATCTCGCCCCCGCCGATCGTGAGGTCCACGCCGTCGACGGCGACCACGTCGCCGTAGGCGACCGTGAGGCCGCGCAACTCGACCAGCGTCTCGCGCCCGAGCTCCATCGACGGCTGCGACTCTTGCACCGCCGCCGTCATCGCGACTTCCTGAGGCGCGGGTTGCTGACCTCGTCGATGCCCGCGAGGAGGAACACGAGCCCGACGACGGTGATCACGAGGGCGAGGCCGGGGAAGAGGAACGGCCACCACTCGCCCTGCAGCACCGTCGAGTTCGTCTGCGCCCAGTAGAGCACCATGCCCCAGCTCACGTGCGCGGTGTCGCCGAGCCCGAGGAACTCGAGGCCGGCGTCGACGAGCAGGGCGATGTAGAAGACGAGCACGAAGGCGGCGGCGATGCGGCTGATCATGTTCGGCATCAGCTCGCCGAAGACGATGCGCCACGTCGACTCGCCGGCCGTCTTCGCGGCAAGCACGAAGTCACGGTTGCGCAGCGACAGCGCCTGCCCGCGCAGGATGCGCGCCTCGAATGCCCAGAGCGTCAAGCCGAGGACGAGGACCATCGTCAGCATCCCGCGGTTGCTCAGATAGCCGGAGATGACGATCAGGAGCGGGATCGTCGGGATGACGAGTAAAACGCTTGTGAGGAAGTTGATGATCTCGTCGACGATCCCTCCGCAGTAGGCGGCGAGGATGCCG
>Ga0136846_1208737_pt1 | contig 10454 bp, 10 predicted proteins | sample HopSoiMetagenom2_FD_96841 | JGI IMG/M metagenome (GOLD analysis project Ga0136846, IMG submission 96841) | Grasslands soil microbial communities from Hopland, California, USA - 2 Assembly 2016 (version 4) | ecosystem: Environmental > Terrestrial > Soil > Grasslands | place: USA: Hopland... | reverse complement strand
TCGCCCGACGCTTTCGCACATCGCACTTCAGAGTCGTCGATTGCCGAGCAGCTCGGCGACGTATTCATCCTCAACGGACTCCCGCGTCCCGCTGCCGCTGACGATGATCGCATTGGCGGCTGGCAGCTGATGTATCAACTGCTGGAATCGAACGCCTGGGTTATCACGGAAAATTGCGCGAAGTTGATCGAGCGCCTGCCGCTGCTGGTGCGCGACAACACGCGCGTTGAAGACATTCACAAATCCGATGGCGACGATCCTGCGGATGCCGCGCGCTACGGTTTGGTCTCCGGCGGAAGGCTCGCTGGTGTTGGGGCAGGGCATTTCCCCTTCGGTGGAAGCCCGCCCGGGGCGACTTCATGGTCGCCCACATTTAATGGAGCAGAGCCAGGGGCGCGCTTTGGTTCTCGAGGTGGAGCGAACACGCCCCAGGTTGGCGCGCATTTCGTCACCGGCATGCCGATTGACGAGCAGATTCGCCGCCAGGTCAGCGCGACCGATCCGACGTCGCAAGCGATTCACTACCAGCGCCTGGAAGGCGAAGCTAAAAAATTCTTCCGGCCGAAGCCGCTAGCGGGCCGCCGCCGTTGGTAAGTAGCACAGGCACTCCTGCCTGTGGGCGTGTAAGCATGGCCGTGAACCTCACTGAGATAGCGATTCACACATCGGGCCAGACCCACGGCGTCGTTACTGAGAATTCTGCCGCACGCGTTGGCTCTACCGCTGCATCAACCGAGCACAGGCAGCCGTGCCTGTGCTACTGGAACCGAAATTGAAAGAGATGAAAGTATGAAGGATTTTCTCCAGCGTTTGATGCAAAGCCGGTATGTCAGCTTGCTGGAAGAGGAAGTAGCGCGCCTGCGTGCCGAAAATCGTGCGCTCACGAACTCGTTGCTGGGTACTGCGGGATTTCCGCCGGTCGACTACCCGGAAGCGCCGAAGTTGCAGCAGTTGCCGCGCCCACGCAAGCGTTCCTGGCACCAGATTCAAGCTTGGCGGGAACGTGCGGCAGCAGCCGAACCAGACTTGAATTTTGATGAGAAGTCAGACACGAGGGCGAATGGACTCAAATAGCACTACTGATAGTTGGAGTCGCCTGCCCGGCGCGATCGCACCGGCGGATGGCAATGCGGCCGCATCCTCGCGCGGCTCGGTAGCTCAGGCCTACAGGCCTGAGGGTTTAGATGCCAATGGTGCCGATGCCGAAACGGCGAGCAACGCCGCGCATGACGGCAACGACGTGATCGATCTCGGGCCAAACAACGAGCGGCTTGAGGATCTCAAGCCCAAGCTCGTGCACGCGTTGCGCGAACTGGTGCGCCAGTATCGCGAGGAAGGTGTCGTCGCCCGCCGCCACGAAATTCGCCGCATTCGCCAAGCGCGGCTGTTCTGGCAGGGGCTGCAATACGCCTGGTGGAATCCCAATGACATGAACTGGCACCAGCCGTTCGAGCAGCGCTTCGCGGACGATCGCCAGCTAGAGGAAATGCCGCGTTATCAATTCGTCACCAATTTTTATCAGGGGTTTGGCCTGAGCTTTATCGCCGTGCTTTCGCAGGATGTGCCGAGCGTGCGTTTCTATCCGCAGTCCGCACAATCGCTGCAGGATATTTCCGCCGCTCGAGCGGCCAGCGATGTGGCCACGCTGATCGAGCAGAACAATCACATCGAGCAGCTGCTCACATCAATCGGCTATTTCCTGTGGACCGATGGCAAGCTTGGCGCTTACGTGCGCTATGTGGCGGATGGACAGCGCTTCGGCTTCCACGATGAAAACATTCTCGAAGCGTTAGAAATCCTGCTAGGTGAAGACGTCTACGTCTGCCCGAGTTGTGGCAAAGAAATAGCAGTGGCCCGTGACTCGCGACCCATGTCCCGTGAAAACCCCGAGGCCTACGCTAGCGCTGTGGACCATTTTTCTTCCACGGATCACGGGTCGCGAGACACGGATCACGTCGACGCTTCGGGCACAATCGATCTTAACTGCAGTGTATGCGGAACGGCGCTGACCACGGCGTCGCTACATCCCGCCGAGCGCGTTTCCGTCCCACGCATCGCCGGCACTCGCCGCGTGCCCAATGGGCAGGAAGTCATCTCCATCGCCGGAGGGCTCGAGCTAAACACGCCCGTATGGGCCAACGAGATGCACGAATATCCGTACCTGCAATGGCAGGCGGAAGTGCATCGGGCGAAACTCAAAGCCGCGTATCCGCACGCCGCCGCCAAAATCGAATCCAGCCCATCGCAAGCCGCCGAAGATGTTTACGCACGCGTATCGCGCCTGAGCGTCGAGCAAGGTCTGCCATCCATTCATCCCGGCGACGCGCTGATGAACCTGATCACCTTCGATCGCACCTGGCTACGGCCGTGGGCGTTCTACTCGGTCGAAGACGCCGACGTTCGCAACGAACTTCTCGCACTTTTCCCAGACGGCTGCTACATCGCTTTCGCCGGCGACACCTACTGTGAAGCGCGCAGCGAATCGATGGACGATCACTGGCGCGTCCTGCACGCTCTACCCGGCGATGGCCAAAATCGCCCCAGCGTTGGCGATTCGCTGGTACAAGTGCAGGAGCGCTACAACGTTTTGTCGAACATGCAGGCGGAAACGTACGAGTACGGCATCCCGCCGATCTACGCCGATCCGCAAGTGCTCGATTTCGACGCGCTGTCGAATCAAACCGCCGAGCCCGCTGCGCATTTCCCGGCGCGCGCGCGTCCTGGCCAGCCGCTGGCCGCAGGATTTTTCCAGCCGGCGCCCGCGCAAGTTCCGCCGGACATGATTCGCCATCAGCAGGATCTGATCGGCCCGGTGGCGCAATTTCTCACCGGCCTGTTTCCCGCAATTTTCGGCGGCAACATGGAAGATGTGAAGACCGCCAGCGGCTACGCGCTCGCTCGCGATCAGGCCATGGGCCGACTCGGACTGGTGTGGCGTCGCACGAAACAGTTCTACGCTGATGTGATGCTGCTCGGCGTGGACTGCTTCCGAAAAAATCGGCCCGAAGATGCGGAGATCCCACTGCTGGGTCCCGACGGCGTCTTCGATTCGCACACGGTGCGTCTGATCGATCTCAAAGGCAATATTCAGGTGCATCCCGAAGCGGACGAAACATTTCCGCGCCTGAAATCTCAACAACGCGGCGTGCTGCAATCGTTGTTCGCAGTGCAAGATCCCGTCGTGCAGCGCGCGCTCGTCGAGCCGGCGAATCTCGGTTACATCAAAAATGTCCTCGGCCTGAGTGAGCTGGTGATCCCCGGCGAAGATTCGCGCAATAAGCAGCTGCGCGAAATCCAGCAATTGCTGGCGAGCGCCCCGATCGTGGTGCCAATAGGCGGCGACGTGAATCGTGGCTCGTGGCCCGTGCCCCGTGAGAATCAGACGCCCGCTGCGAATGGTTCACAAATGTCGGATGGAATTAACGCTGCCGATGTAAACGGCAACCCGATAGACGGAGAAAATCACGGGCCACGGATCACGGAACACGGATCACAGCCTTTGTTTCTCCCCTCGGTTCCCGTCGATCAACTTCTCGACGATCACGCCACCGAGTTCGAGGAGTGCAAACGCTGGGCCAACTCCGACGGCGGCCAGGCCTCGCGCCTGACCAATCCCACCGGCTTCGCCAACGTCCGCGCCCACGCCGAAGCCCACCTGCGCATCATGCAGGCAACACAAATCGGCCAAGCCGCCATGTCAACCCCCACACAATCAGCGAACAAGAAGTGAGACAAGTGTCCCAGCTGACGAGTTCTTATTAAAGCTTTCATCGCTTTTCTTTAATTAACGATGTTGTTGTTAAAGCGGCCTTTCTTTTGCGGATGAAGGTTTAGGGAATGCGCACGTCGATTTCCTCGACGCACGCCTGCGGGTTGTCGTAGTAGCCGGCGCCGGTGCGCCATGGACCATCGTGAATGGAGACGTCGGAGAGCTCAGATAAATTGAGACAGCGCCATGCGCCGCCGAGCGGAAGCCCTTGGCTGCTGCTACCTCCGACCTGGAAAAACAAAGCGTGCTCCTTGCCGGCCTCCCATCCCAAGACGTGCGGGCACATTTCGCGCTGGAGTCCGCGATACACGGCAAACACCAGCTTTCGCTGCAGGAGCGCGTGTTTGACCTGAGCGAAGGTAAACGTCAGAACTCCGTTCATACCGCTTTGATGGGGCAACACGCCGACTGGCTTTCGAGAAAATTATGAATTCAACTGCACCAATGCCGGGCAATGGAACCAATGGCGGCAACGGCGAGACTTCCATCGACGTTTTGTTCGCGCTCAGCGACGAGCAGATCCTGGAAATCGATCCGGAACCGGTGGATCTTGAGATTTCGGACGCGCATCCTGATGCCAGCGAGTTCGATGAACTCGTCGCGTCGAGTCCAAGTGGTCAGGACCGGCCAGGATCACGACAAGATCATCTCGCCCATCGTGGTCCGGTAAACACGCAATTCACTGGCGCGACCAGCGAAGCTGGCCGCGCTCGCACGCAGCCGACGCAGGATGCGTCGACTGCTACCACCGTTGACGAAGCACACACCAGCGGCCATGAAGTCGGCGCATCCGAAACGCCGCCGCAGTGGCTTGCGGATCGCATGAGCGATCCGCAAGTGGGCGCCGAGGCGCGCGAGCTGTGGAACAGCTCGCAGCTTGCTCGCCAGAGCGAGCCAGCGCGGCAGGAGGCCGCCGCGTTTCGCGAAGTGTTCGCGAAACCCGACGACGCGCGCGCTGCCGCGCAGCGTGCGCGTATGCTCGACGACATCGACCGCGCCTACTTCGCCGGTGACGCGACGCAGCGAGCAGAGCTCGCTGCGTCCATGCTCCGCGAAGATCCCGCCGCCTTCCGCGAAATGGTTTTCGCCGGCCTCCGCGCGCTCGAAGCCGCCGGCCACAATCCCAGCGCGCCGAATTCGACAATCGCCGCAGGCACCCTTGTAGCGCAGGCCTTCAGGCCTGAGGGTTTAGACGCAAATGGCGCGCGTCCCACAACGACAAGCAACTCCGCCATACAGAGCCCGTTGCGCTCAGGCACCCAGCCGTCTGATCGAAACACCCTCACCTCTGAAGGGGTGAGCTACAACTCAGCACCTCGCGTTACGAATACTAATTCGTCTGCCATCGAACACTCGGCTGGGCAAGAGGTCACGCAACACGGATCACGGGTCACGAATCATGCTCCTGCTGACGCCGCCCTCGCGGCCTACTCCGCATTCGAGCGCAGCGCCAACGACGATCTCGAACGCAGCGTCGGAACCGTCATCGACCGAACACTCGCCCAAGCATTGCCGGCAACCCAGCCACTTTTGGCTGTGCATGGCGAAAGCGTGCACGCACGAGGCCCAGCGCTACGCGAACGCCTCGCTGCCACCATTCGCCAGGACGTCGAGAAATCGCTGCAAGGCGATCGCCAGCTCGGCGAGCAGGTCGCGCAGATCTTGTCCGCGCGCCGCTTCGACAACGAAGCCCGCGCCAGCATCGTTCGCCTGATCGGCGAACGTGCGCAGCAACTAGTCCCCAGCGCTGCCCGCCGCGTGCTCAGCGAATGGACGCAGACCACGCTGGCCGCTCATCGCGGCCAACGCGCTCGCGAAGACGCAACTACATCGAGAAGGGAACTGGATCCTGCCCGTCCGGCAGGCGGGTCTGCTAATGCAAGCCGCACCAACACAGCGTCCGCGTCGCGCGCCGCTGCTACCGCAGCGTCTTCGCAACGCAGCAACCAGGCAAGCACACAGCGCCGGCAGGATGCCGGCGCTACGAAAACTACCCGCGGCGTCGATTATCGTCGCCTCAGCGACGAACAAATCCTCGATTCGTGAGCGCAACGCTCATGCGGGCATCGAGTCTGCGCGCCTGTAGCTCACCCCTTCAGGGGTGAGGCTTGTGCGATCGGACGGCAACATCGAGCCACGCACCGACGGCGCGGACACCACCTCGCCGTTCGCTCTGACCGTGCTTGCACCGAAATCTAAATCCTCAGGCCCGTGGGCCTGAGCTACAACAGCGGCGCTTCTCGCCGCTCACACAAACTTTTTCCGGCGCCTTCTCAAGAGACGCCGGTGCGATTCCGCTACAGCAACTCCCACCCCGGGTGCAGAGGCCGGCGCGTCGCAGCGTTTCGATCGTCCCCCGCGATCGCATTCGCGGCGGCGGCCGGCCTCTGCGCATCTTGCCGTCAACAGCCGGGGCGGATCGCACGCTGCAGTCCATCGCTTCGCGATTGCCAGCAATGGTGATCGCTCTGCGATCAGTCAAACCACGATCGCTTCGCGATCATCATGACGCCGCCCTCACAGGCGGCGCTCACGTCGGCCGCTTTGCGGCCGCCTCTAAAAAGGAGAATCACAGATGCCAGCACAAGCAAACGCGAATGTCATCGCGCTGCAGCTCGAGAAGGTCCGCGACAAAGTGCCTCTGCTCTACGAGCGCGACGACATTTTACTCACCATGATTCAGCAGCGCGGCGACGTCGAAAAAGTTTCCAGCCGCAACATGCGCCTTCCGCTGCAGGTCAATCCTGGCGGCAAAGCCGGCAGCTACAACGCCGACGGCGGCGATCTCGGCCGCGGCTCCGGCACCGCTTACGACGTCGCGCAGGTCTCGCCGATTTTCTTCCGCTTCGCCATTGAAATTACCAAGCTGGTCGAATACGCCACGGCGGCGCGCGAGAAAGCGCTCGAAAGCGCCGTCAAGCGCGAGCTCGCCAACGGCATGAAGCAGTTCCGCGCCTTCCTGGACAAGCTGATGCAGACCGCCGGCAACGGCGTGCTCGGCACCATCAGCTCGATCGCCAGCACCACTTTCACCATGGCGGTGCCCAGCGGCGCAGCGCTCGTCTACGTCGGCCAGACCGTCCAGGTTTACGACACCACGCTGACCACCAATCGCGGCACGTGCAGCGTCGTGGCCGCCGATCCGATCAACGCGCAGACCATCACGGTGGATGCAGCTCCTGGCGGCACCATCGCGGGCGATGTGATCGTGCACGACGGGCTCTCCGGCGCGAGCCCGGTCTCGCTTTTTGGCATCAAGTATCACCAGAACGCCGCGACCACCGGCACGTGGCTTAACCTCAACCGCGCCACGTATCCTGTGCAACTGCAGACGCCGCGTGTGAACGCCGGCAACGCCGCACTCACGCCGTCCAACGTGCGCCTGGCGATCAACAAAGTCCGCAAATCGCTGGGCATCAATCACGTCTCCAAGCTGATCGCCTACATGGCTGTCGAGCAGGAACACGCCTGGGAAAATCTCGGCATCACTGTCAGCCAGATCATCAAGGAAGGCGGCGCCAGTGATGGAAATGATCTGGATCTGCTCTTCAGCGGCCGCAAAACGATGAGCGGAGTTCCGATCAAGTCAAGCGTAAATGCCGACCAGACCCGCGTCGATTTCCTCGACCTGTCGCACTGGGGCCGCGCCGTGCTGAAAGACATCGACTTCTACGAAGTCAATGGCAACACGGTGTTCCCGATTTACGGCGCCAGCGGCGGCCTCGCAGCCAGCTACATCTTTTACTTCGACACCGCGTTCCAGGTGTGGGATGACTCGCCGCGTACCGGCGCGTTCATCGACACGCTAGCTCGCCCAAGCGGTTATTAGTCGTAACGTGCCCGCCACAACGCAAGGTCGGCGCGGCTCGTGTTCCGTGCAACGTGGCCCGTGGAAGAGCTTTTCACGGGTCACGGGCCACGGGTCACAGGCCACGATGGTGTTGTCACGCATCCGCGTGCTCCGCGAAACGCACGACACGCCCGAACGCGTCGCGCATCAGCTTGAACTCGCCGGCGGACGCAATCCCTTCGGCGAACCGAACTATCGCGCTGTCTGGGGATGGAATCGGCTAGGCTGGATCGGCGGCAAATTCGAGGAGCGCGATCCGCAAAATGGATCGCTACTCCGCGAAGTTATCGATCTTCGGCTCGAGCCGAAATATCCGGCGGTAAATCGCTAGCACATCGAGAAGTGGTTGCCCGCGGAAGCGTACGGTTCGCCACGCGTGTGGTATGCGCAAACGCTGGAAGTCGCAGGAGGACGCAACGTGCCCGCACTGGGCCCGTACCCCGCCCGCGGCGAATACGAACACTGCTTCACGCTAGAAGACAAGCGTGGCGATTTTGTGCAGCTCACGGCGACAGCCGCGGAACACATCGCGCGTGCCATCGAGTGGTCGCGTAAGCATCCAAGATCGAAATCACGCGGTGCTATCGACAACCGCGAACAGCGCCAGGAGCGCGAATATGAAGCCTGGGCCTACAACATGCTCGACGATGCGGTCCCAGCTTTCCACCGCCAGCCCTTCGTCACGGTTTCCTAGGTACGGCATCCCGCGCTTCACTTGGGCCCGTCTCGTCACATGGGTCGATCGGCTCTTCACGCTTGAGGCGTCTTCTTCAATGCGCGCAGGACGCCGCGAAGAAGTATGTACGAACCCATAATGATTAGGAATAAGACGAGGGATCTATCGGCGGGAGTGAGACCTGCATCGCGGATTCGCGAATAATATTTTGCTCCGAAAAGCAATAAGATTAGGCCGACTCCCACGTAACTACGCGTTTTTGGCTCCCAGTTCACAGTCGAGTGCCAGCTTCCTTCACCACCACCAGGGCGTATCGCTCTTTTCCTGATTGCGGCTGGTGAGGAATAGATAGCCGAAGATGGCGATCAAGCTGGTCCAGTAATACATCTCGTTGGACCGCCCCACTTTGAAGATGCTTTGCGTCACAACGCAGATGCAGCAGATCAGCAGGCCCATCCCGGACACAACGCGCAGCCAAATTTTCCCTAGCATCCACCGACCCTTGTTCTAAAACCGACCGCGGCGCCGACCACCGCAGAGAAGCAACGAATGGCTGAAAGTCTATGCGACTGTTTTGGAGGAGTCTAGACCAGTGTTAACACGCCTTGAATTATGGCTAAAGGGTCTTATCGCGGCCGCCATCAGCGGCGGCGCCGGCGGCATCCTCACTGGATTCGCCGCGGTGGGTATCGATCCGCAACATTTCAATCTGCAGGCCGGCCTCGGCTCGACCATGCGCATCGCGATTGCCGCCGCCGCGATCAACTCAATAATCGGCGTAGCCGCATATCTGCAAAAATCGCCTTTGCCCGAAGAAGCCAAGTAAAGGAACGAAAAGATGCCTGTCGTAGGCTCATCCGCATACAACACCGCAGGGCAAATCACCGCGCTGGTTCGCTCGTTGCTCAACGATTCGCAGGGCAACCTGTTCACCGACTCGCTGCTGCTGCCTTACGTGAACTCCGCCTATCGCAAGATGCAGCGCGCCATCGGCAACGCTGGCGCCGGCGGATTCATCCAGGACGATGCGCTTCTGGTCGTGGCCTCGGTCACCGCTGCCGACACCTCGCTGCAAGTTTCGATCACCGACGCCACCGTTCCGCCCAATCAGCTGCCGACCGATCTGCTGTTCCCGCTGAAGATTTGGGAGCGCCCCAACGGCTCAGCGCAGGACTTCGTCGAGATGGTGGACCTTTCGCAGCACGGCGGCCTGCCCTCGCGGGCGCAAGATGCGACGCTCAGCGTCTGGGAATGGCGTGCCGACGGAATTTATTTCCTCGGCGCCACGCAAGACATGCAGATCCGCCTGCGCTACCTGAAAGCGTATCCGGATCTCACCGACGCCACGTCGCCAGTGCTGGTGCGCAATGCTCAAGAAGCGATCGCCTACGCCGCAGCCGCTCTTGCGGCGTGGTCGCGTGGCAGCCCACTCGCCGCGAAGTGGGACGAAGCAGGCGCGGACGCAATCGAAGACCTGGTCAGTGCCGCCGTGCGCCGCGAACAAAACACTTCGCGCCGCCGCCGGCCGTTTTCAGCACGCAGCGGCTATACCCCATTCTGAGAAGAGCTGCGCGCACCTGTGGCTCCAGGCTGTACGACGCGAATCCGAGACGGTCTTCCACGGCTCGACCACGCTACGTATCGCACAAGCCTCACCCCTGAAGGGGTGAGCTACACGAGGACTCATGCCCATCGCCATTAATCTCTCGCCGCTCAATATCGACGGCTCTGGCAACAATTTCACCTACGCCATCGCCACGCTGACCTTTACAGGAAGCTACGTGGTTGGCGGTGACACGCTCGACTTCACGCAGATCGAAGACAAGCTGCAAAGCACGCAGATCATCCAAGCGTTCGTCGACAGCCAGAACGGATCATCCGGCTACTACGTTCCGGTGCAGGGAACTTCCTTCAATAATTGGAAGTTGAAAGCCTATACCGGAGGCTGCACCGAACTTACCGCCGTCGCCTACTCGACGACATTCGTAAACACCGACGTCGCCCAAATCACCATCACCGCCCGCAAGCTCCAGTAGCACAGCCACTCCTGGCTGTGCGCGGTGTAATCGCCAAGCACGATCGATCGCACACAGGCAAGAGTGCCTGTGCTACTTTTTCGTCGCGCTCGACCAGGGCCATTGATCAGCCGACGAAACTAG
>Ga0136846_1209745_pt1 | contig 10455 bp, 8 predicted proteins | sample HopSoiMetagenom2_FD_96841 | JGI IMG/M metagenome (GOLD analysis project Ga0136846, IMG submission 96841) | Grasslands soil microbial communities from Hopland, California, USA - 2 Assembly 2016 (version 4) | ecosystem: Environmental > Terrestrial > Soil > Grasslands | place: USA: Hopland... | reverse complement strand
GCCTTCGGTCGCGGCGCGCATGGGTGCGTCGGCGGTCATCTCGCCCAGGCGTCGGCGCGTGTCGCTCTGGCCGAGATCCTCCGTCGCCGGCCACGGCCGGCGCCCGTCGACTCCTACTCCTGGTGGCCGCTCCGCACCGTCCGGCGGCTCCAGGCCTTCCCGGTGGTGCTGCATCCATGATGAAGGAAGACGACGTCCGCACCTGGCTCGTCGGGTACCTCGCGGAGCTCCTCGAGGTCGGCGCGGAGACCATCGTCCCCGGCCACGAGTTCCGCGACTATGGCCTGGACTCGATGGACGCGGTGGTGGTCGGGGGCGCGCTGGAGGAGCGCTTCGACGTCGAGGTGGACGCGACCTTGTTCCTCCGCAACCGCAGCATCGACGAGCTCATCGCGGACCTGCGCCGGTCCCGCCTGCTCGAATGAGAGACGGGCGGTGAGCAGCGGCGCCGGCGCCGGCCGCCCGCGGCTGAGCGTCGTGGTCGCCTGCTACAACATGCGCCGGGAGATCGCGCGTACCCTGCGGTCGCTCTCCGCCGGATACCAGCGCGAGCTCGAGCGCGCCGATTACGAGGTGGTGCTCGTGGACAACGGCTCCCCCGAGCCGCCGCGGCCGGAGGAATTCCGGGATCTGCCCCTCGAGCTGCGCATCCTCCATCACCGCGAGCGGAGCCCATCGCCGGTGGGCGCCCTCAACGAGGGCCTCGCCGCCAGCCGCGGCGGCCTGATCGGCGTCATCATCGACGGCGCGCGGATGGCTTCTCCCGGCCTGCTCGCGGCCGCCCTCCACGCCTCCCGCCTGCACCCGCGCGCGATCGTGTTCACGCAGAGCCTGACCCTCGGGCATGGCCAGCAGTGGGAGCTCGTCCACCAGGACTATCTCCCCGCGGACGAGGACCGCCTGCTCGAGTCGATCGGCTGGCCCGGCGATGGATATCGGCTCTTCGAGATCTCGTCCTGGCTCACCCCCGACACGTCGTCCGATCTGCGCTGGGTCCTGCCCCTGGCCGAGAGCAACGCGCTGTTCATGCCGCGCGCGCTGTGGAACGAGGTCGGCGGGTACGAGCCCGGCTTCCAGACCCCGGGAGGCGGGTTCGCAAGCGTGGACCTGTTCACGCGCGCGTGCGCGCTCCCGGACACCCAGCTCATCGTGGTCACCGGCGAGGCCACGTTCCACCAGATGCACGAGGGCAGCGCCGCCACCGCCTCCAGGGACGTCTTCGGCCAGATGAAGCGGTTCAGCCGCGAGTACTACCGGATCCGCAAGCACCCGGCGCGATCGGTGGACCGGCCGTACTGGACGTTCGGCTTCGGACGGCCCCTGCCGCCCACGCGAGGGCGCCCCCTGCTCGCATCGCCGCCTCCGGACGGCCTCCGGCGCCGCTATCTGGACCTGCTGAAGCAGACGCTGCTCAACGAAGGCGGCCTCGAGCCGGACGCGGTCTCGGCGGAGGCGATGCGGCGCCGCCTGCAGGACGCGCGCGACCTGGGCGTGCCCTTGAGCGACCGCTCCATCCGCGCCTACACGATGATCAACCGGCGGCGGCTCGACGATCTCGAGCGCTGCGCGAACGCCGCCCTCGACGACGCCGTGCCCGGCGACTTCATGGAGTGCGGCGTCTGGCGGGGCGGCGCCTGCATCCTGCTCGCCGCCGTCCTGTCCGCGCGGAACGTGGCCGACCGCGCGGTCTGGGCGGCCGACTCCTTCGCCGGCCTCCCCGAGCCCGCGCCGGGGACGGACGATGGCCTCGACCTCTCCGCGCAGGCCGCTCCCGACCTCGTCGCCGGCCTGGACGAGGTGCGGGAGAACTTCGCTCGTTTCGGTCTCCTCGACCACCGCGTGCGGTTCCTGCCCGGGTGGTTCCAGGACACGCTCCCCTCCGCGCCCGTGGAGCGGCTGGCCCTCCTGCGCATCGACGCCGACCTCTACAGCTCGGTCATGGAGGTGCTGCGGAGCCTCTATGCGCGGGTCTCCCGAGGCGGCTTCGTGATCATCGACGACTACGAGGTCCCGCAGTGCCGGCGCGCGGTCACCGAGTTCCGCGCCGCCCACGGCATCACGGCCCCGATCTCCAGCATCGACTCCACCGGCGTCTCCTGGAGGCGCGAGTGAGGCGGTTCTGGGACCCGGTCGTGCGACCGGTGCTGGAAGCGGTGGGCGCGCGGCATGTGATCGAGATCGGCGCCGGCGACGGCCGCCACACTCAGCGGCTCGCGCGGTGGTGCCGCCGCCACCGCGGGCGGCTCGATGCCATCGATCCCTTTCCCGATTTCGACGTCGCCGCCCTCGAGGCCGGAGACTCTCGCCACCTGAGAGTGCACGTCGCGCGCAGCCTGGACGTCCTCGCCGGCCTCCTTCCCGCCGACGTGGTCCTCATCGACGGGGATCACAACTGGTACACGGTCTACCACGAGCTGACGACGCTCTTCGGGGAGGGGCCCTCGCTGGCCGCGGACGCGCCCATCGTGATCTGCCACGACGTCGGCTGGCCCTATGGACGCCGGGACCTCTATTACGACCCGGCCAGCATCCCCGAGGACTTCCGCCAGCCGTGGCGGCGCGGCGGGCTCAGCCCGGTCGAGCCTGGCTTCGCGGCCATCGGCCTCAATGCCATGCTGTGCCATGCCGAGCGCGAAGGAGGCGAGCGCAACGGCGTCCGCACCGCCATCACGGATGCCCTGCGCGGGCGGGAAGACGAGGTGCGCACGGTATGGATCGACGTGATCTTCGGCCTCGGCCTGCTCGTCCCCCGCGCGCGCCTCGCCGCCCATCCCGGCCTGGGGGAGTGGCTGGACCGGCTGGAGCTCCCGCCCGCGTGGCGGACGATCGCGGGCATCGTGGAGCAGGAGCGGGTCCAGGGCATGATCGCCGTCCAGCGGATGGCCGCGCTGGCCGGAGAGCCGGCGCGCGTACCCGCCGGTCCGCGGCCGTTCACCACCGCCATCCCACCTCCCCTCCTGCGCACGATGCAGCACGGGACCATGACCTCCCGCTACAAGGGCCGAGCGATGCTGCTCGACCCGTTCGACATGGCGAACTACCTGGTCCTGCTCGGCGCGCTCGCCCCGGGCACGGTCTTCGAGATCGGCGTGTACGAGGGCGGCCGCTCGGTGTGGCTCGCGGACATGATGGCCGCCCTCGGCCTCGCGCCCAACGTCATCGCGATCGACCTCGTCCCGCCCGCCGCCCTGGCCGACCCGCGCATCCGCTGCCTGAAGGGCGACGCGCGCGACCTGGGCTCGGTGCTCGACGAGGGATCGCTGGCCGCACTGCCGCGGCCGTTCCTCGTCATTGAGGACTCCGCGCACGACGCCGAGACCTGCAGCGCCGTCCTCGACTTCTTCGACCGCCATCTGCGCCCGGGCGAGTACGTCGTGGTGGAGGACGGCCTGGCCGCGGCCGCGCTCAGCTCCACGGATGCGGAGACTCCGCCGGCGGCGGCCGCCCAGGCCATTGCCGCGTTCCTGGCCCGTCGCGCGGACGCGTACACGATCGACGCGACCTACTGCGACCGGTTCGGCTACAACGCGACCTCGAACCCCAACGGCTGGCTGCGCCGGCGCTGAGCGCTCAGTCGCCGGCGAGGAGGCCGTCCACGAGGGCGCGGAACTCCCCCGTCGCGATCGTCTGGGCGATGACGTCGTGACCCTCGTAGCCGGCGACCGGGTGGAGGGTGACGGTGGGAAGGCCCTCGAGCCGCCGGCTCGCCGTGGCGTCCGCCGCGTTGAGCTCGCCGTAGACCAGCCGCACGCGGGGCGGCGCGGCGGCGGCGGCATAGACCTCGCGAAGATCTCGGAGGAGGTGCCGCGGGACGGCCGCGCCGGAGTGCGGACCGGCGTCGTCCAGGGCCTTCAGGACGGGGGAAGGATCGGTCGCGGGCGCGAAGCCGAGCACCGACCGCGCCCCGAGGTCCAGGGCGTACCGCAGCGCGCCGTAGCCGCCGCCGGAAGATCCCAGGCAGTAGAGCTCGCGCCCTCCCAGCGACGCGATGAGCTCGCGGAACCCGGCCCTGGTCGCCTCGTAGCCTTCGCCGAGCTCGGGGATGCCGCCCAGGTAGCTCAGCTCCAGGGCGTCGCGGAGGTAGACGATGTGGCAGCCCTCCGCCGGCAGCACCTGGTGCAGCACGTGCAGCGAGACCCAGACCATCTTCGCCATGCCGGTGAAGACGAGGAGCACGCGGGTCGCGCCCGGGCGGCGCGCGATGAGGACGCCGCGCGCGGCCTCGAAGTCCGGCCGCGAGCGGCCGACCGGAGACGTGTACGGCTTCAGGCGGGAGACGATGCCCCAGCGGCGGAGCTGACGGCAGACGGCGAGCAGCCGGCGCGCCGTCACCATCGCCGGCTCGGCGTGGGTGAGGCCGGACAGGGCGGGCTCGGCCAGGTCCAGCTCGCCGGCACGAACGAGGCTGTCGCAGGCGCGCAGGCGCTCGTCCACCGCGGCCTCGGGTCGCGCCGCCACCGCCGCCAGCTCCCTGAGCTGTTCCTGGTTCATCACGCAGGACCGATGACGGCGATTGTAGACGTGTCAGTATCGTTCAAGGTCGATCGGAGGACACTTCATGAACATCACCCTCGAAGGGCTTCTCATCCTTCTCGTGATCGCGGCGGTGTGCGGCGCCATCGGGCGCGCGATCGCGGGCGGCACCAACGGCGGATGCCTCGTCTCCATCGCGCTCGGGTTCATCGGGGCGCTCCTCGGCTCCTGGATCTCGCACAGGTTCGGCTTCCCCGAGCTGTTCGTGATCACGGTCGGGCGCGAGCACTTCCCCGTCGTCTGGTCGATAATCGGCGCCGCCCTGTTCGTGGCCATCGTCCACCTCCTCTCGGGCGGCCGCGACTAGGCGCCGCGCCCGCCGCGGCACGCGGAGGCGGGACTCTCCCGGAGGGTGGCATGAGCGACTCGGCGAAGCGGATCGGCCGCAGGACGTTCCTCGACACCTCGGCGCGCCTGGCCGGCGGGGCCGCCCTGGCCACCACCGCCGCGTCCTACGCGAGGATCCTCGGCGCCAACGACCGGATCTCGCTCGGCCACATCGGCATCGGCCACCGCGGGCGCGAGCTGCTCGACATCACGGGCGCCCTCAAGGACAGCCACAACGTGGAGATGACGGCGGTGTGCGACCTCTGGAAGACGAACCGCGAGCGGGCGGCGGAGGCGAGCACGAAGCTGTACGGCCGCGCGCCTCGGCCCTTCCCGCACCTCGAAGACCTGCTGGCCCTGAAGGACGTCGACGCGGTGCTGATCGCCACCCCCGAGCACTCGCACTCCCCGATCCTGAAGATGGTGGTGGAGGCGGGCAAGGACGCCTACGTCGAGAAGCCGATGGGCAACGTGCTCGAGGAGGTGCAGGCCGCGCGCAAGGCGGTGAAGGAGCGGGGCCGCATCGTGCAGGTGGGCACCCAGCATCGGTCCGAGCCGTATCCCCGCGCCGCCTGCGAGCTCGTGCACGCCGGCGCCCTCGGCGAGGTCAGCAAGGTGGAAGTGGAGTGGAACTATCACGGCCCCCGCTGGCGGGGCCGGGAGGAGGTCGCCCAGATCCGGCCCGAGGACACCGACTGGAAGAAGTGGCTCCTGACCAAGCCGGACCGCCCCTTCGACCCGCGCCTGTACTTCGAGTTCCGCCTCTACCGCGAGTTCTCGAGCGGCATCCCCGACCAGTGGATGAGCCACGGCATCGACCTCGTGCACTGGTTCATGCAGGACAGCTTCCCGCGCTCGGTGGCGGCCCACGGCGGCGTGTTCGCGTGGCCCGACGGCCGCGAGAACCCCGACACCTTCCAGGCCCTGCTCGAGTACCCGAAGGGGTTCCTCGTCAGCTACTCGACCAGCTTCGGCAACGACGCCCCCGGCTTCACCCGTTACATGGGCAAGAAGGCCACCCTGTTCAACCTCGGCGGCGAGGGCAGCCCGCGCTACCAGATCGTCGAGGAGAAGGGCAACCACGAGGACAACGTGCGCGTGGATTCCGAGCGGCAGGCGCGCTACGTCCTGCTTCCCGGCCAGACCACGCCGCCGCCGATGGGCATCGACGACCTCACCACCGGCCACATGGCGAACTGGTTCGAATGCCTGCGCAGCCGCGCCGCGCCCCACGCCACCGTGGACGACGGCTACGCCCACTCCGTCGCGTGCACGATGGCCGCCCAGTCCTACTGGTCGGGCAAGCGGCTCTACTGGGACTCCGCCGCGGAGAGGATCGTCGACCGGCTCTAGACGACCGTCGATCCTGTTGGTGGGCCGGCCGTCATTCCTTCGGGGGCGGCCCGGTGCCGTCCGCGCGCGGCGACGGTGACGGCGTCGGCTCAGGGGACGTAGAAGGCCCCAGCTCGTATTTCAGCAGCCCGATCGTGGTGTGGATCTCGCCCCGCGCGGCCTCTTCGCGGCGGATCGCCTCCCGCAGCCGGGACTGGGGGTCCACCGCCACCGCCGCCCGCTCGTGGACGAGGGCCGACTGCAGGTCGCCCAGGATCCGCTGCTTCATCGCGATCGCCTCGGCGAGGCAGCGGGCCACGAAGTCGGACAGGCTCACCGAGATCTTGAGCTTCACGCCGAGCGTCCCCTCGACCGTATGGTCGTTCTCGGTGTAACGAGCGCGGACCACGACGTCTTCCGACGGCACCAGCAACTCGCCGACGGTCATCACGCTGCCGGAGAGGCTCGCGTAGTCGGTCGGCTCCATCGACCAGGTCGAGACGAACGTCCGGTCCTCCGCGCTGCCGTCCTCGTAGTGCGCGATGGCATGGAACGTGGCGGCGGCGTTCTCGACGACCGTCGTGGGTCCGGCGACCTCCAGGTTCGTGATCGGAGAAGGTGGAACGTCCGGCATCGTGATGGCGGTCAGCACTCCGCTTGGAGAGACAACGTAGAGCGTGCCTTCGGCCAGGGCGAGGGTGCCGGCCGCGGGATACGACCAGACGGACTGCCGCGTACGGATGTCGACCGCGTAGACATTCGATGCGGTGGACGCCAGCACGTGGCTCTCGGTCACGATCATCTGCCCCTGGAGCGCGCCTTCCGGCGGCTGCCAGCTCCAGACGTCGGCTCCGGTGGCCTTGTCGACGACGGCGAGGTGTCCGGCGTCGACCGCGTAGATCTCCTTGTGCCCGACCGCCGCCTGTCCCTTGAAGTTGCGGTGGAGCTGCCAGCGGATCGAGCGTTGGTCGGGATCGAAGAGCAGGAGGCGGCCATCGTGGATGGCGGCCACGCAGGCGCCGGCCACCACCGGCGCCTCGTTCATGCTCCAGCCGTCCCAGGCGAAGTCGGGGTCCGGGATGTAGGTGGCGAGCGCGCCCGTCGTCTTGTCGGCGACGTGGAGGCCGGGTTGGTACTCGCCGAGATATGCGTACGCGCGGCCGTTGGCGATGGCGGGCGTCCACTTGTCGTACTGCGGCAGACTGAGGAACCACCTCGGCTCGCCCGAGAAGGCCTCGAAGCTGTACATCCCGCCGTAGTAGCCGCCGTTGACGTAGACATTCCCGCCGTCGACGGTGGGGGCGAGGTAGCTCTCCCACTGCGCGCCGAAGGTCCGCTCGAACACCGTCTCCCCCGTCTGGCCGTCGAGGGCGCGCAGGTAGGGAGGTGTCGGACCGATGTCCTTCCCGGTCTGCACGTAGACCATCCCATACGCGTAGCTCGGCGGGTTGACGGAGAACACCTGGCCGAAGTCCTTCGACCACAGCGTGTGCCCGTCCACCGCGTCGAGTGCGAAGAGCGCCTGTCCACCCTCGAAGTACGTTTGCTGGGTGACGAACACCTTGCCGTCCCCGGCAGTGGCTGGATTGAGCGGCCGCCCCGCTCCCACCGCGCGCTGCCATCGCAGCGCCGCCCGGTCGGGACGGAGGTAGAGGTTGAGATGTCCCGTGTGACGGGCGTCCGCCTGGTACATCGGCCAGGAGCCGTCACTCGACGGCGTCAGGCCGCGACGGCAGACGACGGTCTTCTCCGCACTGACCTCGGTGCTCCCCTCCGTGTACGTGGCCTGGAGGAGGAGCGTCTCCTCGGGCGTCGAGAGCGCCGGAACGGAGAGCAGGCCGGACGATAGCGTTGCGATGTCGGGCGGCGCGACTTCCCACGACGTGGTGGCGGTGACGTCGTGGAGGACGCCGTTGGAGTAGCGCACGGTGGCCTTGAACTGGATCGCGGTCTGGTCGGGGATGAGTGCAGGGCCGTTGATCTTCAGCTCGACGGGCGGAGGGACGGAGATCGGATGGGCGAAGTCCACCTCGCCATGGTTCGTGTACTGGAAGGAGCGCGTGAACGTGTCCGGCGCCCAGGTCTGGCCCCCGAGAAGCGTATAGGTCTGGTTGAAGGGGACCACGGACCCGACGATGGCGCCGAAGTAGTTGAAGCGGCTGTCAGCGTAGTTCGCGGGCTCGTTGGCGACGATCAGCGCCTGGCCGTTCATCATGGCCGTGGTCGAGCCCGCCACCGCCCACAGGTCCACCGTGCCCACCGCTCCCAGCGTGCCCGAGGACGAATGTTCGCCGCTGTCGTAGTCGACCTGCTGGTAGAGGAACGACGGCGGCGCCCTGAACACGTAGTGGATGTTCGCGCCGGACACCTCGGCGTGATCGAAGCGCGACGAGTACACGTAATAGCTGCCGGCGCCGCTCGACCAGGAGGTGCCGTCGCTGAGGGAGTACTGGTCGGCGGATCCGAGGAGGACGATGGTGCCGAAGGCGGGCGTGTAATCGGAGGAGTAGTAGTCCCCCCGCGTCGTCATGCGGGCGATGGTGGCGGGCGCGGCGGGCGTGGCGCCGGTCGCGGGGACGGACGAGACAGCGGGCCCGCCCCGCGCGCGCACGATCTGTCCGCACGGATCCACGCTGAAGCCGGGACCGTTCGACGAGCGGACCACGAAGCGGCCTTCGCCCGCCACTGCCGGCGCACACTCCCGGAGCGGCCGTGACGGAACGGGGGCGGGAGCCGTCCGCGCCGCCGGGTCGGGCCGCGCCGACGCTTCGATGGTGCCGTCCGGGCGGAAGGTCTTGATGACACGGCCGGAGCCGTCGGTGACGGTGGGAGTCGGACGCTCAGCGGCGGCAACGACGTCGAAGACGACGAGGACGCTGGCGAGCGTCGCAAGGAGCCTGGGCCGTTTCACGGTGGCCTCCCTCCGGCGTGACTGAACGAGCCACTTTTCGGACCACCGATTGTCTCACGAGGCGGAGGAGCGGATGACCAATACAAAAGATCGGAGGGTTTGCGCGCGGCGGCTTCGCCCCCGAGGCCCTATTTGCGGACGACGGCCCGCATCTTCACTTCATTCGACTCGACGTTGTCGATCATCGAGGTCACTTCGGCGTAGCCCGGCTGGGCCACCTCGAACTTGAAGAAGAACGGGTCCGAGCTGCTCTTGACGTCCATCATGTCGTCGAAGTTGTCCCAGGAGTACCGCGGGTCGTGCTTCCACCGGCAGACGTCGCCATCGGCGTTGCGCTGGGTGGAGTCGATCACGACGTACTCGCCGACGTAGAGCACGAAGACGCCGTCCGCGTCCTTGACGACCTCCCGGTAGGCGTTCGACCCCCGCTCCGGGCTCTCGACGGTCTTGATGTAGGCCTTGACCGAGGCCACCGGGGCCGAGGCCAGGCCGAGCGGGTCCGGCGGGGGCGTGGGCGCGGGGGCGGGCGTCGGACTCGCTACCGGCGTCGAGGGGTCCGCGGGCGCCTGGCCCCCGCAGCTCGAGGCGGCCAGGGACAGGGCCGCGAGCCACAGCGTCGGACGGCTGGTGAAGGGTTGTCTCACACTGACCTCCTCTCCGAAGGGAAAAGACTCGTCAGTGTGTCTATAGCGCGGACCCCGGCCGGATCAGGTCCGGCCAGGCGAACGAATGTTCAGCGGAGAGGGACGGCGACCGCTCCGGAGGTCACTCCGGGCCGATGTAGCGGACCCGGCGCGACTCGAACTGATCGAAGAAGAGCGTCCCATTCGCGCCGCCCTTGAGGCTCAGCGCGCCCAAGCGGCCCTGGTCCACCCCGAACGCGTCGTTGTCGAGGCCGGCCAGGATCGCGCGAGAGGCGCCATCGACCCACAGCTCGAGCGAGCCGTTGGCGGCGCCGGGCCCGGTCGCGCGTTGCCAGTCGAACTCGAGGAGGTGGGGCTCGTCGGTGATGTCCAGGAAGCCGGTGTCGATGCGCGCGCCTCCGTTGGCACGCGCGCGTGCCTCCACGCTGTACTGGCCGCCCTGCCGCTTGAGGACGATCGTCACCAGGCGGAAGCCTCCCCCCTGGGCGAGGAACAGGCGGGTCCGGAAGTGCGCGCTGGCCTCCCCGGGGTCGAAGCCGTTGGGGTCGAAGTAGAACCGCGCGCGATAGCGGTTCTCGCCGTTCGGCGTGTCGTCCTGCACGAACAGCGAGTTCGTGTCGTTCACGCGCGCGCGCAGGCCGTGGAGAGTGCCGCCCATCGCGGAGAGGGCGCTCGTCTTGAGGTCGGCGCCGTCGGTGGAGGATGAGG
>Ga0136846_1227593_pt1 | contig 10456 bp, 12 predicted proteins | sample HopSoiMetagenom2_FD_96841 | JGI IMG/M metagenome (GOLD analysis project Ga0136846, IMG submission 96841) | Grasslands soil microbial communities from Hopland, California, USA - 2 Assembly 2016 (version 4) | ecosystem: Environmental > Terrestrial > Soil > Grasslands | place: USA: Hopland... | reverse complement strand
GCCGCCGCGGCGCTCGCGGGAATCGCCGCCGGGCCTTACGGTCTTGCGGCGTTGGCAATCCCGTGGCGGTTGCTCGGGGCAATCTTCGCGGCGGCCTTGGTGGTCGTCGGTTCTGCGGCAGGGCTCACTGCGTTCCGGGCGACGCCTCGCCGGCTCGGCACATGCTGAGCAGGACGAGATGGTGGAACGGGCGGATGAGGTTGTAGTAGACGCGACCGGCGGGGCGGAGGTACTGGACGAGGGTGACGACCTTGAAGGTCGCCGGACGCTCGTTGTCGGTGATGATCGCGAGATAAGCCATCAGGTGGTTGTCGGCGATCTTCAGCAGCAGGTAGTGATCGTCCTCGCCGCGGACGACGGTGAAGAACGCGTTCTTCTCGCCAGGCGTGAAGCTGACCGTGTCCGGACGCAGCCGCCGGGAGTCCGGGACGCCGGTGGTCTCGAGCCGGAGTACGGCGGCGACGGCCATGCGCGCCGCGAACAGTCCTTTGACCCACAAGGGACTGTGGCCGAGGGCGGCAGCGGTGAACTCCCGCAGCGTCACGTTGCCGCGGGCGGTCTTCACGTCGATCTCGTCCACGACGGGAATCAGATCGTCGAGCTCGTGCAGGGTGGTCGGCATGAGGCTCCCTCTAGTCGATGAGGCGGAGAGTTGTCGCATAGATGTCCCGGAGCTCGTTGCGCCCGATGGGCGGCAGCACCTGCTCGGCGCCGATCAGGATCAGGTACAACAGCTGTGCGAAACGGTCCGGATCCACAGCGGCGCCCAGCCCGCGGCACAGCTGTTTCAGGTACTCCGTCCGCGCCCGGTCGACACGCTCCTGGGCAGCCCGGACCTCGGCGTCCTGCAGCGCCCAGGCCCGGACGGCGATCTCCAGCGCCGCGTTGTCCGGATCGGAGAGGACCAGGTCGAGCAGGCGCCGGAGTTTCGCCGCCGGCTCGACGTCAGGTGTGCGCTCGACGGCGTCGATCAACCGCGTGGTGAACTTCGTCTCGAAGTACTCCAGCAACGCGGTCTTGAAGCCGGCCGCGCTCTTGAAGTGGTGGTAGTAGGACCCCTTCGTGACACCGAGCTGTCCGGTCAACCGCTCGATCGTCACCGCCGGCGCCCCCTCGGCAGCCAGCAGCTCGAGCCCCGCATCCAACCACTCGACCCGACTCACCATGTCAGCCACCATACCATACCGTTTGGTATGGTAAGCGAGTCGCGCATTCAGATGGTCGGGTCGCGGGATGTGGACCCTGGACGCGACGACCCGCCGGAGAAATCGGTCTCCGGCGGGTCGGTGGTCCAGTTGGATCAGGCGTCGGCGACAGTGAGCGCCTCGGCCTCGACCTTCGAGTGGGCGGCGGGTACCCGCAGGTGGGACAGTGGCTTCCAGCCGGTGGCCAGCACGCCGACCGCGAGCAGCACTGCGAAGGCGCCGACGTAGAACGGCAGCTGGATGTTGAACTCCTCGCCGAGCTTCCCGGCCAGCCACGGAGCGACCGCGCCGCCGGAGAACCGGACGAAGGAGTACGCCGCGGACGCCGTACCACGCTCGACCGGAGCCGCGCCCATCACGGCCTCGGTGATCAGCGTGTTGTTGATGCCGAGAAACAGACCCGCGACGACCACGCCGACCGCGAGCACAGCCTTGTGGTGGGCGAACAGGCCCATCACCGCTAGGTCCGCACTGAACAGCAGCAGCACGGTCATCGCGACCGGCAGCGTGCCGAACCTTCGCTGCAGCCGCGGCGCGACGAACACCGAGGTGAAGGCCAGGCAGATACCCCAGCCGAAGAAGATCAGCCCGATCTGCCGCGCCGACATCGCCAGCGGGAACGGCGTGAACGCCAGCAGCGTGAAGAAGCCGAAGTTGTAGAGCAGTGCGGTGATCGCAACCGTTGCGAGCGAGCGGTGCCGGAGCGCCTTCAGGGGCTCGACGATCGACGTACGACGTCCCTCGGGCGGCGACGCCGGAAGCAGGAACGCGGTCGCGGCGAGGGCGATCGTCATCAGGACGGCGACGCCGAAGAACGGGCCGCGCCAAGAGATCGTGCCGAGCTCACCGCCGACGAGCGGGCCGGCTGCGATGCCGACACCGAGGGCGGCTTCGTAGAGGATGATCGCCTCGGCGACGGAGCCCGCGGCCGAGTTCACGATGGTGGCGAGGGCGGTCGCGATGAACAGCGCGTTGCCCAGGCCCCAACCGGCCCGGAAGGCGACGATTGCGCCGATGCTGTTCGACAGGCCGGCCAGCGCGCTGAACACGACGATGATGGCCAGGCCGATGAGCAGAGTGCGCTTCGCACCGATGCGGCTGGAGACCGCGCCGGTGATCAGCATCGCGACGCCGATGACCGCCATGTAGCTGGTGAACAGCAGGGAGACCTGGGACGGGCTCGCGTGCAACTGCTCGGCGATCGGCTTCAGGATCGGGTCCACCAGGCCGATGCCCATGAACGCGATCACACAGGCGAACGCGACCGCCCAGACGGACTTGGGTTGTTTCAGGAACGACGACGTGCTCACCGGGGCGAGGCCTCCAAAGGTTCGAGGGTGAGAAGTTTCTGGATGACGGCGACCGCGGACTCGAGGGTGGCGAGGTCGGTCGCGGGGAGCTGACCGAGCCGGGTCGCCAGGTCGGCTCCGGCCTGGTGCCGGGCGCTCCGCAGCTCGGCGAGTCCTTTGTCGGTGAGGCTGATCAGGCTGGCGCGGGAATCCGCGGGGTCGGACGCACGGCGTACCCACCCCTGCTCTTCCAGGCGCTGCACGAGGTTGGACATCGTCGGCTGCGAACACCGGTCCGCCTTGGCCAGCTCACTGATCCGGGCCTGCCCGAGCTCGTCCAGCCGCCCGAGCACCCGCATCGCGGCGTGCGGCAGCGTGTTCAGGTTCCGGGTGGCGAGCCGCGACAACCGCGTCGACGCAACCACCATGTCCTCACCGAGCTGAGTCAGATCCGTACCGGTCACACCTCAAAATATACATAGCAAAGCTATGCATATCCACCTGAGCGAAAGGTGAACCACATCACGAGGTAGTGCACGCTTAGCTGGTTCAGCGGCAGGATGTCGCCGGCGGCTTTGTGAACCGGAGTCGTCATGCAGAAAGCCTCCGAGCGTGGGAACCTGCGCAAAGGTGTCCACACATTCCAGAGGATGCTCATGGTCAAGGCCGTGCTCGGCAGCACCGTGTTCTTCTTCGCGGCGCCGTGTGTGGTGGGCGGCGTACTGCCGTGGTGGATCAGTGGATGGTCCGCGCCGCGGTTCTGGCCCGGCCTGGTGATCGTGGCGGCCGGCGCGTTCGTCGTACTGCGGGCCTTCGTGCGCTTCGTCCAGGAAGGACGCGGCACCCCGGCCCCGGTCGCACCGACCGAGCAACTGGTGGTCGGCGGTGACTACCGGTTCGTGCGCAACCCGATGTACGTCGGAGTGGTCGCGGCGATCCTCGGTCAGGCGCTGACGTTCCTCGACGGCTGGGTCTTGGCGTACGGCGTGGTGGCGTGGGCGGTGATGGCCTCGTTCGTGCGGGGATACGAGGAGCCGGTACTGCGGGAGCGATACGGCAGGCAGTACGAGGACTACTGCGAAAAAGTACCGGCGTGGGTGCCGCGGTTCCGGATACGTTGAGGCACATGGACAAGCGCTTTCTCGGCCGGACCGGTCTGCAGGTCAGTGAGCTGTGCCTCGGCACGATGACCTTCGGCAGCGAGACCGACGAATCCACCGCCCACCGGATCATGGACGAGTTCGTCGCCGCGGGCGGCACGATGATCGACACCGCCGACACCTATGCGGCCGGCGTCTCCGAGGAAGTCGTCGGCAGCTGGCTCCAGCAACAGAACCGCGACGACCTGGTGATCGCCACCAAGGTGTACGGCGAAGCCGGGCCCGGACTGCCCGTCCGCGGCGCCGGACGCAAGCACATCCTGGCCGGCGTCGAGGACAGCCTCAGAAGGCTGCGGACCGACTTCATCGACCTGTACCAGATCCATGTCTTCGACGACGCGACCCCGCTCGAGGAGACGCTCAGCACGCTCGACACGTTGGTGACCAGCGGCAAGGTTCGCTTCGTCGGCGCGAGCAACCTGACCGGATGGCAGCTGCAGAAGGCGATCGACCTGTCCCGTCAGCACGGCTGGGAACCGTATGTCTGCCTGCAGCCGCTCTACAACCTGCTCGACCGCGACGCCGAGCTCGATCTGATCCCGGTCTGTGTGAACGAGGGCGCGGGCGTGATCGCGTGGAGTCCGCTGGCCGGCGGCTGGCTGTCCGGCAAGTACAGGAAGGACGCGGGCGGTCCGCCCGCGGGCAGTCGCAGTAACCAGGCCGACTGGGACGCGCACGACAACGACCGCACCTGGCGCGTTCTCGACGCGGTCCGGGCGGTGGCGGACGAAGTCGGCCGTACGCCGGCCCAGGTCGCACTGCGCTGGATCATGCAGCGCCCTGGCCTGACCGCACCGATCATCGGAGCCCGCACGCCGGAACAGCTCACTGACAACCTCGGCGCCACCGGCTGGACCCTCAGCGACGACCAGATGGCTCGCCTGACCGAGTCGGCCGACCGCCCGCTCCCGTACCCGCACAACATCCTCCGACTCCCACAGTTCGTCCGTCGTGCGTAATCATGAGGAGTAGTTGAAGGACTGCACAGAGTAGCCCTACCTGCATGGCTGCAAGTTTTCAGCATTAATAGTTTGCAGTGACTGCAATTTTCTCCGTACCCTCGACCGCGTGGGGGACGGAGAGGGTGGGCTGCGGCAGCGGAAGAAGCGCGAGACCCGCGCGGCGCTGGCCGATGCCGCGTTGCGGCTGGCGCTGGAGAAGGGTCCGGACAACGTCACGGTCGAGGAGATCGCCGAGGCCGCCGACGTGTCGGTGCGGACCTTCTTCAACTACTTCCCGCACAAGGAGCACGCGATCCTCGGGCGCAATCCCGAGCACCTCGACCAGGCCCTGGAGCGGATGCGGACCGCGCCCGCCGAGGAGTCGCCGCTGACCACGATGTGGTACGTCGTCAACGACGTACTGCGTGATCTGGAGAGCGACGGCGAGTTGTCGCGCCGGGGTGAGCTGATCATGAGCTCGCCGACCCTTCTCTACCAGTTGATGCTGTCGAGCATCGACGACGAGCGGATGCTGACCGCCGCCCTCGCGGAGCGGATGGGCGAGCCGGCCGGCTCGGTGCGGGCGGCGCTGATCGTCAGCACGGCCGGCGCTGCCTGCCGGGTGGTGATCGAGCTGCACAAGGCCGCTCCGGACCGGCCGATCCGCGAACTGCTCGACGAGAGCTTCCATTTACTTGCCCGGGGCATCGATCCCGGCTTCGGGCCGGACAACCAGAAAGGTCACTCATGACGACGACCTCGTCATCCACACCGGATCCGGTGGGTGAGGTCACCGCCACCGAAGCAACCACCCTGGAAGCGGACGCGGCTGCCGCGGCGCTCACACCAAGCCAGACCGTGCAGGCGATCTCCGGCCTGATGATGGGCATGTTCGTGGCCATCCTGGCCGGCACTGTGGTCTCCACCGCCTTGCCACGGATCATCCATGACCTGGGGGCGAGTCAGTCGTCCTACACCTGGGTCGTCACCCTCGAGTTGCTGACGATGACGGCCACGGTGCCGTTGTGGGGCAAGCTCGCCGACCTCTACAACAACAAGCTGCTGGTCCAGGTGTCGCTGGGCTTCTTCGTGATCGGCTCGCTGGTGGCCGGCTTCGCCCCGAACATCGAGGTGCTGCTCGGCAGCCGGGTCCTGCAGGGCCTCGGCGCCGGCGGTCTGACCGCGCTCGTGCAGATCGTGATGGCGGCGATCATCCCGCCGCGTGAGCTCGGCCGGTACTCCGGCATCTTCGGCGCGATCTTCGCCTCGGCGACCGTCGGCGGACCGTTGCTCGGCGGTTTCCTCGTCGACTCGCCGCTCGGCTGGCGGGCCTGCTTCCTGGTCGGCGTGCCGTTCGTGCTCGCGGCGATCGTGCTGCTGCAGCGCACGCTGAAGCTGCCGACAGTACGCCGGGACGTGCAGATCGACTGGTGGGGCGCAACCCTGATCATCGGTGGCGTGAGCACGCTGCTGGTCTGGTCCTCGTTCGCGGGCAACAAGTTCGACTGGGTCTCCGGCTGGAGCTTCGGCCTGGTCGCGGTCGCTCTGGTCGCGCTGGTCGCGGCCGTGCTGGTCGAGCGCCGGCACCCGGAGCCGATCATCCCGATGGACCTGTTCCGCAACCGCACGGTGACGCTGGCCATCGTCGCCAGTGCGCTGGTCGGTGTGGCGATGTTCGGCGGCTCGGTATTCCTGGCGCAGTACTTCCAGATCGCGCAGGGCTACTCGCCGACCAAGGCCGGCCTGATGAGCCTGCCGATGATCCTCGGCATGATGGTCGCGTCCACGATCGCCGGTGGGCTGATCACGAAGTACGGCCGCTGGAAGATCTACTTGGTCGCCGGCAGCATCCTGCTGCCGATCGGGCTGGCGCTGTTCGGCACGATCGACGCGCACACCTCGAAGTACATGTTGTGGGCCTTCATGATCGTCCTCGGTGTCGGCATCGGACTGGTCATGCAGAACCTCGTTCTCGCCGCGCAGAACGACGTACCGGCCCGCGAGCTGGGCGCGGCGACCTCGGCGGTGAGCTTCTTCCGCAGCATGGGCGGCACCATCGGCGTCAGCGTCCTGGGTGCGATCCTGGCGAACAGGGTCACCGAGGCGCTGAACCCGGGCGGCGCCTCGTCCGGCGGCAACCACGCGGTGCCGAACATCGCGGAGCTGCCGGAGCAGGCTCGGGCGGTCGTCGAGAACGCGTACGGCGCGGCGACCGCGGACCTGTTCAGGATGTCGGTGCCGTTCGCGGTCCTCGCGCTGATCGCCGTCGTGTTCATCAAGGAGAAGGACCTCCTGACCACGTCGGCCGCCGAACGCCGGGCTCAGGAAGAACCTGACATCCTGGACGCATGATCGTTGCATTCAGCATCAGCCCGGCGGCCGGGGACGAGACCGGGGGCGTGAGCGAAGCGGTGGCCGAGGCCGTCCGCGTCGTCCGCGCCTCCGGTCTGCCGAACGAGACCAACGCGATGTTCACCAACCTCGAGGGTGAGTGGGACGAGGTGATGGCGGTCGTGAAGCAGGCGGTCGACGCCGTGGCCGCGGTCTCCCCGCGGGTGAGTCTCGTCCTGAAGGCGGACATCCGGCCGGGGTACACCGGTCAGCTGACCGCGAAAGTGGAGCGGATCGATCAGGCGTTAGGCGACTGAGTTCAGTACTCCGAAGACCTGCTCGAAGCGGTTCTCCTTCTCGGCATTGCGGAGGAAGTGGACCCGGTTGACGAGGATCTCCTCCGCGTCGGGGTTGTCCTCCAGGAGTTGCACGGCCTCGTCGGCGTATTCGTCGAGGGGCATCCAGCTCGGGTCCGGGGTGCCGTTGAGCAGGCCAGTCTGGACCGCGGGCGGGACCAGCTCGACGACCTGGAGCTTGCCGGTCAGTTGGTGGCGGAGGCTCTGGGTGTAGCTGTGGGTCGCGGCCTTGGTGGCGTTGTACGTCGGCGTCATCACCAGGGGGACGAAGGCCAGCCCTGAGGACACCGTCATGATCACGCCATCCTGCTGCTGAAGTAGGTACGGCGTGAACGTGGTGATCGTGCGGATCGTGCCCAGCAGGTTGATGTCGATCGTCGCCTCAGCGGTCGCGAGGTCCGGCTCCCGGAGGTCCTCGGTGTGCATGACGCCGGCCATCGTGATGAGCACGTTGATGTCCGGGTACCTCGTCGTGACGGTCTCGAAGGCCGCGGCGATCGACGCCGGATCGGCGACGTCAAGCGGGATGCCATCGATGCCGTCCTCGGCGGCGATCGAGTCGAGCAGGCCCTGTCGCCGGCCGCTGATGATCACGGTGTTGCCGCGGTCGCGGAACCGGCGGGCGAGTTCGAGGCCGATTCCCGACGTACCGCCGGTCATGAAGATCGTGTTGCCAGTGGTTTTCATGGCTCCAGACTGTGACTCGATGCGCACGGCAACCAGGCTGCGCTCAGCCACTGCTCGGCAAGCCGTGGATAAGCTGGTCGGCCCGTGGAGACTGGTTGCATGGAGTACGCCGACCTGTCCGACTTCCTGCGCAAACGCCGCGAAGCCCTGCAACCTGAGGACGTCGGCATGCCGCGCGGTCGCCGTCGCCGTACTCCCGGGCTGCGCCGCGAGGAGGTCGCCGCGCTGGCGTCGATGTCGACCGACTACTACAGCCGGCTCGAGGGCGGCCGAGGGCCGCAGCCGTCGGTGGAGATGCTCGGTGCGATCGCCCGCGCGCTTCGCCTGACTCTGGAGGAGCGCGACCACCTGTTCCTGCTGGCCGGCCACGGTACGCCGCCGCGCACGACGCGGGCCTGCCACATCGATCCGGGCATGCTGCGGATCCTGGATCGGCTACAGGACACTCCCGCGATGTTGCTCAACCGGTGCGGTGAGGTGCTCGCACAGACTCCCGCGCACGTCGCGTTCGCCGGTGAGCTGACGAACTTCCAGGGCATGGAGCGTAGCGAGGTCTATCGCTGGTTCGCCCATCCGGAGGAGCGCGTGCTCTACCTGGAGCCCGAGCTCTCGACGCACAGCAGGTTGCTCGTGTCGATGCTCCGCACGGTCGCGACCGTCGACGGGCCGAAGTCCTACGCCGCCTCGCTGGTGCGAGCGTTGCAGAAGCTGAGCCCGGAGTTCGTCCAGATCTGGGACGCACACGAGGTGGTGGTCGCGCACAGCCGGACCAAGCACTTCCGGCATCCGGTGGTCGGCGAGCTGGACCTGTACTGCGAGCTGATCGACAACCGTGACCAGCAGCAGACCCTGGTTGTGTTCACCGCGGAGCCGGGCAGCGAGAGTGCGGAGAAGTTGCGGTTGCTGGGCGTTCTGGGCAGCCAGTCGATGAGGTCTGGACAGGGCTTTGATCGGGAGTTAATTTAAGTTCTGAAATTTCAGAAAGGTTCTGACGGAAAGGTCCGCCCCCATGCTTTCCGATCGATTTCGCCTGCCCGCTGTCCTGCCCCGCATCCTGACCCGTGTCCTGCTCGCCCTCGTGCTGCTGGTCAGCGGGCTCACCTCTACCGCGGCCGCTACAGTCCAAGCGACGTTCAACGTGCTGGCCTTCTACAGCGGCACGTACGACGCCGCCCACATCGACTTCGAGAAAGAGGCGAACCAGCGCTTCCCGCAGTTCGGGGCGCAGTACGGGTTCTCCTACACCGCGACGAACAACTGGGACCAGCTCGACAATCTGAGCGCCTCGCAGTACCAGGTCGTCATGTTCCTGGACGACTCGCCGCACACCGATGCGCAGCGCACCGGGTTCCAGCGGTATATGAACAACGGCGGCGCATACTTCGGCTTCCATGTCTCGGCGTACAACGACGCGAGTGGCGGCTGGCCTTGGTTCAACAACACGCTGCTCGGGACCGGCCGGTTCCAGTCGAACACCTGGGGACCGACCGCGGTCACACTGCGGACCGAGAACCGGTCGCACCCGTCGCTGGTGAACACCGGTGCGACGTTCCGCTCGTCGGTCAGCGAGTGGTACAGCTGGCAGAACGACCTGCGGAACAACCCCGACATCCAGATCCTGGCCTCGATCGACCCGTCCAGCTTCCCGGTCGGCACCGACCCGAACCAGACCTGGTACGGCGGCTACTACCCGATCATCTGGACCAACAAGAACTACAAGATGATCTACGCGAACTTCGGCCACAACGCGATGAACTACGACACCAACACCCGGCTCTCATCCACCTTCGACAGCCCAGCGCAGAACCAGTTCATGATGGACGCGCTGCAGTGGCTGGGCGGTGGCGGTACGACGCCACCGGTCGACCAGCCGTCGCCGACCGCGTGGTACTCGATCGCCAACAAGGGCAACGGGAAGTGCGTCGACGCCCGCGCGGCCGGAGTCGCCAACGGGACGGTGATCCAGCAGTACAGCTGCAACGGTACGCAGGCGCAGCAGTTCCAGTTCCAGCCGACGTCCGGCGGCTTCACCCGGGTCAACAACCGCAACGACGCGACCAAGGTGATCGACGTGACCGGAGTGTCCGCGGCGGACAACGCCGGCCTGCAACTGTGGACGTACAGCAACGGCACCAACCAGCAGTGGCAGGCGGTCTCCGAAGGCAGCGGCTACTTCCACTTCGTCAGCCGGTTCAGCACCAAGTGCCTGACCGTGCCGAACGGCTCCACCGCCGACAGCACCCAACTCGTGCAACTCACCTGCAACGGCACAACCGCCCAATCTTTCCGGCTGACGACGGCGTGAGCATCGACTAGGTTCTCGCGCATGAGAATCCTGCGTGTGGCCGCTTTGGCGGCAGGAGGTCTGTTGTTGATGTCTCAGGTCGTCCCCGCCCAGGCGCATGGCGGATCGTCGTACCGCTGGCAACTGACGCCGACCGGCAGTACGGCGCAGTTCCGCGGGCTCGGTGCCGTCAGCAAGGATGT
>Ga0136846_1243250_pt1 | contig 10458 bp, 11 predicted proteins | sample HopSoiMetagenom2_FD_96841 | JGI IMG/M metagenome (GOLD analysis project Ga0136846, IMG submission 96841) | Grasslands soil microbial communities from Hopland, California, USA - 2 Assembly 2016 (version 4) | ecosystem: Environmental > Terrestrial > Soil > Grasslands | place: USA: Hopland... | reverse complement strand
TCGATGGTCTCGGCGAGCTCGGGATGCCGCGCCATCAGCACGCGGAAGTCGACGATGTCGAGTACCAGAAGCCGCGACACCTTGGTGGTCGAGACACTGGCGCCGCGCAAATTGTTGCCGAGCAAGGCCATCTCGCCGAAGAAGGCCCCATCGCCGAGCTGCACTTTCTTCCCGGGCAGGTCGACCTCGACCTCGCCGGCGGCGATGAAATACATGCAATCCCCCTGCGCACCCTTGCGGATGATCGTGGTGCGCGCCGGCAGCTCCATGGTTCGCAGCATGTGGGTGACGTCGGCGATGGCCGCGGGTCCCAACGACGCGAAGAACGGCACCTTGCTGACGGATTCCCAGGTTTTGAGAAAGTTGTCGCGCCGGGTCTCCGCGGCAAAGCCGGTCGCCAAAATACCGGTCCAGAGGCCGAACACACCGAGACCGGAGATCATCACAAGCGCCGCCACCAGGCGGCCCAGCGGCGTCACCGGTACAACGTCGCCATAGCCCGTCGTGGTCAGAGTTGTGACGGCCCACCATAGCGCGGCGGGGACGCTGCCAAAGGTCTGCGGCTGCACGTCGCGCTCCAGGAAATATTCAGCGACGGAGGCGAGGAAGACCACCATCAGGAAGATCACGAGCACGCTGACCAGCGGCCCCGATTCCAGCACCAGCACCCGGCGAAGCTGGCGCAGGCCCGGAATGCCCGGCACCACCTTCAGCACCCAGAGCACGCTGAGGAGCCAGGCCGTCCGGAGTTCGACGCCGAGAATCAGCGCGACCGGTACGGCCAGCGCTCCGATCGCATCGACAATGCCGGCGGAGGAGGACAGGTAGAGCGAAAGACGCCCCTGCCGCTCCATGTGGCGCAGCCGGACCAGCCATTCGAACACGAAATAGCCGAGGCAGACCCAGAGCAGGGCATCGACCCAGAGGTGGGCCGTCTCATAGGCCGGGCCAATCGTCAGCAGCACCATGCTGAGCACGCCAACGGTGACCGCCACATAGGCCGCCTTCGTCATGTTGCGGCCGGCCGTGGCGGCCACGAACTGGGCCAGAGCGGGGATCAACGGCTTGGGCATGCTGGCAGGCGGCTCGGTGCTGGCTTTTGCGGTGTTAGGGCCTATGCGGTCCCGGCTGGGACTTCGGCGTCAAAGTGCCTGCCCGGGCCGGGGCCGTCAACGACAGGCGCGAGCCGCAGGCAATGGGGACAAAGGCAGGGTACGGTGGCCGGTCGGGCCGCTACCTGAAATGTGGCGGCTCGTCGTAGCCGCGGCGGCTGCTGAAGAATAGCAGGATCATCAGGCCGACGCCCACGACGACGGAAAATCCCGCCCCCAGCGCGAGGGCCACATAGCCTTCCGTCGGGATCGGCTCGCCTTCGACCGTCATCGCGGAATAAGCGAAATAGCCCACCGCGGCCAGCATTCCCAGCAGGCAGATCACAAGGAGTGTACGCATGGCGCGTTCTCCGGTTGCATCCGGAAACCAACGGTTGCGGACCGGGAGGGTTCCAGGGTTCCGGCCATTGATCGGCACGGAAGACGTCCGTCAGCCCTTCCCCTGAGGGCGCCACCCCGCCGATCAAGCGCTCTGCGCGGTCTTGACCACCACGACGTTGCTGTCGTCGTGTTGGGAAGGGGCGGCATCAGGGGCGGTCTTTTCGATCTCGCTGGCATGGCGTTTCAGATAGTCGCGACGCATGCCGATCTCGTCGCGGACAAATTCGTAGCCGAGCTTGAAGGTGTCGAGCCCGTCGGTACTGATGGTGCCGTCGCGAAGGCCGATGACCGCGCCGCGCAAGATGCCTTCCAGCTCGTCCTGCAGACATTCGAGCTGATCCAGCGAGTGGGCGTGCTCGATGCGCTCGCCGATGTCGAGGATGGCGGTGGAGAGCTCGCTGGCCTTCTCCGGTGCAATCCGGGTGATTTTGGCGTAGATGGCGGCGAAGATCGAACCGATAACGCTGAGTGCGGCGGCGCCCAGATACATCAGATCGCTGTACTTATCCATGAACGACTTGGTGTCGTCGTTGATGTAGTCGGCGGCCCCCTGATGCGCCATCACATAGGCGTCCTTCTCCACTGAGGCCGGTTCGATCTTGGTGGCAAAACCGTTGTCGAGGCCGAGGGCAGGCTTGTTCTCGTAGACGATGCGCGCGAGCTCCCCGGCGGCGGTCGCCGACATCCTGGATTGTGCGACCAGCAGCCATTCGAGCCCGATCGTTTCGAGATCGTCGTCGGGGATTTCTGGTGACACCGACAGCGTGCCTGCCGTCAAAGTCTCATCGGAAATGCCGGGGAATTTGCGCGCCAACGCCTTGGTCTCGTCGATCGCGTTGAGCGTGAAGCCGCCGCGTTTGGCGACCTGCTCATAGGCCTTGTCCCGCACCGCTTTCGAGGCGTGGACGACTGCGATCACCGCACCAAAGCCGTTTGGTGACGCCAAAAGCTTGTCGAGCGTTGCGCCCTGCGGCGCCATCTGGATCCTGGCGGCGTCTGGACCGTCGGGGATGTCGAGGATGCTGCGGACGAAGGCGAGCGAGGATTCGTTCTCGGCGAGGACCGCGACCTTCTTCTTTTTCAACTCGGCAAGCGACTTGATCTTCTTGTTGCCGGGTCCGAGCAGGAGCACAAGGTCGTGGTCGAGGATCGCGACCGTGCGGGCCCGCAACGGCACCTTGGCGTCGGTGCGCAGCACGGCGAGGTCGGCCTGCTTGCGATCGAACTGGGCAAGCGCCTTGGCATTGTCAGGGTTGTTGACGATTCTGACCCGGAAGCGCGAGGCGTTGTTCTTCAGCACGGCAGCGAGCTTGGCCGCAAACAGCGCCTCGTCGCTGTTAGGGGCGCCGACGGCAAAGGTCAGCGTCTCCGAGCTGTGCACGAGCATGCGGCCGGCCCAGACGGTGGCGAGCGACAGCAGCAGGGTCAGCACGACGTACAGCAGGACTTGCTGTTGATTGGTCTTGATCACCTTGGGACGCCGAGGGGGCGGTTCGACCGACGATGCGGTCGGGCCTTCAGTACTCATGGCAGCACTCTGGCCTTATTCTGGGTCGCGGGCGGCCTGCGGAAGCGATCGCTGCGTACGCCCGGAAATTCGCAAACGCCTGAAAAAAGAACGATAATCTGTATCGCCAATGATAGCGCGAAGGTCGCGGAAAGCAAATTTCGAGCCGAAGATAACCTTACTCGAGGCCGGCGCGGCGATTGATCGTCCTATCACCAGTTAGCCACAGTTGACGATTTTCCGGTTCCCCCCGGCTGCATTCCGCCGCCGGAGATGTCATAAATCAGACGCCCGGCGATTTGGCCGGTCCAAGAAGAAGTTGCGCTGAACGCTCCAGTTTTTCTTGTCACGTCAATGAGGGCGTCAGCTTTGTCGTTTCCACCCATGTCATCGGCGATTCCGCTCGAAGCGCTCCTTGGCTGGATGCTGTTGCTCACGTTCAAGCACATCATCGCTGATTTCGTCCTCCAGACCGCCTGGATGGCCCATGGCAAGGACCAGAAGCACGGCTGGGCCCTGCCGCTGCTGGTGCATTGCCTGATTCACCTTGCGGTTGCGCTGCCGCTGATCCTGATCGTCGCGCCCAAATTCTGGTTCGTGGCGCTGATCGATTTCGTGATCCACATCACGGTCGACCGCGCCAAGGGGCTCGTCTCGGCCAATTTCGGCGTCAACCAGGAGCACCCCTGGTTCTGGACCCTGATCGGTGTCGACCAGGCGCTCCATCATCTCACGGGCTTCGGCCTTTCCATCTTTATGGCGGCGAACTGACGGCTTGCATTGTCGTTCCGGGGCGAGAACCCGGAGCCTCGAGATTCCGGGTTCGGTCCTGCGGGCCGCCCCGGAAGGACGGCAAGCAGCAAGTCTGGCACCCCGATTCACCGCCAGGGCGCAAGGACCCCGGGTGACTACCGCCCGGGGTGGTTAACCTTTCATTAGAGAATTGCGCTGCATCTTCCCCACACGAGGGAGAACTGCAATGTTTTCAAGCCGCGACGCATTTGAAAGCGATTTCTGCCCGGTCCAGGACGAACTCCTTGGCGAGATGTATCGCGCCAGCGAGAGTGGCCTTCCGAGGTTGGTTGAGAGTGTTTCCCCTGACGCACGCGCGAAGCTGGCGCTGTTCTGCTATCGCCGCAGCCACTTGCACTCGCTGGCGGTCGCGATCGCAGGCAGCTGCAGCGAGCGCGACCTGATCGAGAACGGCGGCCGGGTCGGCTCGACGCTTTATGCGCTGTCGCGCGAAGGCGTGGCCAAATCCTCGCCGTCGCTGTCGGGAGGCCGCAAGCCGATCACGCTCTCGACCAAGCCGCTCTCGGTGCTTGCACCGCTCGATGACGAGCTTGACGACGAGATCAGCGAAGCCGTTCCGGCCTAAATTGGCTCGATTGCCGGCAGCTTGAACTTCCGCCGCGCCATCGTGCATTCGGCGTCGCCCGGCATGCAGGTGCGACACACCTCCGGCCGCGCATCATAGATGCCGCAGGCCGTCTGCTTTCCGATCTCGCCCTGCAATGCCGAACAGCGATCGCCTTCGCAGCGCATGCCGGATTGGCGCGCGTTGACGAGCGCCTCCGGGATCGCCGCAAGCTCCTCGTCGCTCTCGATCGAGAAGCGCGGCCAGTTGTCCGAATAGCCGCAGCAGGCCCCGCAGCTCTGACAGCAGCTCGACGGGTCGATGGGGGATCTCTCGTCCATCGTCATGTGTCCTTTGGCGGGCCCCAGACCAGGCTCTGCCGCCATTTTGCGCGCAGCACGTCGCGCCTTTCCGGATATTTCTCGTCGAGATAGGTCGCGTCCACGACGCGGTCGGTGCGGAAGCTGCGGAAGTCGCTGCGCAGCTCGCACCAGGCGGCGAGCAGGCGCACGGCTTCGAGATAGCCGACCGAGATCGGCCAGATCATCCGCTCGCTGGGGCGGCCCTGCTCGTCGCGATAGCGCAGCATGATCTTCTTGCCTTCGTGGATCTGGGTGCGCGTGCGCGCCATGTCGAGGCGGTCCGGCTCCCTGTTCCAGCTCGGCCGTGCGCGGCTCGCCGGCTCCAGCACGAACGGACGCAGCCGCTCGGGCACGGTGTCGGCGATCTTTGCCATGAGGTCTTCGGCAGCTCGCGCCAGCGTGGAGTCGGCATGACCGGCCACCCATTGCGCGCCCAGCACCGCCGCCTCGATCTCGTCGGGTGTCAGCATCAAGGGCGGCAGGTCGAAACCCTTTTCCAGGATGTAGCCCATGCCGGCTTCGCCGCGGATCGGCACGCGCTGGCCGATCAGCGTCGCGATGTCGCGATAGATGGTGCGTTTCGAGGTCTCGAGCTCGGCCGCAATCGCGTCCGCGGTCAGCGGCTTACGCGTGCGCCTCAGCACCTGGATGATCTGAAACAGCCGGTCGGCGCGTCTCATGACAATTCTCTTTCCAAATCCCTGTTCGCAGCCCGCTCAAAATCCGGCGCGAGGATGCTGACAGGATGTTGGCAGCAGGGGAGTTCTATACCGGGACAACACGTCGACTGAAGAGGATTTGTCCATGATCATCCCGACCCATTTCGGCCCGGCCGGTCCGCTGTGGCGGGCGCAGGCCATGCTGCACGCTTTGGCCTTCAGCCGCCTGATGTTTTTCGATTCCACCGTCGTCGATCTCCGCGTTGCACTCGCGACCATGGTGACACGCTCGCTGATCCAGGCCGCGGACGCGCTGGTCCGCCACGTCATGGGCCGCGCCTGGCAAGGGGCCCGTTTCGCAGAAGATATCACGGCTGCTGCCACCATGGTGGCAGCAGCCCGTCGTTAGGTTCCGTCAACTTCCGCAGGTTCAGGAGAGCTCGCATGATCACGCTTTACGGCTTTGGCACCGGCTTCGGCCTGCCGGAAATCAGCCCCTTCGTCACCAAGACCGAGGTGCAGCTCAAGATGGCGGGCTTGCCCTATCGGAAGGAACGCGCGATGCCGCCGGCGTCTCCCAAGGGCCAGCTGCCGTTCATCGACGATGGCGGCGAGGCGGTGGCCGATTCCACCTTTATCCGCGCCCATATCGAGCGCCGCTACGGCTTCGATTTCGACGCCGGCCTGTCGCTGACCGAGCGGGCGCAGGCCTGGGCGTTCGAGCGCATGATCGAGCACCACGTCTATTGGGCGCTGGTCGGCGCGCGCTGGGTCGATCCGGTCAATTTCGCCAAGGGCCCTTCGCATTTCTTCGACGGTGCGCCCGAGCACAATCGCGAGAAGCTGCGCGAAGATGCGCAATTCCGCGTCGCCGAGAATTATCTGCTGTCCGGTCTCGGCCGCCACGCCCCCGACGACGATGTCGATCTCGCGGTGCGCTCGCTGTTTGCGCTGTCGGTGCAACTCGGCGACAAGGCCTATTTGATGGGCAACAAGCCCTGCGGTGTCGATGCCACTGCCTTCGGCGCGCTCGCCGGGATCCTGACGCCATTCTTTGAATCCGGACTGCGTCAGCGGGCCGAGGGCTTCCCGAACCTCACCGCCTATGTCGATCGCATGATGGACAATTATTATCCGGAGTTCGCTTGGACCCCGCTGCGTCAGGCGGCTTAGAAACGCGGCGTATTCTCTTCGTCATGCCCGGGCTTGTCCCGGGCATCCACGCTCTTTGCGCCGTATGGCAAGGCGTGGATGGCCGGGACAAGCCCGGCCATGACGATCTCCAGGAGCCAAAACAAGAAAGCCGGCCCATTGGGCCGGCTCTCGTCGTCTCGAAACTGTGGCCGCGGCTACTTCACCAGCGCGTACTTGCCGTTCTTCACCGTGAGCAGGATGCGCGAGCGATCGTCAAGGCCGTAGCGGTCCTTTTCGGTGAAGTTGTAGACGCCCTGGCTCGCGGCGAGCTCCTTCTCGGACAGCAGCGCCTGGCGAATCGCCTCGCGGAATTCCGGCGTGCCCGGCTTGGCCGTCTTCAGCGCCGCCGGGATGATGCGCTTCAGAATCTCGAACGCATCGTAGGAATGGCCGGCGAACTGGCTGCGGCTGTTCGGGCCGTACTTGGCCTCATAGGCGGTGTTGAGTGCGAGGCCCGGCTTCTTGGTCGCGGCCTCGTCCGGCTGGTCCTCGGGATCCATGACGGGACCAGAGGCCATCAGCACGCCTTCCGCCGCTTTGCCGGCGATGCGGATGAAGTCCATGCTGGCGGCGCCATGGGTCTGATAGATCAGGCCCTGGTAGCCGCGCTCGCGCAACTCGGTCTGCGGCAGCGCGGCCGCGGTACCGGAGGCGCCGACCAGGATCGCGTCGGGATTGGCGGCGACGAGCTTGAGCACCTGGCCGGTCACCGAGGTGTCGGGACGGGCGAAGCGCTCCTCGTCGGCCAGGGTCATGCCCATCGGAACGCCCTGGGCCTTGAAGTCGTTGAACCAGAGGTCGCCGTAGCTGTCGGAATAGCCGATATAGCCGACCGTCTTCACGCCCTTCGACTTCATGTGCTCGTAGAGCACCTTGCCCATGATCGGAATCGGCTGCGGCATCGCCACCGACCACTTCATGCGCTCCGGCGTGATCGGGAATGGCGCCAGGCCGAAATGCGGAATGCCGGCTTCGTTGGCGACGTTGGAGACTGCGATGGTCGGCGGCGTCAGCGCCGAGCCCATGATGATGTAGGCCTTGGATTCCGTCACGAACCGGCGGGCGTTGGTGGTCGCCGTGGTGGGATCGCCGCCGTCGTCGAGCACGATCACCTTCAGCGGCACGCCGCCGATCTCCTTCGGCACGAATTCCAGCGCGTTGCGCTCGGGAATGCCCAGCGCTGCGCCCGGGCCCGTCGTGGTGGTGGTGATGCCGATGGTGATTTCGTTTGTCTGGGCCAGCGCGGGCAAGGCCGGCAGGGCAAGCGTCGCCGCGGCGATGGCGGCGGTCAGGTAAAAGCTCTTCATATAATTCCTCCCTTTAGTTGTTTCTTTGAAAGCAGAAATCCCGGGATAATTCAGCCCCGTCTTTTGGTGATGCGGCGATTTAGCTCCAGACCTAACTTCCGGTGAATTTGGCCACCATTTCCGCCGGGAACGGCGCCGATTTCAGCTTGTCGGGGTTGTCAGGATCGCGACCGACCAGGACGCGGGTCTCGAAACCCTCGATCGCCAGTGCCTCGCCCTTGTAGACGTTGTGCTTCACCTCGAAGCTCGAGCGCTTGATGCTCTCGATCTTGGTTTCGATGGTGATCCAGTCGCCATAGGTCGAGGGGATGTAGAACTTGGACCGCGTGTCGACCATGGGGATGCCCACCAGGCCGTATTTCTTGACCAGATCCTGCTTGGAGAACCCGGCGACCTCGAACAGCGTCGAGGTCGAATCGTCGAACATCGCGAAATAGCGCGGGTAGTAGACGATATTGGCGGGATCGCAATCACCCCACTGGATCTGAACGTCGCGCCGGTTCACGAACATGCGATTGTTGCCCTATTTCGGCGCCATGCGCAGCGAGCCGTCGAGGCGTACCACTTCACCGTTCAGGTAGGAATTCTCGACCATGTGCAGCGCGAGCGCGGCGAACTCGTCGGCGTGGCCGAGCCGGCGCGGGAAGGGGATGGCGGCGGCGAGCGAGTCCTGGGCTTCCTGCGGAAGGTTGGCGAGCAGGGGCGTGAGGAACAGGCCGGGCGCGATCGTCAGCACGCGGACGCCGAACTGCGCCAGCTCGCGCGCGATCGGCAGTGTCATGCCGACGATGCCGCCCTTGGACGCCGAATAGGCCGACTGCCCGATCTGGCCGTCATAGGCGGCGACGGACGCGGTGTTGATGATGACGCCGCGCTCGCCGGTCGCCTGCGGCTCCAGCTTGGACATCTCGTTTGCGGCAAGGCGCAGCATGTTGAAGGTGCCGATCAGGTTGACCTTGATTACCTTGTCGAAATCCGCGAGCGCCATCGGGCCGTCGCGACCGACGACGCGCTTGGCAACGCCGATGCCGGCGCAATTGACCAGCACGCGGGCCGGGCCATGGGCCTTGGTCGCCTGCGCGATCGCGGCTTCAGCGGAAGCCGCATCGGAGACGTCGCAGGTCACCGCGACGCCCTTGATCTCGGCGGCAACGCTCTCGGCGAGCTTGGCGTTGAGGTCGCAGACCGCGACTTTGGCGCCCTGCGCCGCAAGCTTGCGGGCGGTCGCAGCACCCAGTCCCGACGCGCCGCCGGTGACGATGGCTGCCTGATCCTTCAACAACATGGCGTTCTCCTGGTGGGATGGTTTCTTAGCCGACCGATATCACACGGTCCGATGGATTGGCAGCGTAGAGCTCCTCGATCAGCGCGCCGCGATGCTCGAGCACCGCGCGCTGGTTGATCGAGCCCTTGTCAGTGACCTCGCCCTTGTCGATCGAGAGTGGCGTATCCATCAGGATCGCGCGCGTGATCCGCGTCGAGGACCCCGTGGCCGCGCCGAGAAAGCGGGTCAGGCGTTCGCGAAAAGCTTCGCGCACCAGCCGGTCGCGCGTCGCGACCACGAGATCGTCGGCCGGCAGCGTCGGGTTGACCAGCCTGCAGCCGTCGAGATCGAGCACGACGAGTGCGGAGACCTCGTCCCGGTTGATGCCGGCGATGATGACGTCGCGCACCAGCGGTGCGCAGGCCGCGACGAAGCGCGCGCGCAAGGGGCCGACGCTGACCCAGGTGCCGCTCGCGAGCTTGAAATCCTCACCAATGCGGCCGTCGAAATCGAAGCCGGCGTTGAGATCGTTGGGATCCGCAGGCTTCAGCGCGTCGCCCATCATGTAAAATCCTTCCTCGTCGAAGGACTTTGCGGTGATGTCGGGCTGGCGCCAGTAGCCGGGCATCACGTTCGGTCCCTTGGCGCGGACCTCGAGCTTGCCATTGTTCGGTACGAGCTTGGCATCGTTGCCCGAGACAGGCAGTCCCACATGGCCAGAGCGGCTGGTGCGGGGATTGACCGACATGAAGAACGGCGCGGTCTCGGTTGCGCCAAGGCCTGTCAACATCGGCACGCGATAGCCCTTCTCCTTCACCGCGAGCTCGTCGAGGCTGTTCCAGACGAACGGCGACAGCGCCGCGCCCGAGAAGAACATCGCATGCAGCCGGTCGAAGAATTTGGCACGCAGGCCCTGGTCGTCGCGCAAATACGGCAGCAGCGATTCATAACCCTTGGGCACGTTGAAATAGACGGTCGGCGAGATCTCCTGGAGATTGCGAACGGTCTCCTCGATACCGCCGGGCATCGGCTTGCCGGCGTCGAGATACATCGAGCCGCCATTGTAGAGCGTCAGCCCGATATTGTGGTTGCCGCCAAAGGTGTGGTTCCACGGCAGCCAGTCGATGATGACCGGCGGCTCGTCCTTGAGGAAGGCGAGCGTCTCGCGCAGCATCACCTGGTTGGCGCAGATCATGCGCTGGGTGTTGATGACGGCCTTGGGATTGCCGGTCGAGCCCGATGTCAGCAGAAATTTTGCGATGGTGTCGGGGCCGATCTTGCCGTGCACCGCATCGAGGTCGCCACGAATCGGCGT
>Ga0136846_1220249_pt1 | contig 10458 bp, 9 predicted proteins | sample HopSoiMetagenom2_FD_96841 | JGI IMG/M metagenome (GOLD analysis project Ga0136846, IMG submission 96841) | Grasslands soil microbial communities from Hopland, California, USA - 2 Assembly 2016 (version 4) | ecosystem: Environmental > Terrestrial > Soil > Grasslands | place: USA: Hopland... | reverse complement strand
TCGTCGAGGCCGAACAGCGCGATCTTGTGCGCCGCGGCATTCGCCGACAGCCCAGCGACCATGCGCCGGATGTCGCCGTCCGGAATCCCGGTGGAGCGGGCGCGGGTCGGCACGTAGTGGTCCGCGATGCCGAAGGTAAGGTCCGGGCGGGCGACGCCAGCGCCGAGCGCCTTAAGCTGGTCGAAGGCATGGAAGGAACCCTCGTGGACAAAGTGGCGATCGACCCAGAGCAGGGTCGCGCCGTCCTCGCGGGTGACGACCTCATGGCTGCGCCAGAGCTTGTCGAACAGCGTGCTCGGCGTGCCCTGCGTCCTGTTCATGCGGCGCTTTCCTCGCTCGGTCGATATTGCGCGCGCCTCCACTTAACCTCAAACTCCGCTTGTTTCAGCACCGCGCGAGCGGAGGGGGAAGCCTCACGATGTCGCTATCAGAACGCCGCCCGAGCCGCCGCGCCGTCCTGTGGACCGGCACCGGTGCCGCCGCCCTCCTCGCCGCCCCAGCCTACCTGAGGGCACAACCGGCCGCGGTGAAGATCGGCATCCTGCAGCCGGTGACGGGCGCGCTGGCGCAGGACGGCGAGCTTGGCCGGACGGGTGCCGAGCTCGCGATCGGCGAGATCAACGCCGCGGGCGGCATCAAGGCGCTCGGCGGCGCGAAGCTCGAAATGGTGTTCGGAGACGCGCGCTCGAATCCCGAGGCCGGGACGCAGGAGGTCGAGCGCATGCAATCCGACGGGGTCGTGGCGATCGTCGGCGGCTTTGCCAGCCCGATCTGCCTCGCCGCGACCCAGGCCGCGGCGCGCTACGACCTGCCCTATATCGTCGACGTCGGCGTCTCCGACCAGATCACCGGCCGCGGCTTGAAGAACACCTTCCGCTTCGCCCCCGGCTTCGGGATCGTGACCGCGGTCGCGGTCGAGAACCTGACAAAGCTGAACGACGGCGCCGGCAAGCCGGCGAAGACCGTGGTGCTCGTGCACGAGGATCAGCTCTTCGGTTCCGGCCTCGCGAAGCTCATGCAGAGCGAGCTGCCGAAGCGCGGCTTCGATATCCTCGACACCATCGCGCATCCGACCCCGGCGCGCGACATGTCGAACATCGCGCTGCGTATCCGCGCCCTCAATCCGGACCTCGTCATCCCATCGAGCTACTACAACGAGTTCGTGCTGCTCGCCCGGACCATGCAGCAGCAGCGCATCCGGCCGAAGGGCATCTACGCGGTCCTCAACGGCGCCGCCTCGAACTATCGCTTCGTGAAAGAGTTTCCCGAGGCCGCCGCCAACGTGATGGACTGCAATCACTGGCACGACCCGCGCAATCCAAAGGCCGCCGAGGTGAAGAAGCAGGTCGAGAGCTCGGGGAAGCTGTGGGCCTACAACGTGCCGCTCAACTATTCCTGCGTGAAGCTCCTGGCCGACGCCATCGAGCGCGCCGGCGCCGCCGACCGGGGCAAGATCACCGAGGCGCTCGCCGCCACCACCGGCGCCTTCAAGGGCCACATCATGCCGTATGGAGAGACCAAGTTCGTGAACGGGCAGAACCAGGGCGCCGCGCCGGTCAACACGCAGGTCCAGGGCAATGACATCAAGGTGATCTTCCCCGACGCATTCGCGGATGCCAGGCCGGTCTTCCCGGTGGGCGGGTGACCGGACGCCCGTCAGCCTCGGCCGGAGCGCGATCCCGGTAATTGGCCATGTACGCCCCCGCGATCGTGGCCGAGGCCGTCGTGAACGGCCTCCTGACCGGCTCGGTCTACGCCCTCATCGCGCTCGGCCTGACCTTGGTCTACGGCGTGCTGCACATCATCAACTTCGCCCATGGAGCGCTGCTCACCTGCGCCATGTTTGCGGTCTGGGTGGCGCACACGGCGCTCGGGCTTGACCCGTACCTCGCCATCCCGCTGCTGACGCCGCTGTTCTTCGGTCTCGGCTACGTGCTCCAGCGCTTCGTGATCGGCCCTGCAAGCCGCGGCAACGACAGCAATATCCTCCTCGTCACGCTGGGACTGGCGATCGCGATCGAGAACGCGCTGCTCGCGATCTTCCGCTCCGACACCCGGACGCTGTCGACGGATTACGGCTTCCAGACGGTCGAGCTCGGCCCGCTCTTGATCGCGAAGCCGCGCCTGATCGGCTTCGCGGCGGCTCTCGCGACGACTCTCATCTTGTGGCTTGCGCTGGCGCGCACCGACACCGGCAAGGCAATTCGCGCCGTCGCGAAAGAAAAGCTCGGCGCGCGCCTCGTCGGCATCGACGTGGAGCACGTCTATGCCGTCACCTTCGGCCTCGGCTGCGCCTGTCTCGCCGTCGCGGCGTGCCTCTTGATGCCGAGCTTCTATGTCAACCCTCGGGTCGGCAACGCCTTCGTGCTCGTGGCGTTCACGATCGTCGTGCTCGGGGGCATGGACTCGATCCCCGGCGCGCTGCTCGGCGCGCTGTTCATCGGCGCCGTCGAGAGCCTCTCGGGCTTGTATTTCGGCGACAGCCTGGGCCAGCTCGGCATTTTCGTCATCTTCATCGTCGTCCTTCTCGTCCGCCCGACCGGCCTCTTCGGAGCCAAGGCGTGACGGCGCGCGATCTCCTCCCGATCGTCGCGGTGGTCGCGATCATCGCCCTTGCGCCGCTGTTCACGAGCTCGAACACCGTGCTCAATTTCCTCACCTTTGCCCTGATCGTCGCGCTCGCGGCCCAGGGCTGGAACATCCTCGGCGGGTTCGGCGGGCAGTTCTCCTTCGGCCATGCGGCCTTCTTCGGTACCGGCGCGTACGCGACGGCGATCCTGCAGATGCGATTCGGCGTCAACGCGTGGGTCGGATTCGCGCTCGGCCTCGCGGCCGGAGCCTTGATCGGCGCCGCCATCGGCTATCTAAGCTTCCGCTCCGGGCTGCGCGGCTCCTACTTCGCCCTCGTGACGCTGGCTTTTGCGGAAGTGTTCCGAATTGTCGCAAACGCCGCCGAAATGACGGGTGGCGCCGCCGGCATGCTGATCCGCCTGGACGTGAGGCCTTCGAATTTCCAATTCGGCAGCCGCGCCGCGTTCTTCTGGATCGCGCTTGCGCTCGTGGCGCTGACGCTTGCACTGACACGTTGGATCGAGCGCTCGCGCTTCGGCGCGCGGCTCGTTGCCATCCGCGAGAACGAGGAGGCCGCGCAGGCCCTGGGCGTCGATACGCTGCGCACGAAACTCGCCGCGATTGCCCTCTCGGGCGGCGTGACCGGCGCGGCCGGGTGCCTCTATGCCCAGTATTTCCTCTTCATCGATGCCAACATCGCCTATGGCACCTGGATCTCCGTCGAGGCGTTGCTGGCGCCGATCATCGGCGGCGCCGGCACCGCATTCGGTCCGCTTGCCGGCGCGCTTGCGCTTCATGGGCTGGGCGAGGCGACGAAGCTTTTCGCGTTCCGCGTGCCGGGGATCGATCTGGCGCTGTTCGGCTGCGTTCTCGTGGTCACCGTCGCTTTCGCGCCGGACGGAATTCTCGGGCTCATCCGCCGGCTCGGCCGGGCCGGCCGCCCGGCACCGGCACCGGCAAAGACCTGAGCGATGCTCGCCGCTGTCGCCGTCAGCAGGCGCTTCGGGGGTCTCGTCGCGGTGAACGACGTCTCGCTGACGGTGGAGAGGGGCTCGATCACCGGCCTGATCGGCCCCAACGGCGCCGGCAAGACCACGCTGTTCGCCCTCATCGCGGGATTTGTCGCGCCGACGTCGGGGCGGATCCTGTTCGAGGGCCGCGACGTCACGACGGAGCCGCCGCACGAACGGGCGCGCATGGGCATCGCGCGCACCTTCCAGATCGTTCAGCCTTTCGCCGGCCTGAGCGTGGCTGAGAACATCGCCGTGGGCGCCTACCTTCGCCATGCCCGGCGCGCCGATGCGGTGTCCCGCGCCGCCGCGGTCGCGCGCCGCGTCGGGCTCCACGCCGAGATCGACAGGCCGGCCGCGAGCCTCACGGTCGCGGGGCGCAAGCGCCTGGAGCTCGCCCGGGCGCTCGCGACCGGGCCGAAGATCCTCCTCCTCGACGAGGTTCTGGCCGGCCTCAACCCATCCGAGATCCGCGACATGGTGCCGGTGATCCGCGCCATCCGCGACGACGGCGTCACGCTCGTCATGATCGAGCACGTCATGCAGGCGGTGATGGATCTGTGCGAGACAGTCCACGTTCTGTCGCAGGGCCGGCTGATCGCGGCGGGCGCGCCGGAGGCGGTGTGCGCCGATCCGCAGGTGATCGAGGCCTATCTCGGAAAAGGCGCGGCGCAGCGCTTCCGGCGCGCGGAGGCGGCGCGTGCTTGAGGTGCGCGATCTGCGCGGCGGCTACGGCGGGGCCGAGGTCTTGCGCGGCGTGGCGTTGACCGTCGAGCCCGGCGAGGTCGTCGCCGTCCTGGGCTCGAACGGCGCCGGCAAGACGACGCTCAACCGCGCCCTCTCCGGACTCTTGCCGCAATGCTCGGGCGAGATCCGCTTCGCCGGCAGGCGGATCGACGGCGCCGCGAGCCCGGCCATCGTGGCAGCCGGGCTGATCCACGTCCCGGAGGGCCGCAAGATCTTCCCCAATATGAGCGTGCACGAAAACCTCGAGCTCGGCAGCTACCGACGCGGCCGATCGCGGCGCGGCGCCAATCTGGCACGCGTCTTCGCGGCCTTCCCGCGTCTTTCCGAGCGCACCGGCCAGACGGCCGGGACGCTCTCGGGAGGCGAGCAGCAGATGCTGGCGATCGGACGCGGGTTGATGGCCGAGCCGCGCCTGCTCATCCTGGACGAGCCCTCGCTCGGGCTGTCGCCGCTGCTCGTCGAGGAGATGTTCGGGCTCATACGCGGCCTCAACGCCGACGGGCTCTCGGTCCTCTTGGTCGAGCAGAACATGGTGCAGTCGCTCGAAGTGGCGTCGCGGGCCTACATCCTGGAGAATGGCGTGTTCGCCCTCTCGGGGCCGGCAGCCGAGCTCGGGGCCGACCCGGCGCTCAAGCAAGCCTATCTCGGCATGTGAGGTCCTGATGAACCTGAAGGAGCGGCTTTCGCGAGAACCGGTCGTCGTCGCGCCCGGCGTCTACGACGCCTTGACGGCTGCACTCGCGGCCGGGGCGGGATTCGAGGCGCTCTACGTCTCCGGCGCCGCGATCGCCTACACGCGTCTCGGACGCCCCGATATCGGGCTCGTTTCGATGAGCGAGGTGGCCGAGACCGTGGCCCTCATTCGCGACCGTACCCCGGCTTCCCTCGTCGTCGATGCCGACACCGGCTACGGCAACGCGATCAACGTCCAGCGCACCGTGCGGCTGCTCGAGCGCGCCGGCGCGAGCGCGATCCAGCTCGAGGACCAGAGCTTCCCGAAGCGTTGCGGCCATCTGCGCGACAAGAGCCTCGTCCCGGCGGCCGAGATGGCCGGCAAGGTCAAGGCCGCCGTCGATGCGCGGGCGAGCCAAGGGACCCTCATTGTCGCGCGCACGGATGCCGTCGCCGTCGAAGGGCTCGACGCCGCCATCGCGCGCGCCAGCCTGTATGCCGAAGCCGGCGCCGACGTCCTGTTCGTGGAGGCGCCGCAGTCGCGCGATCAGCTCGCCGCGGTGACGTCGGCGCTCGGGGGCCTTCGGCCCCTCCTCGCCAACATGGTCGAGGGCGGCGACACGCCCCTGTTCTCGGCAGATGAGCTCGGCGCTCTCGGCTTCCGCCTCGTCATCTTCCCTGGCGGCATCGTGCGCGCCCTCGCCAAGACCGCGCGGGACTACTACGGCTCGCTTGCGAGCCACGGCACCAACGCGCCGTTTCGCGCCCGCATGTTCGATTTCAATGAGCTCAACGCCGTGATCGGAACGCCGGAGATGCTCGCGCTCGGCAAGAGCTACGAGACCGCGTCATGACCGCTCTCGACCCCGTCACCCTGGCGATCCTCAAGGGCAGGCTCGAGCAGATCGCCGACGAGATGGACGCGACGCTCTACCGCTCGGCCTTCAACCCGATCATTGCCGAAGCGCGCGACGCCTGCCACGGCATCTATCATGCGGCGAGCGGAGCGACGCTCGTCCAGGGGACCAAGGGCCTGCCGATCTTCGTCGGCGCCATGGCGTTCGCGGTCAAGGCGGTGATCGACAAGGTCGGGCGCGACGGCGGGCTCGCCGCCGGCGACACCTTCCTCTTCAACGATCCTTACATGGGCGGGACGCATCTCAACGATTTCCGGCTCGTGCGGCCGATCTTCCGCGGCGACACGCTGTTCTGCTGGCTCGCCTCCGCCGGACATTGGCTCGACATCGGCGGCAACGTGCCCGGCGGGTATAATCCGAAGGCGACCGAGAGCTTCCAGGAAGGAACGCTGTTCCCGCCGGTGAAGCTCGTCGCCGGCGGGCGCATGAACCAGGATATCGTCGATATCCTGGCGGCGAACTCGCGCGTGCCGACCTCGAATTGGGGCGACCTCAACGGACAGCTCAACGCACTCGATCTCGGCGAGCGCCGGTTTCGCGCGCTCCTCGACGAATACGGCGACGATACCGTCACCGGCGCCTTCGCGGCGCTGTCCGACCGCGCCGAGGCGCTGATGCGCGCCTGCCTCCGCGGCCTGCCGGATGGGACCTACTCGTTCGAGGACCATCTCGACAACGACGGCATCACGGACGAGCCGCTCCTGATCGCGCTCGACCTGACGATCGCGGGCGACGCGGCGAGTCTCGATTTTTCACGCTCCTCCCCGCCCTGCCAGGGGCCGATCAACATTGCCTATCCGACGGCGGTCGCAGCCTGCTACGTCGCGCTGAAGCATGTCTTCACCGAGGTCCCGGCCAATGCCGGCTGCCTGCGCCCGATCGCCTTCGTGATTCCCGATACGACGATGCTCGCCGCGAAGGCGCCCCGTCCGGTCGCCGGCTACACGGAGACGATCCTGCGCCTGATCGGGGTGGTCTTCGGCGCAATTGCGCAGGCCGATCCGGCGCGGGCGACCGCGGCGCCGTTCGGAACCATCAATGCGCTCTCGCTCGCAGGTCACCGGGCCGACGGCTCGCGCTGGGTGATGTTCTCGTTCTTCGGCGGCGGCCTCGGCGGCAATCCGGAATCGGACGGGCTCAGCCACGCCAACAACCCGATCTCGATGGCGACGATCCCGCCCGCGGAGATCCTCGAAGCCGCCTATCCGGTCCTGTTCACGCAGTGGGCTCTGCGGCCCGACTCGGCCGGCGCCGGGACCCATCGCGGCGGACTGGGAGCCGTGTACGAGATCGAAGCGCTGGCCGACGCCGAGGTCGCGCTCCTCGGCGAGCGCGGCAAGTACCCGCCCTTCGGGGTTGCCGGCGGCGCAGCGGGCGCGCTGAACCGGTTCTCGTGGGGGCCGCGGGGCGTCGGGAACACGCCGCCGCTTGCCTCCAAGGTCGCCGACGTGAGGATCCGCGCCGGCGAGCGCGTCCGTCTCGATACGCCGGGCGGCGGCGGCTGGGGCGAGCCTCGCGATCGCGACCGCGACCGCGTGGCGCGAGACGTGAGGCTCGGCTATGTCGGCGCGGTCGCCGCGCGGGAGGTGTATGAGGTCGTGCTCGCGGCTGACGACTGCGCCGGCGAGCAGCCGACCGCCTTGCGTGATCGGAACGACGCGTGAGGGAGCCGACGACGGTCGTCGGCGTCGACGTCGGCGGCACCTTCACCGACTTCTTCAGCTTCGACGAAAGCGGCAAGCGCTTCGCCACCGCCAAGGTGCCGTCGCATCGCGGCGACGAGGCGCGCGGGTTCCTGGAAGGGCTCGGCACCGCTCGAGAGATCTCGGCGCTCGCCTCGATCGTGCACGGCACGACGGTCGGCACCAATGCGCTCCTCGAGCGCAAGGGCGCCCGCATCGGCCTGATCACAACGAGGGGTTTTCGCGACGTCATCGAGATGCGCCGGCGCGACCGGCGCAACACCTGGGGCCTGTGGGGCGATTTCACCCCGGTCGTGGATCGCGACCTGAGACTCGAGGTCGGCGAGCGCACCCTGGCGAGCGGCGAGATCCGCGCCGAGGTTGATCCGGAGGAGGTGCGGGCCGCGGCGAGGACGCTCCTCGCCAAGGGCGCCGAAGCGCTGGCAATCGTGTTCATCCACGCCTACGCGAACCCGTCGAACGAGCTTGCGGCGCTCGCTGCCGCAACCTCGGTCTGGCCGAACGAGAACCTGTCCTGCTCATCCCAGATCCTGCCCGAGATACGGGAGTTCGAGCGCACGTCGACGACGGTGCTCAACGCCTACCTCCAGCCGGTGGTCGGGAGCTACCTGGCGAGGCTCTCCGAGGCGCTGGCGCAGGCTAAGTTTCGCGGCAGCTTCCACGTCGTGCAGTCGAACGGCGGCGTGATGTCGACCGCCACCGCACGGCGCTTGCCGGTGCGGACGGCGCTGTCGGGGCCGGCCGCCGGCGTCATCGCGGCGGCCGCCATCGCTCGCGCCGCCGGCTTCCCGAACGTCGTGACCGCCGATCTCGGCGGCACCTCCTTCGACGTGTCGCTCGTGATCGACGGCGAAACCTCGCTTGCCGCCCAGACGACCATCGACTTCGGCCTCGTGATCCGCACCCCGCTGATCGAGATCACCACCATCGGGGCCGGCGGCGGCTCGATCGCGACCGTCGATGCCGGCGGCTTGCTTCAGGTCGGGCCGGAAAGCGCCGGCTCGGACCCTGGACCGGTCTGCTACGCCCAAGGCAACGAGCGCCCAACGCTGACCGATGCGAACCTGGTGCTCGGCCGGATCAATGCGGAGCGGCCGATCGGCAGCGCCGTGGCGAGGCTCGACCTCGACGCGGCAAGACGCGCGATCGAGCTCCATGTCGCGCGCCCGCTCGGCCTCGACCCGATGACGGCCGCCGAGGCGATCGTCCGGGTTGCGAACGCCAGGATGGCGGGCGCCATCCGCCTCGTCTCGATCGAGCGCGGCCACGATCCGGCACGGTTCGCGGCCGTACCCTTCGGCGGCGGCGGAGCTCTCCATGCAGGGGCCTTGATCAAGGACGTCGGTCTGAGAGCCGCGATCGTGCCGCGCTATCCCGGCGTGACGTCGGCGCTCGGCTGCGTCATTGCCGACATCCGCCACGATCAGGTGCAGACCCTGAACCTGATGCTCGACGGCCTCGACGTAACCAGGCTCGCCGCCCGGATGGCAGCCGAGGCCGTTGCGGCGCTCGCCGTGGTCGAGGCGGCCGGGCTGCCGATCGAGCGGATCGAAACCGTGTTCGAGCTCGACATGCATTATGTCGGACAGACCCACACGGTGGCGGTGCCGCTGCCGACGCAGCTGCGGGACGGGGCCGTCGCGCTCGCCCCCGAGATGGTGCGATCCGCTTTCGAGCGCACCTACCAGACCTCGTTCAGCCGCCTTCTGCCCGGCATTCCGGTGAAGATCGTGAACCTGCGCACGGCGGCGATCGGCCGGCGCCCGCGATTCGATCTCTCCGCCCTGGCGCCCGACGAAGGGACTTCGCTTCGGGACGCGCGGCGCGGCACGCGCCAGGTGTGGTTCGACGGAGCCTGGCAGGAAGCCGCGATCTACGACCGGCTCGCGATGCCGTGTGGAACGACGATCCGCGGGCCTGCCGTTCTCGAGCAACCGGACGCCACGACGCTGATCGACCCCGATCTCGTCGCCCGCGTCGATCGGCTCGGCAACCTGATCGTGGAGCGAGCCGCATGAGCGCGCAGGCCACAATCGCGAGCACCGCCCTGCTCCTTCTGGATCTGCAGAACGACTTCCTGCATCCCGACGGCGCCTACGGCCGTGCCGGACAAACGGCGCCGGAGATCGCCGCGCTGCCGGCGCGGCTGCGGCCGCTCCTCGATCTCATGCGCTCCAGCGGCGGATGGATCGTGTCGACCCACTTCACGCTCGTTCCGGCAAAGGGCCGGCCGTTGATCTCGCCGCATCTCGCCACGCTGCGCCCGTTCCTGCGGAAGGGCGATTTCGAGCCCGGCGCCTGGGGCCACCGCCTCGTCGAGGAGCTCGGGCCGTCGGATGTCTCGGTCGAGAAGATCGCCTATTCGGCCTTCTACATGACGAGGCTCGAATGGGTCTTGCGCCGCTGCGACATCCGCCGCCTCCTTGTCGCCGGCATCGTGACGAACGGCGGCGTCGCCTCGACGGTCCGCGACGCCCACGTCCGGGATTTCGACGTCACCGCGCTGACCGACGGCTGTGCGGCCTTCTCGCCACCGGTTCACGACACGGCGATCGCGGCGCTTCGCCCGGTGTGCCGCCTCGCGACGGTTGCGGAAGCGATGGGCGAGATCCGGCAGGGATGAGCGTGCTCCCGGCTGAAGGAGTCGCTTTCGCGGCCGAAGCGCCGGTGGTGATCATCGGAGCCGGCGCCGCCGGACTGACCGCGGCGCTTGCCGTCCGCGCCGCCGGCCTCGAGGCGCTCGTGCTCGAACGAGACGCTGCGCCGGGCGGCTCGACGGCGCTCTCTGCCGGGCTGATCCCGGCTGCCGGCACGCGCTGGCAGCGCGCGGCGGGCGTC
>Ga0136846_1217899_pt1 | contig 10458 bp, 13 predicted proteins | sample HopSoiMetagenom2_FD_96841 | JGI IMG/M metagenome (GOLD analysis project Ga0136846, IMG submission 96841) | Grasslands soil microbial communities from Hopland, California, USA - 2 Assembly 2016 (version 4) | ecosystem: Environmental > Terrestrial > Soil > Grasslands | place: USA: Hopland... | reverse complement strand
CTTGTAAGACAAGCCTATGGATGCGCCCCCGCCAAAGGAATGCCCCATGAACCCTACTTTTTTTGTATCGATGATGTTTGGGTAATCGGCGGCAGCTTTAGTGAAACCGGTCCATAAGGTTAAATAGCGATGGTCAATGCTGATGTCCGTCGTCGGGTAAGGTACAAATACCACCGCATAGCCTTTTTTAGCGATGAACTCGAACAGGCCCCGGTTATATTCCTTGTCCTCACCGCCATAGGGATGGGAATAAAAGATCGTCGGCCTTGCTGAAGTAATTCCCGCAGGATAAAAAATGGTTACCTGGGTACCTGGATATTCGGTATTTGGGAAATTGATTTCCGCAACCTTATAGGTACCATCGGAGCCGTAGCCGGATGTAGGACGGGAGATCGGCCCTGCAAGGTCATCATCAACGGGAGGGGGATCAGTGCTGCTGTCGCTATTTTTGGAACAACCGGATAGCAGCAGCAATAAAAAGCCCGTTTTAATAAGAATAGATTTCATGGGATATTTTTTAGTAAGTATTGAATAAAGCGTAGCGCTATTATTGCTGACCCATTTTTGCTTTCATTTTCTCCTTTATCTCTGCCTCAAATGCCTGGTACTGCTTATACTGCTCCGCTGTGAAGACCTTTTTCAGCTCCCCGTCTTTTTCCTTTTGCAAGGCCTTGAGCTGTTTAAACTTAGAGAATTTACTAATATCGCTTTTGATAATAGGGTCATTTTTTAAGGCATATTTCAGGTTGATCGCCTGTACCCGGGTAAGCTGCCCTGAATCCAGGCTGAGTTTGGTCTTCATCAGACCGGTCTGGAATTGTGCCCTTTCTTCCGGTGTTTTGTCCTTCATCCCGGTTGTATTTTGTGCTGTGGCCAATTGGGTGAACAGCATCATCAACAGGCTTAGCGCAAGGGTAAGCCTAAAGTTGTTCTTTTGATTTTTCATATTTTATTTGATTAATGTTTTAGGGTGGTTAAGCTATTTAATAAATGGACAGGGAGTTAATGAACAACGACGACGCGCCTGCGAACAACCGGACGGACAACAACAGCCCTGGCAGGTACGACCACAACGGGCCTGATGACCGGTCTTCGTACGACCACCACTTTGCGGGCGGGTGTTCTTCTTACAACGACACGCGTTTGGGCATTCACAGATAAAGCGCTTATAAATGCCAGGGCAATAACTACAAGGATTTTTTTCATGGTATTTTAAATTAAATTATTTGTTTTTCAGGTAGGACTTTAAAATGAGGTGCCGGTTATTGCTTTTCCGGCGAAGCTTCCAGAACAGGGGTTGAGTTCACTATTGCTTTGGTTGAACTGAAGGTTTAAACCAATTGAGAAACCCCTGCATGACCAACCGGAATGGGTTATAGCTTAAAAATCCTGTAGTTAAGCCATAATTAACCCGTTCGGTTTCTGGCTGATAAGTACCAAACAACCGGTCCCAGATGATCAATACGCCGCCGAAATTTTTGTCAATATAAATGGGATTGCTGCCGTGATGAACGCGGTGTGACGATGGAGTGTCCATTACTTTTTCAACCGGGCCCAGCGTGCCAATGGCTTCGGTATGCAGGAAGAACTGGTAAGCCAGGTTAAGCGCGTAGGAGATCACGATAAAGTCGGGCGGCATGCCCAGCAGGGCTGACGGGATAAAGAATAGCGGGCTGAGGATCGCCGAGAACCAGTTGAGCCGGTAAGCAGTAGTCAGGTTCATGTGCATCGCCGAATGGTGTACGAGGTGGAAAGCCCATAAAGGTTTCCAGTAATGCGATGCCCGGTGAAACCAGTAATAAATAAAATCAGCCGTAATAAATGTAAGTAAAAACACCCAGGCCTTATGCGGCAGTTGAATGGGCGATAAACCGGCAAAGAAACCAAGCAGTCCCAACTGGTACCCGGCAAACAGGTATTTAGATAATTGAAAGCCTGCAAATACCGACAGGTTAGAAAAAGTTTCCCTGACCTCGTAAGCGTTGCGGTCTTTTCGCCAGCTCCAGATGATCTCCGCCGTTATTAAGAACAGCAGGAACAATAAAATGTAAACGCGATACGGGCCGATTTGATGTTTCATTTACTTCGTTTTTAATTCACAATGTAATTTGGCCAGGAAAACCGCAAGAAAGCAGGCTAAATCAGGTGAGGCTGAAAAATCAGGGGGCGAAGTGTTTAGCTGTTCATCCAGCTTTTAAATTCCGGTACGCGCGCTTTACTGATCAGGATGCGTTCTGGTGGCTCCGGCCTTACTTTTACGGATAGTCGGCCATTGAAATAAAAATCAACTTCTGAGACAACCATCCGGTTAATGATAAATTGCCGGTTGGCCCGGAAAAATAATTGTGGATCCAGCTGCTGTTCCAGTTGCTCCATTGTATACTCCAGGATATACTGTTTTCCCTCTGATGTATGACCATAAACAATTTCGCTTTCGGTATAGAACCAGGCGATCTTTGCCGTTTCGACAGGCACCAGCTTATCCCGGTAATGCACCAGGAAGGATTTTTTGTAGGCCTTGACGCTGGCCTGGAACTGTTCCAGCAACCGGGTAAACGTTGAGCTGTCTGGTACCCGCTCTGCCGGCCTGACCAGGGTTTCAAACTTTTGCAGTGCCCGGTCCACCTCCTGCTCATTAAAGGGCTTCAGGATGTAATCGATACCATTGTTTTTAAAGGCCTCAATTGCGTAATCGTTATAAGCCGTCACAAATATTACCGGCCGGTTAACCGGAGCCTGTTTGAAGATCTCAAAGGATAACCCATCGGTCAGCCGGATGTCCATAAAAACCAGGTCATAACTACCCGGATGGGTATTAAACCAGGCTACCGCCTCACTTACACTGATAAGTACGGAGATCACACTGATGTTTTCGTCAAGATGCTGTAATATATGCGCCAGGTTACGGGCGGTAACCGGTTCATCCTCTATCAATACAATGCGCAGCGCTTTCATCGGCTCAAAGGTAATTTAACGATAAACATTTCATTTGTTCTTTCGATCTCAATTTCCCGGTTCACCAGCAGGCGGAAGCGCTCGTTCAGGTTGACCAGCCCAATGCCGGTGCTGCTTTCCGGCAGGGGTATTTCCTGGAGGTTGTTGCTGACGGCCAGGCAGTCATTTTCTGTAAAAACACGTACGATCAAAGGGTTTTCAAGGGTAGCCGAATTATGTTTGGCCGCGTTCTCTAATAAGGGTTGTAAGGACAGGTGCGGGATTCGGGCAGCGAGATCATGCTGTTCGACCTCAATGTCCAGGCGAAAAGCCTTTTCAAAGCGCATATTTAAAAGCTGCGCGTAAGATTTGAGTATTTGAAGCTCCGCCGCAACTGTTACCAGCGCTGTTCCTGAACGTGTCAGCGCATGGCGGAATACTTTGGACAAATGAAAAATATAGAACTGCGCCAGCTTCGGGTCTTCCCTGACAATACCGGAAAGACTACTAAGCGAGTTGAAAAGCAAATGCGGGTTGAGCTGTTCTTTCAGCAGTTCCAGCTGTGCTTCCAGGTATGCGCTCTTCAATTGCTCATGGTCTTTGTCTTTTTGTTTACTTTCCCGGAGCAGGAGGATGATCCTGATGGTGATACCGATCAGGATGGCACTCAGCCCCAAACGAGGAAAATACCCCATCCGGTATATGCCTGTTAAGTGGTTGCCGGCAAACAGGGTATATTGGAGGAAATTCCCTGTCCCCATAAGCAAAAAGATCAGTATCCCGTTTGCCGCGATATAAATGCCATACCGTTTTTGTTTCCGGTAACCAGCGAAACCCGCGCCTTTTTCCAGGTTCAGGTAAAATAGTAGTGCACAAAATACCAGGTTAAAAACGAACTGGAAAGTCAGTTCCCCCAGGTCAAACTGCCAGTAGCGCGCCATGAGCCCATTTGTCCGTAAAGCCAGTAAACGGGCAGAATTCGCCATCAGGGAAATCAGCAGGGAGCTGTACCCGCAAATACGGAGTTCGTTCTTGTCCATATGTGAAATTAGCCATTATATTTCCATTGCCTATATGCCGGGAAGGTGAAACTGATAAAATAGCAGGTGAAGTGTTAAAACGAAGAAGGGAAAAACAGGCAACTAATTCGGGACGTTTGATCAACTTTCAATACATTTTGAAATTGGGTTCGTAAGGCAATACTTTTACTGTTTAGTGGTCAACAGAACGTTCGGTTGCTTTTAGCGAATTCCCGGTTTGTTGCCGGCAAGTTTTTAACAAGACCGGCAAATATATGATATGAATGCAGAAGAGTTAAGAGGTTTCTGTATGTCATTTCCTGCTACCCGGAAGGTATGCCGTTTGACGGTTTCTTTAAAAACTCGAAGCCCATCCCCGTATTTTATGTGGGTAAGAAGATGTGCTGCTTATTTGATCTTGATACATTTGATCGTTGTACGGAAAAATGTGATCCTAAACTCATTGATGTGCACAAGCAACCTGGGGGCATCGGGAAACCCTTTAACCGGAGCTCAAAACACCGGACAAGTATTGAATCAAACCGTAAGATTTCTCTGGGTTGGTCAAAGATCTTGTTGCTAAATCTTACCAACTTGTTGCGGAAGGCAATCCAAAGAAAAGCAAATAAAGGTTTATATCCTGTCACAATAAACCTATAGCGGTAAGCACCTGGGCATAACGAGGAATCCAACTATACCAAAGCGTGCAAATATGACCCACTGGTTTTTAATGCGTACTTTAGTGCAGCAAGACCAGCGGGCTATGTTAAGGCATCAGGGCACAAAAAGAACAACCAAACATATAATATAAAGCTGGCTTCCTTGCTTGGCCTAACGGCTGGCTTCGTAAATGCAGCAGGCTTTCTGGCCTTTGCGGTATTGACAACAAAGCTTTATTCGGCCGGAGCGGCTTTGGGTTTTAAAAACTGTTTGGTAAGCAGCTTATAGGCCAGGACCAACCCGGTCATTGCTAAGGTAAAGCCCAATATCCAGTTGATCAGGTTATGCTGTGCCTTCAGCGCGTTCATTAAATAATTACCCGCAACGCCGTAAATAATAAATGATATGCAGGTACCTGACCCAATAGCTATAATATAAAGGTTGTATGCCTTGGGTGTACTGATCAACACCTTCCTCCCTTTTAGCACCGCAGTCCATCCCATCCAGAAAGGCAAATGAAGCGGGTTGAGTAAACTGAGGGCCAGCCCGGAATAAAAAGCGTTCATACCAACAAAGGGTAAAACATCTGCAAAGTTTTTCATATGAAATGCAGCTTCCAGCGTTCGGTAGGCCAATAATAAAATGGCGATACAGGCCGCTATGCTCAAGAAAAGGAAAAGCCTTTTCAGATGAGCCAGCTTATCGATCACGATCAGGGCAATCCGGACGAGCACCACTTCGACTAATATAGCGGCAGATCCAAATTGAAAGGCACCCATCAAATTATTGTTCAACGCAAAATTGGCAACGCTGGTATTTAAGGTGCCTATTGGTAAGGAACCCACAAAACTGATGCTAAAGGCCACCAGGAAAAGCTTGGTGTAGCTGGCAAGGCTCATGATACTAATTTTTCGTAAGCCGCATTATCTTTTAACATTTCCCTTCCCTGGCGGTAAGTCAGGTAGGGCAACCCTTTTCTTTCGTGATTAAGCCTGCTGATGCGGTACAACAGCTTCCAGTGCCTGATGATTTCCCTCCAGGCAAACCACAGGGAATGTTTAGGGTCGTAAATATGTGTGGGTTCACTTCCTGCGCCGTTCAATTCAACGATAGCAAAGTTTCTGCCTTCACTAAGCTCCTTCCAGTTATTATACATGACATCCATCCGGCCGAAATAAAATTCAGGGATCTGACGGCATACGTTGTCGATCGTATCCGTTAGCTGATCACTGATCAGGTGGCTCAGGTCGATAAACTTGGCTCCCCTCGCATGATTCCCGTATGGTACCAGCGTATGTACTTCACCGGCTGATAAAACCTGTTGAAGGGCTTCCCTGTGGGTGTCCTGTAATACCCTTAATTGCAATAGGTAGCGTGGATTCCTGGTCAGTAATCTTTCAATAGTAGACCTTCCGTCACCAGTTATCGTTAAAAATTCTTTGCCGACTATACCTGAGATGTGGCCTTTCTCTTCTCCGGGAATGCGGTAGTAAAATATGCCCACTTCCTGTTTAAATTCAACAAATTCCTGCAAAAGAAAATCAACTTTGATATTTTTAACGTACCGGGCTAGTTCTTCGTCATTATTTACTTTTTTGACCAGTACCCCTCTGCCGCCGATGTCCGGTTTAGCAATGATCGGATAGGTAAGACTTTCAGATTGAAGGGTCTCGTTAATAGGAGCCATGCCTGTCCCTACCTTGAACCAAAATGTCCGGGGGTAAAAATTATCCGGCATCAGTGCGTAAATAAGGTCCTTGCTTTCCATAGCGAAACCACCGTTCTGGATAAACGGATTGGATGTGTTGAAGAAAAAAAGCGACCGGGCTTTCAGGCTTAGCCAAAACCAATAGGGCATGATGGGCAGATAGACTATCCGGAAAGGCCAGTATTCCCAGTTAAATAGTTTGATGAAAAATATTCTTAAAGCCAACAGCGGGATTTTTTTGGCTTGAGCCGGGCTTGATTCAATAGTAGGTACTATAGTAAGCCTGCTGTTGTATTGCCTGTTGTCTTTAAGGTCGTTATAGGTCATGGTCGTACCCAACGGCGTAACGCTCAGATTGGTGATACTCATGGTCTTCATTTTTCCGTCCCTGTCGATCACCAGGCCATCCTTTACATCGCCCGCTCCGCCGAACCTGTGAAAATGCAATATGCCCTCTTTCGTTCTGGCATACCTGAACCTGCGCCATTCATTAAACCAACTATTTCTTTTTGCTATGGCCATTTTATCATAAAGGGTGGCTGATGACCAGATATAGGGCTTTGTTCTATCCAGTACGGTAATATGTTTCCGTTCCCCATCCCAGCGGCAATCCTGCAATTTCCCCGACACATACAGGACGATCGTAAATGGTTCTATACCATCCAGGTCCATTGCTTTGTAAAAACGGTCCGGATAATCAGCTTTGATAATGTCCATTAAAACCAGGCCCCGGCTTTTTTTATAAGGAAGCTGAACGGTATGTTTGATAAATGCGCCGTTCAGCAGCACAATCGCATCGCCATTGTTTTTAGCAGCGATCCAGGTTCCGTGTTTGTCCGGGTCTTTAGGGTAAAGGAGTTTGATATTCTCTTCCTCATATTCCCTTGGTGGAATAGCCCTTGCCCGGTTGATACTTTCATCCCGGTTAGAGGTAAGGTAAAAGCCATCGTTAGCCGGAATATAAGTTACTGTGCACATGCCTTCCTGAATTTTAGCGTAGAGGCAGCGACACCAAAGCCCTCCGGGATCTCCAGATCGGCGACTGCATTAATGCCGATACGGATCAGTGCCATGTGGTGTACCATGTGTTCCAGGTTATAGACCAGTTCCCGCAGGTAATTGGTAAAAACCGGAATCGGTTCAGCATCATGGTCAGCGTATTCGGCATGCAGCAGCAGCTCCCGGTCCGGTTTATCCAGGCTGGCTTCGATCTCCCGCAGGGTTTGAACGGCGAAATCCTTGTCCGTTTCGATCATGCGGTTACGCAGGCGCTTGTCATAGTTGACAATTCCGCTTACATAGCCCTGGTTGAGTTCGATAAAAAATTCCAGTATATGACGGGTATGCTGTCCCGTAGTTGATCCGGATAAAATCTTTACCGGCTGCGCATATTGTTCATTGCTCAGTCCCTCGAGTACGTATTGTATTTGCTCCAACAAATTGGAGATGGGTTCTTTGAGTTTCATATGTTATTGGGTTAGGTGAGCTTGTTCATTAAAAAATCAGGTGAAGAAAATTCTGCTTCCTAAAGATGATCAGCAACAATGAACAGGCGACGAAAACGATCAGTGCCAAAATGAACAGCTGGCCACCATCGTTTTGTACGACGATCCCTAATTTGGTCAAATGGGAAAACAAGGCGCCAGCCATAATGCCAACTGCGAGCAAGGCCCCATAGCTGGTGGTACGGGGGATAAGAACCAAAATGGAGGCAATGAGTTCCAGGGAACCAATGCCGATCCGGCCCCAGGGTTCCAAACCCAGCTTACTAAAAATGTACACTGACTCCGGGGCGGCGGTAAACTTGAAAAACAAGGTCTGCAGCATGATACCTGCCGCCACAAGGCGCAGTGCCCAAACCAGTAGTACGTTAAACTGTGTATAAGTCATGATGATTTGTATTGAGTGAGTGTTGATTGTTGGCAAAGCCGATGGCAGCCTCTGCAATATCTTTTCCGACCTCCTTTTTTGATTTTAAAGGAAAAGTGCGGCCCAAAAGATCCCTGTTAATCATGGTTATCTTGTTGGTGTCGTAACCGAATGCAGCACCCTGGTCCTGTACGGAATTCAGGATCACCATATCGAGGTTTTTTGCAGCCAGTTTTTTGCGGGCGTTCCGTTCCTCGTCATTGGTTTCCAGCGCAAACCCGACTGATACCTGTCCGGCTTGTTTGAACTGTCCAAATTCAAAAGCGATATCTACGTTTTTGATCATTTGCAGACTGAAGGCATCTTCGGACTTTTTCATTTTTTCTGTATGAACTTCCGCCGGCTTGTAATCAGCAACGGCAGCGGCAAAAACTGCGATCTCAACCTTAGGAAAGTAAGGGCGGCATGCAGCGTACATTTCATCAGCGGAATGAACCGCGATATTAGTCAGGTCAGGATGGGTCAGGCTCAATGTTACCGGGCCTGAAACCAACACCACTGCAAAGCCTTTTTCCAGGAACGCTTCAGCTATGGCAAAGCCCATCTTACCTGAAGAATGGTTAGTGATGTAACGAACCGGGTCAATGGCTTCCCTGGTAGGGCCGGCAGTAATCAAAACCAACCTCCTGTCTCTTTCTTTTGACATTTTTTAGAAATTAAGGCCGGTCATTTTAGCGACCGGCCCGTTAAAAAATTTTAATTTTTGTCTTTTAACTCGGTCCAGTTGACATCGGCTTTTTTGATCAGGTTTTCCTGGTCTTTTACCCAAAGTTCTTTTACCTTAGGGTTGTAATTAAAATAAAGCTTATCGTTTACGACGGTCCAGGTCTCTGCCTGGGTCGGCGATTTATGGCCGGTGCCATCCGAAGCACCGTAAGCGCAAAAACCGCCATATTGAGGGGCATATTTTTCCGGCGTTGCTTTGAAAGCATCCATGTCTTCCTGGCTGGCAAAAAGCCAGCTGGCCCCCTTCCACTGGTAAGAGAGGCTGTCGGCTCCCTTGACCGCTTTGGACTGTTTAAAGAAAGCTACGGGGTCATACCCTTTAATAGCTTTCCCTCCCGGCGCGAAGATCTCTGATTTTTGGGCTTTGGCCTGGACGATGCTGAACAGGGCAACGAATGCAATTAGAATAGTACGTTTCATTTGATTTAAGTTTATTGGTTTATAAATTTTAATTAGAAATTACTGGATGGTTTTGGCCCAATTGGCTTCCGCCTTGGGTTTCAGGTTCTTTTCGTCCTTATCCCAGCTCTTTTTGGTATTGTTAAAAAATGCGTTGTAGAATAAGTATAGTTTGCCGTCGATGAGCTTAAACGTTTCCGGATCGATATCGACTTTTTCACCTGTCGCCCCCATCGCATAAGCACACCAGCCACCGAACTGGGGCTGATATTTTTCCGGGCTGCTTTTAAAAAGGTCGCGGTCCTGCGTAGTTGCAAAACGGTAAGTAATTCCTTCAGTAGTCAGGGTGATATCTTTTTTACCTTCCATTGCTTTCTTCCCGGTGAAATAGCTTACAGGGTCATAGCCTTTGATAGCCAGGCTATGTTTGTCGAGGTTGAAATGCTTTTTGTGTAATTCAGTTGGATTTTGGGCAGATGCGAAACCGACAGTAAAGACGGATATCAAAATCAGCGCGAATGCTTTTTTCATAATCTTTGTTTTTATATTACTTTCTCCGTTTGTCGGGGGAGTTGGGAAAGCCTTACAAACAATTTTTCATTTTTATAAATAAATGCAGAATTGGAAGGAAAAACCCTCAGATGAACAGGTTCTTTCTGCCAATGTCCAAATGCTGGAGTTATATTGGCACATTCGACATGCTATTTTGGATCAGCAAGACGCGGAAGGCTGGTGAACGAAAGTTATACAACAATTGTTAGCGGATTTAAAAAGTGCTTTTCCTGACGTAAAAGGCATTTCAGAACGTAACCTAAAGTATATGCGGACTTTTGCCGCATCCTACCCGGAATTTGTGCAACCGTCTTGCACAAATCGCACGTTCCGTTTTAATCTTACAGCCTTGCTCATGAACTTATAATTTACATAACATCTTTTTTATCTTTTAGTAAAGAAAGTTTTCAATATTTGTAAAAGCCTAATTAATAGATCGTTCATATGTGGCCCTTGAGCAATATCATGGAGCATAATTCCTTATCACCTTAACAACCTATTTTTATATGAATTATCAAATATTTACAGTAG
>Ga0136846_1213417_pt1 | contig 10458 bp, 11 predicted proteins | sample HopSoiMetagenom2_FD_96841 | JGI IMG/M metagenome (GOLD analysis project Ga0136846, IMG submission 96841) | Grasslands soil microbial communities from Hopland, California, USA - 2 Assembly 2016 (version 4) | ecosystem: Environmental > Terrestrial > Soil > Grasslands | place: USA: Hopland... | reverse complement strand
GTGATGATCGACGGATGCACCCAGTACCGATCGGACGTCATCGCTTCGGAAACAGGATTCGACAATTCCCCGGCCGCTCCCGTGTAACCGAAGTACACGCCAAGCTTCAGCGAAGCCGGCAGGCCGGCCGTGGTAATGAACGACTGGTTGATGGCCGTCGCCGCCTGCTGCCAGCACGCCGCGCAGTTGACGAACGTCGCCCGATGCACGAGGAGCTTGGCCGCGAGCGCGCGATTGAACTGCGCGAACGTGGCCGGAGTGGTGAATCCCGTGTACCCGGGAACGAAGCTGAATGGGAAGCTGCTGCCGCCTCCCTGCAGGTCGGCATACGCCTCGTCGAACAGCGCCGATGCCGCCGCCATCGCGTCGGACATCGAGACGAGCGGAGCCGGCGGCTCGGAGATCGGTCGATCGACGTCGATCGGGATGCCCGTTGGCCCGCTCCGGATCGCGAGCAGATGCAGATGCCACGCCTTTATCGTCTTGGCGAATCCGAGCGACGCCTTCACTTCCTGCGGCGTGAGTGCTTTGGCGTTCGCGAGTGCCGCCTGATAAACGTTGAGCGTGCGGATCGCCTGATACTGTCCGGTCCAGATGCCGCCGGCGCGTCCGCCAGGATCCTGGGGACCGCGAATTTCCTCTCCGGTCTCGCGAGGATCGTTGCCGAGCAGATTCCAGCCCTCGCGGCCGTAGATCCCCCATTGCTGGATGATCCCGCCGCGATCGTTGAGCGCCTGCGTCTGAATGCCGATTGCCGTACGCGCCAGCACCTCACGCGACGGCGCTTCGGTCAATGTTTCGGCCGTGGGCGCGTTGAGATTTTGCACATCGAAATTGTTGCACGCCGCGATCAGCACAACGGCGCAGGCGGCGAGGCGAGTCACACGGTGGCTTCGCCGCCTCGCCGTGCGGACCTGTCGTATCGTCGTCATCAGAACCCCACGGAGAAGTCGAAGAAGATGCTGCGGCTCGGCGGATAGGGAGCCACGTCGAGATTGTTGCGGATAGCGGCGGAGCCGACGTTCGCGACTTCGGGATCGAGCCCGGAGTAGCGCTGCCAGGTGAGCAGGTTGCGGCCGCTGACTCCGACGCTGATCGTTCGCGCGCCGAGACCAGCACGGCTCACCCATGACCGCGGAACCGCGGTGCGGATGCTCACCTCGCGGAGCTTGAGGAAAGAGGCATCCTCGATGTACGGCGTCATCACGCCACCATTGTAGCCCTTCATGCGTTCCGTCCACGCCGCCGAACCATAATCTGCCGAGAGCCCGGAGTCGTCGTAGAGAAACTGCGTGAGATTGATGATGTCGCCGCCGTGCTGGTAGTCGAGCACGACGTTGAGATCGAAGGGTCCATACGTGAGGTTGTTCACGAGGCCCATTCGGTAGTCCGGTGCCGAATTGCCGATCTGCACGTCCGTCGCAGTGCGATTGCCGTTCGCGTCGAACGCCCGCCCGACGATCTGCGTGAGTGGCTTGCCTTCCTGAATGAACGTCACTCCGAGACCTCCGAAGCCGGAGAGCGGTGGACGGAAGGGAGGCAATCCCGCGAGGTCCTTCACCTCACTCTTGTACTGCGTGAACGTCGTCTGAACGAGCCAGGTAACGTTCGACCGCTGGATTGGCGTTAGGCCGAGCATCGCCTCGATGCCGCGATTCTGGATCCGTCCGCCATTGAAGACCTGGCTGCTGAAGCCAGTCGATGGAGCCGGCACGCGCTGTAACAAGAGGTTGGTCGTGTTGCGCTGGAAGCCGGTGAGCTCCCACGTGAGGCGGCTGTGCATCGCGATGCCGTCGATGCCGACCTCCACCTCTTTCACGCGCTCAGGTTCGACGCCCGCGAAACCGGACCCGGCGGCCACAGTAAAGCCACTGAGACCTCCGAGCTGCGGCGTCCCGAGTTGGGTGAACTTCTGCCCGAAGGTCGGCAGGTTGCCGGTCTCGCCGTAGGCAATGCGCGGCTTCAGCTCGCTGCCAGCGCCCATGAGACCGAGCACACGGTAGGACGCGGAGATCTTCGGGAAGATATTGTACTTGTCGACGAGGCCGTCGACGCTGCTTCGCTCGGCGCGCAGACCGGCTTGCACCAGCAACAGCTCGTCGAGCAGCCGAACTTCCTCCTGGCCGTAGAAGGCGAAGGTGCGCTCCTGCGCCAGACTGTCCGTGCCGGTCGTGTTGGTTCCCTGGCCCACGTGGCGCTGGCCGGGAATCAAGTTCTCCGTCTCGGTGCGGCTGATCTCGACTTGCCGATCCTCGTACTGCATGCCGCCCGACGTGTTGAGGGACCAGCCACCGAAGCCGCTGCCATGGATGATGTGGATCGCGTTGAGGTTCCAGTTGTAGAACTTGCTATCCCCATCGTTCTGGATCGCCGTGCCCGGCAGCGTCTGTGTCTGCTCGTAGAACAGCTCGTTAGGCGACCAGAGCTGGTTGTTCTGATGGAAGACGTCGAGTCCTCCGGCGGCTACGAAGCGCAGCGACTGCCTGGTGGAATTGAACGCGTCGTAGTTCGTGGACACGCCGCCGGTGAAGCGGTTCGTCACCTCGTGGTTCTTCGCCAGGTCCGTCGTCTGCATCGGATTGGCGTTGATGCCCCAATCGGGAGCCAGATAGTTCCCATTCGCGTCGCGCGCTTTGTAGTCGACGAAGCTCGGTGTGTATGCGAACGCGTAGCCGTTGCACGCGAAGTTGTTACAGTTGTTGTTCCAGCCGCGATCGTTGGCCGAGCGGTTGAACACGCTCGACACCTTCACGCCGAGCTTTGATCCGAGGTCCTGGTCGACGTTGACACGCAAGCCCTGGCGATCGAAGCCGGTGTTTCGCTCGATGCCGCCGTCGTGCTTGTTGGTCAGTCCGATGAAGTAGCGCGTTCGTTCCGTACCGCCCGCGACGTCAGCGACGGTCTCGTAGGAGAGGTTGCTGGTCGTGTAGAGCTGATCGTAGTGGTTGAAGTACGGCGACGGATCGGTCGCGAACCAGTGCGCCACACCCGAGCCGTACTTGGCGACCGCTTCGGCCTGGGTGAAGTGCCTGCTTTCGAGAGTTCTCATCGGGCTGAACGCGCCGAGGCGCTGCACAAGCCGGACGCTGTTCTGGCCCGCCTGCCCGCGTCGCGTCGTGATGATCACGACGCCGTTCGCCGCCTTGGAGCCGTAGATCGACGAGGCGGCCGCGCCCTTCAGGATCTCGATGCTCTCGACGTCAGCCGGATTGATGTCGGCAACGCGGTTCACCGCGTCGTCCTCGGCCGTGGCGAAGGCCGCGTCGGTGATGTCACCGCGGCCGCCCGCGATGCGCTCGTTGGCGTAGATCACCCCGTCGACCACGTACAACGGATCGAACGCGCCGAGGATCGTGTTGTTGCCGCGGATCTGCATCTGGATGCCGCCGCCCGGGGCGCCGGAGTTCGACTGCAGGTTCACGCCGCTGATCTTGCCGACGAGCGCGTTCTCGATCGTCGGTGAGGGGACTTGCGTGAGCTCCTCGCCCGAGACGCGAGCGACGGCCGTGGTGGCGCTCCGGCGATCGACGGTGGTCGCCTGGCCGGTGACGACAACGCTCTCGAGCAGGAGTGGATCCTTCTCGAGGGCGAAATCGGCGGTAGTCTGGTCGGCCGTGAGCGGCCTGGTTATTCGCTTGTAACCGATCGCGCGGGCGAGGAGTGTGACGCTGCCCTGGGGCGCAACCAGGCGGTACTCCCCGTTGGCGCCGGCGCGCGCGGTCGCCGCAGTGCCGGGTACCGAAACAGTCGCACCGGAAAGCGGCACCGAAGTGCCCGCGATGGTGACGGTCCCAGTAATGGTCCGAGTTTGAGCGCGACTCGCAGCCGGGAGCAGTATGACCAGCACTGCACCAGTGACGGCGAGGCGCGAGAGGGGTCGACGCACGAAGCCTCCCGATATGAAGGGGTCAGTTCGAATGACAGGACGGACGAGCGCAGAATCGAATGTGGGCGCATCGATGTCAAGGAGACTCTTACGGGATGAGAGGGCCCGTGATTATTGCGAGTTCCCGTAAGGCGCCCTCGCGTACGCGTTGCAGTCCGCGCGAGACAAACTCGCGATAGCCGTCAGCGGGCAGGAACTCCAGCGCGGCGATGCCCCGCTCCGCGACGACGCTCGCTCTTGCCGAGTGGCCGAGAGCGAGGAAGTTGTCCGCGAGATTGAGGTATAAGGAAGGGAGCAGCGGCTTGGCCCGTTCGTCGGTGACCGCTTCGGCATGCTCAGCCGCAAGGCGGTTCCAGTACAGCGAGTCGTTGAGCGAAGGCTGATGGCGAGCCAGAAAGTGAGCCGCGATACTGGCGTCCAAGTCATCGCGCCGTGCGTCCCACGCCTGCCGGAACAGCGTAGCTGCCGCAGCTGCATCGCCGTCGACGGCCATGCCAGCGGCACAGAGCCGTACAACAGGACTGTCCCCGTCAATCATCCAGCTTCTCACACAACCTTGATGACAACCTTTCCCGTTGCCCGTCCGGACTCCGAGTAAGCCAGTGCATCACGTATCTCGTCGAGCCGAAAGACCTTGTCCACTAGCGGGGTGATGGCGCCGCTCTCCACCAGCGCCGCAATCTCTCTCAGCTGTTCTCCGTCGGCGCGCACGAAAAAATACTCATAGCGAGCGTTGTGCTTCCGTGCGGCGGCCAGCGCTTTCCGAGACAACACCCTGATGGCGAAGACGATGAGCGGATTGAGCCCCCAACTTCGGGCAAACGCGGGTGACGGGGTGCTGCTGTTGATGCTCACCACCACACCGCCAGGCTTCACGCATTCGAAGCACCGAACGAGTGTGTCACCGCCCGCGCTGTCCAGCACCACGTCACAGTCTTTCGCCACCTCTTCGAAACGTTCGCTGCGATAGTCGATGGCGACGTCTGCGCCCAGACGCGTCACCAGCTCCACATTGCGTGCGCCCACGGTGGTGAAAACCGTTGCGCCGAGATGCCGCGCCAGCTGGATTGCGATGCTGCCAACCCCACCGCTGCCCGCGTGAATCAACACGCGTTGGGCGGCGCCGAGTTTTCCGATCTCTACCAACGCCTGCCACGCCGTGAGTGCAACGAGGGGAAGGGAAGCAGCTTCTTCGAACGTCAGGTTGCTGGGTTTGAGAGCGGCAGCGCCATCGCGGACGACCGCGAACTCCGCGAAGGTGCCGATTCGGTTGGTGTCCAATCGCGCATAGATCGCATCGCCTTGCTTGAAGCGCGTCACCCGCGAGCCGACGTCGACAACCACACCTGAGAGATCATTGCCCAACACCAACGGAAAGCGGTACTTCACCAGCGTCTTCAGCTTTCCGTCACGCGTCCGGATGTCCACCGGATTCACGCTCGCGGCGTGCACGCGAACCAACACGTCGGTGGCGCCCATGGTCGGCAGATCGATGTCCACCACGCTCACGACGTCATTGCTTCCGTATCGGTGAATGACTGCGGCCTTCATGGAGCTCCCTGGGTCCGCCGAGACAGGCACAGACAATACTTAGGTATTGACCTTAGTATTGCGCCGTGATATGATCTCTCCGTGATGCACAACCAATCAATCGACTGGTGTTGAAATGGTGCAAGCCGCGGTCGCCGACGATGTCTTCTATGCCCTGTCCAATTCGACTCGGCGGAAAGTGCTGGAGCAGCTGTCGAGTGGACCAGCCACCGTCAGCGAGCTGGCGGCCCCGTTCGACATGAAGCTCCCGTCGTTCGTGCAGCATCTGTCGGTGCTCGAGCAGAGCCGACTGGTGAAATCGAAGAAGCGCGGGCGAGTGCGGACCTACGAGATCGCACCCGAACGGTTCAAGGTTGCTGAAGACTGGCTCGCCGCGCGTCGTCGGTTGTGGGAAGCCCGACTGGACCGCTTCGACCAATACGTCAAACACCTCAAGGAGAAGGAAGAAGAATCATGAGCAAGCACGTCACGATCGATCCGAAGCTCGACTTCGCCATCGAACGGTTCATCGACGCGCCCGCGCGGCTCGTCTGGGAAGCGTTGACGCAACCGGAGCATCTCAAGGAGTGGTACATGCCCAAGGCATGGGGTCGCGTGTCGCGAAGCGAGATGGACGTGCGACCGGGCGGCATCTTCCGCGTCGACATCGCGCTGCCTAACGGTCAGGAGGTCCCCAACCTCGGCTGCTTCCTGGAAGCCATTCCGATGGAGCGACTGGTCTGGACGTCCATGTTGTTCCCCGGCTATCGGCCGGCCGTCTTCGACGACATTCCGATCACCGCCATCGTAACGATGGAGAGCGTGGGAAAAGGCACTCGTTATGTATTCACGGCGCTGCACCGGGATCAAGCCGACCTCGAGAAAAACAAGGAGTCGGGCTTTTACCAGGGCACCGAGATCGCCATCGATCAGCTCGTGGAGCACGTGATGGCAATGAAGTAGCTCTCGCGGGACTCGCGTTTACAGGCGCGCGCTACGCGAGTCCTTTCACGCGCTTGTAGTACGCGAGGTACTCTTTCGGCGTCGACATGGCGATCACCGTCGCGACTGAGGTGAGCTCGAGATCATCGAGCTTCTTGAAGTGCAGACAGCACTTCCCCATGTCGAGCCGCTTGCCGGCTTTCTTGAATGCGTCGACGAGAAGCTTCTCGGAGAACGGCGATGTGTACTCGCCGTTCGAGCTCTGGTACGCGCCCATCAGGTAGAGCGAGTTGTAGCTCTTGTGCGCGCCGAGGCCGACGTAGCAGAGCGGCTGACCGTTGTATGTGTCGGAGAACTCTTCGAGCGGGATCCCCCAGTTGATCACGCCCCAGTTCATGAACTCTGCGTACCCCTTGGGGATGTGCTTGTGGACGAAAGCGCGGGCCTCTTCGATCACCGTCCGCTTCTCCGGAGTGAGCGAGGCCAGGTACGCGGCCACGGTGGTGGGGCGAGCAGCCTTCGTCTTCGCGCCTGATTTCCTGGCAGTCATCGACTTGTTCACCGTGCAAAGGAGTCGTTAGGCGGCATGCACCGGCGCCGCGAGGGGAAGGGTGAGGAGCAGGTGACCGCTGTCGGCGTACCCCGCACGCGCGTACAGCCGCCGAGCAACATGATTGTCCGGGCCGACCTCCACGTGGAGCGCGCGCACGTCCCGCCGCGCCGCGTCCGCCCTCGCCGCCGCCAGCAGGCTCGCGCCTGCCCCACGCCCACGGGCGGCTGGGCGGACGTACAGGTCGTCGATGAACCCGCGCAGGCCGCCGTACTCCATGCTGAAGCACACCGTCAGCACGATGTGCCCAACCGCGTCTTGGCCGTCCCGCGCGAGCCAGACGCCGCCGAGCCGCGGCTCCGCCAGCAGCGACTCGAACGCGGCGGTCGCCGACTCTGACGGCAGGGGAAAGTCCGCCTCGGCGTAGAACGCCTGCATGAGGGACAGAAGCACTGGCACGTCCCGCGAGCCGGCTGGCCGGACGTCGACTGCCATGAGGACTCTCCTGTTGATGAGGGCCGGAGCTGCCTAACGCCGGAGCTCTGTTGCAGCCGATCGACTCAACATGCGATAACCTGCCTGGAGTTGTGGCGGGAGTCCAGACGCTCGATCCCGTGAAGGTGGCGGCACTAACTACATTTTGCGCATGGAAGCCGCCTCACACACCGGCGAGCATCGGATCGTCGCCGACGCGCTCGTGTCATCCGATCTCAGCCAGCGCGACAACACCGTCTTCGCCGTGCTGATCGCGATCAGCTTCTGTCATTTGCTCAATGACATGATGCAGTCGCTGCTTCCGGCGATCTATCCGAATCTCAAGGTGCAGTTCGGACTGTCGTTCGTCCAAGTCGGCCTCGTCACCTTCGCCTATCAGATCACGGCGTCGCTGCTGCAGCCGCTCGTCGGACTCTATGCCGATCGCCGGCCGACGCCGCTCGCCCTTCCCGGCGGCACACTCTTCACGCTCGCCGGATTGACCATTCTCTCCGTCGCCAAGAGCTACGAGGTGCTGCTCATCGGATCCTGTCTGCTCGGCGTCGGATCTTCGGTCTTCCATCCCGAGTCGTCGCGCGTGGCGCGGATGGCGGCAGGCGGACGATTCGGACTCGCTCAATCGCTCTTTCAAGTCGGCGGCAACGCCGGGTCGGCGCTCGGACCGTTGGTCGCCGCCATCGTCGTCATGCGTTGGGGACGGTCCGGCCTCGGGGCCGTCGCGTTGCTCGCGCTGTTGTCGGGAGCCGTGCTGTGGAACGTCGGCCTCTGGTACAAGCGACATGGGCTCGAGCGACTGCGCAACGCGCGGCTCAGTGCGGCCGCCGTGGTCTCGAGCGACGATGGCCAGGCGACCCGCGGCATACTCGTGCTGCTTATTTTAGTATTCTCTAAATACGTCTATCTCGCGAGCCTCACGAGCTACTACACGTTCTATCTTATTCATCGCTTCCACCTGTCGATCGCGAGCGCGCAGATGCACCTCTTCGTGTTCCTGGCGGCGGTCGCCGCCGGCACGCTGATTGGCGGCCCGATCGGCGACCGTTTCGGCCGTCGCTACGTCATCTGGTTCTCGATCCTCGGCGCCCTGCCGTTCACGCTACTCTTGCCAGGGGCAAACCTCTTCTGGACGGGCCCGTTGACGGTCGTGATCGGACTGATCCTCGCCTCAGCGTTCCCGGCGATCGTCGTGTTTGCGCAGGAGCTGGTGCCGGGGAAAGTAGGGATGATCTCCGGACTCTTTTTCGGATTTTCGTTCGGCATGGCCGGACTCGGCGCAGCGGTGCTCGGCTGGCTCGCCGACCGCACGAGCATCGAGACGGTCTATCGAGTATGCGCGTTCCTGCCGGCTATCGGTATGCTCGCCGCGTGGCTCCCGAAGGTCGACCATGCCAACGCGAAGCATTGAGCACTTTCTCAATGACGGTCGAGTGGCAGAACTAGAAGAGAAGTCTTGCCGTGAGCGGCGTGACGAAGATTCCGAAGGTTGGGACGGGAGATAACCAGTATGCTCCCGCCTCAACGCGGGGCCCGATCCGAAAGTGACGCCAGCCCCACATCGGCGCGATGTAGCCGCCAAGGAACCCGCCGATTTCGGGCTCAGAGGCGACTTGCGCGCTGTGGAGGTCAGCGGCGGCCCTGACGCCGAGGTCATACTGCCAACGCCCCGGTGGCTGGAGCCGAGTGAAGATCTCAAGGTGGGCAATTTCCGTGGACTTCTTCCCGCCCTTCTCGCCAGCGACCATCCTGATGTTGAACTCGTCTCCCAAGCCGGCGCCGGCTCCCACGAGTTTGCCGGAACTGGTCAGATGAGCATAGCTGAGCCCTCCCGCGAACGGGCTGACGTCTAGCGTGAGCTGGTTCCGAGGAGCGGGCGCTTGCGCCGCGAGCGGGCGCGAGAAGTTGGAGGACACGAGCAAGAGCCCGAGGAAAATGACATTGAGTGCGCGCATCCAATCGTCGTAAGATTTTTGAGGGTCGGCCCAAGCAATCGACGGCGAGGTGGAGACGCGGATCGTCCACTCAAGTCTGTCGCGTATAGAGACTAACCGGAGCGAGCTCAATCCAGTTCAGTCTTCGCGACGACGCTTCGATGTGCGTTCAAGACATCGTGGCCAGCCACTGCTCGATGGCCCATCGATGGCTTGCCGGCGTGACGCGCGTGGCTGCATCCGCGGCATTTGCCCATTCCAAGGTGTGGTCGGCTTCCGGATCGGTCTCAGACTTTCCGATCGCGCGGCCGTTGCAGAACGTGCAGTGCTTCGCAAAGTGCGTGCGTTCCGCAGCGGAGAACACGAACTCGATCGCCATCCGTCGCCAGCCCTCGAGTTGGACGACAAGGCCGCACTCCTCGCGAATCTCGCGCGCGACGGTGGCCTCGGGAGCCTCTCCAGCGTCGATGCCGCCACCGGGCAGGTACACGCCGGACGGAGTTCGAACGATAGCAAGCCGTGTACGATCGTCCGTGATGAGACCGTAGGCACTCGGTCGGACTATCGCGGTCTCTGGCGAAGCATTCCGGCCAAATGTCGGTACGGCGCTCCAGTCAGTCATTCATAAGAGGGTGTGGTCGTATAACGCCGAGTTCCGGCGGACGCATCGTTTTTCGCCTCTTGCCATACCGCAACGCTCGCGTTAAATACTGAACCATATGGTTCAGTATTTGCCGGCCCGACTTGATACTTCATTCGCCGCGCTCTCGGACGCCACGCGGCGTGGTGTTCTGGAGCAGCTCGGACGAGCCGACGCTTCGATCACGGACCTCGCCGAGAGGTTCCAGATGACGCTCACGGGCATGAAGAAGCACGTCGGCGTTCTGGAGCAGGCGGGGCTCGTCACCACGAAGAAGATCGGGCGCGTGCGGACGTGCCGGCTGGGCCCGCGCCGATTGGAGGAAGAGACGAAGTGGCTCGAGAGGCACCGCCAGCGCTGGGAGGAACGCTTCGACGCGTTGGACAAGGTTGTCGAGGAACTCACACGAAAGGAGAAGAGCGATGAACGCAAGAATCGAAAGTAAGCCCGGCCCCGTGAAGAACCGCACCACGGTGGAACGGAAGTC
>Ga0136846_1210614_pt1 | contig 10460 bp, 6 predicted proteins | sample HopSoiMetagenom2_FD_96841 | JGI IMG/M metagenome (GOLD analysis project Ga0136846, IMG submission 96841) | Grasslands soil microbial communities from Hopland, California, USA - 2 Assembly 2016 (version 4) | ecosystem: Environmental > Terrestrial > Soil > Grasslands | place: USA: Hopland... | reverse complement strand
CGCCATCGAACCCCGAAGGAACTGCGATCAATTTGGGCAGCACCGTCGAAGGCGGCTGCGGGACGCACTCCTATGCCTGGTCGGTGACTGGCGGTCCTTACACGGGCGGAACCACCACAAACGGATCGACGTTCAGCTTCACTCCCACCGACAACGGGAACTACGTGGTCCATCTGAATGTCGATGGTGTGGATGCGCCGCAGGCAAGCATCTCAGTCACTAACGTGGCGCCATCGGCGCTTGCGTTTAATGCTTCGGCCGCCTCACTCGGCAGCCCGAATGTCTCGGTCGATGGCTCGTTTCTTGATCCTGGAGCCGCCGACACGCACACGGTCCACGTTGTTTGGGATACGGGCGCCACGCAGGATATTCCATTGGCCGCTGGCGTGTTGATTTTCCACCAGGACCACGTCTATACGTCCACAGGCTCGAAGGCCATTTCGGTGACGGTGTCGGATGATGACAACGGCCAATCGAATGCGCCACTTGCGCAGAACCTGACCGTTCAGGCGGCCATGAGCGCCGATGGTACGTCGTTGTCTGTGCTGGGAACCAGCGGCGCTGACCAAATCACGCTCTCGCCAGGCAGCGTCGTGGTGAAGATCAACGGCGTGGAAATCGTGCCGCACTTCAACGTCTGCAGCAACGCCAACGTGACCGTCTCGGCCGGCGATGGCAACGATGCGATTTCGATTGTGGCCGGTTTTACCATGCCTTTGAGTGTAACGGTGCTGGGGCAGGGCGGCACGGATACGGTGAATGTGGTCGGCACATCGGGTGACGACACAATCGCGCAGACGTCCACCGGCTTTATCGATGATGGCACGGTGATCAATGTCGGGGCCGGTTTGGAAGGCGCGACGATCAACACCGGTGCGGGTAATGATCAACTCGTTGTCACTTCGAGCCCGCCTGTGCCCGTCCAGATTCAAGAGGTCAACGACATGGTCGTTAACGGCGGCGGGGGCAATGATCAGATCACATTTTCGCCAGGCAATTCGGCCGGGCAGATTGTCGCCCGCTTGAACAATGTCGTTGTCAGTCAGTTTAGCCCAACGGGAAAATTGATTGCTCACGGCGGCGGCGGTAGCGACGACATTCAGGTTGCCGGCAGTATTACTCTAGCGGCCTGGCTATTCGGCGGCGCGGGCGCAGACCGTATTAAAGGCGGCGCGGGCAATGATGTAATTCTCGGCGAGGCAGGAGACGACCTGCTCGCTGGCGGCAACGGCCGCGATCTCATGATCGGCGGTACGGGTGAGGACCGCATTGTCGGCGATCCCGACGATGACATCCTGATCGGGGGCTGGACCGACTTTGACGGCTCGCCGACCATGTTGGCGTCGGTCATGGCGACGTGGACGTCCAGCGCTAACTTCCTGGCGCGATGCTGTGCACTCTCCAGCGTCTTGGAAAACGATGGACCGAATGCCACCGTTCACGACGACGACAACAAGGATACCCTTACCGGGTCTGCCGGAAATGATTGGTTTTTCGCCAATCTCTTCCTTGATTGCGGAGACGACGCGGACACGCGCGACAAGATCACTGATGTAAGCCTGCTGGAGCTGCTCTGCGTTCAAGACATCGACTTCATCGAAGGCGATGTGCCTCCGGGCTAACCGGCTAGCTGCACCAGCGGCAGCGATTGCCGCTGGCGGTTAGCGGCGATGGCGCGCTGTTCGTGGGCCAGATCGACGAGCTGGTAGCGAACGTTGCGCTGCCGGGCGGTGTAGCCGAGCTCCTCGATCGCGGAGCGGATTTCGTCGAGCGTGAGAAAGTGTACCGTGCCGGCTTCGGCGACGACGTTCTCCTCGATCATCAGGCTGCCCATGTCGTTCGCACCGAACAAGAGCGCGAGCTGGCCGATTTTTAAGCCTTGCGTGACCCAGCTCGATTGGATGTTGGGGACGTTATCGAGAAACAGCCGACTAACGGCCTGCGTCTTGAGATAATCGAAGGACCCGGCCGGCGGAATGTGGGCCATGTCGGTGTGCTCAGGCTGGAACGTCCAGCAGATGAACGCAGTGAAGCCGTGCGTCTCGTCCTGAAGCCGCCGCACGCGCTGCAGATGCTCGATCCGTTCGCCGAGCGTCTCGACATGCCCAAACATCATCGTCACGCTGCTCACGCCGCCCAGCTCGTGCCAGACGCGCATCACGTTCAACCAATCGTCGGTCAGCACCTTGCCGCGCGTGATCTCCTTGCGGACCCGATCGACCAGAATCTCGGCTCCACCGCCCGGGATACTGCCCAGGCCCGCTGCCTTCAGTCGCTCGAGCACCGTGCGAATCGGCAGCTTGTTGATTTTTGTGAATGCGTGCAATTCGGGCGGGCTGAAGGCATGTAAATTAACTTGTGGAAAACGCGACTTGATGTCGTGCAGCAATTCTTCGTACCACTCGAGCTTGAAATCAGGATGCAGGCCGCCTTGCATCAGAATCTGATCGCCGCCGAGCTCGAGCGTCTCGCGCACTTTGGCCAGCAGGTCCTCGCGCGGCAACACATAGCCTTCTGGGTGCTTAGGACGGCGATAAAACGCGCAAAAGTCGCATACTGCCGAGCAGATGTTCGTGTAGTTGATATTGCGATCGATGTTGTAGGTGCGAATCGGCTCCGGGTGCAGCCGCCGGGTCACCGCATCCGCCGCTTTGCCGATCGCCGCCAGGTCGTGCGATTCCAATAGCGTCAGACCTTCCTCAGGCGTCAAGCGCTCGCCGGCGACCGCTTTGTCGAGGATGCGTTGGATCATAGCACCGTGGAGGCTTTTTTCTTCGACGGTTCCGGGGGAGCCAGACCCAGCCGCGAGGCGTGCTCCCGGAACAATCGCAATCCTGCCAGCTCGCGCGGGCCAAGATAAAAATGCAATTGATCGCGAAGATACATCAGGCAGTCGGCATAGCTCAACCCAACTGTCGCATGTTCGGCCGCAGCGATCGATTCGATATTCGCCATACCCAAATCCCGCGCGTGGCTAAGCAAAATCCCAACTTCGTCGAGTGCAGCATCCGGCTCCTGCCTCGCGACCCACATCGCAAACACAAAGGGCAGCTCTGCCCAGTGACACCAGACGTCGCCTAAATCCCATTCGGCAACGAACCAGCCACCAGGCGGCTGAATCGCCCGGTCGCCGATCAGAAGCAACGCGTCCGCCTCGATTCGCTCGGGCCGCGCGTCGATCGGAAAGGGCACGAATTTTGGCTCGATCTCGAACCGCTCGCGAAGCAGAATTCGCACGAGCGCCGCGCTAGTCCGCGAACCCTCGTCGAGCGCCAGCGTTCGAATCGCGGGGAGTGCCACGCGGCTGAGCAGCTTTACGCTCCGCACCGGGCCCCGGCAGGCAATGCAGGCGTCGGAGATAATGGTGTAAGTTGGATCCTTGAAAAATTCAATCGATGGAATAAGGGCGACATCCAGCAGCCCGGCCGCCAGGTCGTCTGCCAGCCGGCTCGGCAAATCGAACACCAGCTCATGCTGCGGCGCTAATTCAGGCAGGCCGTAAACGAGCGGTTTGGTATTCAGATACGAGACTGCACCAATCCGCATTGCTGCTCCTTTCACTGTGGTTGCGATTGTACTTTGGCCCTCACCACCCCCAAAGGGCCGTCCTAGTGGTTCAACCGCATCCAGGCGGCTTACTTAACGGCAATGCCGCACTCCCGCTCACTTGATTGCAAGCCGCTTCGCCCTGAGATAGGCTAATGACCCAGTACCAAAACCAGCAGGAAGCAGCCGCACGCCTTGGCATGATGCTACTCATTCTCTAAACAAAATCCTCACCCATCGATCATCCAAGGAGCATCTATGTCACGCAGAACTAACCGCCGTCGATTTCTCAAAACCTCAGCCGCTATTGGGGCCGGCTACTGGACCTTGGGTGGCATCGCCCCGCGTGAAAGTCGGGCTGCGAACGAGAAAATCCAATTCGCCTGCGTCGGTGTGGCCGGCAAAGGCGCCGAAGACTCGCAAGACGCCGGCAAGGCGGGCGATGTCATCGCCATTTGCGACGTGGACGACGATCGTCGCAAGGCGGCGGCCGTTCGCTGGCCCGATGCTCAGCAATTCTTCGATTTCCGCGAGATGTTCGCCAAGCTAGGCGACAAGATCGACGCTTTCACGGTCAGCACGCCCGACCATTGCCATGCCGTCATCGCCGCGCACGGCATGCGGATGGGTAAGCATGCGTTCGTGCAAAAGCCGCTGACGCATACGTTGTACGAAGCCCGTTATCTCGGCAAGCTGGCTGCCGAAAAGAAGCTCGCCACGCAGATGGGCAACCAGTACACGGCCAGCTCGAATCTTCGCCGTGCCGCCGCCATTATCAAGAATGGCCACATTGGAACGGTGAAAGAGGTGCACGTCTGGACGAATCGGCCGGTATGGGACCAAGGAATCGCCCGGCCTGCGGAAGCGGAAGCTGTGCCTTCAACTCTGCATTGGAAGGAATGGATCGGCCCCGCCCCGATGCGGCCGTATCACTCGGCCTATCATCCCTTCAAGTGGCGCGGCTGGTGGGATTTTGGCACCGGCGCTCTGGGCGACATGGCATGCCATACGTTGAATATGCCTTATCACGCGCTCGACCTGCGCGATCCGACCAGTGTGCATGCCACCACTTCGGGACATAACAAGGAAACGTACCCCGCCTGGTCGATTATCAACTGCCAATTCGGCGAGCGCAATGGCCGAGCGCCGCTCACGTTCATGTGGTATGACGGCGGCAAGCGACCGGAGACGCCGGCGTTCCAAAAGGCGGAAGAGGTCGCTCTTAGCCGCAATGACGAGAAGAAGGGGAAGAGCCTGAAGAATACGCTGCGCAGCGGCTGCTTCGTGCTGGGAGACAAGGGTTGGTTGCTCGCACCGGGCGACTACGCCGGTAGTGGCATTTACATGCCCGAGCCGGAACTGCCAAAGGTTGAGTTTGAGGAGTCGCCGGGCCATTTCGTCGAATGGGTGAATGCAATCAAGGGTCAGGGGCAATCGATGTCGAACTTCGCGAATTACGCCGGACCGCTCGCCGAGACGGTGCTGCTGGGCAACCTCGCGGTATGGACCGCCGCCGGCGATCCCAAGAACAATGAGGAACAACTCAAGAACGGCGTGCAGGGCAAAAAGATCGAATGGGATGCTCGCAACCTCGTGGCCAAGAACGCCCCGGAAGTCGCGCACATCATCAAGGCCGAATACCACAACGGATATAAGCTCGAAGGGTGATTCCCTGGGGCAGGCGTTAGCTGCCGAGTGGATTCGCGCCCTGACGACAATGCTGGCAGGCACGATTGTCTGCCCCACCCTTTATGGATGAGCGTTTGGCCACGCTGCTCGCCGACCTGGAGCGCGCGGAAAGCCTGGCCGGCGCGGATCTGCATCGCGCCGCCAGGCGAGCGTCTTGGGTCGCGGAATTTACGTCCGCCCAATTTGCAGAGCTGCTGACTGCGATCGCGCAATTGCCCATGCCGCTGTCGCCGGCGGCCGATCGGCTGCTTGCGAACTGGCTGGTGATGGCCGTGCAAGCGCGGCGGAAAGCGATCGAGTCGCGTCAGGCGGTTGCTGCAGACACCGAAATCGTCGTTGCCGCCATCGAATCGCTGTATCGCAATTTGCAGGCCGCATCGCGGGCTCGCGGGCAGCTCCTGGCCTGGCTGGCCACGGGCGGAAGCGCCGCAGAGCTGGCCCTTTTCGGCGGGCTGCTCCTGGAAGACCCGCCGCTGGACGACCAGGATGTCGTGCAAGCGCTCGCGCCGCTATTTCAAAAACAGCGATCGCAAGCGGCTCTGCTGTTCCCTCGGCTGCTGCATGCTATCTCTTCGCCGGCGCTGGCCGCGCCGATTTTGGACCTGGCGAGCTTTCTAACGCGAGAAAAGCTGGTGACCGTGCATCCAGCGGCTGATGTTGCCACGGAGTTGACGGACTTACTCGGCGAACTGGTGCAGACGCTCTTGCGGCTCGAGGAGCACCCCGATCAATTTGGTGATTCGGCGCAGGAGGTCAGCCGTCGCGTTGCGCGGGGCGTGGCTCTGGCTGTTTCTCTTTGCGACGCGCTGGCGCTGATCGGCGAGAAACCGGCGATTGGCAAGCTCTATCAGGCGCTGCGCGTCGGCCATCGGCGATTGCGGACCGAGGCCGCCGCTGCGCTGGCCCGACTGGGCGAGCAGCAAGGCGCGACCGAGCTGGCGCAGCTTGCAGCCGAGCCGATTGCGCGGCTTCGCGTCCTGGCTTATGCCGAGGAACTGGGGATCAGTGACAAAATTGAGCCGCATTACAAAACGAAGGAGGCGCGGGCCGAGTCGGAGCTGTGCGTATGGCTGGCTGAGCCGACGCAATATGGCGTCCCGCCGACTTCGTGCGTGCTATTCGACCAGCGCCAGCAGCACTGGCCCGGCTTCGATCAGCCGGTCGATTGCTTTCTGTTTGAATTTCAATATGTCGTCACGACCGATGCGGCGGGCGAGCAGGCGCTGAGCAACATTGGCATTGCCGGGCCGCTGGTTCATGCCTTTACCGCGGACCTGGCCGACTTGCCGCCCGAGGACATTTACGCCGCCTTCGCCGGCTGGCACGCGCAGCATGCCGACATTCGCGAGTTCGATGTTGCGCGGCTCAGCAAAAGCGAGCAGCTGGAGGTGCAGCGGCTTAAGCGTCGGTTGCACGACGAAGGTTACTCGGCCATCGAGCCTCAACGGATGGGCTATTTTTTCGGCGAAAAAGCGCTGGTGGCCAACGTCGAGCGGCAGGGCGTGGCCGGCGTGGCCGTAATCGATTTTCGTGACACGCTCTTTTTTCCGCTCCGTAACACGCGCCGGCCACTTGGCGTGGAGGAGGTGTATTCGATTTACAAAGGCCGCAAGCTACTCAAGGCCTTTAACCGGTGAACTACTTGCCGATGCAAAACCGACTGAATACACGGTCGAGAATGTCTTCGGTATAAACAGCGCCGACAACAAGCCCTATCTCGTCAAGAGCGGCGCGAATCTCGGCGGCTACCAGCTCTTCGCTGGCTGCATTGGCTCGGGCTTGTTGTAGTGCCTGCGCTGCCAGGCGAAGGCTCTCGCGACAGCGATCGGCAGTTCCCGCCACGACGCCGCAATCGGGATCGAGTGGCTCCAGCAATCGTTCGATCGCTCGGCGAAGCTCGTCGAGTCCCGCACCGGTGCGGCTGCTGGTGCGCACCGCAGGACCGCAGAGCTGGCCGTTTTCAGTGGCCGGCAGATCACATTTGGTCCAGATTGTGAGGGTCCGAGAATCTCGCGAGAGACGAAGCTGCTCCTCTTCCCAGTGGTTGAGAGGCCGCGACGCGTCCAGGCAGACGAGGACCAGGTCTGCATTTTCGGCCTGTTGTCCGCCCAACGATTGGGCGGCGGTTTCAATCGGATTGATTGTTGAATCCGCTGACCGGCCGGCGGTATCGATCAGCAGACATTCGCGCTGGCCGATCTTGACGCGCCGGGTTACGAAGTCGCGCGTTGTGCCGGCGATCTCGGAGACGATTGCCGCGGATTCGCCGGCCAGCGCGTTGAGCAGGCTGCTCTTGCCGACGTTGGGCAAGCCGCTCAAGACAATCCGCGGCAGTTGTCCCGCCTCACCGCGGGATTGCATTTGGCTAGCGAGGCTCTCGATCGCTTGTGCAGCGGCGGCGAGCTGCTGCTGCAGGTCAGCTGCCGCAATGAATTCAATGTCTTCATCGACGAAGTCCAGCCCCGCTTCGAGTTGGGCCAGGAGATCGAGGAGCTGCTCGCGCAGCAATCGCAGCGGCCGGCCGATTCCGCCTGCAAGCTGTGCCAGTGCCGATTCCAGCTCCTGGCGGCTGTCGGCGTCGATGACGCCGAGAACCGCCTCGGCTTGGGTGAGATCGAGCCGTCCAGCCAGAAAGGAACGCAGCGTGAACTCGCCCGGTCGAGCCAATCGAGCGCCGGCCTGGCATACCGCCTCAAGCCCCGCCTCCAGAATCGGCGGCGAGCCCGGGAGATGCAGCTCTGCGCTAGGCTGACGTGTATAGCTGCTCGTCGTTGGCCAGAGATAGAGGGTCATCGGTACCAACCCAAGCTCGCGCGGTAGATGCATCGTTGCTCGTCGGCAAGTGGGCAATGACTCGGAGAGTTCGGCGCCCATAAAACCGGCGGCGATTTCCACCGACTTCGGCCCGCTGATGCGAACAATTCCCCGCAGTCCGCCGCCTGAAGCCGTGGCAATGGCGGCGATTGTGTCGTCGAGGTCGAAGGCCATGCCTACAGTCTATCGCCGCTGCTTGGGACGCTTCGAGCCTGGTTTGCTTGACCCATTGGGGCTGGCAGGCTTAGGAAATAGCTTGGCCACGAGGCCACCGCCGCCTTCGGCTCCGCGTGCACCACTCCCGTCGCCGCCGGCAACCTTGGGCTTCGGCTTGGGCAGCAGCTTGCGCTCCGCGATGCCCCACAGGCTCGAGGTGATGAAATAGATGCACAGTCCCGCCGGCACCTTGAAGAACATGAAGCCCATGAACACAGTCATGAACATCATCATTTGCTGCTGCATCTTGGTTTGTTCGTCGGTCGCCGGTGGCGTGAACATCTTCTGCTGAATCAGGAACAGCGTGATCGTGATCAGCGGAAACACGTTGAAGAAGGGACCGAGATAGCCATCGGCTTCGTCGGCCAGGAACGCCGGCATCCACATGTCCCAGCGAAACAGCTTGTCGGGGCCCGCCAGGTTCGAAGCCCAGGAGATGCCGGGAATCAAAGCTGCGTCGCGGAGGTCGATATCGACGCTCAAGCAGCGGTAGAGCCCGATGAAAATTGGAAGCTGAATGAAGACCGGCAAGCAGCCGCCAAACATATTGAAGTCGTGCTTTTTGTAAAGCTCCTGCACGGCTTGATGCTGCTTCATCGGATCTTCGGGATATTTTTCCTTGATCTTTTGAACTTCCGGCGCGAGCTCCTGCATCTTTGCGGCTGAGCGGGCCTGCTTGAGCGAGACGGGAATCATGCAGGTTCGCACAATGACCGTCAGCAAAATGATCGCGATGCCGTAATTCGGAATGCCGACCAGGCTGGTGAGCCAATAGAGCCCGTTGAGCACCTCCCGCAGCAATATCGCCGGGTACATAAAGATGGGCCATCCATATTCGATGAGCGGCCCCAGGCCGTATTGCTTTAACACGCCGGGATTTTTTGGACCGAAGAAGACGCGGTAATCGTGCTTCAACTCACCGCCGGACTCGATCGTTGCCGCTTTCGTTGACAAATAGAACGTAACGTCAACGGTTCGCTGGCGGGTTCCTTTGGGAACTGCCATTACATCTTGCACGGGCCGCGCGTAAGCCGACACGTAGCGAATCCGCTGGTCTTCCGTGGCGGCCTGCGGCTGTATGACGCTGGCAAAAAACTGCGTATCGATGCCGATGTAATCGACGGGTGACGCCTGGTCGCCCTCCAGCAAGCGACTGCGCTGCGGCTGATTGTCTTTTTCGGCCTGCTTGGCGTCGCTAACGACCTTGGGACAGCCGAGCAGTCGGTGCCCGAAGCCCGATTGTTCGTAGGCAATGTCACGAGCGCCCGCGGCGGTCCACATCTTGGGGCTGAGCTTAGTCGAATACCACCAGCCTTCGAGCGGCAGCCCGGTGGGACCATTCAAGCGATACGCCACTGGCAGCGGCTGATCACCGAAATTTTGAATCGTGATCTGCAGATTCAGATGATAGGCTACCTCGCCGGCTTTTTCCGCCTTAGGCAGCGAAAACCGCTTTACGATCTTTAGCGGGCCGGCCTTTTCCACTTTTGCCTTGGCCAGCGCGGCTTCGTCGAGCGTGAAGCTAAACTCGACAAAACCTTCGCCAGTTTGTTCGACCTTCCAGTTTGACCGATACAGCGATGGCAGACCGGCGATTTCCGCCGGTGGCTCAATTCTCTTTTCCTGATCCTCCTTGATCCTTTGTGATCCTGGTCCGATCGATTCCAGTGTAAGTAGCAGCGAGAGGGGGTCTTGTCCAAGAATCTTGAAGTCGCCGTTTGGTTGTTTGTACGTGTGCGACTCGGGATGCACGACTTCCAGCGGGCGGCGCGTCAACACGGCCGTGAATTGGAGGGGCTGGTCGAACCTCTTTCGTTTCACCGCCAACGCTATACTTTGCCCGGGCCGAGTTTTTTCCAGGTACTTGGAAACAGCGATTTCATCGTCGATTGGCAAGCCATCGATGCTTTGAATGACGTCGCCGACCATCAACCCCGGAGGAACATCGCCGGTGCTTTTGGCCAGTGCAGCTGGCGTCCCCGCGCCCACAACATTGATTTCCGCGCCGCCATCAGCGTGCTGCGTCAAATTCATTCGGCCGAGGTAGCCGGCGTAGTCCTCAACCGACTTATAGTGCTTGCCGTTGAGCTCGACGCATTCGACGGCGGCCCCGTGATTATCGAAATACTAAATGCCTGAATAGCCGCTGGCTGGATCGGCCGAGCCGAGCGTGAGCCATTGCCGCGGTGCTGCGG
>Ga0136846_1228107_pt1 | contig 10461 bp, 9 predicted proteins | sample HopSoiMetagenom2_FD_96841 | JGI IMG/M metagenome (GOLD analysis project Ga0136846, IMG submission 96841) | Grasslands soil microbial communities from Hopland, California, USA - 2 Assembly 2016 (version 4) | ecosystem: Environmental > Terrestrial > Soil > Grasslands | place: USA: Hopland... | reverse complement strand
GTAGAGGAGGTTGATCTCCTCGTAGCGTTCGGCGAGCTCGTTGGCGGCGTGCTCCACCTCGAGGGTGTTCTGCAGATACTGCGCGACGACGGGGCGCAGGAACTTGAGGTACCGGTCGATCTCGCGCCGCTCGATGGGGCACGGGCCGAGGACGAGCCACGCGGGGCGCGGTCCGGCGATGGGAACGACGACGAGTCGTCCGCGCTCGGTGGCTTCGTCGCGGACAACGCCGAGCGGCGGGAGAAGCTCGGGCGGGGGCGGGTCGGCGCGGCGAGTACCGGCGATGAAGCGCAGCGGGCCCTTGATGCCGCCGTCGCGACGCCACACGGATGCATCGCATCCCGTCGCGTCGTGAAAGGCGGCGAGGACCTCGCCGAGCTCACTCATGCGCGAGCCAGCGTCAGTCGAACGACGTTGCCACCGGGAGCGGCGCCGTTGGCGTCGAAGCGCTCGACGCGATCCATCAGTGCCCGCATGAGGAAGAGACCACGGCCGTCCTCCCGCTCGAGGTTCTCGGGGTCGGTCGCGTCGCGGATGTTGCCGTCCAGGTCGAAGGGCTCCCCTTCGTCCTGCACGTCGACGACCAGCTGGCGAGTGTCGATCTCGGCGCGAACGAGGACCCGTTTTATCGGATCCTCGTTGTTGGCGCGCAGGATGGCGTTGGAGATCGCCTCGCTCAACGCGACGGGGACGTTGAGCGCGAGTTGATGGGCGTTGTACGCCAGCTCGGCGCACGGATGGCGCACGAGGTCGACGACACGCTCGATGTACGCGACGTCGCTCGGAATGACGACTTCGAGCGACACGCGCAGGCCGGCGTCGGGTGGAATTAACGCAGCCATGGAGAGGGCGAGGGCGGCGCGGGTGGGAGGCGTCGCGCCAGGGGCGACGGTGCGCGGCCCGCCATTTGGCGGGCCGCGCCGAGATGATCAGAAGCTCGCGAGCGCGCGATCGCGCGTGTCGGAAATCTGAAAGAGCGTGTCGAGCTTCGTGAGCTCGAACAGCGTCTTGAGGTCGTCGTTCAGGTTGGCGAGTCGGAGCTCGCCGCCCTGCTCACGGATCTTCTTGGAGAGCGAGACGAGCACGCCCAGCCCGGAGCTGTCGATGTAGCCCGTCTGTGCGAAGTCGATGAGGAACTTCTTCTCACCCCGCTCGAGCTCGTCCAGGACCTTCTGCTTGAGCTCCTGTCGGTTCCCGACGATGAGCTGGCCTTCAACGTCCACCACGACAATCTCCCCTTCTTTCTTGATCGTGAAGCTCATGTGCCTGTCTCCTGGCGGATCTCGGTCAGTGCCGTGGCGCCCGCGTCGCCCGCCTGCAGTGCGGTGATGGCGGCCACATTGAAGATGTCGTCAGCGGAAGCTCCACGCGAGAGATCGTTGCACGGCCGCCCCATTCCCTGGAGGATCGGCCCGACCGCTCGAGCGAACGCCAACCGCTGGACCAGCTTGTACGCGATGTTGCCTGCATCGAGCGAAGGGAAGACCAGCACGTTCGCCCTCCCGCCGACGGTGCTGTCGGGGGCCTTTCGGGCCGACACCTCCGCCACGAGCGCAGCGTCCCCTTGCAATTCTCCGTCCACGGCGAGCTCGGGTGATCTTTCCCGGATCATCGCGAGCGCGTTGCGGACGAGATCGACACTCGGCCCTGCCCCGCTCCCCCGAGTGCTGAACGAAAGTAACGCGACGCGCGGCTCGTCGCCGACGATGCGACGTCTGTCGCGCGCCGCGGCGAGGGTGATGTCCGCCAGCTGCTCGGCAGTGGGATAACGCACCACGGCGCAGTCGGCGAAGGTGAGCACCTCGGGGGCGTCGGAGCGAAAGGGCGGGAGGTCCATGTAGAAGGCGCTCGAGATCGTGCGCACTCCCGCCGCGGGACCAACGAGCCAGATCGCGGCGCGCAGGACGTCCGCGGTCGTGTGCATCGCGCCGGCGACGCACCCGTCGGCGAGCCCCCAGCGCACCAGGGCGTCGGCGACGATGAGTGGAGAGCGCGCGAGCGTCGCCGCCTCGGTCTCCGTCATCCCCTTGGACCGGCGGAGCTCGAGTAACAGGTGGGCAACTCGGTCGGTGAGGCCGCCGACCGACGGGTCGATCACCTCGCACGGGGCGGAGCCGGTCACTCGGCCGACGAGGACCGGCTCGACCACCTTCGCCTCAGCGAGCGCGCGCGCCGCCTCGATGGTACGCGGGTCGCCGACTTCGGGCAGGACGATACGCCGACGGTGCGCGCTGGCCCGCGCCCGTACCGAATCGAGAAAGGTCACCGCGCCGCGGGCACCTTTGCACGGAGCGCTTCGGCGACGCGCGGATGCACGAGATCACCGACCTCGCCGCCGTAGCGCGCCACCTCGCGGACGAGACTCGCGCTGATGTAGGTCGTGTCGAGCGACGGGACCATGAACACGGTCTCGAGGCGCGGCGAGAGGTGGCGGTTCATCAGTGCCATCTGGTACTCGTACTCGAAGTCGCTGACGGCACGGAGGCCGCGAATCAGCAGGCTGGCGCCGACCTCGCGGGCGAAGTCCACGAGCAGGCCGCCGAAGGAGCGGACCTCGATGCGCGGCTCTGCCTCGATCGCGGCGCGAATGAGCGAGACCCGCTCCTCGATCGTGAAGAGCGGCTGCTTGGTGGAGTTCGTCGCCACGGCCACGATGAGCCGGTCGACGTACTCCAGGCTGCGGTGCATCAGATCTTCGTGCCCACGCGTGATGGGATCGAAGCTCCCGGCGTTGATGGCGATTCTCGAGTTCGGCACGCGAGGAAGGATCGACAGCGATCGCCGAAAAGGCAATCGGACGTCGCGAAGGGCCTCAGGGGCGATGGAAGAAAGTGATGGCGGTCTGGCCGTACTGGCGGCGATCGCCATCACCGGGCAACCGCTCGGCGCGCCGGTGTTCGATACCGAGTACGGTCGCGAAGGGGACGGCGAGCCACCGCTCGGCCAGCGCCGTCGCGAGCCCGAGATCGTACGGCGGGTCGGCGAAGGCGAGGTCGTACGCGCCGGCTTCCAGTCCATCGACGAATCGGAGCGCATCCTTGCGATGGATGTGCACCGCGTCGCCCGCGCCGAGCGCATCGACGTTCGCCTGGATGGCGCGCAGGCTGGCGGGTGCGATCTCGACGAGATCGGCGACGGCGGCGCCACGCGACACCGCCTCGATGCCGAGGGCGCCCGAGCCGGCGAAGAGGTCCAGTACCCGCGCGTCCGGGAGGAGGGGGCTGACGATGCTCATCCACGCCTCGCGGACGCGGTCCGCGGTCGGTCGCACTTCCCGTCCGGTCGGCGCGGCGATGGTGCGGCCGCGCCAACGTCCCGCCACGATGCGCATTCGATCAGGTGCGGAAGTCGGCCAGTTTCGCCTGGAGGCGTGACACGCCCTGGTACTCGTCGCGCTCGAGACGATAGGCGATGTCGAACGGGCGGGAGACGTCGAGCTCACCGATGCGAGCGCCGAGCGACCAGCCGATCGCGTCGAGCGGCCCGTTCTCGGTCTGCAGGCGGAGCTTGAGACCGCCCTGTCCCACCGCACGCGGCGGCGCGGCTAGCCGCACGGCGCGGGTGAAGAGCATCGGTGACGGATTGCCGACGCCGCACGGCTCGAGATGGCGCAGGAGTGACTCGAAGCCGGGCGTGAGATCCGCGAGCGCGACCTCGAGATCGATCCGCAGCTCGGGGACGAGATCGTCCGGTGTGAGCGCCGCGCGTGCGGCCTCATTGAAGCAGCGCGCGAACTCGTCCACCCTGTCCCGCGCAATGGTGACGCCCGCCGCGCTGCGATGCCCGCCGAACCGCTTGAGCAGGTGCCGGCAGCTTCCGATCCCGGCGTGCAGATCGAAGCGGGAGATCGACCGTCCCGATCCCTTCCCCTCGTCGCCGTCGAGGCCAATCAGAACGGTGGGCCGGCCGAACTCCTCGACGAGTCGCGAGGCAACGATACCGATCACACCGGGATGCCAGCCGTCTTCGGCGAGGACGATGCCGTAGGTGTCCTCGAGATCGAGCGCGAGCACGCGCTGGCGCGCCTGCTCGAGCGTCATGCGGTCGATCTCCTGCCGTTTGACGTTCAGCTCCTCGAGCTCGCGCGCGATGGAGTTGGCCTCGTGCTCGCTCTGCGACATCAGCAGCTCGACGCCCCGCAGGGCGTGGCCGAGACGGCCGACGGCGTTGAGCCGCGGCGCAAGGATGTAGCCGATGCGTCCCGCGGTGAGCGGCTTGCCTTCCAGTCCCGCCGACCGGATCAGCGCGCGCAGCCCGAGGTTCTGCGTCTCGCCGAGCATCTTGAGCCCGTAGCGGGCGAACACGCGATTCTCGCCGCGGAGCGGCGCGATGTCGGCGATGGTGGCGAGGGCCACCAGGTCGAGCATCCCATAGACGACGTTCTCGTTGCCGCCGAGCGCGCGCGTCACGGCCAGGGCGAGCTTGAACGCGACGCCGACGGCGGCGAGGTCCTTGTCCTCGGAGCTGCACCCTGGACGCTTGGGGTTCAGGATGGCGTACGCGTTCGGCAGGTCGCCGCCGGGCAGGTGATGGTCGCTGATGATGACGTCGATCCCCTCGGCCTGCAGCGCGCGCACCGGCGCGACCGCGCTCGTGCCGCAGTCGCAGGTGACGACGACGGTTGCGCCCGCCTCGCGTGCGGCGCGGACGCCGGCATCGGTGAGGTCGTAGCCATCGAGCAGGCGGCGCGGGATGAACGGGACGACGTTGCCGCCGAGCGCGCGGAAGGCGCGCGTGAGCAGCGTGGTCGACGAGATGCCGTCGACGTCGTAGTCGCCATGGACGAGGATCGTCTCTCCGTCGCGGATCGCGCGCACGAGACGGTCGACGGCGCGGTCGAGATCCAGAAGCTGCTCGGGGGGCAGTAGCTGCTCGAGACGCGGACGGAGGTAGCGCTTGGCCTGCTCGGCGGGGGCATGTCCACGGGCGGCGAGCAGCCGGCAGATCGGCTCCGGCAACAGGATCTCGTCGCAGAGGGACCGCACGACGTCCGGATCCGGAGCGTCCGGGAGAATCCAGCGGGCGCGAGGACGCGCTGGGAGAGCGGGCGCGGTCATGGGTTGAAGCTAGGTCCGGCGAGAGGCACGAACAACGGTCAGCGCGTCGTCATTCCCCTGCATAGAGGAGCGCGCCACATCCCTCGCACATCTCGAGCGCCCCGGTGGCGGCCATGGCGGCGCGGCGCTGCGTCGGGATCGCGGTGTCACATGCACTGCACGACGGCCCTCGCAGGGGGAACACCGTCTCGGCGCGGCGGCGCGTGCGGACTTTGTCGTACTTGGCGAGCAGTGCACGGGGGACGGATCGGGCGCTGGCGTCGCGCTTCTCCCGGGCCTGGGCGATCTGGCTCTGGATCTCGCCGCGCTCGGCCTCGAGCGCCTGGCGCGCGTCCGACTGTCGGTGCTCGACGTCGGCGAGCGCCGCCTGCAGATCGGCGACGTGGCGGCGCATCTCGGTGATGCGTCCGTTGATCTGCGCCGCATCGCGCTCGCTGTCGTCCACCATGCGCTTGGTCTGCTCGAGCTGGACCATCGCCGCGTTGGCCTCGCGCGGCGTCGTCACACTCTCGTAGGCGCGCTGGCTGCGCTCGACGAGCTGCCGGTTGGAGTCGACGCGGTGCATGGCGTCCCGGTGTCGTGCTTCCTCCACCGCCACGGCGGCGCTGGCGCGATCGTGCTCCTGGGCGGCGCGAGCGCGCTCCTTCTCGAGGGCGTCGAGCCTGGGTGCGAGTGAAGCGAGCTTCGCCTCGAGTTCGTAGATCTCCAGATCATCGCGTTGAACTTCGAGCAGCGATTGGACGTCGGGGTGCATGGCTTCCGAGGTATGGTCGACGGAGTGATCCGGGGTCAGTACAGATGATAACGCAGCGGCGGGCAGATCATCGAAACTGCTTCCACGAACGACCGCCCAGTCGACGCAGCTCGGCGGTCAGGTTCATCTTCTCGCGAGTCAGTTGATCCTTCTCCTCAGAATTCGCCAGCGGCAGCTCGCGATCGATCTCGCTCATCCGCTCGGCGAGCTGGCGCTCGTGCAGGAGCGCAAGGCTGCCGGAGACGGTCTCGTCAGCGTGGTCGAGACCACCCGGCTCGTCCAGCAGCTCCTGCATCACTTCCACCGACTCCTGATCGAGCCGCTCGGCCAGTGCTTCAGGGCCCGAGTCGGCACCGAGAGCGACCATCGTCGCGAAGATGCGTCCCAGCTCGGGGTCGCGGAAGTCGTCCGCGCCGACCCGCTCCACGACCTGCTCGAAGTACGATGGTCTATGCAGCAGGACGCGAACCAGTTCCCGCTCCGCGCCGAGCGCGCGTTCCCCTGACAGCCGGCGCCGATCTCCGCGACGGACGCGGCGCACGTCGGGCGGGGGAACGGGTTGTCCGCGCTGCTCCCGCGCGTCTCGCTCGGGGCCGCTGGCAGCGGGTGCGCGTTCGGGCCTCACCGATCGCGTGCGCGGAGCGAGCGCCAGCTCCCGCTCGAGCATCTCGCGCGAGACGCCGGCGGCAGCGCTCGCGTGCCCGAGATACAGATCGCGGGTGAGCGGATCGGTGGTCGCGCGCAGCGTCGGCAGCAGACGATCGAGCGCCTGGCGCTTGCGACGGAGGTCGGCGAACCAGCCGCCGCGCTCGAGGATCTGGATCTTGCGCTCGAACACGTCGATGGACGACGCGAGCTGGGTCTCGAGGCCGCGCGCGCCGTGCGTGCGCACGAAGGTGTCCGGATCCTCCCCCTCGGGGAGCGTCACCACCTGCACCGCGGCGCCCTGCCTGAGCAGCTCGTCGCCGGAGCGGAAGGTCGCCTTGAGGCCGGCCTTGTCCGAGTCGTACAGGAGGAACACGCGATCGGTGTAGCGGCGAATGAGCTTCGCCTGCTCCTCGGTGAGCGCCGTGCCCATCGGGGCGACGACCGACTCGACCCCCGCGTCGATGAGACGCAGCACATCGAAGTAGCCTTCGACGACGAGCATGCGCTCGTCGCGCCGCGCCGCCTGCTTCGCCCAGTTCAAGCCGTACAGCAGGCGCCCCTTGCTGAAGATCGCGGACTCGGCGGAGTTGAGATACTTCGGCTCTCCCGGACCGAGCAGCCGGCCGCCGAATCCGACGATGCGATTCGACACGTCGTAGATCGGGAACATCAGGCGGCCGCGGAAGCGCGGGCGCGGCTCGGCGCCTTCGTCCGGCGCCACGACGAGCCCCGCGGCGATCATGCGCGCTTCGTCGAAGCCGAGCGTGGTGAGATACCCTCGCATCAGACCGATCTCGCGCGGCGCGAAGCCGAGGCCGATGCGCTCGGCCAGCTGGCGGCTCACCCCGCGCGCCTCGAGGTACGCGCGGGCGTCGCGACCGAGGTCGTCGTCCCAGAGCATGCGACGGAAGTACTCGGCCGCCACTCCGTTGATCTCCCACAGCGGATCGCGCTCGTCCTTCTGCTCGGCGCGGCGGCTCTGCGTCTCGACGACCTCGATGCCCGACTTCTCGGCCACCATCTTCACGGCGGTCGGCCAGTCGACGCCAAGGCGCTTCGTGAGGAAGTTGAAGACGTCTCCGCCCTCGTGACACACGAAGCAGTAGTACATCGCCTTCTTCGGCGACACGGAAAAGTTGCGATGGGTGCCCTGGTGAAAGGGACAGGGGCCGCGGTAATCCGTGCCCTGGCGCTTCAGCTCGACGTACTCCCCGATGACGGCGACGATGTCGGCGCTCTCGCGCACGCGCTCGACCGTCTCGTCGGGAATCACGCGAACACCGCGACGGTGACGCCGGCGCCGCCCTCGTTCCACGCACCCATGCGGAACTCGCGCACGCGGGTGTCCTTGCGGAGCATCTCGTTCACGACCTCGCGGAGCGCACCCGTTCCCTTGCCGTGAATGATGCGCAGGCTCTTGAGGTCCGCGCGCACGGCGCTGTCGAGCGCCTGGAGCACGGCACTCTCCGCCTCGTCGGCGCGCAGCCCGAGCAGGTTGATCTCCGTGCTGACGTGGACCTCCGGCGCATCGCCGATGTAGGTGACGGCTTTCTCCTGCGGCGCGTCGGTGACCTTCAAGGTGGCGAGGGGCACGGTGAGCTTGAGCGAGCCAACCGCCACCACCGCCTCCTTGCCGCGCACGTCGATCACGCGGCCGACCTTGCCGCCGAGGGTACCCACCTCGACGGCGTCGTTGACGGCGATCGGGCCACGCTCGGTGGCGGGAACGCGTCCGCGCTTGCGTTCCACGGCGCGCTCCTCGGCGTCGAGGCGGTCCAGTACGTTCGCTTGCCGGGCGGCCAGGTCCTCGGCGCGGCGGCGCGCGTCGCGTCCCATCTCCTCGATTGCGTCGTCGGCGGCCGCCGCGCCCTTCTTCTTCAGTTCCTTGATCGTGCGCTCGATCTCGGCGCGCGCCTCGAGTACGTACTTGCGCGCTTCCTGGCGGCTCTCCTTCTCGACCGTGCGCTCACGCTCGCGCACGTTGTGCTCGCGCCGCGCCACGTTCGCGATACGCTCGCGCGCGTCGGTCTGCATCGCCGCCGCTTCACGCTCGCGCTCCTCCAACTCCTTCTCCTTGCGCTCGAGCCGCTCGATCAAGGCGGCCATGTCGCGCTCACCCTGCGGGATCCGCTCCTCGGCGCGCGCGACGACCGCCGGCGGAAGGTTCAGCCGCCGCGCGATGCTGATGCCGTACGACCGACCGGGCACGCCCTTGATGAGGCGGTAGGTCGGCGCGAGCTCCACCGCGTCGAACTGCAATGATGCGTTCACCACGGACGGCACCTGCGTCGCAAGCTCCTTGAGCTGGCCGAGGTGCGTGGAGGCGAGCGTCGTGGCGCCGCGCGTCGTGAGCGATTCGAGGATCGCCCAGCCGAGCGCGGCACCCTCCTGCGGATCGGTGCCCGAGCCCAGCTCGTCGATGAGGACGAGCGAATCGCGCGTCGCGAGGCGAAGGATCTCGCTGAGGTTCTTGAGGTGCGCGCTGAAGGTGGAGAGGCTCGCCTCGATCGACTGCTCGTCGCCGATGTCCGCGAGTACGTCGTCGAATACGGGCACGCGGCTCTCGGCGCCCACGGGCGCGGGGATGCCCGCCTGGCTCATCACCGAGAGGAGGCCGATGGCCTTGAGCAGCACCGTCTTGCCGCCGGTATTCGGGCCCGACACGAGCAGGGTGCGCTCCTCGGCGAGGAGGGCGAGGTCGAACGGGACGACGTCGATCCCCTTGGCGAGGAGCAGTGGATGCCGGCCGACGCGGATCTCGAACCCGGCGCGCGCGGGAACGAGCGTCGCCGGCGTACACTGGAACTTCACGGCGTACCGCGCACGCGCGTACAGCGAGTCCAGCTCGGCGAGCGCGTCGAGGCTGTCGAGCATCGCGTCGCGGTGCGGGCGAAGGCGATCGGTGAGCTCGCGCAGGATGCGCTCGACTTCCTCCGTCTCCTCGCTCTCCAGCTCGCGGATGCGGTTGCCGTACTCGATCGCCGCCGGCGGCTCGACGAACAGGGTGCCCCCGGTGCCCGATGCGCCGTGCACGATGCCACCGACCTGACGTACCCCTTCGCGCCGCACGGGGATCACGTAGCGTCCCTCGCGCACGGTGACGGACATGTCCGGGGCGCGATGATGGGACTCGAGTCCGCCCATGACGCGCTCGAGGATGCGAATCAGCTCACCGTGCGAAGCGCGGAGCTCGCGCCGGATGCGACGCAGCGCGGGAGATGCCTCGTCGCGCACGAGGCCGTCCTCGCCGATCGCATGCTCGATTGCCTCTTCCTCCGTACGCGCGACGACCATGCGCTCGACGAACGGCGCGAGCACGGCGCGCAGCACAGCGGGGCGCCGGTCGTCGCGCAGCGCCTCGCGGGTCCGGCGCGCGGAGCGCAGCAGGATGGCGCCCCCAAGCAGCTCGGGCGCGCTCCACATGATGCCGACGACGCGCAGTCGAGCCAGCGCGTCGCCCAGCTCGGGGACCGGCTCGGGGTGCCACGGCAGGTCGCCGCCAAGGAGCCCGCGCACTGCACCGACGCGGCGATGCTCCGCCTCGAGCCAGTCGAGGTCGGACGACGGTGCGAGCGCGCGCATGCGCGCCGCGCCGGGTGCCGACGCGGCGAAGCCCGCGACCAGATCGAGCAGCCGCGGAAACTCGAGGATCCCGAGCGCGTGCGCGTTCATGGGCATCGCTCCTCCCTCCGGCGCTGCGCACCTCCGGTCGGAGTTCCGCATGTCGAGGTCATCGTGCGCGTCTCCGCTCGACGAAAAACCCGAACGAGACGCGGCGTCCGTTCGGGTTCACCTGCCTAGTCATCGCTCCTCCCTGCGGCGCTTCGCACCTCCGGTCGGAGTGCCGCAGGTCTGGATTCATTGCTCCTCCCTGCGGCGCTTCGCACCTCCGGTCGGAGTTCCGCGTCTCCGCCATTGTCACGCCTGCTTGCTCAGTTCCTCGCGCGCGATGGCGTTGATCGTGCTGCCCTCGGCGCGTCCCTTGAACTGCGGGAGCACCTT
>Ga0136846_1227872_pt1 | contig 10463 bp, 9 predicted proteins | sample HopSoiMetagenom2_FD_96841 | JGI IMG/M metagenome (GOLD analysis project Ga0136846, IMG submission 96841) | Grasslands soil microbial communities from Hopland, California, USA - 2 Assembly 2016 (version 4) | ecosystem: Environmental > Terrestrial > Soil > Grasslands | place: USA: Hopland... | reverse complement strand
TATTCATAGAGAATTCCTTATGAACTAATACCCAAATCTTTTCATTTATTAATTTAATTCCTATAACAAGTATTTTATTCCAAGATTAAGTTATTACTGAAGAAAGAAATAAATTTATTATATTATAAAGGATGAGATCAATTCAGAAGCTCTTTTTCTTATTCTAGCAGACAGAATTACTTTGGTCTAATTTAGGACTTTGCCATCTATTTTATTTTACCTAATTCTATCTGCGCCCCGGGGGCTAATAACGAAACAGTCCTCTCTTTTTTCTGATCATAGAGAAGCCGTATGAAGCTAAGGTTTCACGTACGGTTTTGGAATAGCGGTGGGAACTGTGATGTTATCATCGACTATGATTATCTAACAGTTCAAGTACAGTTGATATAGTTGAAGCACAGTCAAAGTATGGTTTTTTTGGATGGAATATTTGGCGTCAGCCTATAGGTTTTCTAGTTTTTCTAATTTCTTCGTTGGCAGAATGTGAAAGATTACCTTTTGATTTACCAGAAGCAGAGGAAGAATTAGTAGCAGGTTATCAAACCGAATATTCCGGTATAAAATATGGTTTATTTTATCTTGTTTCTTACCTCAATTTATTAGTTTCCTCTTTATTTGTAACAGTTCTCTACTTAGGTGGGTGGAATTTATCTATTCCCTATATATCCTTTTTTGATTTTTTCCAAATGAATAACCCAATTGGAATTTTGGAAATAACAATAGGTATCTTTATTACATTAACTAAAGCTTATTTATTTCTCTTCATTTCTATCACAATAAGATGGACTTTACCCAGGATGAGAATGGATCAGTTATTAAATCTTGGATGGAAATTTCTTTTACCTATTTCTCTGGGCAATCTCTTATTAACAACCTCTTCCCAACTTGTTTCACTATAAATAAGATAATACAATAACAGTAAGAATATTTTCAACACAAAGGTTCTCTCAAACAAGAGAAAGAAACATATCTTTTTCATAGATATTTAGAATGAATATGTTCCCTATGGTAACTGGGTTCATGAGTTATGGTCAACAAACAATACGTGCTACACGGTACATTGGTCAAAGTTTCATAACTACCTTATCCCACACAAATCGTTTACCTATAACGATTCACTACCCTTACGAAAAATCAATTACACCGGAGCGTTTTCGGGGCCGAATCCACTTTGAATTTGATAAATGTATTGCTTGTGAAGTATGTGTTCGCGTATGTCCGATAGATCTACCCCTTGTGGATTGGAGATTTGAAAAGGATATTAAAAAGAAGCAATTGCTTAATTATAGTATTGATTTCGGAGTTTGTATATTTTGTGGCAATTGTGTTGAGTACTGTCCGACAAGCTGTTTATCAATGACTGAAGAGTATGAACTTTCTACTTATGATCGTCATGAATTGAATTACAATCAAATTGCTTTAAGTCGGTTACCGATCTCCATAATGGAAGATTACACAATTCAAACAATTAGAAATTCTACTAAAAGTAAAATAGAGGAAGATAAATCTTCGAATTCAAGAACGATTACTGATTACTAAATTCGTATTTTTTTCTTTTCTTTTTGTTATAAAAAAAGAATAATCCTTTACTAACTATAAAGAAAAACGAATAACTACATGCTTATTCGGAATTTTTGATTATTTTAAATCAGACTAGATTTTCGTGATATAATTTCTAACTATACAGCTTATACCCCCAAAAAATATCCTAATCCCTTTTGCCTTTCTTGAATCCTTTAGTTTTAGTCAGTTCATGAAAAATTTTATACTATTAATTTCTTTTTATCCATAATGGATTTACCTGGACCAATACATGAGATTCTTATGCTATTTGGGGGATTTGTTCTTCTACTAGGGGGTCTAGGAGTAGTATTACTTAACAACCCCATTTATTCTGCCTTTTCGCTGGGATTAGTTCTTGTTTGTATATCCTTATTCTATTTTTTATTAAATTCCTACTTTGTAGCTGTGGCACAACTTCTTATTTATGTGGGAGCCATAAATGTCTTGATCATATTCGCCGTAATGTTCGTAAATGGCTCAGAATGGTCTAAAGATAAGAATTATTGGACTATTGGAGATGGGTTCACTTCACTAGTTTGTATAACTATTGTTTTTTCACTAATGACTACTATCCCAGATACGTCATGGTATGGAATTCTTTGGACTACAAGATCAAACCAAATAGTAGAACAGGGTCTCATAAATAATGTTCAACAAATTGGGATTCATTTAGCAACCGATTTTTATCTTCCGTTTGAACTCATTTCCATAATTCTTCTAGTTTCTTTAATAGGTGCAATTACTATGGCTCGGCAATAAGAAAATTTGGAAATAGTAAAAATTCTAAGAATTGCAAATCTAAAATAAATAACTAAAGAATCAAAATTTTGATTTAGTAAAACCGATCTACTGCCAACAAATACCTTCTTTCTTTTCTCTTTTGTTGTGTAATTGTTCTATTGTAATTAATTGAATCGGTTCAATTCTTGTCCTCATATTGAAATGAATCGAGATTTATAAGGAGTTAATTAATGATGTTTGAGCATGTACTTTTTTTGAGTGTCTATTTATTTTCGATTGGTATCTATGGATTGATCACAAGCCGAAACATGGTTAGAGCTCTAATATGTCTTGAACTTATACTGAATTCAATTAATCTAAATCTCGTAACATTTTCTGATCTATTTGACAGTCGCCAATTAAAAGGAGACATTTTTGCAATTTTTGTGATAGCCCTTGCGGCTGCTGAGGCCGCTATTGGACTATCCATTCTTTCTTCCATCCATCGTAATAGGAAATCAACTCGTGTCAATCAATCTAATTTATTGAATAATTAGATATACAATCCTATAAACAAAGGCGCATATATAATAATATTGAATATTAAGATGAATGGAAATCAATACTATTTTCTTAGTATTATTTGAGAATATACATTTTTTTTAATAGGTTATTGCATAGTATTCTTTTTCACTTAAATGAATTTTTGTAATTCATTGATATTGCAATTTTAATATTGCAATAATTTATATTGAAAAGACGATAGCCAATTTATTGGCTAATTCGAATTTGTATCTACAATTCATATAATTCTGATTATTGAAGTCAAAAATTCAAGTCTCTTGGCTTTTTTCACGCTTTCTCACAAACGGATTAAAAAAAATATATATATATTTTTTTTGAGGTTTGGATAAACCATTGCTTCGTCTGGTGTCTACAATACATATGACTCATGATAGTACTAATTTCATTTTTACCAGATCGAAAAATTTTATGTTGAAAAGAAAAATTTATAGATCCAATGTCACATTCCGTAAAAATTTACGATACATGTATAGGATGCACTCAATGTGTACGAGCTTGTCCAACAGATGTATTAGAAATGATACCTTGGGATGGATGTAAAGCCAAGCAAATTGCTTCCGCGCCGAGAACTGAAGATTGTGTGGGTTGTAAAAGATGCGAATCCGCCTGCCCGACAGATTTTTTAAGTGTCCGTGTTTATTTAGGACCTGAAACAACCCGTAGTATGGCTCTATCTTATTGATACGTTACAAAAAACTTCATTCGAATCGTCTGATTCCTCTTTACCGAAGAAGCCTGTGCTTGAAATAATCGAGCACGGGCTTTTCTGGTCAAAACGTATCTTGTCTTTATCACTTTATCATGAGTTATTTTCCTTGGTTAACAATACTTGTTGTTTTGCCGATATTTGCAGGTTTATTAATTTTCTTTTTACCCCATAGGGGAAACAAAATCATTAGGTGGTATACTATATCCATTTGTTTATTAGAATTCCTTCTAATGACTTATGCATTCTGTTATCATTTCCAACTGGAGGATCCCTTAATCCAACTAAAGGAGGATTATAAATGGATAGATATCCTCGATTTTCACTGGAGATTGGGAATCGATGGACTTTCAGTAGGATCTATTTTATTGACAGGATTTATAACTACTTTAGCTACTTTAGCAGCTTGGCCAGTTACCCGGAATTCGCGATTATTCTATTTCCTGATGCTCGCAATGTATAGTGGTCAAATAGGATTATTTTCTTCGCGAGATCTTTTACTTTTTTTTATCATGTGGGAGTTAGAATTAATTCCTGTTTACTTACTTTTATCCATGTGGGGGGGAAAGAGGCGTTTATATTCAGCTACAAAATTTATTTTGTATACTGCAGGCGGTTCCATTTTTTTCTTAATCGGAGTTCTGGGTATGGGCTTATATGGTTCCAATGAACCAGGATTAGATTTGGAAAGATTAATTAATCAATCATACCCAGCAACCTTGGAAATACTTTTATATTTTGGCTTCCTTATTGCTTATGCTGTCAAATTGCCGATTATACCCCTACATACGTGGTTACCAGATACCCATGGGGAAGCTCATTATAGTACATGTATGCTTTTAGCGGGAATCTTATTAAAGATGGGAGCATATGGATTGATTCGTATCAACATGGAATTATTACCTCATGCTCATTATCTATTTTCGCCCTGGTTGGTAATAATAGGAGCTATCCAGATAATCTATGCAGCTTCAACTTCTCTTGGTCAACGAAATTTCAAAAAAAGAATAGCCTATTCCTCCGTATCTCATATGGGTTTCATAATTATAGGAATTGGTTCCATAACCAACATTGGACTCAATGGAGCTATTTTACAAATATTATCCCATGGATTTATTGGTGCTACACTTTTTTTCTTGGCAGGAACGGCTTCTGATAGAATGCGTCTTGTTTATCTCGAAGAACTTGGGGGAATATCTATCCCAATGCCGAAAATTTTTACTATGTTTAGTAGCTTTTCAATGGCTTCTCTTGCCTTACCAGGAATGAGTGGTTTTGTCGCAGAATTAGTAGTCTTTTTTGGACTAATTACTAGTCCAAAATTTCTGTTAATGCCAAAAATGCTAATTACTTTTGTAATGGCAATCGGAATGATATTAACCCCTATTTATTTATTATCTATGTTACGCCAGATGTTCTATGGATACAAGCTATTTAATGTTCCAAACGCAAATTTTGTGGATTCTGGACCACGGGAACTCTTTATTTTAATCTGTATCTTTTTACCAGTAATAGGTATTGGTATTTATCCAGATTTAGTTCTCTCCCTATCCGTTGACAGGGTAGAGGCTCTCTTATCCAATTATTATCCTAAATAGGTTTTTTTAATTAGTCCGCTCTATTACTATTAATGCAGAAAAAAGTAAAAAGTCTAATTAGATCTTTTTTGTTTTATTTGAGAACCCTTTGAGAGGGCGTTCAAAGGGTTCTCAAATAAAACAAAAAAGTAAAAACGTGCATTTCATGAAGGTTTCAGTTTATGTAATCATTTAGGTGTTAATGTAAACGAACCATAACTATGCAAACCTATTCCTAATAGATTGATACCAAAATAGCAGATCCAAATTATAAGAAATCCTATCGAAGCTACAAGTGCCGAATTCGTACCCTTCCAATTTGGATTTGTTCTACTATGTAAATAAATTGCAAATATGGTCCAAGTAATAAATGCCCAAGTTTCCTTAGGATCCCAATTCCAATAGGATCCCCACGCCTCATTAGCCCATACTGCTCCACAAAGAATACCTATGGTTAAAAGGGTAAATCCTAGACTAATGACACGATAACTCCAAGAATCCAAACGCTCCGTTAATTGATATTTGTAATAATTTGGAAATGAAGGAACAGAGGTGCTTTTTAAAGCACTTCTTTTTGCATTAAAATCACTAAAGAAAAATGTTTTAAATAAAACATTTTTTTTCTTTTTAGAAAAGAAATGGAAATTCTTTCGAAATCTAATGATTAGAATAGCGGCAGATAATAAGGATCCGCACAAAAGAGTTGCATAGCTTAGTAACATCATACTGACATGCATCATTAACCACTGAGATTGTAGAGCAGGTACTAGTATTGTGGATTGATGCATTTCAGTTAAAAGACCGGATGTGGCAAAGCCTTGCGTTAAAATAGTACTTGGCGTAGTTATTGTGCTTAAATCATTTTTAGAGTTCTGTATCTTAGGAATGGTATGAAGAATATACAGAGCCCATGAAAGGAAGATCAATGACTCATATAAATTACTTAATGGAAAATGTCCCGAAGAAGCCCAACGAGAAACTAGGAATCCTGTTATAGAGAAAAAAGTAACTATCATTCCTTTTTCTGACGAATCACGTAATCCCCCAAGTTCACGAACTAATAAGGTTATCAAATGAATCGTAATCACAATAGAAATGGTTGAGAAAGAGATATGAGTTAGTATATGTTCTAAAGTTGCAAATAGCATAAGGGGAAGGTCCCATTACAAAATTGTAAATTTCGAATTGAATCCATTTTCTAATCTATTGTATTCTTTTTCGAGAATGCCGCCACTCGGATTCGAACCGAGATGCTTGAGCACTGCTTCCTAAGAGCAGCGTGTCTACCAATTTCACCATGGCGGCTAACTTCAAATAATAGGTAACTTAAAAGAATAATAGCTATTATCTCGCGAATCGTCGAGATTGGGAAAGTCTATAAAATTTAGGAACATTAGAGTCTTCATTAAAATAGACTTCGTTTGGTAGTATCATTGCAATTTTTTTTACAATAAACTCTTGCTGTGCCTAATAGAATAGAAAGACTGCTTGAAAGAGTTGGAACTCCTTTTTTTCTAATTAGTTTCTCCCTTAAATTTTGAGAATTCTTTCAATAAAAGGAAAAATTTATAGAATCAAACTTTATGCTCCTATTAATATTAATAGGATTTACTTTACTAACATTAAACCAACGATTTTGGAGAAAATGGAAGTCATAAGTACTATTGCAAGAATACTCCACTTTTCATAATAGAATTCTCATATTTTATTATGAGAATTCTATTATGAAAAATTAATGGATCATTGATAGGGAAAGAATACTTAGCACACAGTATACCAAAACTTTTATTCTATATATCAGAGGAGTTTGTTCTAACAATATTGTACTGAGTAATTCAACACATAAAAGTACATTAATTAATTAATCGAAATTATTCATATTTAAGTAATTGAAATAATTTTTTGATAGGTCAATTCAGATTATTCCAAAACCGTATTACTTATTATTTGTTTGTTGTTGTTGCCCCAAAAAACCCTTTGGTTTTGGATGTTCATTCCCGCTGGAAAATGATCTTGATTTTGCTAAAGAGTAAGAGTGTACTATGGAAAAATAAGTTTTTTTCTTCCAAATATTTTTACGAATACGCTTTTTTGACAATGAAATACGTTTTTTTGGAACAGCCATTCAAAAAGGAAATTATTTTTTTCTAGTTGTATGTGAAAGACATCTATTGTGGCAAATCAATCCTTCTTTCCTCTTTTTCTTAGTATTTATACTTAGATACTGAAAGATACTGACATTCTGAATTTTTTTCCGTATATATTTTATACTTTGTTTTAATAATATAGAATATATGGAAAGGTTTCCCCTTTAAATCTATTTATAGATATTTATATATCAAGTATACTCCATATATAGATATACGGTATGGAAGCCTATCCCCTATATAAGATGGGTGGATAAAAAGAAGGGGGAATCCAAATAGTTAATTAAGTTCAGAATGGTATTCCATTATGGAATACCCATCAAAACAAAAAATACGGAGTCTCTTAAACAAGACATTCTTAAACTTAGGTAATTATAGTCATTAGGATTTGAGTTCTATATGAAGTAAGAACTCTTTTATAATTTTTTATAAACATGGGTTTTCTTTTCATTGGAATTCAATCAATCAGTTACGAAACAAGAGAGCTGCTTCATCTTTGTTTTAAAGAAATCTAAATATCCTTATTTAGGTAATAATTAGGTAACGAAGTTTTTTGATTAACTTTTTGAATTTAACCAATTAAACCCATTTTGAATTTTAGATTATCTCAATGAAATAAATTTTTGAAAAAATTAAGAATTCCAGTATTTTTTCTTATTCTTTTTATTTATTCCTTCAGAAAGAGATAAGAATTGATTTGGTGAATCGGAAACCCTTTTATTTTATAGAAAAATTCAAGTAAAAATTTCAAGTAAAAATTGCAACTTCTTTTCTTATGGAACATATATATCAATATGCATGGGTAATCCCTCTTCTCCCACTTCCAGTTATTATGTCAATGGGATTTGGCCTTTTTTTTATTCCGACAGCAACAAAAAATCTTCGTCGCATATGGGCTTTTCCTAGTGTTTTACTCTTAAGTATAGCTATGGTATTCTCAGTTCAACTGTCTATTCAACAAATAAATGGAAGTTCTATCTATCAATATCTATGGTCTTGGACCGTCAATAATGATTTTTCTTTAGAATTTGGATACTTGATTGACCCGCTTACTTCTATTATGTTAATACTAATTACTACTGTAGGAATCCTGGTTCTTATTTATAGTGACGGTTATATGTCTCACGATGAAGGGTATTTGAGATTTTTTGTTTATATAAGTTTTTTCAATACTTCCATGCTAGGATTGGTTACTAGCTCCAATTTGATACAAATTTATTTTTTTTGGGAACTCGTAGGAATGTGTTCCTATTTATTGATAGGCTTTTGGTTTACACGACCAATCGCAGCGAGTGCTTGTCAAAAAGCTTTTGTAACTAATCGTGTAGGGGATTTTGGTCTATTATTAGGAATTTTAGGTTTTTTTTGGATAACAGGTAGTTTAGAGTTTAGGGATTTGTTCAAAATAGCTAATAACTGGATTCCTAATAATGGAATTAATTCTTTACTTACTACTTTGTGTGCTTTTTTATTATTCCTTGGTGCAGTTGCGAAATCCGCACAATTCCCTCTTCACGTATGGTTACCCGATGCTATGGAAGGACCCACTCCCATTTCAGCTCTTATACACGCAGCAACTATGGTTGCTGCGGGTATTTTTCTTCTAGCTCGACTTCTTCCTCTTTTCATATCTCTACCTTTGATAATGAGTTTAATTTCTTTAGTAGGTACAATAACACTCTTCTTAGGAGCTACTTTAGCTCTTGCTCAGAGAGATATTAAAAGAAGCTTAGCCTATTCTACAATGTCTCAATTGGGTTATATGATGTTAGCTTTAGGTATAGGTTCTTATCAAGCTGCTTTATTTCATTTGATCACTCATGCTTATTCAAAAGCTTTATTGTTCTTGGGATCCGGATCAATTATTCATTCAATGGAACCTCTTGTTGGATATTCACCAGATAAAAGTCAGAATATGGTTCTTATGGGCGGTTTAAGAAAATATATTCCAATTACAAGATCCGCTTTTTTATGGGGTACACTTTCTCTTTGTGGTATTCCGCCTCTTGCTTGCTTTTGGTCCAAAGATGAGATCCTTAGTAATAGTTGGTTATATTCGCCCTTTTTTGGAATAATAGCTTCCTTTACTGCAGGATTAACTGCCTTTTATATGTTTCGGATATATTTACTTACATTTGATGGGTCTTTGCGCGTTCATTTTCAAAATTATAGTAGCACTAAAGAGGGTCCCTTGTATTCAATATCCTTGTGGGGAAAAAGGATACCCAAAGGAGTGAATAGGGGTTTCATTTTATCAACAACAAAGAATGGAGTTTCTTTTTTTTTACAAAATATACCAAAAATTCAAGGTAATACAACAAATAGGATAGGATCCTTTAGTACGTCCTTTGGGGCTAAAAAAACTTTTGCCTATCCGCATGAAACGGAAAATACTATGTTATTTCCTCTTCTTATATTACTGCTTTTTACTTTGTTCATTGGATTCATAGGAATCTCTTTTGATAATGGAGCGACGGATAATGGAATAGGGGGGTTAACCATATTATCAAAGTGGTTAACTCCCTCAATAAACTTTACCCAGGAAAGTTCTAATTCTTCCATAAATTCATATGAATTTTTTACTAATGCAATTTATTCTGTAAGTTTAGCTATCTTCGGTTTATTCATTGCATATATTTTCTATGGATCCTCTTATTCTTTTTTTCAGAATTTGGATTTACAAAATTCCTTTTACAAGGAAAGTCCTTTTTCGTACTTTTTTGATAAAATAAAAAAAAATATATACAGTTGGTCATATAATCGCGGTTATATAGATATTTTCTATACTAGGGTCTTTACCTTCGGTATAAGAGCATTAACCGAACTAACGGAATTTTTTGATAAAGGTGTCATTGATGGAATTACCAATGGGGTGGGTCTTGTTAGTTTTTGTATAGGAGAAGAAATTAAATATGTAGGAGGAGGACGAATTTCGTCTTATTTATTCTTTTTTTTATGTTATGTATCCGTATTTTTATTCTTTTTTCTTTCTTAACTTAAGGAATTTACAAATATCTTCCCCTTTCCTATCCCCTTCTACCATCTCTCTATTTCCCTGATCTCTTAATAGTTCGGTTTTCCGCGATTTTTTCCATTCCTCTGTGTAAATAGCCTAATATGGGTTCACAATCAATAACATCTTCACCATCAAGAGTAACGATCAGT
>Ga0136846_1229140_pt1 | contig 10464 bp, 10 predicted proteins | sample HopSoiMetagenom2_FD_96841 | JGI IMG/M metagenome (GOLD analysis project Ga0136846, IMG submission 96841) | Grasslands soil microbial communities from Hopland, California, USA - 2 Assembly 2016 (version 4) | ecosystem: Environmental > Terrestrial > Soil > Grasslands | place: USA: Hopland... | reverse complement strand
GGCACCGTGGGGCCGCTGGCGATGATGGACGGGTCGTCGCCCGGCACATCGCTGATGGTGAGCGTCACCACGCGCGCCGGCGCGCAGGCCGCGGCCAGGCGTCCGCCCTTGATGCGCGAGAGGTGCTTGCGCACACAGTTCATTTCGGAAATGTTCGCGCCGCTGTTGAGCAGCGCCTTGTTGATGCGCTGCTTGTCCTCCAGCGTGAGGCCTTCGGCGGGCAAGGTCAGTAGCGCGGAGCCGCCGCCCGAGATGAGGCACAGCACCAGGTCGTTCTCCGTCAGGCCCTGCACCATGGCCAGGATGCGCTGGGCGGCTTCAAGGCCGGCCGCATCAGGCACCGGGTGGGAGGCCTCGACGATCTCGATGCGTTGCGGCAGGCCTGCGGGCCGCGGCGGGATGTGGTGGTAACGCGTGACGACCAGGCCTTCGAGCGGCGCATCGGCCGGCCACAGGGCCTCAACCGCCTGCGCCATCGAGCCGCCGGCCTTGCCCGCGCCGATGACGATGGTGCGGCCTCCGCTGGCGGGCGTGGGCGGTTGGGGCAAATAGCGCGCGGTGTTCTCCAGCGGCAGCGCGCGCCTGACGGCGGCCTGGTAGAGATGCTCCAGGAATTCGCGCGGTTGTTTTGCCGGGTCGGGTGTGGGGGCTATGCGGGGGGTTTTGGCTTCGGTCATTGATGTGTCTCCAACCCGGATTGTGCCGTGGTAACCGGGCAGTAACCCGACGGGGCGGGAGGTTTTACAAGCTGGCCACGCAAGGCCCTTCCCTAGAATGAGCCGTCACCCTGCAACAAGAAGGCCACATGAACTCCTACCTCGCCCTGGGCATCGCCATCATTGCCGAAGTCATTGCCACCACGGCGTTGAAATCCAGCGACAGCTTCTCGCGGCTGGTGCCTTCGCTGATCACCGTGGCTGGCTACGGCACCGCGCTGTACTTCCTGACCGTGACGATGAAGTCCATCCCCACCGGCGTCACCTATGCGATCTGGTCAGGTTTGGGCATCGTGCTGATCAGCATCACCAGCTTTGTTGTTCACAACCAGAAGATTGATCTCTGGGGCATGGTCGGCATGGCGCTGATCATTGCGGGCGTGGTGGTGCTGAACCTATTTTCGAAGTCGACCATGGCGTGATGCGCCCCCGTGGGCGTCAGTCCGTCTTGGCGCCTGCCTCAAACCAGCTTTTGACAGCCATCCGCTCCGCCTCAGTGATGCCGGTGGCGTTGTTCATGGGCATGAGCCTGGCGACCACCACCTGCTGGTAAACCTGCTGCGCGTGGCTCTTCAGCGCCGCGGGTGAATCAAGCCGCACATTCTTCATCTGCACCTGCTCGCCATGGCACAGGTAGCAGCGCTGGGCCAGGATGGGTTGCACAGTTTGATAGTCATTTTGGCCTGCAGCCCTTGCTGTACCTTGGCTGGCAGATCCTGAATTCATAGCAGAAGGCGTGGCGGCAGGCGGCGCCGGTTTCATCCACACGATGACGCCAACGATTACGGTCACGCCGGCCAGGGCATAGGCGAGCGGGTGCCGGTTGCGGCCCAGCTTGTAGCCGTGGCGCAGCACAAAGAACTGGCGGATGGCCGCGCCGGCCAGCATCATCAGAATGAGCACCAGCCAGTTTTGCGGGTGGCTCCAGGTAAAGCTGTAGTGGTTGCTGAGCATGGCGAACAGCACCGGCAGCGTGAAGTAGGTGTTGTGCACGCTGCGCTGCTTGCCGCGCTGGCCGTGCACCGCGTCGACCGGCTCGCCGGCCTTGATGGCGGCGACGACCTTGCGCTGGCCGGGGATGATCCAGAAGAATACATTGGCGCTCATGGCGGTGGCCATCATGGCACCCACCAGCAAGAAGGCCGCGCGCCCGGCAAACCAGTGGCAGGCCAGCCAGGAGGCGGCGCACACCAGCACCGCCACCAGCGCACCGACGATGGCGTCACCGTTTTTACGCCTGCCAAAAATCTGGCAGATGCCGTCGTACAGAATCCAGAACACCGCAAAGAAGGACAGCGCCACGGCGCCGGCCGCACCGGGCGACCAGTTCATCAGCGATTTGTCGACGAGGTAAGTGCCGGCGTTCCACAAATAAGAAATGGTGAAAAGCGCAAAGCCCGACAGCCAGGTGCTGTAGCTTTCCCAATAGAACCAGTGCAGGTGGGCCGGCAACTGCGGCGGCTTGACGGCGAATTTGACGGGGTGGTAAAAACCCCCGCCGTGCACGGCCCAAAGCTCGCCGCTGACGCCCTGCTTTTTGAGGTCTTCGTCCTCGGGCGGCGTGAGGCTGCTATCGAGAAAGACAAAATAAAACGAGGAGCCAACCCAGGCGATGGCGGTGATGACGTGGACCCAGCGCAGCAGCAGGTTGGCCCAGTCGAGGAGGTAGTTTTCCATAGCGCTCAACTTATGCAAGGCTGCTCACCACTGCGGGCGCTGTAAGCAGAAAACGTGGTCACGAACTAAAGAAAGTGGTGGGCTGTGCCCTTCTTTCCCGGCTCCGCTGCGACCTGGTGATGGAAGTCTATCGGCTTTAGCGCTTAGCGCAAAGTCTTCTCGGCGTCCTCCTGGTTCGTATGGATGGTCTGAAGAAGTTGAGCCGCCACGGCAACTGCAATCACTTCGGGCTCCTTGCCGGCAATGCCAGGCACGCCGATGGGACTGGTGACGTGCGCCAGTTCATGCGCTGTAAAGCCCCTGGCCTCCAGCCGGTGGCGAAAGGCCGCCCATTTGGTTTTGCTGCCGATCAGGCCGATGTAGGGCAAGTCGGCTTTCTCACGCTGGCGCTGCAGGCAGGCGGCCACGATGTCGAGGTCTTCGGCGTGGCTGAAGCTCATGATGAGGACACGGGACTGCGGCGCCAGGCCCGGCACGGCGGCCTGCACCGGATCGGAATGTTCAACCTCTACGCGCGGCGGCAGGGTGGCGGGAAACACGCCGTCGCGGCTGTCTATCCAGGTGAGTGAAAACGGCAAAGGCGCCAGCACCCGCACCAGCGCATGGCCGACATGGCCGCCGCCAAACAGGGCCACCGGTGCCAGCGCGGCCTGGCCCAGCCGCAAGGCCAGCGCCTGTGCATCACCCGCGCTGACACACTCAAAGCGCAACTGGACGACACCGCCGCAGCATTGGCCCAGCGACGGGCCCAGGGCCACGCGCAGCGTTGTCGCCTCATGGCCCATGTCGCCCGCCAGCAGCGCACGCGCCCTGGAGATGGCGTCGTATTCGAGGTGGCCACCGCCTATCGTGCCCACCAGCGCATCGGCAAACACCGCCATCCAGGTGCCCGCTTCGCGCGGCACCGAGCCTTGCGCGTCTGCAACCTCGACCAGCACGGCAGGCGCCGAGGCCAGGCGGGCGAGGAAATCCTCAAGTTGCAGGCTGGTGACACTGGAAACCATTGGTGACGAGTTGGCGGTTGGAGGGTTGAAATATTCGGCAAAATGGCTTGAACGTCATGTTGCGCCACGTTGCGCCGCGTTTGCAGACCTTGCAATACCTTAGCACCACCCTGGCGCCCGGCAGTGCTCAGGCATGATGGCAGCTATACCAGGAATCCAATGAGCCGGGCGCCAGAAATGCCGGCAAAGGCAGACATCATGAGACACGAAGACACCTCCGACACGACACCGCGCCGCTTCTGGCTGGCGGCCCTGCTTTCTGCGGCTGTGGCCGCCGTGGTGAGCGCCTGCAAGAGCGCGCCCGAACCGGCCGCCACCAGCAAAGCACCAGACCCTTCCCCGGTCATCGGGCCGATCGAAAGTCCGAAAGGCTCAGCCCGAAGCTCCGCCGCGACGACTGCGCGCGCTTACCGTGAAGACGGCGCCACGCATATCTACGGCCTCAACTCCGACCGCATCTACAAAGGCCGCATGCCGCCGCTGCTGTACGCCGTGGGGGTGATGAATGTGGAAATCGACCGGGTCGGCCGCGTGACCCGCCTGGACTGGATGCGCGCGCCGCGCCATGCGCCCGAGGTCATGGCGGAGATCGAACGCACCATCCGGGATGCCTCACCTTTCCCGGCGCCTGCCCGCTTGGGCAAGGTGGTCTATACGGACACCTGGTTGTGGCACAAGAGCGGGAAGTTCCAGCTCGACACCTTGACAGAGGGTCAGGACTGATTAGTTCCCAGTGAGCGCAACCAGCGAGGCCCATGCAAGCAGGGGCCGCGGAACCGGCTTCGCCGGGCCGCAGGCGCCGCCCCCTTGAGGGGGGAACAGGCTACACGCAGTGAGCCTGGACGGGGGTGTTTTTTGAGTTGCCCGGCAAAGCCGGTTCCGCGGCTCATGCTGGCCTTGGTCGGCTCGCTTCGCGTCGCCCTTTTGGCGTCGCCTCAGGAGCCGTGTTCACATCACTCGATTTTTAGATTCTGCGTCTTGACCACGTTGCGCCAGGCGCGGTAGTCGGCTTCGATGAAGTGGCCCAGCAGTGCGGGTGAGCCGGGTGCGGGCTCCACGGCGTCAGCCTTGAAGCGCGCAATCACGTCGGGCTGGGCCACGACTTTATTGATGGCGGCGTTCAGGGTGTTGACGATGGCCGGTGGCGTGCCGGCCGGTGCGGCCAGGGCAAAGTAGTTGACGACGTCAATGCCGGAAAGACCGGCTTCGGTCATGCTGGGTACATCAGGCAGTGCGCTGGAGCGTCTGGCGCTGGTCACTGCCAGGGGCTTGATGGTGCCGCTCTTGATGAAGGGCAGCAGGGCCGGGATGGTGCCGGTGATGAGATGGATCTGGCCGCCGATCATGTCCATGGTGGCGGGCGCGACGCCGCGGTAGGGAATGTGCGTGATGAAAGCGCCTGTGCGTTACTTGAGCAGCTCCAGCACCAGGTGATTGACACCCCCCGAACCGGCCGAGCCGTAGTTGAGCGCACCTGGCTTTTGTTTGGCCAGCGTGACCAGCTCTTTCATGGTGTTGGCGGGCAGCTTGGTGTTGGCCGCCCAGACCAGCGGGCCGCTGGCGATCATGCCGACGGGTGTGAATTGGCGCAGCGGGTCGTATCCGGCGCTGGGCAATGAAGCTGCGACCGTGGTGAAAGGCGACGCCACCAGCAGCAGCGTGTAGCCGTCGGCCGGGGACTGGGCCACGAACTGCGTGCCGATGGCGCCCGAAGCGCCGGCGCGGTTGTCCACGACAAACGTGGCGTTCAGGGTCTCACCCAGTTTTTGTGCAATCAGGCGGGCCATGGCGTCGGTGCCGGCGCCGGGCGCAAAGGGCACGACGATCTTGACGGGGCGGTCCGGGTAGGCGGCGCCCACCGGGCCTTGCGCCATGGCGGCGGGGAGTGCCAGGCTGGCGGCGGTGCCTGCGGACAGCAGCAGGGCTTGGCGGCGGCTCACGGCGCCCATTGGCTTGACATTCATGGGTGGGAAGGAGAAATAGTAAAAACCACCGATTGTCGCCGGGGCGCATGACGCGGGGATGACACGGCCGCGACCCTTTCCTGCCCCTCCCTGGGCGAGCGGCGGCCCTTGCAAGCTGTTCTTAGCTGCCGCGATAGGTGGAGTAGCTCCAGGGGCTCACCAGCAGGGGCACGTGGTAATGCGCGGTGACATCGGCCACACCGAAGTCCAGGCTGACCTGGTCCAGGAAGGCCGGCTCGGGCAGTGCCACGCCACGCGCCTTGAAATAGCCTGCGACGTCAAACACCAGGCGGTAAGTGCCCGCCTTCAGCGTGGCGCTGTCGTACAGCGGCCCGTCCGGGCTGCGGCCGTCGTCGTTCAAGGTGAAGGACTTCACCAGCGTGGCCTGGCCCGCCTGCGTGGTGTAGAGCGAGGCCTTCATGCCGCCGGCCGGCGTGCCGTGCATGGTGTCCAGTACATGTGTGCTCAAGCCCATCGGATTCCTTGGTATTGGTTAAGGGAGCTACTCTGGTTTACCAAAAGTGTATACACTTTTTGGCATTCCGGCTATTATCGGCCGATGGAATCGTCAACCACCCACACCATCGTCGAAGCCTTGACCAAGGCCATTGTGGAGCACAGGCTGCACCCGGGCACCAAGCTGGCCGAGCAAAAACTGGCTGACCACTTCGGCGTTTCGCGCACGCTGGTGCGCCAGGCATTGTTCCAGCTTTCACAAAACCGCCTGATCCGCCTGGAGCCCGCCCGCGGCGCTTTTGTGGCCGCGCCGTCGGTGATGGAAGCGCGCCAGGTCTTTGCCGTGCGCCGCATGCTGGAAGCCGAGATGACGCGGGCCTTTGTGCGCGAAGTCACCCCCGCCAAGATCAAGGCCCTGAAAGAACATGTCGCGCGTGAAAAATCCGCCGTCGACCTGGGCGATGTGCCCGGCCGCACCGAGCTGCTGGGCGACTTCCACGTGCGCATGGCCGAGCTGATGGGCAATGAGGTGCTGGCGCAGATGCTGGGCGAGCTGATCTCGCGCTGCGCGCTCATCACGCTGATGTACCAGACGGCTTCCGCCGCCGAACATTCCAACGACGAGCACGCCGAAATCGTCAAGGCGCTGGCCGCCAAAGACGAAGCCCTGGCCGTGCGTCTGATGAACGAACACCTGCTGCATGTCGAAGAGAACCTCGCCTTCGACCGCAAGGTGCCGACCAACGACATATCGATGGCGCTGTCATGAACTCAAGCTACCCAAGAGATTTAGTCGGCTACGGCCGCAACCCACCGCAAGCCAACTGGCCTGGCCAGGCCCGCATCGCCGTGCAGTTCGTCCTCAACTACGAAGAAGGCGGCGAGAACTGCGTGCTGCATGGCGACGCCGGCTCCGAACAATTTTTGTCTGAGATGGCCAACCCGCCCAGCTTTGCCGACCGGCACCTGAGCATGGAAGGCATTTACGAATACGGCTCGCGCGCGGGCGTGTGGCGCATCCTGCGTGAGTTTGAAAAACGCCAGCTGCCGCTCACCGTTTTCGGCGTGGGCATGGCGCTGCAGCGCCACCCCGATGTGGCCAAAGCCTTCACCGAACTCGGCCACGAAATCGCCTGCCACGGCTGGCGCTGGATCAACTACCAGCAGATCGACGAAGCCACCGAGCGCGAACACATGCGCCTGGGCCTGGAGGCGATTGAAAAGCTCACCGGCACGCGCCCGCTGGGTTGGTACACCGGCCGCGACAGCCCCAACACGCGCCGGCTGGTGGCCGACGACGGCCGGCTCGAGTACGACAGCGACTACTACGGCGACGACCTGCCTTTCTGGACCGAAGTGAAGCGCACCGACGGCCAAACCGTGCCGCGCCTGGTCGTGCCCTACACGCTGGACACCAACGACATGCGCTTTGCGCTGCCGCAAGGTTTTTCGCAGGCAGAAGACTTCTTCATCTATCTGCGCGACAGCTTTGACGCGCTGTATGCCGAAGGCGGCGAATCGCCCAAGATGCTGAGCATCGGCATGCACTGCCGCCTGCTGGGCCGCCCGGGCCGCATCGTGGCGCTGCAACGCTTTCTCGACCACGTGCAAAAACACGACCGCGTCTGGGTCTGCCGCCGCATCGACATCGCGCGCCACTGGCAGGCCACCCACCCTTACCTGCCCCGGCAAGAAAGCTGAACATGGCCCCTACCCTTGAACAGATCAACACCGCGCCGCGCGCAGAAGCGCTGCAACTGCTGGACGGCCTGTATGAGCACTCCCCCTGGATTGCCGACAAGGCGCTGGACGCGCGCCCCTTTCAGTCGCTCGCCCACCTGAAGCACACCATGGCGCGTGTGCTGCGCGAGGCCGGCAGGGACGCGCAGGTCAAGCTGATCCGCGCTCACCCCGAACTGGCCGGCAAAGCCATGGTCAGCAAAACCCTCACGGCCGAATCCACGAACGAGCAAGGCAAGGCAGGCCTGACCGACTGCACAGCCGAAGAGTTCGCCACCCTGCAAAAGCTCAACGCCGACTACAACGCCAAATTCGGTTTCCCCTTCATCCTGGCGGTGCGCGGCCCGCGCGGTGACGGTTTAAGCAAGCAGCAGATCATCGAAACCTTCACGCGGCGCCTGCAAAACCACCCCGACTTCGAGCTGCAGGAAAACCTGCGCAACATCCACCGCGTAGTGGAGCTGCGGCTTAACGACAAGTTTGCCGCCACGCCCATGCTGGGCAACGACGTGTGGGACTGGCACGAAACCATGTCCCAGTACAGCGACCCGGGCTACCTTGAAAAAGGCCAGCTCACGGTGACCTACCTCACCGATGCGCACCGCGCCTGCGCGGCATTCATCAGCCGCACCATGCGTGAGTGCGGTTTTGACGAGGTGAAGATAGACGCTGTCGGCAACGTCGTCGGTATCTACAAAGCCGCCACGCCCGGCGCCAAAACCCTGCTCACCGGCAGCCACTACGACACCGTGCGCAACGGCGGCAAGTACGACGGCCGGCTCGGCATCTTTGTGCCCATGGCCTGCGTGCGCGAGCTGCACCGCCAGGGCAAGCGCCTGCCCTTTAACTTCGAGGTCGTCGGTTTTGCTGAAGAAGAAGGCCAGCGCTACAAGGCGACCTTCCTCGGCTCAGGCGCATTGATCGGTGACTTCAAGCCCGAATGGCTGGACCAGAAAGACGCCGACGGCATCACCATGCGCGAGGCCATGGCCAACGCGGGCCTGAAGCCAGAGGACATTGCCGGCATCAAACGCGACGCCAGCAACTACCTCGGTTTTATCGAACTGCATATCGAGCAGGGCCCGGTGCTCAACGAACTTGACCTGCCGCTGGGCATCGTTACCTCTATCAACGGCAACGTGCGCTACTTGTGCGAGATCACCGGCATGGCCAGCCACGCCGGCACCACGCCGATGAACCGCCGCCGCGATGCTGCTGCGGCGGCGGCTGAACTGCTGCTGTATGTCGAACGGCGCGCCGCGCAAGATGGCGACTCGGTCGGCACCATCGGCATGCTGCAGGTGCCCAGCGGCTCCATCAATGTGGTGCCGGGGCGCTGCCTCTTTTCGCTCGACCTGCGCGCGCCTGTCGATGCGCAGCGTGACGCGCTCGTCGCTGACGTGCTGGCCGAACTTAAAACCATTTGCGAGCGCCGCGGCGTGCACTTCACCACCGAGCTGACCGAGCGCGCCGCCGCCGCGCCCAGCGCGCCTGCCTGGCAGCAACGCTGGGAAGCCGCTGTAAAAAGCCTGGGCGTGCCCTTGTATGCGATGCCCAGCGGAGCAGGCCACGACGCGATGAAACTGCACAAGGTGATGCCGCAGGCCATGCTTTTTGTGCGCGGCCAGAACTCCGGCATCAGCCACAACCCGCTGGAAAGCACGACCAGCGACGACATCGATCTGGCAATCCAGGCTCTGACGCATCTGCTCACCCATCTCCCTCCTGAAAAACAATGACCCTCACCACTGACTATGCCCAGCTCGACAGCTGGATCGACGCCCATTTCGACGAGGAAACGGCCTTCCTGCAGCAGCTCATCCGCGTGCCCACCGACACACCGCCGGGCAACAACGCGCCGCATGCCGACCGCACGGCCGAACTCATCAAGGCTTTTGGCTTTGAGGCGGAAAAACATCCGGTGCCCGAAGCCGAGGTGCGCGGCTACGGCATGGAGTCCATCACCAACCTGATCGTGCGCCGCCACTACGGCAACAAGGGCGAAGGCAAAACCATCGCCCTCAACGCCCACGGCGACGTGGTGCCGCCCGGCGAGGGCTGGACCAAAGACCCGTATGGCGGTGTCATCGAAGGCGGCAAGCTCTATGGCCGCGCATCGGCCGTCAGCAAATGCGATTTCGCCAGCTTCACCTTTGCAGTACGCGCGCTCGAATCGCTGAACGCGCCGCTCAAAGGCAGTGTCGAGTTGCACTTCACCTATGACGAAGAGTTCGGCGGCGAGATGGGCCCGGGCTGGCTGCTCAAAAAAGGCCTGACAAAACCCGACCTGCTGATCGCGGCAGGCTTTTCCTATGAAGTGGTCACCGCGCACAACGGCTGCCTGCAGATGGAAGTCACGGTGCACGGCAAGATGGCGCACGCCGCCATTCCCGACACCGGCATTGACGCCTTGCAGGGCGCGGTGCACATCCTCAACGCGCTCTATGCGCAGAACGCGCTCTACCAGCAGGTCACGTCCAAGGTCGAAGGCATCAAACACCCTTACCTCAATGTGGGCCGCATCGAAGGCGGCACCAACACCAACGTCGTGCCCGGCAAGGTCATGTTCAAGCTGGACCGCCGCATGATCCCTGAAGAGAATCCAACCGAGGTCGAGGCCAACATCCGCAAAGTGATTGCCGACGCGGCTGCCGGCTGCAAAGGCATCACGGTCGACATCAAGCGCCTGCTGCTGGCCAACTCAATGCGTCCGCTGCCGGGCAATAAGCCACTGGTCGATGCCATCCAGAAGCACGGTGAGGCGCTCTTCGGCCAGGCCATCCCGGCCATGGGCACGCCGCTGTACACCGACGTGCGGCTCTACGCCGAAGCCGGCATCCCCGGCGTGATCTACGGCGCCGGGCCGCGCACCGTGCTGGAGTCCCACGCCAAGCGGGCCGACGAGCG
>Ga0136846_1209693_pt1 | contig 10464 bp, 9 predicted proteins | sample HopSoiMetagenom2_FD_96841 | JGI IMG/M metagenome (GOLD analysis project Ga0136846, IMG submission 96841) | Grasslands soil microbial communities from Hopland, California, USA - 2 Assembly 2016 (version 4) | ecosystem: Environmental > Terrestrial > Soil > Grasslands | place: USA: Hopland... | reverse complement strand
CCGGAAATCCGAGCAAGCGCCGCCGGGTCGCGGCGATCCTGCTCCTGGCGGCCGCGGCGCTGGTCGCGGCGGCCGTCCTCGCGCGGCGCTCCTCCGCGGTCCGCGACGCGCACGAGGCGCCGGCGACGGTCCCGAACGCGCGCCCGGCGCCGCCGCTTCCGAAGCGAACGATTCCGCCCATGGTCGCGCCTGCCATCCGCCCGGCCGGAGGGGCCGCCGCACCCGCGACTTCACGGCTCCCGCCTGAAGCCGCCCCACCCGCCATCCACGATGACGACCGCGAGGAGTCGCGGCACGACCGTGACGACGGCGGCAAGGGCAAGGAAGACAAGAAGGGCGCGGAACACGGCAAGGGCGGCAAGAAGGGCCACGGGAAGGGCAAGGGGCACTAGGAGCGTCAAGCCCCGCTGACGCCCGGCGTCGGCCTGAGGGCGCTCGACTTCCGGCTGAGGTCCGCCGCCGGTGACAAGCCACGTTGTCACCCCTCCCATGGCGGCGGTGGGCGCGCATTTCCGCTAGCGCCCTGATTCGCAACGCGGTTGCTCGACACGCCTCCCGGTGGCACCGGCGTTGCCTCTGTCGGCCCGCGTGTGCGGCGGACCGGCGCGGGTAGCCGAAGGGAGAGTCGGGCCCGCGCCGGCAACTTCGAAAGGAGGTCCGGAGCAACGAGGAGAGGTCCGCGAGGCCATCTCGGACCTGCGACGCACCGCCGTTCGTGACGCATCGTGATCCATCGAGCCGTCCATCGACGTCCCACTTCGGCGCGCCCGGTTGCCGGGCGCGCCACACATGAACGAAAGAAGGAGGATCCATGAAGTTCCAGCGCATCCTGTCCCTCGGTCTGGCCGTCGTCCTCGCCCTCGCCGCCACGAGCGGTCTCGCCCTCGCCGCCGGCAAGCCGGCGCCGACCTCCAATGTCAACATCAACACCGCCACCGCGCAGCAGCTCACCGTGCTGCCCGGAGTGGGCGAGAAGCTCGCCGCCCGCATCGTGGACTACCGCCAGAAGTCGGGCGGCTTCAAGAACACCTCGGAGCTGATGAACGTGCAGGGGATCGGCGAGAAGAACCTGGCCAAGATCCAGGCCTACCTGACCACCGGCGGCGGCGAGAGCGCCAAGCCCGCGGCGAGCAAGTAGCACGCGACGGGGGCGGCCCGGTCCGCCGCCCCCGCGCGTTCCTCATCGGACGACACCCATGAACGAGCATGGTCACACCCTCCTCGAGGTGGTGCTGGTCCTCGTGCTGATGCTCGTGGCCGCGTCCATCCTCATCCCCGGCCTCCGCGCGTACTCGCAGGAGGCGCAGATCACGGGCGCGGCCCAGACCTTCCGCGGGCGTTTCCGCGAGGCGCAGTCGATCGCGCTCCAGAAGAACGTGCAGACGGCCATCCGATTCGAGACCGGCCCCGCCGGCGCCGTCTACAGCATCTACGTGGATGGCAACCACAACGGGGTGCTGAGCGCGGACATCGCGTCCGGCCGCGACCGCCGCGTCGGACCTCCGGTCGCGCTCAATGCCGGTCTGGGTGGCGTGCGCGTCGGCATCAACCCGGGCGTGCCCGCGATCCCGCCCGACTCCGGCACCCTCGACCCGTCCGACCCGATCCGCTTCGGCCGCTCGAACATGCTGTCGTTCTCGCCCCTGGGCACGGCGAGCCCGGGCACCTTCTACCTCGCGGGAGACTTCGCCCAGGCGGCGGTGCGAGTCACGCCGGGCTCGTCACGCGTGCGGATCATGTTCTGCCGGGGAAAGAAGTGGGTCGAGCGGTGAGCGAGCCCGCTCGCCTGGCCGCTCCGGAGAGCGCGGGACGCGGCTTGCGCGCGCCCGGTACCGTCTGGCCGGCGGTGCCAGACCGGCTGGCCTCTTGCGTGCTGCGCGTCGATCCCGCGGACGGCGCGCGCGGCATCTTCCGCGATGCTCCCGTCATCGCCTGCTTCTCGCGTCCCGCGGACCGCCACAGCCTTTCCGTCGAGACGTTCCTCGTGCTCGACGAGGAAGGCAGCGTGCCCGGCGACGTGTGGACGAGCCTGGACGGCCGCGTGGCCGTCTGGACTCCCGCGCGCCTGCTCGTCCCCGGCCGCGTGCACTGCATCCGCATCGCCGGGATCCGCGACCTCCGGGGATGCGAGATGAGCGTGCACGAGAGTGCGTTCGTGCCTGGCGACCTCGCCCTCGGCGACCTCGGTCCCTAGCGACGTCGGCTCGCGTCCCTGTCGGAACGATCAGTTCAGACCCGCGCGGCGTTCCCGCCCCCGATCCTCAATGCGTCCGCAATACCCCACCCGTCCTTCGGGACGATCCCCCTCGATCCTCTTGCCGCGCCGCGCGGGTGACGTTTCGATGAGCTGCAGTGCCCTCCGAAGACGGGGGCGACGCGTCGGCGCCCTCCGACGATGCGCGAACTCGTTCTGGAACTCCGCGGCACCGTTGGCGCGACGTGGCAGGGACGAAACGGAGCGGGCGCGGTCTCGGTGGAAGGACTGGCTCGCCGCTCAGCGTTCGTCGAGGGCGCGCGCGACATCCGCGGAAGCGAGACGGCCGGCCAGGACCTTCATCCCTGCCGCGCGGATGTCGAAGCGGGGACCAGCGTCGTGCACGACGATCGGTAGGGCCGCCATCGATGCCGCGGTCTGAAGTCCTCCCGCTCGCCGCAGGCCCGGGATGTCGAGCCGCTCGAGGTACGCATCGTCGCTCGAGGTGTCGAATCCGGCGACGCCGATCACTGCCCGGCTCGCCGGGGCCACCGCGAGGGCGAGGAGACCGGCGGGGCCCGCATCGCCGTCGGCGACCAGCGCCGCACCCGGGTTCTGGCGGAGGGCGCGAACGATGTCGGCCACCCGCTGGCTCGCCGCCGTGCGGTTGTAGGTGGCGAAGTGCTCGATCTTCGCGGCCGCCTCGGCGTCGAACGGAGAGAAGTCGACCGGGTGGACGGTGAACCCGGCAGCCACGAGCGCTGGACGCAGCGTCGCGTCGCTCGTCGCGAGCACGACCGTGCGCGACCGGGCGGGCGCCGGCGCGGCCGATGGCGACGACGGCGACGCGGCCTCGGGAAGCTCCATCCCGAGCGAATGGACGAGTGCCGTCGGCCACGCGCGCGGATCGGACCGCGCCCACTGCTCGCGGGCGGCGGCGATCCATTTCGCGGTGAGCTGCTCCGGGGTCACCGCGCCCTCCGGCAGCGGCCGCTCGTGGAAGACGAGCAGGTCGCCCAGGGGATCCGGCCGGAACGGCTTCTCGGCCACGCGCGCATCCGCGGGCGCGCCCTGCAGCCATCGCGCCAGCCAGGTGTAGAGCGCCTCCCGAGACTGCTTGTTGAAGTTGTGCTCGGCCTGGACCTGGATGGAGGCGAGGTGGTCCTCCGGCGCGCCCGCAAGCGTGAACAGCCGGCGCATGGCCGGGAACTCGACGCGCGGCGTCTCCGCCGTCCAGTCCCCGCTGGCGGACACCATCAGCATGGGCCGCGGCGCGGTCAGCGCCCCCAGCTCGACGTTGTTCGTGTCGAGGCGGAGCAAGGGCGGGTTCTCGCAGAGGCAGCCGCCCTGCATGTGCAGCGAGATCATGTTGACGGGCACGGCCACCTTCACGCGGTCGTCCACGGCGGCGAGCAGGAACGTCTGCGTCCCGCCCCCCGACGCGCCTCCGCTGGCCAGGCGCGCCTTGTCCACCTCCGCCAGCGACTCCAGGAAGTCGAGGCTGCGGATCCCGTTCCAGAGCTGGAGCCCGGCCAGGCTCAGACCCCACAGCGCCTCGCGGCGGCCGCCGAACGTGTGGGGCACCTGCCGGCTGTCGTCGTAGCCGACCATGTCGTAGGTGAAGGCCACGAATCCCTGGCGGGCCAGGCTGATGGCGGCGCCGGGGATCGACGCCACCTCTGTGTTCTCGAGGCGGCCGTAGGTCCAGTGGCCGTGGGGAAGCAGGACGGCGGGGAAGGGCCCGGGACCGATCGGCCGATACAGGTTGCCCGTCACGTAGAACCCGGGGAGGCTTTCGAAGTAGACCTTCGCCACCGAGTAGTCCTCGTGCGCGCGCTCGTCGAAGACGACCGGATGGAGCGGTGTCTTCTCCGGCAACGGCATGAGGCCGTGCGAGACCAGCACGTGCTCGCGCAGGTAGGACGCGCGGCGCGCCCATTCCGAGGGCGACGTGTACTCGCGGGGGGTCAGGCGGTCGTTGTGCGTCCGGTAGGCGGGAGGGCGGTCGTCGGCGGACACGTCACTCCGCGGCCCCAACATGACGGCGGCAACGCCCGCGCTCAACGCGGCCGCCCCGAGCAGGCTCGCGGCGGAAGGGACCCACATGGTCCCGCGAGCATACCAGCGCAATCCGCTGCGGGTCGGACACGGTGAGGGCCGTCATCGGCCCCGCCATTCCACGGGCGCCCCCGAAAGCGGTGTGCTATGGTGGCCCGGGCCCACGGTGAGCTCGCACGTCTATCTCGTCCTCGTCCTCGTTCTGTACGCGGTCGGAGCTCTGCACGTCCTCGTCCAGACCCTGACCCGCCGGCACCTCCTGGTCACCTCCTGGACGGTGGCGGCCACGCTCGTCGGCTTCGCCCTCCACACCGCGGCCCTGGCCCAGCGCTGGACGGAGGCCGGCCACTTCCCGGCGGTCGGACTCCATGACGGGGCATCGCTCCTGGCCTGGACGATGGTCCTCGTGTTCCTCGTCATCTACACCCGGGCACGCCTGGAGGCGCTTGGCCTCGCCGTCTACCCGGTGGCCTTCGGCCTCGTGCTCGTGGCCAACCTCACGCCGGTGGCGCCCGTCGGCGACCCCGTGCTCAAGGGCGTCTTCCTGCCCATCCACACCACGCTGGCCTTCTTCGGCTACGCCGCCCTCTTCGTGGCCTTCGCGGGCGGCCTCCTCTACCTCATCCAGGAGCGCGAGCTGAAGTCGCGCACGCCGCACACCTTCTACTACCTGATCCCGAGCCTGGAGCGCTGCGACACGCTCAGCGCGCGCGCGGTCGAGGTGGGCTTCGCGCTCCTGAGCCTCGCCATCATCACCGGCATGCTCTGGAGCCACGCCGTCCACGGCCGCTACTGGACGTCGAGCCCGAAGGAGTGGAGCGCGGTGGTGGCGTGGACGCTCTACGTCGTGCTCATCCTGGCCCGTCAGCGCACGGGCTGGGGCGGCCGGCGCGCCGCCCTGCTCGGGATCGCCGCCTTCACCGCCGTCGCCTTCACGTTCGTGTGGATGAACGTGCTCGCCGTGTCGGGCGTGGTGCGCACGCCATGATCGTCGTGGTGGGGGTGAGCCATCGCACGGCGCCCCTGCCCGTCCGCGAAGCGCTCGCCTTTCCCAAGGAACGCCTGGCGGAGGCGCTGCTGCGCCTGCGCGCGGAGACCGGCGCCGGCGAGGCCATGATCCTGTCCACCTGCAACCGCGTGGAGCTGTACGCCCGGCAGGACGGGCCGGAGGCGGTGGCCGCGATCGAGGGGTTCCTCTCGCGCTATCACGGCCGTGACGCGCGCGAGATGGAGGCGGTCGTCTACCGCCTGGCCGACGCGGAGGCGATCCGCCACGCCTTCCGGGTGGCGGCCAGCCTGGAGTCGATGGTGATCGGCGAGCCGCAGATCCTGGGCCAGGTGAAGCAGGCCTACCAGGCGGCGGAGGAGGCGGGAACGCTCGGCTCCACCCTCAACGCGCTGCGCAACCGGTCGCTGGCCGCGGCCAAGCGCGTGCGCACGGAGACGGGGATCGGACGCAACGCCGTCTCCGTCTCCTATGTCGCGGTCGAGCTGGCGCGGAAGATCTTCGGCGAGATCAAGGACAAGAACGTCCTCCTGGTGGGCGCGGGCAAGATGACGGAGCTGGCGGCCAAGCACCTCGTGCGCAGCGGCGGGCGCGCGACCGTCCTCGGCGGCCGCACCTTCGAGAAGGCGGCGGAGCTGGCGGCCGCGCTCGGCGGCAAGGCGGCGCCCTTCGAGTCGCTGCGCGACGAGCTGGCCCGCACGGACATCGTCATCAGCGGCACCGGCGCTCCCGGCATCGTCATCCACGAGGCGGACGTGGAGAGCGCGCGGGCCGCGCGCCGTGGCCGCCACGCGCGGCCGCTGTTCCTCATCGACATCGCGGTGCCGCGCGACGTGGATCCCGCGGTGGGGAAGCTCTCCGGCGTGTTCCTCTACGACCTCGACGACCTCAAGGCGGTGGCGGAGGCCAATCTCCGCGAGCGGCTCAAGGAGGCGGCGGCGGCGGAGACGCTGGTGGACCGCGAGGTGCGCGAGTTCCTGGACTGGCAGAAGGCGCGGGAGGCCGTGCCCCTCCTGAGCGAGCTGCGGCGCCGGGCGGAGGAGATCCGGCGCACCGAGCTCGACAAGGTCAAGAAGCGGCTGGGTCCCCTCACCCCCGAGCAGGAGGACGCGCTGGAGGCAGCCACCAGCGCGATCGTCAACAAGCTCCTCCACCCGCCGACCGTCCACCTCAAGGAAGCCGTGCGCGAGGCGGACGCCCCCGAGCAGCTCAGCCTCATTCGCAAGCTGCTAGGATTGTGACGGGCAAGCCGAACAGTGAGCGCGGCGGCGCTGCCGCTTGCAGCGGCGGCGCGCGACGGGGGGTTTCAGGGGGGGAGCCCACTCCGAGCCTGATGAGTAGTGACGTTCCCCCCCTGAGATAAAAAGACAGGGACCACGACTTTGCGCATCCGCATCGGCACCCGCGCCAGCCTGCTGGCCATGTGGCAGGCCGAGCACGTCCGCGACCTGCTGGTCGCGGGCGGGCACGAGGTCGAGCTCCACAAGATCACGACCACCGGCGACCAGGTCCTCGACCGGCGGCTGGAGAGCATCGGCGGCAAGGGCGCCTTCCTCAAGGAGATCGAGGAGGCGCTGCTGGCCGGGCAGGTGGACCTCGCCGTCCACAGCCTCAAGGACGTGCCTACCGCGCTGCCCACCGGCCTCACCCTCTGCGCGTTCCTGGAGCGGGCCGATCCGCGCGATGCGCTCCTGAGCAACTCCGGGCGCCGCCTGGAGTCGCTGCCCGCCGGGTCGCGCGTGGGCACCACGAGCCTGCGCCGGTCGTCACAGGTGAAGGCGATGCGTCCCGACCTCCACGTGGACGACCTGCGCGGAAACGTGGACACGCGCATCCGCCGCCTGCGCGAGCGGCACTTCGACGCCGTCCTGCTGGCCATGGCCGGGCTCGTGCGCCTCGGGCGCACGGGCGAGGTCACGCAGGTGCTCGACCCCGATTCCTTCGTCCCCGCCCCCGGGCAGGGCGCCATCGCCCTCGAGTGCCGTCAGGCGGACGAGGCCGTCCGGTCGGCCGCCTCCGCGCTGCATCACGAGGCCACCGCGCGCGCGGTGGCGGCGGAGCGCACGTTCCTGGCCGCGCTCGAGGGCGGCTGCAACGTCCCCCTCGGCGCTCATGCCTCGCCCATAGCCGGTGGCCTGCGCCTGAAGGCGTTCGTGGCGCGTCCGGACGGCAGCGCGGTCCTGCGCGGCGAGGACTCGGGCGACGATCCGGACGCGCTCGGCCGGCGCGTGGCCGCGGACCTGCTCGCCCGCGGCGCCTGGCAGCTCATCCGATCGTGAGCGGGGGACCCGGCGCGACGTCGCCGGGCTCTCTCGACGGCCGCCGCGTCCTGATCACGCGCCGCTGGCCGGAGCTGGCCATCGCCCTTCGCGCAGCGGGCGCGACCGTCACCGAAGTGCCGGCGATCGAGATCCGCCCGCCGGCCGATCCCGGTCCCCTCGACCGCGCGCTGGCCGAGCTGGCTCGGTACGACTGGCTCGTGTTCACGAGCGCGAACGCGGTGGAGGCGGTGGCGTCGCGCATGTCTTCGCACGGAGAAGGCCTCCCTCCCGCGTTGCGGATCGCGAGCGTGGGCCCGGCCACCACGGAGGCGGTGGGCACGGTGTGGAGGGAGGCGCGCGTAGAGCTCCAGCCCACGCGCGATTTCCGCGGATCCGGCCTGGTCGAGGCCTTCGCCGCCCATGACCTGGCCGGCCGGCGCGTCCTCCTCCCCGTATCCGACCGCGCGGCGGCGACGGTCGGGGAAGGCCTCTCCGCTCGCGGCGCGCGTGTGGACAGGATCATCGCCTATCGAACGGAGTCCTCTGCCGGCCGCGCGGCGCTGCGGCGCGAGCTCGACCGCGGCGTGGACGGGGTCGTCTTCGCCTCGCCCTCGGCGGTGGAGGCGCTCGAGGCGGCCGCGCGCGACGGCGGCCGCCCCGTCCCTGCCTTCGCCATCGGACCGACGACGGCCGACGCGGTGCGCGCCGCCCGCCTCGACCTCCGAGCCACCGCCGAGCCCTCCACGATGGAAGGCATGCAGGCCGCCATCGTCCAGGTGCTCGGGCGGCCGCGCAGGGGCTCCGCCGGCTAGCCTAGCGCTGCTGGCGGGCGGTGGTGAAGCCGACGGGGAGCAGGCGCAATCCGCCCGAGAACGAGATGAAGGCGTCGGTCTGGATCGCGCCCGGCGGGCAGTCGTGGGTGACGATCGCGTGGCCGGTCTGTCCCGGCGCGAGACCCAGGTCGGCCGCCCCCGTCGTGCGCGTCAGGCTGCGCTTGGAGCCGAGCGTGAACGTCGCCGTGCTCGACGTGCCCGCGGCCGGAGTGTTGTCGTCCTTCCGCAAGGCGAGGGTGACGGAGCAGCTCCCGCCGTTCGTGGTCGTGTTGAAGAAGCGGAAGACCGTGTCCGTCCCCGTGCCCGTGTTCCACAGCGGGCTCAGGAGCGTGGTCTCCACCACGCGCACCCGGAACTGCGAGGCGCCGGCGGCGTTGATGTGTCCGTTCACGGCGAAGAAGAGCACGGCGTTGCCCGGTGACTTCAGGGCCAGGCGCGCCGCTCCCACTCCTGCCGCCGCGTCGTAGCTGACGGGCTCGAAGAGGTCGGCGGTGTCGTTGACGGAGAGGGCGGCCCCGCCGCAGGAATCGGTCACGGGCCCGGCCGCGATCTCCGCCTGCTGGTCGGGGGAGGTGAGGTTCTCGAGCATGATGGCGTAGGACCGATCCGCCTTGGCCACGAAACGGAAATAGCGCAGTCCGGAGGCGGGTCCGGCCGGGATGTCGCCCGTCTGCGCGCCCCCGTCGGGCACGAGCAGGGTGGAGTTGGGGCAGGTGCTGTTGTCGGCCCCGACCGTGGCCGCAGGCAGGGCAAGGCAGGCGCAGAGCACGACCGTCAGGCGGCTCATCGGAGACCTCTTCTGGAAGGGGAGGCGAGGCTATAGCGTTTCCGAGGGGCCGTCAACGCTCGTGCGGGCGGGCGGACCTCCCTTGACAGGCCCTTCGTAAATCCTCTAAACTCGCTACTTTAGTCCTCACGGCGACTGACCCGCACGTAAGAGGCGTCGCTCCCGCGTTGGACCTTCCCAGGAAGATTTCGGTCGAGGAGGTTTCGCTCGCACATGCCGGAAATCGAGAAGACACAGCGCGCCGTGGCCCCCATCGGAAGCAGTTCGGTCGCGGAAGCTCCCGCCGCTCCGCGGCGTGAGGAGGACGAGCCCCGCGACACCGGCAGGGCCATGGACGACGCCGAGTACGAGCGCCTCCTCGACATGTACGACGTCAGCTTCAAGAACTTCGCCGAGGGCGAGGTCGTGAAGGGCGTCGTGCTGCAGGTCAGCGAGAGCGAGGTCATCGTCGACGTCGGCTACAAGTCGGAGGGGATCATCCCCGTCGACGAGTTCCGCGACGAGACGGGCAAGATCTCCATCAAGGTCGGCGACTCGGTGGACGTGCTCCTGGAGAAGACGGAGGACAAGGAAGGCTACGTCGTCCTCTCCAAGGAGAAGGCCGAGAAGATGAAGGTCTGGGACGACGTGGAGCGCGCCTATCAGGAGCGCCGCGTCGTCGTGGGCCGCGTGATCGAGCGCGTCAAGGGCGGCCTGGCCGTGGACATCGGCGTGCGCGCGTTCCTGCCCGGCTCCCAGGTGGACCTGCGCCCCGTGCGCAACCTGGACAGCCTCAAGGGCCAGGAGCTGCGCATGCGCGTCATCAAGGTCAACAAGAAGCGCGGCAACATCGTGCTCTCGCGCAAGGCCGTGCTCGAGGAAGAGAACGCGGAGCGCAAGCGCGACACCCTGGAGACCCTCGAAGAGGGCAAGGTCCTCATGGGCACGGTGAAGAACATCACCGAGTACGGCGCCTTCGTGGATCTCGGCGGCATCGACGGCCTCCTCCACATCACCGACATGTCCTGGGGCCGCATCAACCACCCGAGCGAGGTCCTCAACGTCGGGGACGAGATCAAGGTGGTGGTGCTCAAGTTCGACCGCGACAGCGAGCGCGTGTCCCTCGGATACAAGCAGCTCAAGGCCGACCCCTGGACCACGGCTACCCTGAAGTACCCCGTGAACGTGCGGGTCAAGGGCAAGGTCGTCAGCCTCACCGACTACGGCGCGTTCGTCGATCTCGGCGGTCTGGACGGCCTTCTCCACATCACGGACATGAGCTGGGGCCGCATCAACCACCCGAGCGAAGTCCTGAACGTGGGCGACGAGATCAAGGTCATCGTCCT
>Ga0136846_1243818_pt1 | contig 10465 bp, 7 predicted proteins | sample HopSoiMetagenom2_FD_96841 | JGI IMG/M metagenome (GOLD analysis project Ga0136846, IMG submission 96841) | Grasslands soil microbial communities from Hopland, California, USA - 2 Assembly 2016 (version 4) | ecosystem: Environmental > Terrestrial > Soil > Grasslands | place: USA: Hopland... | reverse complement strand
TCGCGAGGTCGCCGCCCTCGGCCTTCGCGGTGCTCTGCGACACGGCGAAATCGAGGCCGCCGGTGCGGAGGCGCCGTTATGGAACCAGTCGTCGCCCATCCAGCCGTCGACCATCGGGCTCTGCGGCACCGCGGCCTTGAGCGCCGGGTGCGGGTTGATCTCCGAGGCCAGCGTCAGGAAGCCGAGATAGGACGAACCGATCGTCCCGACCTTGCCGTTCGATTCCGGCACGTTCTTCACCAGCCAGTCGATCGCGTCGTAGGCGTCGGTGCTTTCGTCGATGCCGGTATTGTTGAGCGGGCCAACGATCGGGCGGTTCATCACGAACTGCCCTTCCGAATTGTGCAGCCCGCGGATGTCCTGCTGGACGATGATGTAGCCGTCGTTGAAGAACTCCTTGTACATGATCGGCAGGATGTCGACGCCTGATTGGCTCTTCTCGCGGTTCATGCTGCCCTTCGCGTCATAGGGCGTGCGCGACAGCAGGATCGGGCCGTTGCGCGTGCCCTTCTTCATGACGATGACGGTGTAGATCTTGGTGGTGGCCGGAATAGGCAAAAAAACTACCCGCTTCACATAATCGGCTTCGGGAAGGACCGGGTCGTACTTCGCGACGACGTCGGGAGTCATTGGCGTCACCGGGGCGGGCGGCGCCGCGGCAATGGCAAGAAGCGGCAGGAGCGAGGCGGTGAGGCGAAGGGCGAGCTTGGTCATGGCGCCGGACCCTAGGGATGGCTTCGGGGTGTCGCAACATCGCGACCGGTCAGTCGTTCCTCACTATGATGGCCGACGTCGCAACCGAAGGCTTAAAGCATGCGCTCGAGGCCGAGCGCAGCATCGAGCCAGGCGGCAATCTTCGCGCGTCATGGGAAGCGCTGGTGAAGGACGCGCGCAAATGCACGCGCTGCGACCTTTACAAATATGCAACGCAAACGGTGTTCGGAGAGGGCCCGCTCGACGCGAGCATCATGTTCGTCGGCGAGCAGCCCGGCGATCAGGAGGATCTTGCGGGGCGGCCGTTCGTCGGCCCCGCCGGCGCGTTGTTCGATGCCGCGCTGGAAAAGGCAGGCATCGACCGCTCCACCATCTACGTCACCAATGCGGTCAAGCATTTCAAGTTCGTGCTGCGCGGCAAGCGCCGAATCCACAACAAGCCGGACGCCGGAGAGATCACCGCCTGCCGCTGGTGGATCGAGCATGAGCGGGAGTTGATCCGCCCGCCGGTCACCGTCGCGCTTGGCGCGACCGCTGCGCGTTCGCTCGTCGGAAAGGTCGTGACTATCTCGAAAATGCGCGGGGAACCGCTGGCGCTCGCCGATGGCAGCGAATGCTGGATCACCGTCCATCCCAGCTCGATCCTGCGCGCCCCCGATGAAGAAGCGCGCCGCGAGGGCAAGAAGCTGTTCCTGCGCGACCTCAAGCGCATCAAGGCGCGTGCGGAAGAGCTGGTCCGCTAGAACCGATATCCGACGCCCGCCCTCACCGTGCGTGGCGCTCCGGGCGCGATATTGTTGTCGGCGTTGGCGGTCGGGAAATAATGGGCGCCGAGCAGATTTTCGAGATTGATCTGCGCCGAAACGCCGCCCGGCAGCTGGTAATAGAGCGCGGCATCGACGCGTGCGTAACCCGGCAGCCTCACCGCATTGCTCACGGTCGTGTAGGACTTGGAGCGGGCAATCACGCCGAGCCCGGCGCCAATCGTCTTGTTGAAATCGTAGCGGTTCCACAGCGAGAAGCTGTGCCGCGGCACTAGCGGGACCTGACAGGTCGCCACTGACGGATTGCACGCGGTTGTGCGCGCCAGGATCTGCGCCTTCTGCAGCGCGTAACCGGCGGAGATCAGCCAGCGGCTGGTGAGACTCCGCTCGAGCCCCAGCTCCAGTCCCTTGCTGCGTTGCTTTCCGGTCAGCAGGAATGTGCCGTTGCCGTTAGGATTGGGCGCCCGCGTGTTCGTCCGATCGAGTTGATAGATTGCCGCCGTCGCGAGCAGCCCGCCAGGTAGCTGCAGCTTCGCACCGAGTTCGTAATTGTCGAACCGCTCGGGCTTCAACGCTGAGGTATTGACGTCGAGGCCGCTGAACTGGTCGCCCGACTGCGGGAGATAGGATCGGCTATAGCTGGCGTAGAAGGACAGATCGTCGGTGGGCTTGAGCACGAGGCCAAGGCGCGGCGACCAGAGGCGATCGCGGCGGCTGAAGTGGCCGCCTGTGGGGCGGAGGTCGTCGACATTGACCTTGAAGCTGTCGAAGCGAAGGCCGGCGACGATCTCCAGCCACTTCGCGGGGCGGACCTGGTCTTGAATGTAAAGCGCGGCAACGTCGGCCGTCACGCGACTATTGGCATCGCTCAGGAGCGGGGAGAAGATGACCTTTGCGTCGACCGTGGGATCGTCCACGGGAACACTGCCCGGGGCGATCGTCGTCGCCGTCAGCCGCTTGTTGCGCGATCTTTCGTGCCCGACCTCGAAGCCCAGCAACAGCGTCTGATCGATGCCCGCCAACCGGTTTTCCCACACCAGGTCGGTCTGGCTGAACAGGTTCCTGCGGTCATTTCGGTTGTTATAGCCGGCAAGCGCGACCAGCCCGGTCGCGGGGTTGAAGCTGTTCGGATAGATGTTCTGGTAGAACTTGTCGTAATTGCCGAACAATGTCCGGTTCTTCAGCGTTAAGCCCTCGGCAAAGCGATGCTCAAGCGCGAATGTCGCGACATTGACGTTGGCGCGCGCGAAACTGTCGTCGGGATCGCCGAAGAAGTCGCGGGCATGGCCGCGGAGCGGCTCATCGCCATTGGCGGGAACGCCGCGGTCGGCAGTCCGGCGGTCGTGGAAAAATTCGTAGGAGAGGTCGATCCGCGTATCGCTCCCAATGAGCACCGCTGCGGTTGGATTGATCCCGTAGCGCCTCAGATCGACGTGGTGGCGGAAGCTGTCGCTGTTCTCGTAAACGCCGTTCAGGCGAAGGCCGATCGTGCTGGACAGCGGCTGGTCGAAATCGCCGGTTAGCCGGCGCGCGCTCCAGCCGTCTGCCGCGACCGTCGCTCGGCGCGCAACGCTGAAGGTCGGTCGCTTCAGGACGCGGTTGAGGATTCCACCGCCGCCGCCGCGGCCGAAGATCATCGCGTTCGGGCCTTTCAACACTTCGACGCGGTCGACGTTATAGAAATCACGGAAATATTGGACGTCGTCGCGCACGCCGTCGACGAAGAAGTCGGCGGTGCTTGAATTGCCACGAAGAACAAGAGTGTCGCGATTGCCTTCGCCGGAATTGTAGGAGGCGCCGGGCACGAACAGGAGCAGGTCGCCGACCGACCGCAACTGCTGGTCGTTGATCTGCGCGCTCGACACGATGGTCAGCGCCTGCGGGATGTTCTTGATCTCGGTGTTGGTCTTGGTGGCTGTGGTTGTGACCTTCACGCCATAGGGCAGGCGCTCACCGGTGATGACGATGTCGGGTCCGGCGCCGGCTTCGGCAGCGAAAGCAGGCGCTACGCCGCACAGGAATGCGGCGGCGATCGGTAAGGCATACAGGCGGCCCATTCGTTCCCCTTTGGACTTCTTGGGAACCGCCTAGTGTTATTGATAGTCATTCGCAATAGCGGAATCATTGGGCTGCGAGCAGGGTTTCCGCGCTTCCCAAGTCAACCGAAACAAGCCGGCTAACGCCCTTTTCGATCATCGTCACGCCGTAGAGCCGGTCCATCCGGCTCATCGTCACTGCATTATGGGTGACGATCAAATAGCGGGTGTCGGTCTCCCCGGTCATGCGATGCAGCAGCTCGCAGAAACGCTCGACGTTGGCATCGTCGAGCGGCGCGTCGACCTCGTCGAGCACGCAGATCGGCGCGGGATTGGTGAGGAAGATCGCGAAGATCAACGCGACCGCCGTCAGCGCCTGTTCGCCGCCCGATAGCAGGGTCAAGGTCGACAGCCGCTTGCCCGGCGGCTGCGCCATGATCTCGAGACCCGCCTCGAGCGGATCGTCGCTTTCCACGAGCTCCAGGTGTGCCTGGCCGCCTTCGAACAGGGTCGTGAACAACCGGCGGAAATGGGTGTCGACTTTCTCATAGGCTTCGAGCAGCCGCACCCGGCCCTCGCGGTTGAGGTTGCCGATCGAGCCGCGCAGGCGATGGATCGCCTGGGTCAGCTCCTCCGCTTCCTCGGCGCCCTTGGTCCGGGCTGCGTCCAGCTCGGCGAGCTCCTGCTCCGCGACAAGATTGACGGGACCAATCCGCTCCCGCTCGGCGGTCAGCCGCTCGAGCGTGGCCGCTTCCTCTTCGGCATTGCGTGGCTCATCTGCGTCGAACCCCAGCCTTTCGGGGAGCCGCTGCGGCACTACCTCGAACTTGTCGACGGCCGCCCTCGCGAACTCCGCGCTTCGCGCTTGCTGCGCTTCGGCGCGGGCAGCAGCTGCGGCACGCCGTTCGCGCGTATCTGCAGAGCGCTCGTTCGCGGCTGATACCGCCTGCGCTGCTTCGACCACCGCTACCTCGGCCTCGCGCTCGGCCGCCGTCGCTTCGCCGATCCGGACCTGGCTGTGGTCATTGGCATGTTCGAGCTCCGCGATCTTCGTGTCGAGTTCGGCCGGCTCCTTGGAAAGATCCGCGCGTTCCACGGCCTGCTGCTTTTGTCGGTCGAGCGCCAATGCGAGCCGCTGCTCGGCGTCGGCCTGGCGCTTGCGCCACTCGGCTTGCTCGCGTCCCGCCGCGCTCGATCGTTCCCGATCCGCCGCCGTTTCGCGAGCCTTGGTGGCAGCTTCAGCGCGCCTGTCGGCGACGGCGGCGGCGACAGTGGCCGCCGATAAGCGCGCCGTCTCTACCTCCTCTTCCAGCATGGTCGGGTCGGGCAGCGCTGCGAGCGAGCGCTCCGCTGCGGTCACCGCTTCCCGGGAAGCGTCGAGCACGGGCTCCAGATCGGCTTGCCGCTGCGCGACATTGCTGCGCTGCGCCTCGATCCGCTCCAGCGCCGCCGATGCAGCGTCGATCGAGCGCCCGGCTTCGCGAGCATCGCGCTCAGCAGCTAGGGCTTCGGTTCGTGCCTCCTCCGCTGCCTTGCGGCATTGCTCCATTTCCGTGAGCACCCGGTCGCGATCGGCGGACGCCGAGGCGGCGGCTTGCTCGTACTGCGGCAGCTCGTCGGCCAATTGGGCCAGCCGGTTGGCGCGAAGCAGCCGCTCCGCGGCCGCGGCTCCGGCACTCGTCGCCACGAATCCGTCCCAACGCCGCAACCGTCCATCGCGAGTGACCAGGCGCTGGCCGACGGCTAGCGGTTGGCCGCTGTCTTCGTCTGCGACCGCGACCTGCTTCAACCGCCGCAGCAATTCCCTGGGCGCGCTCGCATGATCGGCGAGACACTCGGTCCTAGCAGGCAAGGCCGGATCGTCCGGGAGTGCATCGCTTCCGAGCCAGCGCCGCGGCGCATCGCCGCCGATCGCTGCATCGGCATCCTCGCCGAGTGCAGCGGCGAGCGCGCGCTCGTAACCCGGTTCGGCCTTGAGGCTTGCGATCGCCGCGCCGCCGCCATGCTCGAGCGCACGCGCCAGCGCATCGTGCTCTGACCGTGCCGCCGACAAGGCAGCACGTGCGGACGCAAGTTGGCTCTCGGCCGCGTCACGTGCTTCCGCTGCTAAGGCTCGCCCCTGCTCAGCCTCGACGCGACGCGCTTCGGCTTGCGCCAGCGCTGCCCCGGCGGCTTTTGCTTTCGCTTCGGCTTCCCCGCGGGCGCGTGACTGTTCGCTGCCATCCCCGAGCGCTTTTAATTGGTCGGCCGCCTTCTGCCGTTCCTGCTCCGTCCGGGCGAGCTGGGCGCGCGCAGCTCCAAGCGCCGCTTCGGCCACGCGGCGTTCGGCACGCATGGCCGCCTGGCGCGCGAGCAGCTCCGCAAGCGCAGCTTCGGCTTCGCGCGAAGCTGCTTCGGCGGCGCTGAGCTCGGTCGCTATTCGGGCTGAACGCGTCTCTGCGTCCTCGAGACGCTGGGCGATCGCTTCACGCTCCTGATCGAGCTGGGCTATCCCCCGCGCCGCGTCGCCTTTCAGCGCCTCTTCGCGGATGATATCGTCGGCCAGCGCGCGATCGAGCCGGTCGAGTTCCGCGAGACGTCGCGCAACCGTGTCGCGCCGTGCGCGTGCCGCCGCGAGCTGGTGCGCCAGTTCATGGCCTTCCTCTCGCAGCGCGGCGAGCGAGCCGCGCTTTGCCGTCAGTGTTTCAGTGGCGCGATCGTGCGCGGTTTGCGCTTCAGTGATGGCCTGGTGGATCCGCGCGACTTCCTCGGCTGCGGCTTTCGCTTCGGCGGTTGCGGCTTCGGCGGCCTGCTCCGCTTCGAGCCAACGCGCGTAGAGCAAACGCGCTTCAACACCCCTGATTTGGTCGGTGAGCTTGCGATAACGCTCGGCGGCGCGTGCCTGCCGCCTCAGCTGTGCCGCGCGTTGTTCCTGGTCGCCGAGGATTTCGCCGAGCCGCGCGAGGTTCGCTTCCGCCGCGCGCAGCTTCTGCTCGGCATCCTTGCGCCGCGCGTGCAGCCCCGTGATTCCCGCGGCTTCTTCGAGAAGCTGTCGGCGCTCAACCGGCTTGGCGGCGATGACCGCTCCGATCTTGCCCTGGCTGACGAGGGCCGGGGAGTGGGCGCCCGTCGCCGCATCGGCGAACAGTAGGGCGACGTCCTTGGCGCGGACGTCGCGACCGTCAATCCGATAAGCGGAGCCGGCCCCTCGCTCGATCCGGCGCGTGACTTCGGTTTCGCCGGCGCCGCCTTCCTCGTCGGCACCGCGCTCAACAAGAATCGAAACCTCGGCGAAATCTCGTGGCGGGCGGGTCGCCGTGCCGGCGAAAATGACGTCGTCCATGCCGCCGCCGCGCAGCGACTTGGGGCTCGACTCGCCCATCGTCCAGCGAATCGCTTCGAGCAGGTTCGACTTGCCGCAGCCATTGGGCCCGACGACTCCGGTCAGGCCCGGCTCGATCCGAAGCTCGGCCGCCTCGACGAAGCTCTTGAACCCGCTGAGCTTGAGCCGCCTGATCCGCAACCTGTGTCGCCCTCCCCCTCGGCGTCGCTTACCCGCCGAGCGCGTTCTTGAGCGCTGGCTCCAGCTTCTCCCAGGTGGCCGTGTCCTTGACCATCGCGCCGTTGATCACGAACGTGGGTGTTCCCTGGAATTCCGGGAACTGCGTCGTTGCGTCGCTGGTCATCTGAACCAGTTGATTCACGCTATTCTGATTGGCCAGGCACTGGTTGCTCTTGGCTTGCGGCACGCCGCGGGCCGCCGCCCAATCCTGCAGCTTGGCCACCTTCGCCATTTCGACGAACTGCTGGTTCGGAGGCAGGTTCTGGAGCGCCTCAAGCTGGCTTTGCGGCGCGTGCTGGATGTTGCCGACCCACACCGGCTGGTCCTTGTAGATCGCGCGCATCATCGGGAAGAAGGTCTTCGGGCCATTGCACCGCGCAATCAGCGACGCGGTGAGGTCGAACGCATCGCGGACGAAGTTGCGGAACTCCCAGCTGACCTGGCCGGACTTCACATATCGGTTCATCAGCACGGGTACGCCCTTTTCGTCGAACTCGCGGCAGTGCGGGCAGGTCAGCGAGCCGAACTCGACCAGCTTCACCTTGGCGTTGGGATTGCCCATCATGAAGCCGCCCGCGTCGGTCGCGTTGACGACCATCGTCCAGTCGCCGCCCTTGGGCGGCTTGACCTGCTGCAGCTTCACACTCTTGTTGGTCGCGGCATCGCCCTGCTTCGAATTGCAGCCGGCGATCGCGACCACGGCGAGGGCGCCGGCGAGAAAAACAGAAGGCTTCATTCAATGGCTCCGGTTGATCACTGGAATCGGGTTGTCGTCGTGCTCGTGCTCGATCGACGGCGGGCCGCTGCTAGCCGCAATTTGTGCGGCAAGCGACTCCAGACAGGCGCGGAGCTCCGGATCGGCGATTTCGCGTAGTCCATCGCCCAGCTCCTTGGGCACCGGCCGAAGCTGCGGACGCTGCGGCCTCGACGCCGGCGCGGGGGGCTTGCCCTGCCGGAACACAATGCGGTTGATCGCGACATAGCCGAAGAAGCGGTTGACCCGCTCGACGATCATGGGAGTCAAATGCTGGATCAAGGGCGCATGGGCGCCGTCGACCAGCAGCGTCAGCGCGCCGCCCGCTTTCTTGCCGGTCGGGAACTTGATCGATTCGGGGCAGGAGGCCCTCGCGTAGCGCTCTCCGACGATCTCCCCCCAGCGGCTGACGATCGAGCTCTGGATGAAGCCGAAGCGACGGAACGATTGTCCACCGACGTCGCCGACTAACTCACCCGCGGCGCGCGGGCGGCAGCTGCGCTCTGATTTCGTGGGCTTTCGCTTCGACATCGGCTCCGAGCATGCCATAGCGAATATGTGACCGCCAATGCCGCGCAGCGCCTGATCCAACATTATGTGGATAACTTCCGGCGGTTGCCGTGGCGTTCGCCGCCCGAGGCGCCGGCGCCCGATCCCTATCGCGTGTGGCTGAGTGAAATCATGCTCCAGCAGACGACAGTCGCGACTGTGAAACCCCGTTTTGAACGATTCGTAACGCGCTGGCCGACCATCGAGGCGCTCAGCGCCGCAAGCGGCGAGGACATCCTCGGCGAGTGGGCGGGCCTCGGCTATTATGCCCGCGCCCGCAACCTGATCGCCTGTGCTCGCGAATTGGCTCGGCTTGGCGCCTTCCCGCGGACCGCCGTCGAGCTGCGCGAGCTACCGGGCATCGGCGCCTACACATCGGCGGCAATCGCCGCGATCGCCTTCGGCGAGAGAGCGCCAGCGGTCGACATCAACGTCGAACGAGTGATCGCCCGGCTACATGCTCTCAAGCAGCCCGCGCGTTCGGAGATCGAACGGCTGGTGATGGACATGATGCCGGCGGACAGACCCGGCGATTTCGTCCAAGCGATGATGGATGTCGGAGCGACGATTTGCCGCCCGAAAAAGCCGCGATGTGGCGACTGTCCATTGAACGTCGACTGCGCCGCCTTCGCGAGCGGCGATCCCGAATCGATCCCTCAGCGGCGGCAAAAGGCCGCGCGCCCGCACCAGCACGGCGTCGCTTACTGGATCGAACGCGGCGGCTCGGTCTGGCTGGTGCGACGCCCCGCCAGGGGCCTGCTAGGTGAAATGGCAGCACTCCCGGGCAGTGAGTGGAGCGAGGCCGCTCGCGCCGCGGCCAACGCGATTGGAAGCATCCGCCACGTCTTCACCCATTTCTCACTCGACCTCTCGATCGTCCTCCGCGCCGAACCGGAAGGCGAGGGTTGGTGGCACCCGATTGACCAGCTCGAGAGGGCGGGGCTGCCGACGCTTTACCGGCGCGCCGCGAAGCTTGTAACCGAGGCGCGGCTCGCCGCTTGAAGCCGCGCCAACTCGCCCTTAAGAGGCGGCGCAAATCCATTCCTCCCGGGCCCGGGATCCAACAGGGAAGCTTCATGGACGATCGTTTCAACACCATTGCCGGCTGGGTGCTGTTCGCGGGTATCGTTGCGCTCGGCTCGTCGATCGTCGCGGGCGAGATGTTTCATTCCGAGCGACCCGAGAAGATGGGCTATCCGATCGCCGGCGTGGAGCAGGAAGGCGAGGGCGCCGCCGCCGCCGAACAGCCGATCGAAGTGTATCTGGCCAAGGCCGACGTCGCCAAGGGCCAGCAGGTCTTCAACAAGTGCATGGCCTGCCACAATGCCGACAAGGGTGGCGCCAACCAGCTTGGCCCGAACCTGTGGGACGTCATCGGTGAGCCGATCGGCCAGGGCAAGGGCTTTGCCTTCTCCGACGCGCTTGCGAAAAAGGGCGGCAATTGGGATTGGGACAAGCTCGCCCAGTGGCTCAACAGCCCCAAGGCATTCGCACCCGGCACCAAGATGACCTTCGCGGGGCTCAGCAACCCGCAGGACCGCGCCGACGTCATCGCCTTCCTCAACTCGCATAGCGATGCGCCCAAGCCGCTGCCGGCAGCGCCTGCGGCTGCGACAGCCGCTTCTGACGCGAAGGCGGGCAATGGCCCGAACAACGGGCCCCAGAAGGCGGACAAGGAGCCTGTCCCGGCTACGAACGGGCCGGCGGGCAAGGCGGCCGAGGCCGAAGCGAAAAAGCCGGGCGCTTAAGCCCTCATTCCGGCGGAGATGTCTGCACCGGAACAGGGTGCGGATGCTCTTCGTAATAGCCGGTCACGAAGTCCCACGCTTCCTGCGCATCCTCGGTCCAGTGGATGAGGTCGAGGTCGTGCGGGGCGATCACGCCTTCCTCGACCATCGCCTCGAAATTGACGACGCGGTTCCAATAATCCTTGCCGAACAGCAGGATTGGCAGTGGCCGCACTTTGCCGGTCTGGATCAGGGTCAGCAGCTCGAACATCTCGTCGAACGTGCCGTAGCCGCCGGGGAAGACCGCGACCGCCCGAGCCCTCAAGAGGAAGTGCATCTTCCTCAACGCGAAATAGTGAAACTGAAAGCTGAGGTCCGGC
>Ga0136846_1241534_pt1 | contig 10465 bp, 12 predicted proteins | sample HopSoiMetagenom2_FD_96841 | JGI IMG/M metagenome (GOLD analysis project Ga0136846, IMG submission 96841) | Grasslands soil microbial communities from Hopland, California, USA - 2 Assembly 2016 (version 4) | ecosystem: Environmental > Terrestrial > Soil > Grasslands | place: USA: Hopland... | reverse complement strand
GGGCGCGGCACATCTCGGTGCCCCGGTGGGTCCGGAACCGCTCCTGAAACGCATGGGGATCGTCCGCGTTGACCGCGCTGAGCAGGCTCCACGTCCGGAGCCGCAGATCGTCGAGCGCGCCCTTGAACGCCGCCAGGTCGGCGGCGGCCGGATCGCCGGCCTTGGTCCGGCCTTCCAGGCCGTTCAGCATGTCGCTCAGGGTCGCCACCTGCTCGGGCCACGCGAACTGACTCATAGGACCCTCGGTTTCAGAGCCGTGGGGGTACTCTAACGTTACACCCTCAGGCCGGTCCGCACACGCCTCACTCGGAGTAGCCGGACTTCCCTTGGGTGATCCGCGGTCAGCGGCGCCAAGTATAGCCCAGGCCGAGCTCGATCATCGAGCCCACCTCGCTCTTGCCGTCGGGCATTCCGGGCGCGTAGCCGAGCCCCGCACCGAGCATGGCCGTGAATCCCCCACGCGAGGCGAACTGATAGCCCGCCTCGATACCCGGCCCATAGAGCCGGTGGGGATCATCGGTCCCGCCCTCGACGAAGAGCTGAGACACGCAGAGGGCCAGGAATCCCCGATGCTTCACCCCTGGAGTGAAGGCGCGGCCACCGAGGGCGAACGTGGGCCCGGATGGATCGTCTTGATCCATGACGGGTGTGTAACCGAGACCAAGAAAAGCGGAGAGCCGCTCATGGGCGAAGTACCGCTCGCCTTGCACCCCCAGCCACCCCATCGTATTGCCGATCCCCGCCGTCACCGTCGCGATGCGCGGGCGGGTGCCGGCCTCCTGCCCCATCAGCGCCGGCAGGCTTCCTAGCGCCAGCAGTATCACCAGTGGAACGATCCTTGGCACGGAGTCACGCTCCTTCGGGGCATTCAGGGGGATGGGTGCTGTTCCACATCTCGACGTTTGTGCCTTGATGCTCTCCTAGACCGGACGGCGGCGTACGCCGTCGCGACGATGGTGGCCGGCCGAACGGGCGGTTCAGCCCGAGCAGGTGCTGCGGGCGGTCATCGGAAACGAGGCGCCAACGGGTTGTGCGAACGGACGACCCACTCTTCTAGTCCAGGAGCCGCTCCGCCACCCACCAGCCTAGATAGAGGCCCGCCCCGGTGGCGATAGCGCTCGCGAACGCCGCCGTCATGACTCCAACGCGGGCGCCGGCCCACCAGCCCACGCTGCCGCCGATGGTCGCGCCAACACATCCGAGCAGCTTTCTCATGAGTGTGACACCGTCCGTTGGGGAAGACTGCGGGCCGCGGCCCCGCCCGCGGCCCGTCCCGTGGCCCAGGCCCAGAGGAAGTTGTACCCGCCGATCGGCCCGAACGCGTCGAGCGCCTCGCCGCAGATATGCAGCCCGGGCATCCGTCGGCTCTCCAGCGTGCGCGGATCGACTTCCGCCAGGCTGATCCCGCCCCCGGTCACCTCCGCCTTCTTGTATCCCTCGTCGCCGGTCCACGGCAGCTCGCCCCGGATGAGCGTCTCGATCAGGCGGGTCCGCTCGTCCCGGCGAAGCTGCGCGAGCGCAGTCGCCGGAGCCACGCCCGCCGCATCGAGCAGCGCGTCGGCCAGCCGCTCGGGCAGCTCGCGGCGCAACACGCCGCCGACGGTTCGCGTGCCCTCGGGCCGGAGCGCGCTGGTCCAGCCGTCCTCGTCGAGCGCCGACCACCGGACCTGCAGCCGCGCGGCGTCCCGTTCGGCCCCCTCCACCCGCGTCAGCACGTGCGACACGTCGAGCACCGAGGGGCCGCTGTAGCCGTGATGGGTGAACAGGAACCCGCCGGTGGCCGAAGCCTGCCGCCCGTCCGCCCGCGCGGTGATGGTGACCGGCAGCGACACGCCGGCGAGTGAGGCGAAAGTGCCGGCGGCGTCGGTGATCGGCGTGAGCGCCGGGTAGGTCGGGTGCACCACGTGGCCCAGGCGCCGGAGGATCGCGAGGCCGGTGCCGTCGCTGCCGGTGTTCGGCACCGAGAGCCCGCCGGTGGCGACGATCACGGCGTCCACCTCGAGCGGCTCGGCGCGTTCGGCGAGCACCTGCCAGCCGCGCTCGCCCGGGACTAGGTCGGTGACCGTCGTGCGGGGCACGAACCGGGCGCCGCGCCGGGCCGCCAGCGCGAGCAGGCCGTCACGCACGTCGCGCGCCCGGTTGGAGGCGGGAAACAGCTTGGCCGATTCCGCTTCCTCCACCAGCGGCTGGCCCAGCTCGCGCTCGAAGAACGCGATCTGCTCGGCGAGCGGCCAGGAGCGGAGGATATTGCGGAGGGAATGGGGGGACGAGTCGGTGACGAAGCGGCGCTCGTCCACTCGCGCCGGCAGGATGTTGCAGCGGCCGCCGCCGCTGATCAGGATCTTGCGGCCGCCATCGGCGGTGCGCTCGAGCAGCAGGGTCTCGGCGCCCTCGGTCGCGGCGAAGATCGCGGCCAGCGTGCCCGCTGCGCCGGCGCCGATGACGGCGACGCGACGCGGGGCCGGGCTAGGGGCGGCAGAAGAGTGAGGCGTGGCGCGGGCTCCCGCTCTGGGTGACGACAGTAAGCTACCAGAGCGCCGCGCCCACATGCCTTGGTCGACTGCGAGATGCAACACGGCCTCGCCGCTGTCGCCTGGTAGTCGTTCGCAGTGCGGACGAGGCGGGTGGGCTGGCTTGCCCGGCGTCAACGAGACTTCTCAGCCTTGCTACGAGACCTGGTGGTGGTGTCTAACGACGGCCCATCAGCTGCGACGGCTTTTGGGCAGTTGGACCTCCAACGTTCCTCTAAACCAAAGCGACTGCCAGCTGCATGCGTCGCTAGCCGGCTTTTCGGTTGAGCCGCGCGACAGCATGAACCTGGGCCGAAATCCCGAGAAGCCATCCGTGCTCGAACCTAGAAAGGGCCTCATCAAAAACGAGTGCTGACTGTCCAGGTGCCAAGGTGCTCAGTGCTTCGTCAAGACCTCGAGTCTCCTGATCTGCCGGGTATGAGTCGCCAGGTGCAGCTTGCCCATGTCGAGGACCTGCTGCATGGTCATCGGACCGGCGATGGGATGTCCGAATACCGCCTTGGCCGAGTCGCCGCGATCTAGCGGTCCGACGTACGATCGAAGCCACTGTTGCATCTCGCCCCAGTCGCGGCGCAGGTCGGGCAATGAAGACTGCCCCTGAGGAAGGTACCGGGGCGACGGCACCTTCGCGGGAAGGTGGCAAGCCAACACGAACATCACCATGCGATAGCCCGCACGGTCCCTGAGACGGCGGCGTCGGTCTACCAGCGCCGATGGGTTTGGCAGCTAATGTTGCTGCATGGCCCGCCAATCGCTAGTAGCAGAGGGGGGCTAGGTGGCGCCGTTCCGATGACTTCAGGGGGGAGGAACTATCAAATCCTGAAAGTAGTAGACCGAATCATAGAGCCGGCTTCGAGCAGCGATCGCTCGAGGCTGGCAGACCGTAACACCGGCGTCATGAGCGTCAAGCTAAACGTCGCTCACCCCGCGCGCTCGTGCGTCCGCCTGGGCCACTCGACGCGCCGCCTCGGCCCAATCCACGGCCGGCGCCACCTCCCGATCGGCCAGCGCGAGAGAATCGCGGGCGCGCTGCACCACCACGCCCCCGTCCGGTACCGCGAACCCGAACTCTAGCTCGGCCCGGCGGCAGAGTCGCTCCTCCCGGGCCGGCTGGTCCGGCGCGCGCGTCCGGCACATGCGCGCCACTCTCGCGTGAGTGGCCTCGTGCACGATGGACGCGGCAATCTCGGGCAGCTCGTGCCTCGGATTCACCGTGAAGGTGAGCTCCACCAGGCAGTCGCGCGTGTCGGGGAAGAAGGCGCCTCGGCAGGCGAAGCGCTGCACCAGGAAACCGGAGATATCGCCGCGCAGACGCCGATAGCGCCGGGGCGCGTAGCGCGCGATGAGGTCGAGCGCCGCCGTCAAGCGCTCGATCACCCGCGCGGTCCGGATGTCCGGCCGGGTGTTGAGGATGCGGACCGGCATACCTCGAACGACGTGGTGCTCGACCGGGGGCGTGACTGTCATGGCGGAGCGGTCGACGATCCCTTCTTCGCCGCGATCCAGTGCTCGATCACCTGCCGCAGCATCGGGAGCGTGATCGCCCCGTTGGCCAGCACCTGGTCGTGGAACTCGCGGATGTCGAACCGCTCCCCCAGCTCCCGCCGCGCCTCTTCCCGGAGCGCCAGGATCTCCAGCGCCCCGGTGTCGTAGGCCGTGAGCTGCCCCGGCCAGACCACGATCCGGTCGGCCATCGCCTCCGCTTCGGGCCAGCCACCGTTCCTTATATAGGAGATCGCGCTGTCCCGACTCCAGCCGAACACATGGACGCCGGGATCCACCACCATCCCGTGCCCCGGCCAGCTCCGCCGCCCGATGCGGGCGAACGGCGTGGTGTAGAGACCCATCTCCTCGGCGAGCTGCTCCGCGTAGCGTCCCCACCCCTCGACGAAGGCCGTGGTCCCGACCAGCTGGCTGATCGGGTGCGCACCCGGCTGCTCCTGCGCCAGTGCGATCTGGAGATGGTGCCCTGGATACACCTCGTGGAACGCCGTCACCTCGGCTTTCGACCGCAGCTTCTGCTCCGGATGATCCAGGCTGATCATGAACGTCCCCGGCCGGCTCCCGTCCTGGGCCGCCGAGTTGTACTGGTCGGGAGCGGCGCCCAGGTACTCGGGCTGCGGTCGAATGACGGCTTCGGCCTTCGGCAGCCGGCCGAACCACTTCGGTAGCACCGCCTTCGCCCGCGCGACCGCGTCCGTGCTGAAGGCGAGCAGCGCCTCCTTGGAGTGGAACCGGTTGGCCGGGTCGGTATCCACCCTCGCCCGCAAGACGGTCAGGTCGCCGGTGCCCAGCTCGGCCCGTCCGATCTCCGCCATCTGCTCCTGGTGCGTCGCCACCCGCTTCTGTCCCAGGGCGAACGTCTCCGCCGGCGGTCGGTCGAGGCTCGTGGTCGAACGGAACAGGGCGGCGTAGCACCGCTCGCCCGACGGCTGGGAGGAGATCGCGATCGCGGACCGGGCCTTCGGCAGGTACTCGCTACTGAGGAACTTCACGTACCGTGCGATGGCCGGGTTGATCTCCTCCGCGAGCAGCGCCGCCCAGGCCGAGCGGAAGGCCGGCGTGGAGTCGCGCGCGGCGGGGGAGTAGAAGGGCGACTCCTTCGCCGGTAGCCCCAGCATCGCCTGGATCTGCCCGAGCGTCAGCTCGACGTTGTGGCGCGGGGTGGTGTAGCCCCGCTTCACTCCCTCGCGAAGGTTGGCGATCTCGGTGTCAATGAACCGCGGCAGCTTCCGCCAGCGGGCCAGCGCCTCGGCCCGGTGCGCCTCCGAGCCGACCGGCTGGACCGATGCGAGCTGGCCATAGAACACATGCCAGCCGGAGAGCTGATTCACCGGGAACAGCTCGGCATGGCACACGCGCGTCGCGCGCGAAGACTCCAGCGCCTCCCGAAGAAAGCCGTAGGTGATCCACTCCGGCCGACCCCACAGTGGGGCGGGGTCGATGCCGCCGAGCTCCCGCCACCAGCGGTCCTCGTGCTTCCGCCACGCGGCGACGCCGCTCAGCGAGTTGTCCGTGAGCCCGTCGTGGTGGGCCAGAGTGAGGCCGTTCAGGAACGCGGACTCGGGAAAGGCCGCGGTGAACTCGCTGACGTACTCGTCGGCCAGTCGGGTGACCCGGGCCGCGGCATCCACCGGGCTGGGCGGGCTGGGGTTTTGTGGCCGCGCCGGGGATGCCGAGGCGGCGAGGAGCAGGACCCCGGTAAGAAGGCCGATCCCTCGCACCGCTATCACTTGCCCTTCAGGCCGTCGCGCCAGGCGATGACCTCGAGTTCCCCACGTACGGCCTGTTCCACCGGGATGACGGGATGGACCTCGAACACGAACGCAGGCAGCATTGAACAGAACTTGTGAATGGTGACCGGATCGTCGCATTCCATCAGCATGTGCCCGCCCCACTCGCCGACTCGGATCACAAAGAAGTCGATCTTGAAGTTGTCCGGTGCCTTCCATTGCCCGAAGACTTCGAGGATCCGCTTCTGGGCGTTCTCGTACTCCATGGGCGAGCCCTGCGGACGCTCGAACCAGCTGATCACGTACTTCATGGCTATCCCCGGAACGAGGTGGAAGCCTCGGGCAGTCTGCTGTTTGGACGGCTGGGAGCGATTGGTGCATCAGCTGCCGGGCCGCAGTCGGGCCCGCACACAAACATACGTCCGCTGCGACCCCCCGGGTGGGCCTATGCGCGGCCAGCGGACCTCAGCTCCTCGGCGAGTCCGATGAGAAGGCCTTCGGGTCCGCGGATATAGCAGAGCCGATACGCTTCCTCGTACTGAACCACTTCGCCGACGAGCTGCGCGCCACGGCTCCGGAGCCTGACGAGCGTCTCGTCGAGCCCATCCACTGTGAACATGACCCGTAGATAGCCGAGCGCGTTCACTGGGGCGGTCCGGTGATCGGCGACGACGTGCGGGGTGAGGAACCGCGAAAGCTCGAGCCGGCTGTGGCCATCGGGAGTGACCATCATGGCGATCTCGACGTGCTGTTGCCCCAATCCGGTGACGCGCCCGGCCCACTCTCCTTCGATCGTAGCTCGCCCTTCGAGCTTCAGGCCAAGCTCGGTGAAGAATGAGATGGCCGCGTCGAGGGATTCCACCACGATGCCCACGTTGTCCATCCGCTTGAGAGTCATATCATCCCCCCTCCTCTGCGTCCGGAGCGTCCGGCACTGCGATCCACTAGGCAAGTAACCAAGTGCGCATCAGCTGCAGCGACTCCTGCAATCCAACGCTCCCGTTGTTTGGCCAGCCGGATGCTGGCTCACGGGGCCGGTGCCACTGCCTCCGCGCGTTTGACGGCTGGAGGCGCGGGCTCACCTGGCGCGGCGTTGTCTGCGCGGGTTAGGCAAAGCGCTCGCCAGCTGCATGCGCCTGTTAGGCAACGCAGCGCCCGAACGCGCCTGCGCTCGGCTTCACCATGGAAGAAGTGGACAGGGCCGGTTACAGCTGGCGCCCGCGTACGGCGGGCGACTAACACGTGGCATGCACGAGCCGTGGCGACTCAGCGTGTTAGTTCAGCTCCATGTGCGCTCGTTCGCGAAGCCAGCGCAAGTCCTGCACAATGAGGCCAGATTGGGTCGCACTTGCGCCTGTTGGGAAATCCGATGGTGCGCCCTTCACATGACGATCGAGGAAACCTGCCACCAGGGCGTTCTGAGCCGCGGTGAAAGTCGCGAGGGCTGCCTCCGTCCCCAACTTGCCGCGCAGCGCCGGAACGCCTGCCAGTTCGGGTAGATCTGAAACGCCGCTGTGCCGAATGCCCGGTATGAGGAAGCGGTATCCGTCGGATCGAAGGCCGGCCCGAGTAAACAGCTCGTACGCGAGATCGGAGCCCGTTGGCGTTCGTGGGCCGAGGGGTTCCCGAACGCTGCTGTCCATGCCGGGAGGCAGCTCCGGCATTCTCCGAAAATCTTCCCAGAGATCGGAGCCCAGAGTCAAGAACGGTGTGCGGAGCTCGGTGTCGACCAACTCATAGGACCAGGCGCCGCCGTCGAGGTGCACGACGCCGCGAGATCGAGGATCACCCTGCGCCAGCATCCCGGCGATGTAGGCGCCGAAGGATTTGCCCATGTACGCCCGGCGCTCGTGATCGATGATCGCCGAGACCGGGGCAGCGGCTGGAATCGCATCCTCCTCGAGCCGGTCGAGCACGAAGTAGACGTCGTCGCGCCAGACCGGGGCGAGCCGCCCCGCCGAGGTGGTCCGCAACACTCTGAGGTATTCGCGCAAGGCGCCGAGCTGGGCGGTCAGTGTCGGAGCGGCGTACGCGGCCATCGCGCCCAAGGCTTGACCGATCTGCATCATGTCCTCGAGAATGCGTGGCGCTCCGGGCACAACGTCGCCGTTGGGATAAACGATCCCACCACTCTCCCACGGGTGCCCCACACTGAGAACCACGTATCCGTTCGCGGCGAGGTGCTCGAACAAGGCGGTGTGCTGGGCAGGGTACGACAGGTATCCGTGATTGAACCCGATGACCGGAAACTTGCCCGCCGCCGGCGGCGCCCCCACCCAGGCATTAGTGAGGAGCCGGGCCGCGTTCCGCAACGCGTCGGGCGGTTGCCGAAGCAACTGGAGAGACATGACCGGAACAGTGCCAACCTCGGCCGTCGTGAAGTATGGCCGGCGAGGACAATCGGCTACGTCACCCGCCGGATACCACGCTCGGACGTACAGGCGCCGGATAACGGTCGGCTCCGGTGCGTACTGGGAATTGCGCAGCGTGTCGGTGACCTCGAACTCGAGCGTGCCCACGGAGAATGGACCAACGACATCAGGCCAGTGGCGGCAGTTCGCATCGTAGTCGTACGAGTCGACGGTCATCGAGTCCCTTGCGTCCAAATGAACGGTGTCCACGCGGACAGTACTGGCCTCGCCATCGAACCGAGGCGTGCTAAGGCGGCTACGGCGGGCGGTGTCGGTCTGCGGCCGACGTCAGTTGACTGCTATGGTGCCGGGTATGAATCGCCTGCAGCCGCACGAAGTCGGTAAGCGGTAGCCGTCCAAAGAACGGGTGGTCGATCGTAGTGCTCCCGAGGGCCGCCGCATCCGCTTCGAATGCACTCGTCGCGGCCGCCAGCAGGTTCAGCAGCGGCTCAGGCGCGGCCGGCACCGGTCCCGGGCGGAATACGCGCGGCGACTTGCTCCCGGGAATGAAGCGACCGCGCCGCAGCACTGGACCCAGCAGGAAACGGCGGATTATGGGTCGGAGCCACCGGGGAGCAGTCATGGGCGCCTGGCCGTGGAGCACGCCACGATTGACTTCGTACGCCAGCGCGAGGTGTTCGACGACTTGCCCCGGCGACCATTTGCCCGGCGCGCGGGCTTGGCCCCAGCGTGACGCCGGTACTGCGCGGGCGGCGCCGAGAAAGGCTTCGACCGCTTGCCGATGAGCGTTGAGCTCCGTCTGGAAATCAGCCATCATGCGCTTCCAAAGGTGGTACCTGACCGGTCAGCTAGACCCTGAGCGAGCACCGGAATCCCCGAGCGGCATAGTAAGACTCGGCACCGTTGTGGTACAGGAAGACGGTGTCGTAGCGCCGATCGCAGAACAGCGCGCCACCGAGCTTCCGGATCTTGGCAGGTGTTTGCACCCAGCTGGACGTGGTGGTATCGAACTCACCAATCTCCTGGAGCCCCCGATACTCGTCCACCGTCAGCAGTGCGGCGCCCATGGCATTGGCCATGTCGACAGCGCTGCTGCTTGGTTTGTGCTCCTTCCGTGCCTCCAGCGCTTCGCGGTCGTAACAGACACTCCGGCGTCCTTTAGGGCTCTGCGCTGAACAATCCATGAAGATGCATTCGCCGGTCGCCTCGTCGGCTCCGACCACATCCGGCTCGCCGCCGGACTGCTCCATTTCATTGAGCGACCAGAGCCTGGCCCCGTTCGCCTCGACTCTCGCCCGTACTGTGGTCCATTCGAGACCCGCATGGCGGCGCATATGGGCATCGAAGCGCGCCTGCAGTGTTCTGAGCAGGACGTCGCGCTGACTGCCGGTGATCTGTTTGGCTGTGGGCATCTCGCTCCTTAACTAATCTCGGCATGGGCGGAGGATTGTGGTGCGGCTGCATTCCGGGTTAGGCGGCAGGCCGCGCCAATCCTTCCCACTCAAAGGACACGTCCCGCGCGGTCCAGTATAGGAATGAGTTGGTATCCGAGAAGTAGAGATACCAACAATACGGCTCAGTCTCGAAGTCGCGATGCAGCGCTCTGCCGAGCTCGGTCGTAACTTCAGCCAGGGGCCCTTCCGCCGTGAGCCAGTTACCGGGCGCTGACACTGCTGGGTCGGAGCCGTCCTGACGCCACAGACGCACACCCTGCAGCGAGAGCCGACCGCGGCGGCGGCGCTCCCGTTCCTCGACCGTGGAAGCCTCGGGGTACCCAACGCAGACGTCTGCGGTAATGACCGCGCTCCCAGCCGTCGCATCGTGCTGAACCTCCACGACCGTAGCATCGTGAAAGGTGGCGTGCGGCTCGTGCGACAAGAGCTCATCTAGAGTCTGCACCGGGCCTCCGTCCTGCGGCCTAACGAATGCGCATCAGCTGCGGGCTCTCAAGTCCGTGTCCGCGCTAACCTACGTCCCACTGACACCATCGGCAGGCAGCGTCCGAGCGGAGCTCGGGACCGACCGGCCCGTCGGCTGCATGCGCTTGTTAGGCGGCAGCCCGGCCGATGCTCGGCCTAGCGTCCCCAATCGTACGTGCCTCGCCAGGAGGTCGCCCACAGCAGTCGCCCCCGCTCGCGCTCAAGCTCGTCAGGCGCGATGAACTTACGGCCGCCCCGCAGGAAGCCGCGTTCACAGGCCAGTATCACTCGCTCGGTGACGAGGGCGTGGACGAATTCGGCAACCTCCCCGATCGCTTGCGACTCCTCGCCGTCGGGTATGACGAACAAGGCCTCATAGGAGGTCTCGCGCTCCCTCCGCAAGTGATACT
>Ga0136846_1237006_pt1 | contig 10466 bp, 11 predicted proteins | sample HopSoiMetagenom2_FD_96841 | JGI IMG/M metagenome (GOLD analysis project Ga0136846, IMG submission 96841) | Grasslands soil microbial communities from Hopland, California, USA - 2 Assembly 2016 (version 4) | ecosystem: Environmental > Terrestrial > Soil > Grasslands | place: USA: Hopland... | reverse complement strand
GCTTCTTATAGTTCCAGGTCGCGTCGAAGCTCGCCTGATATTTGGGGGCAAGGCCGCCCGTAATCGCCACGCTCGCATATGTGCCGCGATAATTGGTCGGATCGGCTCCCGGCGTGCCGATCAGCGTCAGCTTGTTCAGATAATTTCCCACCAGGTGGAAATCGAATTTGCCATAATCCCAACGCGGACGCAGCGTGTAGGCGAGGTCCACGTCCAGCCCCCGCGTCGCGTAATCGGCGACATTCTGCGGGATTCGGCTGAACCCGGTGATCCGGCCCGGCTGGTTACCACCATTGTTGCGCGTGATCGCGGCGCAGAATTGATTGTTGATATCCGCCTGGTCGACGCACAGATCCGCCAGCTCCTGCGGAGAGACCACGCTGATCGCCTGCTTGAGCTTGATGTCATACCAGTCGACCGAGATAGTCAGCCCAGGGATGAAGCGTGGTGCAATCACCGCGCCCGCCGTCCAGGTACGCGCGGTTTCCGCCTTGAGCGACGGATTGCCGCCAAGCACGCCCGGAATGCTGGCCGAATTTATATCCGTGAAGGTCGCCGGGTTTGCCACGAGCGCGGTCAGCAGCGCCTGGCAATTTGCAGGGCGGCTGGGCTTGCCGAGGTTGATGTTGGCGGTGGAGCAGGGATCGCTAATGAACTGGAAATCCTGACCGTTCGGAGCGAACAATTCGCCAATATTGGGCGCGCGCACCGACTGCGCATAGGTGCCGCGGAAAGTGACGTCGCGGATCGGCGCATATTGGCCGTTCAGGCGCCAGGTCGTGGTATGCCCGATCGTCGAATAATCGGAGAAGCGCACCGCTCCGCCGACCGTGAGCAGATGCGCGAATGGCACATTTTTGAGCAAAGGTGCATCCAACTCGCCAAAGGCTTCCTTCACCGTGAAATGGCCCCGCGCGATCGGCGTGAGGTTAGAAAAGGTCAGCCCCTGCTGCGCGACGGGATCGGGGATATCGGTGCTGCTCTCACGCCGCCATTCGCCACCCACCGCGAAGCCGATCGGGCCTCCGGGCAGGTTGAAGAAAGCGCCGGTATCGCCGCTCAGCGACGCGGTCGCGACCTGCTGCGTCAGCTTCGAATGCTCGGTCGTGTTGACGGAGATGAAGTCCTTGGCCGCCTGGCTCGGGGAGCCTTCGCCGAACAGGTTCAGCGGCACGCACTGGCCGGGGGTGAAAGACAGCGGGGCGTCGCGCTGCGTGCGGGTATAATCGTCGGGCTGGCTGATATCTGCGGTAGGGTCGAGATTGATCCGGCACGTCACACCGCCATGTCCGTCAGGCACCGCATCCAGTGCCGCGAGGAAGCGGTCGGTATATTGGTCACCGATGAAGTGATTGGTGATCTTGTTCTGAGAATAGGTGTAGGACGCGTCGTAGCGCAGGTGGCCCGACAGATCGCCCTTGGCCCCGATCACCCCGCGTGCGGTGTTGCGGATGATGCGCTCGCCGCGCGTGCCTAGGTCGAAATTGTCGCGATTGAGCAAGGCGCCGCCGGCGTCGGCGATGATGCCCTTGAGCGAATCCGGGATGAACGGATTGGCGGGATCGATATGGATATAATAATCGAACGTCGGCTGGCTGATCGAATAGGATATGGTGTGGGCATATTTGCCCTCGGCATAGAGTGTCAGCGCAGGGCTGACTTCGAAATGCGCAATCAGATTGCCTATGTGGCGCGTGATCTTCGGCAGCAGATCGCCGCGATAGTCCGACTGAAGCGTGCCGTCGCCGCCCTGCTGGTAGAAATCGGGCACGAACAGGCCGTGGTTGAACGGCGCTCCGTTGTTGCCGAGATAATCGGGTAGACCGTCATTATCGATGTCGACACCACCCTGGCGCGACGTATCGAAGAAACGGACATCCTGCAGCGGAACGCGCGTCGGGCCGCTATCCGACGGATTGTTGTGGAAGGTCATCGCACGGCTTCCGGTCAGATAGGGGCGGTAGGTCACGGGCAACCGATCTTCCTGGCTAAATTCGTAGGCAAACGCCACATTGCCGCGGCCGTCCGCGAAATTATGGCCCAACGTAGCCGAGACGAGCCGCTGGCCGCCGTCGCCCTTCGACGAAATGCCGTTTTGCGCGCGGATATTGAGCCCGTCGAAATTCTTCTTGAGGATGAAATTGACGACGCCGGTCACGCCGTCCGCTCCATAGACGGCCGAGGCGCCGCCGGTCAGCACGTCGACCCGTTCGACCAGATCGCTTGGAATCGTATTGATGTCGACTGCGGCCGAGCCCGGCTCGCCGCCGACCTGGCGACGCCCGTCGATCAGCACCAGAGTGCGGCTGGTCCCGAGATTGCGCAGGTTGAGTTCGTTGAGGCCGGTCTCGCCAATGCCGAGATTGGGGGAGCCGCCAGCCGTCTGCGAGGGGCCGCTCGATCCCGTCAAAGCCGGCAGGCGCGTCAGATATTCGGTGAGATTGACGTCGCCGCTCTGCTGAATGCGTGCCGCATTGACGCTGACCACGGGGTTGGCCGTCTGGAAATCGACATTGCGGATACGCGTGCCGGTGACAACCACCTCCGGCGCCTCGGCCGGCGAAGTGTCCGCGGCTGTGGGCGCAGGCTGCGCAGCGGGAGGGGTCTGGGCCGCGGCGGGGGCGGCCGACAGCGCATTCAGCGAAACGCCAGCCAGTGCAAGGGCAAGCGAGCGGAGACCTTGGGGTGCCATGGGGGGTGCCTCTTCGTATGTGAGCGGCGGCGACTTACGCCGATCCACGGCGGGGAAAACCCGGAAATCGTTCCGCCTGAGGCATCGCGGCCAAGCTGTTGCGTCACTGCAACATCTTGAGAAGCTGTAACATTCCTGGAACCATTAATGCCGGCCGACGTTCGTTCGCCTAAGCGAACGAAATCTCTCCGGCGTGGCCGACGGGTGGCGGGAACCGGCCAAGTGCGGCTTTTGCCCATATTCGGACAGAACCGAAAATGACCGCATGAGCGTGTCCGCGCTTCCGGCGAACGACCAGGCGGTGTAGCGCCGCCGGGATGAAAGCGATCGTCGATCCGTCCCACGCTCTGGCGCGCGGACTCGCGCTGATCCGCACGCAGTTCCACATTCCCGACACCTTCCCGCCCGCAGTTTTGGCCGAGGCCGAAACCGCCGCGAACCGCGTGCCGACCGACCATGCCGATCGCACCGATATACCGTTCGTGACACTCGACCCCGCAAGCTCGACCGACCTCGACCAGGCGCTCGCGATCGACCGCGCGGGCGCGGATTTGCTGCTTCATTATGCGATCGCGGATGTCGCCTGGTTCGTCGACGACGACGGCGCGATCGACAAGGAAGCCTGGGCGCGCGGCACCAGCCAATATCTGCCCGACGGCAAGACGCCGCTCTACCCGCCGATCCTGAGCGAGAAAGCGGCGAGCCTGCTACCCGACGGCCCGCGTCCCGCCCTGGTCTTCACCGTGCGGGTCGCCCCCGACGGAGGCGTCAAGCTCGACGGGGTCGAGCGTGCGATCGTCCGCAGCCGCGCCAAGCTGGCCTATGACAGCGTGCGCGATACAGACTTGCCGCCCGATTTCGCCGAACTGGCCGAGCGCATCCAGGCGGCCGAGGACCGGCGCGGCGCGTCCCGCGTCGACCCGCCCGAGCAGGAAGTGCATCAGGCGGGGCCTGGCGATTTCGAGCTGGCCTTCCGCCCGCGCCTCCAGTCGGAGGATCGCAACGCGGCGATGTCGCTCGCGTGCAATCTTGCCGTCGCCGACGCCTTGCTCGCGCATCATACCGGGCTGTTCCGCGTCATGGCGCCGCCCGACCAGCCCGCGATCCGACGGCTGCGCTTCACTGCGCGCGCCTTCGGGCTTGTCTGGCCCGATGCGGAAACGCTCGGCCAGTTCCAGAAGAACCTGCATGCCAACGATCCGCGCGAGGCGGCCTTCATGCTGGCGGCCCGCCGGGCCGGCGTGGGCGCCTCCTATGCGCCGTATGAGCCGGGCGTTGTGCCGTGGCATGTCGCGATGGCCGCCACCTATGCACATGCAACCGCCCCGCTGCGCCGGCTCGCGGACCGTTATGTCGTGCGGGCCGCGCTCGCGATCGCCAACGGCCAGACCGTGCCTGATGCGGTAACGCAGGCCTTCGCCAAATTGCCGCCGGTGATGGCGCGCGCCGCTGCGCTTGGCGGGCAGATCGAGCGCGCGGTGGTCGATCTGGCCGAAGCGGTGATGCTCAAGGGGTGCGAGGGCCGGGTTTTCCCCGCCATCGTGACCGACACCGACGAACGCGGCGCGCGGATGCAGCTCCGCGATCAACCCGTCGTCGCGCGTATCGCGGCGCATGCTGTTCAACCCGGCGACGCGATCACGGTACGGCTGATCGCGACCGATCCCGAACGGCGGCTGATCCAGTTCGAGCGCGTCGCCTGAACGTCGTTGGCGCGACGGAACGTTTCCCCATTCCCTGCGCTTGAAGGGCAAAGCCGGGGGAACGGGAGAGGTTTCAATGCTGCTTCAAGTGATCCTGGTGCTGATCGTCGTCGGCGTGCTGCTGTGGCTGGTCAACAATTACGTCCCCATGGACGGCAAGATCAAAAGCATTCTCAATGCCGTCGTCGTGATCCTGGTCGTGCTGTGGCTGCTGCAGGCTTTCGGCATTCTGGGTTCGCTCAACAATGTGGGCGTCCACTAAGTCCTGGGGAGCCCTGAGCATCCTCCGACGCTCGGGGGGCGTTCACGTCGGCCGCTGATCCGGCTAGACCGGCGAGATGTTCGGTTTGCCCACCAAGCCGCCGGTCGATGCCGACGAATTCGACTGGCTCCTCGCCTGCACCGCCTGGCTGGTCCCAATTCTAGGCGGCCGCAAACGGGCGCAGGCGCAGCGGCTGATCCTGCCCGACGATTTTCCCGACCCGACCAAGCGGGGCCATGACCGCGCGATCGAGTTGTTCGAGCAGGTGCGCGACTTTGCCGGGATGCGCGATTGGCCGTGTGAGTTGGTGCAGGGCGAAGCCGAGCGCGGCACACGCGTCGCTGCGGGCTTCGCGCTCAAGCACGAAACACGCGGTCCAGCGCTCGGCTCGTTCGCCCAATCGGGCAACGGCATCACGATCAGCTACAACCCGTCTCAACTCCATCAGCCGGAAAATCTGGTCGCGACCTTCGCGCACGAGCTTGCCCATTATCTCCTCCACGCACAGCCCGCCTTGCCGCCGGGCGGCGAGGCGCTGGAAGAGCATGCGACCGATCTCGCTGCGGTGATGATGGGCTTCGGCAGCTTCATGGCCAATGGCGCAAAGAGCTTCCGCCAATTCCAGGATTTCGGTGAGCAGGGCTGGGAACTGCGATCCGCCGGCTATTTATCCGAACTCGCTTTGGTCACCGGCCTCGCTTTGTTCGTGCGCATGACGGCGACATCGCCCGACGCCGCCGCGGGCGCGCTCAAGGATTATCTGCGCAAGCCTTTCCGCACCGCACTCAAGGCGATCGACCGGCGCATGCCCGATATCTGGACAAGGCTTTCCGAAATAGATTTGAGCGAATGGGCGTGAACCGGACGCCAATGTTCCGAAATAGGGTGGATTCTCCGCCTCTTATCGAGCTACAAAATTCCAGATGTTTATTGGCCCAAGGCCGTCGAGATTGACTTTGGCTGCTTAAAGCCTATCTAAAGGAGGCTAACGTCGCCTGCGACGGAATTTGATACCCCTGCTGAAGGGGGCCTGATTTTTCCATTTCACGCTTCAACAGCTCTGCCGTTTTTTACCGGCAGATGCTTTCTTGTTTTCGTGAAAGGAAACGTCCCCATGCCAACAGGCACCGTCAAATTCTTCAATTCCGCCAAGGGCTATGGCTTCATTTCGCCGGATGCCGGCGGACCGGACAGCTTCGTCCATATCAGCGCCGTCGAGCGCGCCGGGCTTTCCACGCTCGCTGAGAATCAACGCCTCAATTACGAGGTCGAGACCGACCAGCGCGGCAAGCAATCGGCCGTGAATCTCGAAGTCGCCTGAGTGGCGAAAGAAGATCTGCTGACGTTCGACGGCCTGATCGAGGAAGTCCTGCCCGACGGGCGCTTCCGCGTCCTGCTCGACAACCAGCATCGGGTGATCGCTTATACCGCCGGCCGGATGCGGCGTTTCCGCATCCGCACGGTCCTGGGCGATCGCGTACAGGTCGAAATGACCCCCTACGACCTTGAAAAAGGCCGACTGATATACCGCGAGCCCACACCGGGCGGCGGCGGGCCGCGACGGAACTTCCGACGCTAGCACGTACCAACATTCAAGACATTGCGGGCCCAATCCGGCCCGCCCAGAGAAATCATGCACCATTCGACTATCAAGTCCGGCGCGCTTCCGCGCCGGCGCCTTTCGTTACGTTTTACCGAAAACACCATGCCGTCACGCACGGCCCCGAACACCGCCCCGATCATGCCGCTCACCCGCAGGGACCTGCAGCGGATCGTCGAGGAAATGGTGGGCTGAACCTTGCCGCCGCCAGGAGAGATTGATGACGGACACACGCGCTTTCTACCTGGCACGCGCCGCCCAGAGCGACCGCGACGCAGATGAGACTAACCTCGCTAACGTGCGGGACCGGCATTTGCAGGCGGCCCAGGTGTGGCGCAGCATGGCCGAACGCCTGCTCTACCGTGAAAAGATGCGACAGTCCGTCCCAGCGATACAGGAGCCCGCGGCGTGAAACGCTTCTACAAGCGTAACACCGCGCCGAGCCTGGCCCCGGACCAGATCGAACGTCAGGGGCGCATTTCGCGCCTGGCGTTCGAGACGCTTGGTCAGCCGGCGGAAGCGATCACCTTTCTCAACACGCATCATGCCGTGCTTGGCGGCCGCCCGATCGACCTGGCGATCGCCAGCCTCGAAGGGCTGCGTGAGGTCGAACGCGCGCTTTCCATCCTGCCGGCCTCCGGCCCAATCGCGACTGGAGGAGCGGACCGATGACCAAGGTCGAGAATTATATGGAAAAAGCAGCGGCCAGTCTCGCCGCTGCCGCCAGCGCCTCAACCGAACGGGAGAGAGCGTTTCATCACCGCGCGCACTGCATCTGGCGTCGGCTCGTCTCTGAAGCGGAGCTCGCGCAGAACAACCCTGAAGCTTCCGCCAAGCCGCCGGTGAAAAGACGGTGATACGCCGCGGCAGCTTCGATGCGCGCATCGCGGAGTGCATGGCGCAATTCCGCGAGGTCGAAACGCGCGCGAGCGAGCGGACCCAGCGGCTCGGGATCGAGCCGCGCTCACCGGGCCGGAGCACCCCCGGCGACAGCGCTCAGCATTTGCCGATGAGGTTGAAGAAGACGCCGTGAGATCGCACCTGCATCTCCGCTGCCCAGCGTACCCAGCATGACCGTGTCCCGCCGGATTAACGATCGGGAGATCCATGCGGCGGGGTGCAATCTTGGGCCAAGGCGATTTCCCTGCAACGCGCAATGGGATATTGCGCGGCAATGCGACCCTCGCCTGAACTCCATCCGACCCTGACGTTCGCCACCTGCCCGGGCGTCGTCGCTTGGCCCAAGCTGGCGCGCGCTTGACTCCCATGATGATGTTTTTCGCTCTCGCAGCCGCGCCCACCGAGCGGGTGGTTGCGATCGGAGATTTGCTGACGGCGCGCGTCAATGGAGCGCGGGTCGAGTTGCGGGTCGATCCGGCGGGAACCGCGATGCCGTTGATCGACGATGCCGCCGCGAGGCGGGCTGGTCTCAAACCATCGATGATCGGGATCGGTTATGCGGTAGGGCCGCAGAAGGTACTGGGCCGCACAGCACTGGTGCCCATCGATCTGGGCGGAGGCCCTGCCAAACATCGTGTCGGTTTTACCGCGCATCGCTATGCGGCCGCGGCGGAAGGCTCGATCGGACCGGCTGGACTGCCAGAGCCGGTGGTGCGCTTCCGCCTCCGAGCATCGTTGCCGAACGAGCGGACGGTCATTTTGCCGATGGGTGACCAAGGCGGCCTCGCCGCACGCTGGGGCGAGCGTTTTGCGATCGTCACGGTCGGCGGCTCGCCGATGCGGATCCGTTTCGATCCCTATCATCATCAAACATTGGCGACCGCGGGCGCCGCGGTTCGCCTGGCTGCCGCTAATGCCGGCACAATGACCGGCGCTATGGGAAAGGCCGAGATCGCGTTCGGAATAGACCGGCCAGTGCGGGAAATGGCACTCGCCACGCCGCTGCAAATTGGCCCCATTGCGATTTTGCGGCTGGGCGTGCGGACGGGCGATTTCGGGAGCGCCGCCGACATACCTGGCAGCCCGGAGGATCTGGACGAAGTGCTGGTCACCGCCAAACGAAAACATGATCCAGACGCCGATCGCATCAACATCGGCAGCGACCTGCTCGACCATTGTTCCTCGATTCTGTTCGATACGGCGCACAAGCAGATCGCGCTGACCTGCGCCTGAACTTCAATCGTCGGCCGTGATCAGCGGCCGCGCACCGAAGCCGGTGTTCACGCGAAGGTGCATTCCAGGGCGGTAGCCGTGGCATGAGACAGTCAGGATAGAAGCATCGCAAGCGTGACAGACCGCTTGCCCGCTCAGCTCCCCTCCGGCTTCCCCGCAAACTTCTCGAGCCGATAGCCATAACTGTACACGGGCGACAGCCGATAGCCGGACTGCGGGCGCAGCCCAAGCTTGGTACGGATGCGCGAGACGTGCGCGTCAAGCGTGCGCGTCTGCAGATCCGGGCTTATGCCCCAGATCTTGTCGAGCAGGTAGGCGCGCGACAGCGGCCGGTCGAGGTTCTGGAAGAGGAGCAGGGCCAGGCTGAACTCCTTGTAGGTGACGATGATCTCATCCTCCCCCACGGTCACGGTCTGGCGGGTGTGGTCGAAGCGGATATCGCCAAACTGCTGGATGTCGGCGGTTTGCGCGGGAAAGCTCCGCCGCAGCAGGGCGCTGACGCGCGCCTGCAGCTCGGCTGCCTCGACCGGCTTCGCCACATAATCGTCGGCGCGCAGATTGAGCGCGCGCACGATGCCGGCCTCCTCTCCGCGGCCGATGACGAACAGGACCGGGGGGACGCTTTCCAGATGCTCGCGCGCCCAGCCGAGCACATCGCCCCCCGACATGCCGGCGATATTCCAGTCGAGCACGAGCATGTCGAATGTGTCGCGCTTGAGCGCGGTCACCAAGGCCGTTCCGGTCCGGAATAGCTTCCTGCTATGCCCGCTTTCCTGCAGCGCGCGGGACATTTGGTCCGCCAAAGCGGGATCATCTTCCAAGATGGCGATTCGCATGCACTTCCCCCGGAAACGGCAAACGGAAAGGCGACGCCAAGATACAAGAACCGCGCAGGGTTCGACCTGCCGGTCGCGGCTAATACACTGCTAATTTCCCAATTGGGACAGAGAAGATGCAATCTTAGTCATAGTTTACAATTGCATCCCAATCGTTCGCCCTGCACAAGCAAGGACCTGTACGACCATATCGGGATGGGCGCTGTGACACGCGCGCGGGTCCGGGATCCGCACTGTTATTCTATTTGTCTCGGTCGACGCGAACTCCAGCGTCGCCCCCCAAGTCGCGATGTGTTCGGCCGTCGAAACCTCCTGATGTCGAACTCTTGCCGGCCGAGCGACTGAGCCGGGTCTTGAGTCGGAAATCTGGCATAGGACCGCATGTTGTAACGCTGCACTGCAACAGCAAGCCTTGCATTAAAGCCGCTTTCCGGCTCTTGGGGCGATGTGGGGGTCTTCTGCCCAAGGGATGATCGATGCGCATAACGATGATTGGGACGGGCTATGTCGGCCTGGTTTCCGGGGCCTGCCTTTCGGATGTCGGCCATGACGTGATCTGTGTCGACAAGGATCAGCGGAAAATTGATGCGCTCCACAAGGGCGTAATGCCGATCTACGAACCGGGGTTGGATGCGCTGGTGGCGCGCAATGTCGCGGCTGGACGGCTTTCGTTCACAACCGATCTGAAGCCTGCGGTGGCGGGCGCGGACGCGGTGTTCATCGCGGTCGGCACGCCCTCGCGCAAGACCGACGGCCATGCCGATCTCACCTATGTCTACGCCGCAGCCAAGGAAATCGCCGAATCGCTGACCGGTCCGGTTGTGATCGTGACCAAGTCGACGGTGCCCGTCGGCACCGGCGACGAAGTCGAGCGTGTCGTCCGTGCAGCTAACCCCAACGCAGACTTTTGCGTCGTCTCCAATCCCGAGTTCCTTCGTGAAGGTGCCGCGATCGAGGATTTCATGAAGCCCGACCGCGTCGTGCTTGGAACCGACGAGGAACGCGCTCGCAAGGTCATGCAGGAGATCTATGCGCCGCTCGAGGGCCCGACTTCGCCGCTCGTCTTCACTGCGCGCCGCACCAGCGAGCTGATCAAATATGCCGCCAATGCCTTCCTTTCGATCAAGATCACTTTCATCAATGAGGTGGCGGATCTTTGCGAGGCGGTCGGTGCTGACGTGCGCGACGTCTCGCGCGGCATCGGCCTGGACAATCGCATCGGCTCGAAATTCCTGAATGC
>Ga0136846_1235575_pt1 | contig 10466 bp, 10 predicted proteins | sample HopSoiMetagenom2_FD_96841 | JGI IMG/M metagenome (GOLD analysis project Ga0136846, IMG submission 96841) | Grasslands soil microbial communities from Hopland, California, USA - 2 Assembly 2016 (version 4) | ecosystem: Environmental > Terrestrial > Soil > Grasslands | place: USA: Hopland... | reverse complement strand
TTGCGGAACACCCGGGAGTGCCGGGCCTCGTCGATCAGTTGCGTCGCGTAGAACTCCATCTCCGGGATGCCCGGGGCGAGTTCGACGTAGGGCGCGAGTAGCCTGGTGGCGATCTCCTCGGAGACGCCCCGGTAGCCGAACTCCAGGATCAGCGCGTCACGCAGCGGTCCGGGCTCCTTGAGGAAGTCCGGTACCTCCGCGTCGATGTGATGACCCGTCACACCACGGTTCCGCAGCGTGCCTTGGGCGACGGACGTGATCCAGGAGGCGAGATCGCACTCCTGGGGCCCGAGGGTGAGTTGCATGGCGCCGTCCAGGAGCCCGGGAGCGGTGTCCCAGTCGGCCTCGCGGGCGACCGTTTTCGCGGTGTCGTCGATGTTCATAGCGTTGCCGTCTCCTTCGGATGGACGGTGGGGAAGTCCGGTACGCAGGACAGATCCGTGCCTGTAACGCCCGCGCACAGCTCGCCGTCGTAGCTGAGCAGCGGAAGCCCGGAGCGGCCGGCCTCCGCCCGCACGACCAGGCCGAGCAGCACCTCGTGGTCGCCGACCAGGAAGTTGCCGTGCACCCGGCAGGCGTAGTGCGCCAGCGCGCCGTCGAGTAGCGGTGCGCCCGAGTAGTGGTCGGGGTGCCAGGCGAACCCCTCGAACTGGGCGGCGCCCGCCGCGCGGTCCCGGTCGGCGAACCGCCGAGCCACCGCCCGCTGGCCGCCGTTGAGCACGTTGACCGTGAACCGCCCCTCGGCAAGCGCCAGTTGGGCGAACTCGGAGCCCTCCCGCAGGCTCGCAGTCAGCAGCAGCGGGGTCCGTGACACGGTCGTGAGGGCGGACACCGTCGTTCCGTGCACCCGCCCGTCGTGACGCACCGTCAGCACGGTGACCGGGGCGGCGAGCCGTCCCACCGCCGGCGCGACGGCGGCTCTCATCGGACCGCCCTGTGCGGCACCGGGCGCGGGGTGGCCGGGAGGTGTCCGACGGGGACGGGCTCGCCCTCGTGCGTGGCGTGCCCGGCCGGCTTCGGATGGGCCAGGCCCAGGTCGTCCAGCAGTCGAAGGTAGCCCGGCTGCTGGACCGGCTCGAAGGGCAGCGCGAACGACTTCATGAAGTTGCCGAACAGGCCCCGGTCGCCGCTCAGATGGAACGGGATCGCCAGCAGCGCCCACTCCGGCCCGATCAGCCAGCACCACGCGGCCACCACCGCGCCCTGGGTGATCAGGCTGTGCATCACGTTGTAGAGGACGTAGTACGCCTTGGGGATCGGCCGCCCCTTGGCGCGCTTGAAGGCGATCGCGCCCGGGATGTAGCCGATGAGGTCGATGTAGAGGAACAGCCCGACGAAGGGCAGCCACCGGATGTCCCCGAGGTGGGCGATGATCAGCCCCGTGGACACCGCGAGGCCGACCAGGTACTCGGCGCGGTGCAGGGAGTAGGTGCGGGGGGTCTCGAACGGGTTCGCTTGGTCCATGGTGCGCTGCCTCCTTCAGGCGGTGGTGGGCACTGAGGCGGATTCGCCGGGCTTGCCGATCTCCTCGTCGAGCACCTCGCTGTCGGGGAACATCCCGGTCACGGCCCACGCGACCGTCTCCCTGATCACCCGCTCGGCGATCGGGTCGAGGATGCCTTCGAGGCTCGGGATGCCGAAGTCGAACTCGGCGGTGAAGCACACGGCGACATCCGGGCCCCGCTGCGCGAGCCGCCAGGTGCCCTGGAAGGAGTCGAAGTCCCCGTCGGTCTGCTCGAAGCGGATCTCCAGAGCGTCGATGTGGAACTCGTCGCGCTCCGTCCAGCGCAGCAGTCCGCTGCGGAAGTGCAGCTCCCAGCTGGAGGAACAGTTCGGGTCGGGGTGGGTGGCGTGCACGGTGGTGGACTCCACGTGCGGGGCCAGCTCGGGGTAGCGCTCCCAGCGGCCCACGGCGTGGAGGACGTCCGCGGCCCGCTCATCGCGCACCAGCACCTCAAGGGAAACCTGTCGCACGTTCGCTACCGCCTTTCCGGCATCGTGGCGGAACCGCTGACCAGGTCGCGGGTCGCCCTGTCGAAGGAGCTGAGGAGGTGGTCCACGTCGGCGTCGGTCATGATCGCGGGCGGGGTGAAGCGCACCACCGAGCTGCCGTTCATCGAGTGGTTGGCCACCACCCCGTGGTTGAACAGCTCGATCAGCAGCTCGCCGGCCAGCCCCGCCTCGACCAGCTCGACCCCGATCAGCAGCCCGCGTCCGCGTACCTCCACCAGGAGGCCGGGCAGGTTGCGGTGGGCGATCTCGGTGATCCGCGGCAGCAGCCGGGCGCCCAGCTCCATCGCGCGGGTGACCAGCCGTTCCTCCTTCACCGCCTGGATCGCGCCCTGTACGGCGGCCATCAGCAGCGGCTGCCCGGAGAAGGTCCCGGTGTGGATGTAGGGGTCCTTGTCGAACGGGCGGAACGCCTTGTGGGTCGCGACGACCGCCGAGACGGGGACGACGCCGCCGCCGAGCGCCTTACCGGCCAGCAGGACGTCCGGGACGACGCCCTCGACGTCGGCGCCCCACCACTCGCCGAGCCGCCCGAACCCGGACTGCACCTCGTCCAGGACGAGGAAGCCGTCGTATTCCCGGACCAGCTCCTCCACCTGCTTGAGGTAGCCCTTCGGCGGGATGATCACCCCGCCCTCGCCCTGCACCGGCTCCAGGATCACGCACACCTCGCCCGGGTGCGCGGCCAGTTGCTCGCGCAGGGCGTCGGGGTCGCCGTACGGGATGTGGGTGAAGTCGGGCAGCAGGGGGCGGAAGGGGTCCTGATAGACCTTCTTCGCGGTCGCCGACAGGGCGCCCATGGTCTTGCCGTGGTAGCCGCCGAGCATCGCGACCGTGCGCCGCCGGCCGCTCGCGCGGGCCAGTTTGAGCCCGGCCTCCACCGCTTCGGCGCCGGACAGCGCGAAGTGGACGCGGTCCAGGCCGGCCGGCATCACCGAGACCAGCGCCTCGGCGGCCTGGGCGACGGTGGGCTCCAGCAGGATGCGGGTGGCCACCGGGTGCCGGTGCAACTGGCGTTCGACGGCCTCGATGACGAGGGGATGGCGGGCGCCCATGATGAAGACGCCGTAGCCGCCGGCGTTGAGGAAGCGCTCTCCGTCGCTGGTGGTGAGCCAGGCGCCGGAGGACTCGACCTCCATATGGCTGCCGAAGAGCTCGGCGACGGTGGCCCGGCCCTTGCTCAGATGCGCCCTGTACAGGCCGAGGACGCCCTCTTCGGACACGGTTTCCAAGGGCTGTGCGGTGGTGGTCATGCGGGGACTCCAGTGACGCCGGGACGGGGGACGCGTACGGTCATGACAGCTCCAGGGCGCCGCCGGTGAACCACTGGAGCAGCGGCTCGGCGGCGGACGCCCGGCCCGGAGGGTGGAAGGCGAGCGGGCGTACGGAGTCGGCGAGCCGGGTGTGTTCGCCACCCCGGATGAAGTCGATGCCGCCCAGGAGGTCCAGGGCCTGGTCGGCGGCCTGGACGAGGGTCTCCTGGGCCGCGTACCGGGCGACGAGGACCTCGGCCACGGCGGCCTCACCGTCGAGTCCGTCCCGTACGGCCCGGGCGGCGCCCTCCAGCAGGGCGAACGCGGACTCGACGCGGACGGCGAGGGCGGCCCGCTCACCAGATCCGCCGCGCCCGCGCTCCAGCACGGTGGCGGCGAGAGCGGTCGCGGCACCCGCGTAGCCCGCGCAGATCAGCAGCTCGAACCAGATGAACCCGGTCGTCTGCAGGTCGTCGAGCAGGTGCGGAGCCTCCGGCACGGTCCGCACCACCAGCTCCTTCGGCACGAACACGTCCCGCAGGCGCACCTCCTCGCTCTCCGAGGCGGCCAGCACCTCGTTGCCCCAGAACGGGTGCACCGAGAGGCCGGGGGAGTCGGCGGGCAGCAGGGCCAGCGCCAGCTCCGGCGTGCCGTCGGCGCCGGGGACCGCGATGCTGGCGGTGAGCAGGTCCATGGAACGGGCCAGGCTGCACGGCTTCTTGGCGCCGTTGAGCAGGAAGCCGCCCTCGGTCTCGGTGGCCGCCACCGAGGGGATCAGGATGTTCTGCTGGGTACGGCCCTCGGCCCAGCCGGAGGCGAGCAGCAGCCGCTCCGGGGCGATACCGAAGAGCACCTTGGTCTGGGCGGGCGTCAGCCGGCCGGCGCCCGTGGCGAGTTCGAACAGCATCGCCACGGTGAAGTGGTGCATCGCGGAGGCCGCGGCGAGCGAGGGCGACACCGCGCCCACGGCCCGCTGCACCCGGATCGCGTCCAGGACGTCGGCGCCCTGTCCGCCATACTCGACGGGGACCAGCAGACCGGCTCCGCCGTGCTCACGCAGGCGCGCGACCACCGGGGAGCCGCTCGCCTCGCGCTCGGCGAAGGACAGTGACTCCAGGGCGGCGAGCAGGCCCGGCTGATGGCGTTCGCACACCTCTCGGGCGATGGTGAGGGAGCGCATGGGGGATCCTCCTACGGGGGTGTTCGTACGGGGAGGGTCAGGAGCCGAAGACCGCCTCGTGCGGGCTCACGTCCCGCGCGATGCTCACCCCCTGCAGATGAGAGGTCTTGAGCATCGGGTAGTTGGCCTCGCCGAACGCGCCGCCGGTGAGCCCCGTGCCGCCGTGGCTGGGCAGATAGGGCAGGAAACCGATGTGCGAGTCGTTGATCTTCAGCAGGCCGCCGTTGCCGATCCGGCGCACGAACTCGTCGATCACTTCCGGCGACTCGGTCCACAGGGAGTTGCGCAGGCCGTACTCGTTGGAGTTCACGAAGCCGATCACCCGCTCCAGCAGTTCCTCGTCGGTGCCGGGCTCCGGCACCACGATCGGCAGCAGCGGGAAGAACGTCTCGTCGCGCACGACGTCGTACTTGCGGGCCTCGGTCAGACCCTCGACCCGCAGCACCGTCGGCTGGAGGAAGACGCCCGTTTCGGACGGGGTGCCGTCCACCTCGGCGCGGCTGCCGCCGGTCACCAGCTCCGCGCCCCGGTCCAGGGCCTGCTGGAGCAGCGCGAAGAACCGCTCGCTGCGGCGCACCGGCGACAGCAGCACCTCCGGGTCCTCCGGATAGCCGGGCCGGATCGCCGCCGCCTGCCGAGCGACCTCGGCGACCAGCCGGTCGGCGATCGCCGGATGCGCGAGCACGTAGTTGGGCACCATGCAGATCTGGCCGGAACCGTAGAACGCCTCCGCGATCGCCTGGGCGGCCCGCACCGGATCGGCGTCCCGCCAGACCACGATGCCGTCGTTGCCTGCCAGTTCCAGGATCGGTTTCTTGCCGCGCGCCACGCACTGCTCCTGGAAGCGCAGCCCCTCCTGGCTGCCGCCGATGTAGAACACGTCGTCGATCAGCGGGTCCTCCAGCCAGCGGTCCAGCGTCTGGCGGGGGTTGCCGCAGATCGCGTTGAGCGTCCCGGGCGGCGCGCCCACCTCGTCGAGGAGCGGCGCGACCACGTCCCGCATCAGCCACATCGTGCTCAGCGCGATGCTGCGCGGGGCCCGCACCACCACCGCGTTGCCGGCCATCACCGCGAGCACGGCCAGGGCGGCGCTGGGCGCGGGCGCGTTCTGCGGCGGGTTGAAGGCGACCACGCCGTCCGGCTGCCGTCGTACGATCAGCCGGCGCGGCCCGTGCTCGAACTCCGTGTGCATCTGCTGCCGGTACCAGCTGAGGCTCTCCTCGCTGTACACCTGCAGCAGACAGCTCAGCTCCCAGCGGGCGAGCTTCACCGGGTGGCCCTCCAGCATCAGCATCTCGGTGAACTCGTCCTGTCGGCGCAGGAGTTCCTCGCGGAACCGGGTGCCGAGCCGCATCCGGTCGTCGAGTGGGACGGCCGCCCATCGGGGGGCCGCGGCCGCGGCGGCCGCGGTGGCCCGATCGATCTCCTCGTCGCCCGCGACCGCGCACCGGCCGGCCACGTACGGATGACTCGCCTTCTCCGACTCCGGATTCCGTTCGAGTTCGCGCTTCAGGCCGACGCTCGTGAAAACGTCTTCCAGCAGGGAACGGGCACTGACCGTGTACACCCAGTGGTCGCTCTCCACGTCCTCGCCACCAATGTAGAGCTGATAGCTCCGGATTTCTGGTGTGTGTATCGGCCGCTCCATGGATTTACGCCTCCGTATTACGCCGTCAAATTCCTTTGTGCAGCTCGTTCGAAAAATACTCTTCCAGCGTTCTCTGATACGGTCCTGATGCGCGGCTGACTCTGATCTGACATGCGCGGACTCCTTGATTGGAACCCCTTTCGTGGGTCAATCGGTATCTGCTCTACTCTTCTTATGTCCGAAATACTTCTGCACGCCATCAAGAACTGGACAGAGGCGGAAAATCCCAGCGCCTTTCTCGCCATGAACGACGACAAGGAGGTCTTCACCCTGCCCGGCACGGAAGGTGTCGTGCTGTACCGGCGGACCGGGGGGTATCTGGTGCAGTTCGGCGGTCCGTTCGCCCCCGACGAGTCCTACGACACGCTCGTGGACGCCTTCCGCGCGCACGCCCGGGACCAGGGGCTGCGGGTGGTGGGCGTGCAGCTGCAGGCGTACGACGCCGAGCGGTACGCCCGACGCGGTTTCACCGTCAACCAGATCGGCGCCTCCTGGGCCGTACGCCTGCCCGAATTCACCCTGCGCGGCACCAGGTTCATGCAGCTGCGCAACAAGATCTCCCGGGCCCTGCGAGGCGGACTGAAGGTCGAGGAGGTGGCCGCCGAGGGCCAACGCGACGCCATCGAGCGCATCGACGGGGCCTGGCTGAGCTCGAAGGGCGAGAACGCACGCCCCCTGGAGTTCCTCGTCGGCCAGATCGGCGGTCCGCCGCAGCAGCACCGCCGGCTCTTTCTCGGCACCGTCGACGCGGAACCGGTCGCCTACATCTCCTACTCCCCGGTCTACGGCAGCCGTTCGGGCTGGATGCACGACCTCAGCCGTCGGCTGCCGGACGGCTCCCCCGGGCTGATGGAGGCCGTCAACGCGGCGGCGATCGAGATCTTCCGCGGCGAGGGGGCCGAGTGGCTGCACTTCGGCTTCACGCCGTTCACCGGGCTCTCCCCGGACGCCGAACTACCGGGCCACAGCCCGGCGTTCAGCTGGCTGATGCAGTTCCTGTGGGCCGAGGGCGCGGCGCTGTACCCGGCCCAGACCCAGCTCGCGTACAAGGAGAAGTGGGGACCCGAGCTGACGATCCCCGAGTACGTGGCATTCGAGGGGCAGGCGTCGCTGCCGTCCTTCGCGCACATCTTCCGCGCCTGCAACTCGTTCTGAACCGATCCCAGGGAGACACACATGTCCATCGAGACGGCCACCGCGGAGACGACGAAGAGCACCGACGAACTGCGGCACTCCATGGTGGAGTTCCTCATGGCCGTTATCGGCGCCCCGGACGACGAGGAGATCGCCCGCAACGCCGACGAGGCGGTCCGGCTCCTGGACGCCCGGCTGGCCGAGGAGCCGCAGGGCTGACATCACCGCGACATCGCGCACGGCCGTGGCGGCGGGCCCCCGAGATCCGGGGGCCCGCCGCCACGGCCGTTCGGCTCAGCGCACGGGCAGCTCGTCCCCCGGCCGGCCCGTCGTACGGTCCCCGAGCACCGCCACGTCCAGCGCGAGTACCGCCATCGCGCCCGCGATCACCGTGAACAGCAGCCCCGCCCCACCCGAGTCCAGCAGCGGCAGCAGCAGGAACGGCAGGGCAGCGGCGGTCAGTTTGGACAGGGAGTAGGCGATCCCGGAGGCGCCGGCCCGGATCGCCGTCGGATACTGCTCCCCGAGCAGGACGTGAGAGGCGGCGGAGAAGACGTTGCTGAGCAGCGTGTAGGCGAACCCGAAGGCGACCACCCAGCCGACCGACCCCGCGTAGGCGAAACCGAGCCCCGCCGCCGCCATGGCGCACGCCGACCCCGCCACCAGCACCTTCCGCTCGACCCGGTCCATGACGGTCGCCGCCAGCAGCGAGCCCACCGGGTACCCGAAGAAGGACACCGCGGTGTAGCCGAGGCCCGCCACCACGTCGTACCCCTTGGCGGCCAGCACCTGCGGGGCCAGGGTGCCGAAGCCGTAGTAGCCGACCGTGGACAGCAGACAGAAGATCCACATCATCACCGTCCGGCGGCGGTACGGCGCCGAGAACAGCGAGCGGAGCAGGGGCCTCCGGGGCCCGGACGGGGGCGCAGACGCCTGTTCGACGACAGGCGCCGGGAGCGGAGCGGCGGCGTACGCCGGTCCCGCCTGGGCCTCCAGCTCGGCGGTGATCGCCTCCGCCTCCGCCGTGCGGCCGACCGTCGCGAGCCAGCGCGGCGACTCGAACAGGCCCCTGCGCAGCACCCACACCACCGCCGAGCCCAGCGCGCCGAACAGGAACAGCCAGCGCCAGCCGGCGATGCCCAGCGGGCTGAGCGGCACCAGCCACACCGCGAGCAGGCCGACGGCCGGGACCCCGCAGAAGCCGATGGTGTACGTCCACGCGATGAGCCGGCCGCGGTGCCGGGCGGGCAGGACGTCGGTGAGGTAGCTGTCGGTCAGCGACTGCTCCGCGCCGATGCCGATGCCCGCCACGAAGCGCAGCGCCACCAGCCAGGCCACCGAGGGCGCGAACGCGCCGGCCAGCGAGGCGCCCGAGTACAGGGCCAGGTTGACCAGGAAGGCCTGCCGCCGGCCGAACCGGTCGGCGAACCGGCCCAGCACCACCGCCCCGAGGAACTGGCCGAGGAACGCGGACGCCAGGACCAGCTTGAGCGTGGTGCCGGTGAGGGCGAAGTCGGCCTGGAGCACCTTGGACAGCACGCCGGACAGGTTGTTCTCGTACATGTCGAACAGCAGGCCTACGCCGATGACGCCGGTGAGGCGGTGATGGGCCGGAAGGACGGGCAGCCGGTCCAGCCGGTCGCCGATGGACATTCGGTGGCCGCCGGGCGCGGGGGCCGGGACCACCTTGGCGGATTCTTCGAACATGGCGGAGAGGGACTCCTCTCGGAGCGGGGGAGCGGGGGAGCGGGGGAGCGGGGGAGCTGGGGACGTTCGGGGGAATGTCCGGGATGTGATGCGACGTGACGCGGCCCGGCTCCGGCGCAAGGTGCCGGAGCCGGGCCGGGGAGCGGTCAGGCGGCCTGGGGCGTGGAGCCCGTCCGGCCGTCGCGCACGGGTGCGCTGACCTCGTGCAGGAAGGTCGCGACCTCCTTGTACGAGGCCCAGAAGCCGACCTCGTGGTACGGCATCCCGCGCTCCGCGCAGTAGGCGCGCGTGAGTTCACGGGCGCGGGCGAGGTTCTTCTGCGGCATCGACGGGAACAGATGGTGCTCGACCTGGTAGTTGAGCCCGCCGTAGAAGAAGTCGATGAGCAGGGACGGCCGGATGTTGCGGGAGGTCAGCACCTGGCGGGCCAGCCAGTCCAGGCTCTCCTCCTCGCCGTCGCGCAGCTCCATGCCCTTGTGGTTCGGAGCGAACATCAGGCCGAAGTACACGCCGAGAGTGGCCTGCTGCACCATGATGAAGGCGATCGCCAGCAGCGGGGACAGGACCGTGAACACGAGCGTCAGGTAGATCGCCGTACGCACCAGCAGCAGCGTGCCCTCCAGCACGGGGCGGGGCACCTCGCGGCGGGCGATCATCTGGACGGCCGTCTTCTGCATCTTGTACGACTCCAGCACCAGCAGCACGAAGAACAGGACGCTCTGGTAGCGGACGACCAGCCGCTGGCGGCCCGTGCGGCTCGAGTACTGCTTGATGTCGAAAATGACGGTGCGCCGGCCGATGTCCGGGTCCATGTCCAGGTGGTTGGGGTGCGAGTGGTGCCGGTTGTGGTGGTTGACCCACCAGCCGTAGCTGACCCCGTTGACGAGGTTTCCGTGGATGTAGCCGACCACGTCGGAGGGGCGGCGCCTGCGGAACATGGCCTTGTGGCCCGCGTCGTGCCACATGAACGCGCTCTGGCCGCCGCTGAGGCCCATCCACACGGCGACGAGCAGTTGGAGCCAGGATTCGCCGAGGGCGAAGAACGCGACGAGTCCGGCGGCGAACAGCGCGGCGTTCAGCGTCAGCCGGAAGAAGTAGTAGCCGGGGGCCAGATCCAGCAGGCCTTCCGCCTTGACGCGCTGGAGGAGTTCGGCGAAGGTCGCCGACGCTCCCGCGGTCCGTTCTCCCTGATGCCGCGATAAGGCTTCGTCATAAGGAGGATTCATGCTTGGGTCCCCTCGCGCGAGATGGTCCGTCGGGTGGGACGGGCGGAATTCCAGCTTCGGTGAGGCGCCTGATAAGTAACTGACTGTGCTCTGACGAATTATTCCCGAGCGCGGTCAGGGGTATATCAGCGGGATGTCAGAAGGGTCCGGGAGAGTTGTACTTGTGAACGGCACCGGGGAGCGAAAGCGAACCGGATCCGGGATCGATGGAGAGGTGCCCGGAGTGGTTTATCGGGGGCCGGGGTTTTCCTCGGTCGGGTGGTTTTGCCCGCCTGCGCAGGTTCGAATCCTGCCCTCTCCGCTTGGAG
>Ga0136846_1216747_pt1 | contig 10467 bp, 11 predicted proteins | sample HopSoiMetagenom2_FD_96841 | JGI IMG/M metagenome (GOLD analysis project Ga0136846, IMG submission 96841) | Grasslands soil microbial communities from Hopland, California, USA - 2 Assembly 2016 (version 4) | ecosystem: Environmental > Terrestrial > Soil > Grasslands | place: USA: Hopland... | reverse complement strand
GATCGCCTCAGTCGTCGTGGCGCTCCCGTGAAGAACCTGGCCCATAGCGCATCCTTTGATTCGTGCCATAAGAATGCACCATCAAAGTGCGGGACCAAACACCTAGGGGACCGCCATGACCATCATGACAACGATCACTCCCGATTGGCAGATGCTGCGCAATGAAATTGCGGAGCAGGCGCTTGCCGCTTGCAGGAAAATTGAAATTGCACTCGGCAATGCGGCGGCACCGCCGCCGCTCGACCTCGGCGAAGCGCTCCGCAAACGAATACTTCAATTTGTTCGATGAGATCAGCGCTTGCATAGAAAGCCCTGCCAGAGCGAATGATCAGGGTGGCTCAGATTCAGCCGCTTGGCAGGGTTGTTGAAGGACTTGGCCTTTGCCACTTCCAAAAACAGCCGCAGCTCGCCCCAATATGACCGCTGACCAGTCCCTCGCTTTCCCCGAGCGGGTGTAGATGCTGAGTCTGTCCACGTTAGCGTGTATACAGCTGATACGCGCTATTAGCAAAAACTTCTCTTTTTGAGTGCACCCTGTGTTGTAAAAAAAGCCCCGCCGGGTGAGGGCGGGGCAAAGGCTTGGGAGGTGACGGCTGGAGACCGTCAGGGTCCATCCTGCCGCTGATTCGAAGGCGCCGGCGTGCGCTTTCGCACCCCGCGAGCCGGCTCAGCTCCCGTGCGAGACCTTTGCCGCCCGCTTTTCCAGGAAATCGCGGAGCCGCTCTTTCGCCGCGGGATCGGCCTGGGCAATCGACGACATCATCGACTCGAGCAGCAGACCCGTTGCAGGCTCGGCCTCCGCGATGCGCGGCAGCGCTTGCATCACCGCGAAATTGGTGAGCGCCGCGTTCTGCGCGACGCGTTTTGCCAGCTCGATCCCTTTCGCGAGGCCCTCTCCCGGCCCGACGACGTAATGCGATAAGGCGAAGCGTAAACCGTCCTCGGCGCCATAGGTGCGCCCGGTCAGCATCATCTCCATCATGCGCGAGGCACCGATCAGCCGCGAGATGCGTACCGAGCCTCCGCCGCCGACAAAAATGCCGCGGATGCCTTCAGGCAGCGCGTAATAGGCGGAGCTTTCCGCGACGCGGATGTGAGTCGAGGCGGCAAGTTCGAGTCCGCCGCCGACCACCGCCCCATGCAGGACCGAGATCACCGGCACGCGGCCGAACTCGATCTTCTCGAAAGCCTGATGCCACATGCGCGAATGGAACATGCCTTCGGAGGCGTTCTGCTCGCGCAAGTCGGAGAGATCGAGGCCGGCGGAGAAATGATCGCCGGCGCCATGAATGACGACAGCTTTGATGTCATCCGGCAAGCTCGTGAAGAAGGTCTCGATGCCCCGCACCAGCGGGGGATTGAAGGCGTTGCGCTTCTCGGGTCTGTTTAGCTTCAGGATCGCGATTTCACCCTGGCGCTCGGCAACCAGCGAAACAGGCAACTCGCAATGCGGCCAAGCGGAAGACTTTGATTTCGACATTTGCGGATTCCAGACGTCGCCGTTACAACAAGACTCTCGCGCACGGTCAATGTGGCAGCGCGCGTGAGGCGCCGATCAGAAGCCGCGGAAACTCGTGAAGCTTGCGGCGCACTCGCGCGCCGTCTCCAGCCTGTTCTCCGGCGCCGACCAGTCGGGATAGCCGATCGCCATGCCGCAGACGACGACTTCGCCCTCATCGATGCCGAGATTGGCACGCACGACATCGTGGAAGCTGGCGAAAGCCGCCTGCGGACACGTCTCCAATCCATGTGCGCGCGCTGCGATCATGATGTTTTCCAGAAACATTGCCGTAATCGAGCCAGGAGCCGATTTCGAGCCGGCGGTCGATCGTGAAAATCGCGCCGATCGGCGCGCCGAAAAAATCAAAATTCTTGCCGTGCTGCGAGTGCATCGCCGCGTCGTCGCCCTTCTTGATGCCGAGCAGACCATACAAGTCCCAGCCGATCTTGCGCCGCCGCGACAGATACGGCTCGAAGAACTTTTCGGGATAGTAACGGTATTCGCCTTCGCGACGCCTGGACGGCGCACTCCACTCGCGCGCGATGGCATCCGACAGCGCGCGTTTTGCCTCGCCGGCCAGCACGTAGGCGCGCCAGGGCTGCATGTTGGTGCCGCTCGGCGCGCGCGCGGCGATGTCGATGATGCGCTCGATCAGCTCGCGCGGAACCGGATGGTCCTCGAAGCCGCGCACGGCGCGCCGCTCGGCAATCGCGCGCTCGATCGCCGCGCATTCCCTGTCGTCGAACCGGGCGAAGGGTCCCGTCGGCAGTTTTTGCTGTACATCGATGCTCATGTGATCTCGTAGAGCGAAAGCAGAACCTGTGTCGGCAGACGGGTTCCAGTACAGACAAAAAGGCTCTGCATCATCCATTTGAATTCCGGCGCGGCGGTTTCGAAGGCCGGCGCCGCACGGAAATAGATGAGCTTCGGATCGACCGGCTCACCGCGCATCAGTTTTTCTACCGCATCGGCAGGCCCATGGCGCAGGCCGCGATTGACGACGTAAATCAGCGCGCCGTCCGTCGCTTCGAGCACGTATTTGGCCTCGAGTTCCATCACGCCATCGGCGCGCAAAATCTGGAAATCGGCGCCGCCGGGAACGACACGGGCATTGAGGCGCGGCCCTTCGACCATGCCGCCGAAGATGGGAATGACGCGGCGCAGGCCCGCACCCGTCTCTCCGATCGTGACCGGCTGACCGACATCGACGCGGATGTCGGCGACGAAGCTCAGCGCCGGCGCAGAGATGCTTGCGATCTCGCTTGCTTGGTTTGGGTGCGGTTCGGCGGCGTTCACGCGGGCGGCAGCAGGTCGTCGATCATCAACCCGAACTATGGCTGACTGGCGCCAAGGACAAGGCTGCCCGCCATCGCGGGCGCGCGGGGATGTTGCGGTCGGCGCACGCCAGCGTCTACAAGGCCAGCCATGACCCGCCTATCCGCCACGCTGCGCCGCCTCTATCTCGATCCCGCCGATTACGTCGACAGCGATCACCCCGGCGTGCAGCTTTATGCCAAGCAGATATTGGCGGGGAAGGACGATCCGCGCGACATCGTGCGCGCGCTCTATCGCGCCGTTCGCGACGACATCCGCTACGACCCCTACGTCGATTACCGCGATCCCGAGACGTTCCGCGCCTCCAGCGTTCTGGCGGCGCGCCGCGGCTATTGCGTCGGCAAGGCGTCGCTCTATGCCGCGCTTTGCCGCATCGCTGGCATTCCCGCGCGGCTCGGCTTTGCCGACGTGAAAAACCACCTCGCGACGCCGAAGCTGATCGAGACGATGGGGACCGATCTCTTCGCCTGGCACGGCTATTCCGAGGTGTATCTCGACCGCGAATGGCTGAAGGCGACGCCGACGTTCAACGCGTCGCTCTGCGAGAAGCTCGGCGTCGCGCCGCTCGATTTCGACGGCCGCTCCGACGCGCTGCTGCACCCGTTTGATGCCGGCGGGCGCGCCTTCATGGCTTATGTCGAGACGCATGGCACGTTCCACGACGTGCCGGTTAAATTCCTCGCCCGCGAGATGGCGCGGCTCTATCCCGGTATGACGCGCCACAAGCTGGCCGGGCGCGACATGGAGCGCGAGGCGAGCGCCGCCTGATGTTCGTTGCGCGGCGCGAGCGGCTGATCGAATGGGGCGATTGCGATCCCGCCCGCATCGTTTTCAATCCGCGCTATTTCGAATGGTTCGACGGATGTACCGCGCATGTCTTTGCGTCGGCCGGATGTCCCAAGGAATCGCTGTTCGAGCGCTATCGCTTTGCCGGCTGGCCGCTTGTCGAGACGCGCGCGAAATTTCTGAAACCCTGTCGCTTCGGCGAGACGGTCACGATCGAAAGCTCGGTGGTGGAATTCCGGCGTTCGAGCTTCGACGTCGAGCACAGGCTCTTTAATGCCGGCGAGCTCGCGGTCGAGGCGTTCGAGACGCGGGTGTGGACAATACGCCACCCCCACGATCCGAATCGGCTCAAAGGCGAGCCGGTTCCGCAGGACGTCATCGCGTCTCTCAGCGCAAGCTGATTGAATTCGGACGGAGACCGCAATGATCGATCTGCATTATTGGACGACGCCGAACGGGCACAAGATCACGATTTTCCTGGAGGAGACGGGACTTCCCTACCGCATCACGCCCGTCAATATCGGCAAAGGCGAGCAGTTCAATCCCGAATTTCTGGCGATCTCGCCGAACAATCGCATTCCGGCGATTGTCGACGAAGATCCGAAAGACGGCGGCGCCCCGATTTCGGTTTTCGAGTCAGGCGCGATCCTGCTTTACCTCGCGGAGAAGACGGGCAAGTTCATTCCCTCAGACATTCGCGGCCGCGTCGAAGTCCTGCAATGGCTGTTCTGGCAGATAGGCGGCCTCGGGCCGATGGCCGGACAGAACCACCATTTCGGCACTTACGCTCCGGAGAAAATCCCCTACGCGATCGATCGCTATCGCAACGAGACGAAGCGGCTCTATGGCGTCTTGAACAAGCGGCTTGCCGACCGGCCGTTCCTCGCGGGCGATTACTCGATCGCCGATATGGCGTCCTATCCCTGGATCGTGCCGCACGAGCGACAGGGGCAGAGGCTCGAGGATTTCCCGAACCTCAAGCGCTGGTTCGAGACGATCCGCCAGCGCCCGGCTACCAAGCGCGCCTACGAGAAGGCCGCGAAGATCAATTCGGCGCCGAACGTCAATCCGGATTCGGCGAAGATCCTGTTCGGCCAAACCGCAACGAATTTGGGCGCGGCACGATAAACTTCAGTGGAGTCCGACGTCGACGATCCGCGTCGTATTGGCGACCTTGTCGGCGAGCTGCACGATGATGAAGCGGTGGATCAACTGTGCTAAATCGGGATCGTCCCTTTCCATGCGCTCGAGCGCCTCTTTGGAAAGCCGGGCCAGCCGGCAATTTCCCTCGGCACGCACCGATGCGGTGCGCACGCCACCGCGGAAGAGGGCGATTTCGCCGGTCACCGCGCCAGGCGAGGACGTCTGCAGGCGCAGGGGCGCCGCGCCCTCCCGCTGAAGTTCGGCGGTGACCTGCCCGGTTTCAACGAAAAACATCGCATCGGCGGGATCGCCGAGATGCATCAACACGTCGTTCGGCTGCAACTCGACGCGTTCGAGATAGCGCGCGAGGCGGTCTGCCGAGACTTCTCCCGGCGCAAAGGCTGCGAGGGCCTCGGAAAGCGTCAGCGCATGCGGGGCACGGCCCCTCTCGCTTTCGGCGACAACATGGTCTTCGGCCAATTGCAGGGCGCGATCGGCAGTCTCGATGCAGAGAACGCGACCTTCCCGCCACATCTTTGCGCGCTCGAAGAAGTCGCGTAGGTCGGCATCGAGGCCGGCAAAGGCGACACGGAAGTTCTTCTCCTCGGCAATCTGGCCAATGCGGCGAAACGCCATCAGCGCCGACGAATCCATGCCGACCACATCCCTGAAGTCGAAGATGATGTCGCTCAGCGCGGGCTCCTCGCCGGCGCGCCTTTCCACCGCGTCCCGCAACGACGAGACGTTCAAGAAGAAAAGGTAGCCCTGCAGGCGAAAGAGCACGACGCGCGCGCCTTCCGCCTCGAGAAGCCGCATCACATCCGGCGAACGCACGACGTTGGAGCGCACGTCCGAGCCCGAAAGCGTCGCCCACACTACGGGAATGCGCCGGTAATTGTACGCGAAAAGCACGATTGCGGCGGCAAGACCAATCGTCATTCCATTCAAAATCCCAAAGAAGATGATGCTCAAAGAAACCAGGACCGCGATGACTGTCTCAAGGACCGGATTGATCCGCGCACCATGGAAAATGCGTATGAGAAAGCGGTCGAGACCGACTGCAATCAACAATGCGCCAACCGCAAATCTCGGCAGATAGGCAAGCAGCGTCGGGCCGGCAACGAGAAGAATCGCCCCCCAAAGCGCCGGAATCAAAGCGCCGAAGCGGGAGGGACCGGTCTGTTGATTGAGGAGCACCGTTGCCGCCAATGCCTGACCCGTCGGCAATCCGCCGACGAGGCCGCCGGCAATGTTGGCGGCGCCGGCCATCATCAGTTCGTGATTGAGCGCAAAGGTGCGGCGCAGATCGTTCTCCAGCGCCGAGAGAACCAGGATTTGCGTGACTGCGGCGATGAAAATGCTGCCGACGATGTAAGGCGCGAGCCGGCGGGTCAGGTCGAAGTCCATCCCGGCCACACCCATGATCACAGGTAGATGCAGAAAACTGCCGGTGAACGGCCCAAATACCCAGTGCGTCGCTTGTGCTGTCGCGATATCAAGGCCCGCAGCGAGCCGGAGAATCTGAAAAAGCAGCACAGCGGCGATAAGAATGATGGGCAACACCGCCCAATGCACGACGCGCCTCGGCGCAATCACGAGCACGGTCGCGGTGAAGATGACCGCCGCAAGCTGCGCGATCGAATGCTGTTCGAGAAGATGGGCGGCGTCGATTCCAAGCGGCAGATCGACGGTGAGCTTCAACCCGCCAACAAGCAGAAACCAGCCGATGCCGGAATTGTATCCGGATATAACCGGATAAGGCAGAAGCTGGCCGAGCGAGCCCAAGCGGAAGCTCGCAAGCGCGACAAAGAACAGCCCGGTGAGGAGCGTCGCCGCGCCGCTCGCCAGCGAAACAGCGGCTGCTTGTGTGAACGGGTCGGTCACTCCGATTCGCGCGAACTCATTTGAGATCGCAACTCCCATTGCGGCATAGACCGGCGCTGCGACCGTCAGGTTCGATGCCGTCATGCCGGTCAGGCCGCTGCCGAGAGCGATCACGACAGACGAGATGACGAAGCCCGAAAGCACCGTCGACAGTCCGATCGCAAGAGCGGGGGCCAGAGGCCCGGAGAAGACAAGAGTCGCGTAAGCGATGCTTGCGACCACCGTCCAGATTGCCGTCACCGTGCCTGCGACGGCAGGCCGCAAGACCTGTTCAGGAAAGCTCAAAAGCCGAGACATTAAGCCATCTTAAGCGTATGGAGGCCTCCAGGCGGCGGCCGGCAGTCGACCCGCCCGCCCCTGCCCTGTCAATCTCGCCCACGGACGCTCGCGTCACTTATGCAAATCGATCGACTGACATGGTGACGATCCCCACCGACCTGCCCGGGCGAATCGCGCGGCGCAGCCTTCCCTTCTTGGTGCCGTGGAAATGGCGGGCGCTTGTTCGCGCGAGCGAACTCGGGCCGATTCTACTTGCCGGGATCATCGGCGTGGTTTCAGGCGTGATCGTCTCGATTCTCGCCGCCACTGTTCAACGCGCGCATGAAATCCTTTTCGGTCTCGCGCCGGGAGCGCGGCTATCGGCCGTCGGTCACCTTGATCCCCTTCCGGTGCTTTTCTTTCCGGCAGCCGGCGGCTTAGTCCTCGCCGCTGTGACGCTGTTTGCCTCACGCTGGCGCTGGCGCAAACGCGTTCCCGTCGATCCGATCGAGGCGAACGCGGTGCGCGGCGGCCGCATGTCTTTGATCGACAGCGCGCTTGTTGTCGTGCAGAACGTGATCTCGAACGGATGCGGGGCCTCTGTCGGGATGGAGGCGGGATATACGCAGATCTCCTCCGCGCTTGCCTCACGGCTTGGTGTCAGCTTTCAGATGCGTCGCGCCGATTTGCGCACGCTGGTCGGCTGTGGGTCTGCGGCCGGCATTGCGGCAGCTTTCGATGCGCCCCTCACCGGCGCGTTCTACGCATTCGAACTGATCATCGGCAGTTATTCCGTGGCAAATCTCGCCCCGGTTCTGATCGCCTCGCTTGCGGCAACCCTTGTCTCTCGGCTTTTTTTCGGCAGCACCGTCGCTCTCGCCTCGCACGGTCCGGCCATGCTGTCGCTCAGCGCTTATGGGTCGGCCTTGCTCATTGGGCTCGCATGCGCGGCGTTCGGGATTGCCGTCATGCAGGGCGCCACATTGTTCGAGCGCGGCATACGGCGCAGCCACATCCCGAGTTTTCTGCGCCCTGCCCTCGGCGGGCTCCTGTGCGGCGCGTTGGCAATCAAATCGCCGCAGGTTTTGTCTTCCGGCCACGGTGCATTGCAACTCGTGCTCGGCCATGTCTTCGCGCCGGAATTCCTCCTGTCCGTCATTCTGTTGAAGTCGATCGCCTCGGCGATTTGCATCGGCTCGGGCTTTCGCGGCGGGCTGTTCTTCGCGTCGCTGTTTCTTGGCGCGCTGCTCGGCCAGGCGGCGGCGCTCGCCGGTCTTTCCGTCTTGCCGGGCGCGCCGGACGCGAATGTCTATGCCATCGTCGGGATGAGCGCTCTTGCCGTCGCCATCGTCGGCGGGCCGTTGACCATGACATTCCTGGCGCTCGAAATGACCGGCGATCTGCCGATTACCGCGCTCGTGTTAATCGCCGTCGTCGCCTCGTCGGTGACTGTGCGCAAGACCTTCGGCTATTCCTTCGCAACGTGGCGCTTGCACTTGCGTGGTGAGAGCATTCGCAGTGCTCATGATATCGGCTGGATTCGAGATCTTACCGTCGGCGGCCTTATGCGGCGCGATGTCCCGACAATCGGCGCCTCGACGTCGATTGCCGATTTCCGCAAGGAGGCGCCGCTCGGCTCGAACCAGCGCATGATCCTTACCGACGAGCAGGGCCGCTATGCCGGTATGGTTCTCGTGCCCGAAGCGCATGCGGAAAAGCACGACGATGAGGTGGAGCTGCCGGTGCGCGACATCGCCGAATTCCGCCGCAGCTTCCTCCTGCCGCAGATGAACGCCAAAGAGGCGATGGCGCTGTTCGATTCAATTGAGACCGAAGCGTTGGCTGTCGTCGATTCGCGCGAGACTCTGAAAGTGTTAGGCCTGCTAACGGAAAGCCACACGTTGCGCCGCTATAGCGAAGAACTCGATCGCCGGCGCCGCGAATTGGCGGGAGAATTGTGATGCGCGGAAAGATCAGCTGGCTGTTTGCAGGTTTGCTATTAGCCGCGAGCATCGCGCCTGGCGCCGCACGAGCGGAAATCAACGAAGTTCGTATCTCCAAGGGCTATGGCATTCTTTATCTGCCACTGATCGTGATGGAGGACCGCAAGCTCCTCGAAAAGAAGGCGGCGGAAGCCGGGCTCGGCGACATCAAAGTCACTTGGTATCTCTTCGACGGCGGCAACGTCATCAATGACGCCATGCTTGCGGGGACGCTTGACATCGCCGGCACCGGCGCGCCGGGATTCCTGACGCTTTGGTCGAAGGCGAAGGGCAATTCGCGAGCCGAGGTAATCGGCGTCAGCGGCATGTCGACGACGGCGCTGGTCCTCACCACGACCAATGCCGATGTCAAATCGCTGAAGGATTTTTCGGCGAAGGATCGCATCGCGATGCCTGGCATCAAGACCTCGCTCGCCGCGGTCGTCTTACAAATGGCTGCCGCGAAGGAGTTCGGTCCGGAAAACTATGCGAAGCTCGATCCGTTTACCGTCGGCATCCCGCATCCCGAGGCGTACGCGGCGCTGACCTCCGGCAAAACCGAGATTGACGCGCATTTTGCCTCGCCGCCTTATGCGAATCTCGAGCTGCAGAATTCGCGCGTACATACGGTGGTCAATTCCGTGCAGCTCTTCGGCAATATCACGCTCGACGTGGTGTTCGCGCCGAAGCGGTTCGTCGATGCAAATCCGAAGACGAGCGAGGCCTTTCTCGCCGCGTTCGATGAAGCCTGCGCTTTCATCGCCAGCGATCCGAAGGGCGCTGCCGAAATCTTCGTGCGCTCATTGAAGACCAAAATGACGGTGGACGAGGCCCTGCCAATGGTGCAGGACCGCGATACCCAGTTCTCGTCGACGCCGAACGGCGTCATGATCTTCGCCAATTTTCTGGCGAGCATCGGCTCGATGAAGCAGAAGCCGGCGGCCTGGACCGATTTGTTCGTGCCGCAACTGCATGGACGCAAAGGCAGCTGAGGCCAGCCGATCGCCTGCTCGCCTTACTCCGCGGCGTCGCGCGTCGCGGAGCGATCGGCGCCGGCGGGCGGAAGTGCGCCTACAACCTTTTCCATGAGTCCGGAGGCGACGCGCAGCACGTCTCGTTCGGCGGGCGTCAGCACGCGCCCCAAAGCCTCGGCGAGGCGGCGACGCCGCTCCAGCATATCGGCGGCGAGCGTCTCGCTGCCTTTTGTCGTCAGGGAGATTAGCGCTTGCCGTCCGTCAGCGGGATCGCGGTCGCGGCGGATGAGCCCGCCCGATTCAAGTCCCGCCAGCAACCGCGTAAGTGATTGCGGTTGGATGCCGAGTTCGCATGCCAGAGCTGCACCGGTCATGGCGCCGTTCCGCTGCAGAAGCCCGACGACGATCAGTTTCGAATTGCTCAGCGCCCCGTAAGCGCGCGTCGAGCGCAGCTGGCGCGCTAGGCGGAGCGAGGCCCGGTGCAGGCCGGTCGCGACGGCGAGCTCTGCCGGCTCTCCTTCCGATTTGATCATTTGTAAGATTTAGCTTATGACCTCCCGTCACGTCAACAGTCTGTCCCACGGCCCGCGACCGGGCCAAGTAG
>Ga0136846_1239028_pt1 | contig 10468 bp, 7 predicted proteins | sample HopSoiMetagenom2_FD_96841 | JGI IMG/M metagenome (GOLD analysis project Ga0136846, IMG submission 96841) | Grasslands soil microbial communities from Hopland, California, USA - 2 Assembly 2016 (version 4) | ecosystem: Environmental > Terrestrial > Soil > Grasslands | place: USA: Hopland... | reverse complement strand
CGGTGTTTTCCCGCACTGGTTACCGCCAACTGTCACTGGAGCCTGGGTCGCCTCCGGTGGGCCGTCGACCCCGCGTCGCCTCATCGATGAAGCAAATCCAGCGCCACCTCATGGATTAGCCTGCGAGGCTGTAAACGTCAGCTGGAATGGCGCTTGTCTGATTAGGGGATTTGAACCACTCGTCCCCGACTGCAAATCCCTTCAGAAGAGTGTCACATCGGCATGAAAGGTGGCAGCGCGCGGCAGGGTCGTGGAGATCGCGACGCCGTGGCTGACGTTCGGCATCACGCTGGGAACGATTGTGAGGAGCTGCCGGTCAGGCTGGCAGTGTGAAGGAAAACGTAGTGCCGCGGCCAGGTTCGCTGAACGCCCCGATGCGCCCCCCGTGGGCATCGACGATTGCCTTCGAGATATACAACCCGAGTCCGAGGCCACGGCGGTCGGCGTTACCAGCCTGCTCGAAGCGGTCGAAAATCCGCTCCAGGTCCGCCGCTTGAATGCCGCGGCCGGTGTCGCTCACCGAGATCCTGCAGCCGCGCTCGTGGCGCTCCACGCTGACGGTGATCGTCCCGCCGGCCGGTGAGTACTGAACGGCATTTCGCAACAGGTTCGAGAGCACTTGCACCACGCGCTCGTAATCGAAACGTGCGTACACCTCCGAGGCCGGTGCGTCGACCCGCAGCGTCAGGCCTGCGCTGTGCGCGAGTGCGCCGAAGGTCGCGGCCGTTTCCTTCACGACCTCTACCGCATTCTGGCGCCGCGGCGACAGGCGGAAGCGCCCCTCTGCGAATCGAGTCGCGTCCAGAAGGTCAGATAACATCCGGCCCATCAGGGCGGCCGCGCGGGTGATGCTGTGCGTGCAGTCCTTGACGCGCGCCTCGTCGGTCGGATGCTCAGCCAGCACCATCGCGCTGACGCTGATGACGTTGAGCGGTGTACGGAGATCGTGGCTCACGATCGAGAGATACTCGTCACGCGTGACGATGACATCGAGCGCGCGCTGGTGCCCGGCCTGCTCGTCCTGCAGGAGCGAGACGGCGTACTCGACGGCGCGGTCCGTGTCTTCGCGCTCTCGCGCGAGATGGCGATCCGTCATGATCCGTTCCGCTTCGAGCAGCGTCCGCTTCGCCTCCCGTTCTTCTTCGAGGGCTTCCTTGACGATGGCTCGTTCGACCTGCAGCGTCTCGTCGACGCGGTCCCGCTCTGCGCGCACGGTCTCGTCGACGTCCTTACGTTCGTCGGCCAGATTGGCGGCAACCACCCCCAGCGTCTCCGCAACCTCCGACAATTTATCGGCGACGACAGGCGCGTGCTGATCGTCGGGCACGGATGGCGGGCCTGGCGACTCGTGGTCCGGCGGCACACCTGAAACCTTGGCGGCTGCTTGATCGAGTGATTCGAGCGCGGTGTGCAGCTTGGTGAGGGCGCCTGTCTCTTGAACGTCCTTCAACTGCAGCGCCGCCTGCGCCAATCCATCCGCCGCGTCAGCGAGCGTTTCGGACGCGACCACCAGCGTATCGGCCACTTCGGGCAGCGGATTGGGCGGAGCGCCTGGGCCAGGAGGGGTAATGGCCGCGGTCAATTCTTCATCGACCACGGCACGCGTATGCTCGAGCTTCCGGTCGGTCTGCTCTTCGATCGCCGCATCTGCGTGCTCGCGCTCGTCGCACAAGCTGGCGTCGGTCGCGGCGCGATCGGGTTCGAGTACGCTTTCGATTTCTCGACGCAGCACCTTGGCGTCAGGCATGATGGCCTTCTTCATGGTGCACGACACGTGCCTGATGCTGACGAACATCCATCATGAGAATTGGGATTCTTACGAACGAGTATCCGCCGTACGTGTACGGTGGCGCGGGCGTCCACGTCGAATATCTGACGCGGGAACTGGCCGGACTCGGTCACGACGTGCGCGTCTTGTCGTTTGGCGATCAGGACGAGCAGAACGGACGCCTCTCGGTCCGGGGCGTGCAGCCGCCGGTCGAGTTGAAGGGGCAGGATCCGCGGCACACGAAGCTGTTTGCCACGTTACTGCAGGACCTGGCGATGAGCGCCACCCTCTCGGGTATCGACGTCGTCCATTGCCACACGTGGTACACGCATTTCGGCGGATGCCTCGTGAAGTACTTGCAGACGGTGCCGCTCGTCCTCACCACGCATTCGCTGGAACCGCATCGTCCGTGGAAGGTCGAGCAGCTGGGTACGGCGTACCACGTCTCGACCTGGGTCGAGCGCACGGCTTATCAGAACGCTGACGGTGTCGTTGCCGTGTCTCGCTCGATGAAGCGCGACGTGCACGAGCTCTATGCAGTGCCGCACGATCGCATCCGCGTGATCCACAACGGCATCGACCTTCAGCAGTACCGGCCAACGCTCAACCTGAACACGCTCCACGAGTACGAGATCGACCCGGACGTCCCTTACGTCCTCTTTGTCGGGCGCATCACGCGGCAGAAGGGGATCATTCATCTCGTCAACGCCATCCGGTTCTTCCATTCCGGAGCACAGGTGGTTCTCTGCGCCGGTGCCCCGGATACGCCGGAGATCGCGAAGGAAATGGATGCGGCGGTGGACCGCGCGCGCGTACAGAGCGGCCACAGGATTGTCTGGATTCGCGAGATGCTCCCGAAAGAGAAGGTCATCACGTTGTATACGCACGCGGCCATCTTCGTGTGCCCGTCCGTTTACGAGCCGTTCGGCATCATCAATCTCGAAGCGATGGCGTGTGAAACGCCCGTCGTGGCATCCGCTGTGGGGGGAATTCCGGAAGTCGTGGAACACGGCGAGACGGGCCTGCTGGTGGTACCGGAAACGATCAGCGCCACAGAGGTCGAGCCTCGTCACCCGGAGCAGTTTTCACGGGATCTGGCGGGGGCGGTCAATGTCCTGCTCGACGATCCCGAGCTGCGTGCCGCGATGGCGCGGAAGGCGCGTGCGCGCGTGGAGCGAGAGTTCAGCTGGACGAGCATCGCGCGGCAGACCGCGTCATTTTATGAAGAGGTCGTTGCGCGCCATCGGTCGAGTCCTGCGTGAGCACGCATCCGAGCGTGGGAACGCATGCGTCTTGCTGACGACCTCCGCAGAAGCGCCTACGCCGAGGTAGGCGAGTGCATTCGCGTGTGCCACTCGCTTGCGGCGCGACCGAGCGTGTCCCCGATCGTGCGGATGCACGAGACATCCCGGAACAGGCCACGGAGCGTGCGCGCCAGCACCGAACGCAGGTCGTGCGACCCGAGATCGGCGGAGGGGGGGAGCCGCACTGCCCGTTCGCCCAACGTCACGCCGGCAACGCCGGCAAAACAGACGAAGTAGCAGCCGGCCAGCAGGAACCCCATTAGCCCGAATGCCGGAGCTGTCGTCGCGCGGAATGCCGACAATGGCGCCGCGCAGAAGGTCATCGTCACGGCAACAAGCACCAGCAGCATTACCATGATGATGGCGCCGTCGACGGCGGCAGCGGCCAATGGCTTCCACAGTGCGGCGGTTTCATTCCAGGTCGCCGGCTGGACCGGTGTCGGCTCTACGCGGCCCGCAGGCTTTGCGTCGACGGCCGACCGAAGACCACGAAGACGCGCGAGCGCGTAAATGGGATCATCGGTCGCGGGTAGAAACTGTTCGCACTCGGCCAGGACCTCCACCGCGTCGAGGCCGAGGGCGGAGGCAAACGACCGGATTGCCGACCTCCCGTAAATGCCCCGGGGCAGGTCGGCGAACCGCCCTTCTTCAATTGCCCGGAGAAGCGCCTCGCGGACACCCGCGCGCTGTGCAACCGAGGCGAGGTCCTCTCCGCGAGCGATCCTCGTTTGCCTCAGCCGTTCGTAGACCGATAATCTGGACATGCCGGTGCTCCTCATCCGCCTATCGTCACTCGCGCGTGTCCGCATTAAGTCAGCAGTGGGGGACCGGAACGGGAACACTCGCCGTTCGTCCCAGTTTCGGGACGAACTGTGAGTGTCCCCGTTCCGCCATTGACGATCATCACGCGACGGTCGTTCGTCACCACCAGCGCCGCGGCGCTCACGGCGATGATTCCGCGCGCCACCCTTGGCGCGGCGCGCCCGCGCCCTACGGCTCCGCAGCTTGCCTGGCAGCGCGACGAGCTCGCGATGTTCCTGCACTTCGGCGTGAACACCTTCACGGATCGCGAGTGGGGCGATGGCACCGAGGACCCCGCCATCTTCGCCCCCGCCAATCTCGATCCGCGTCAATGGGCGCGAACCGCGCGGGATGCAGGGTTCCGCGCCATGATCCTGACCGCGAAGCATCACGACGGTTTCTGCCTGTGGCCGACCAGGACGACGACGCACTCCGTCAAGCGGAGTCCGTGGCGGGGCGGCCACGGGGATGTCGTGCGTGAATTCGTGGATGCATGTCGCGCCGAGCGCCTGCGGCCCGGGCTGTATCTCTCCCCGTGGGATCGCAACAATCCGACGTACGGCGATTCACCGCGTTACAACAATCTGTATTGCGATCAGCTCTCGGAACTGTTGACGAACTACGGCAAGCTCGCCGAAGTCTGGTTCGACGGCGCCAACGGCGAAGGGCCGAACGGCAAGCGCCAGGTGTACGACTGGCCGCGCATCTGGTCCCTGGTCCGACGTCTGCAACCGGACGCCGTGATGTTCTCCGATGCCGGACCCGACGTGCGCTGGTGCGGCAACGAGAAAGGAGAGGCGGGAGATCCCAACTGGTCCAGCGTCGACCCGAACGCGGTGACATTTCCCGGCGCGTCGGGCCCCGGGGTCACACGGGCGCTGCTGCACGGCGATCCTGCCGGGAGTGCATGGCGTCCGGCGGAAGCAGACACCTCGATCCGGCCGGGATGGTTCTATCATGCGGCCGAAGACGACCGTGTGCGCACCGGCGATCAGTTGTTCGATCTGTATTTGAGCTCGGTCGGACGCAACTCGAAGCTGCTGCTGAACGTGCCGCCCACTCGTGACGGCGTGCTGCACGACACGGACATCGCGCACCTGAAGGAGTTTCAACGGCTGCGCAGCTCGCTGCTTGGAGACGACCTCGCGGCCAATGCGCGCGTCACCTGGCAGACGGACTGGCGCGCGGCTGACATCGATCTCGGGCGGAGCGTCACGATAGGCGTCGCGCGACTCGAGGAAGACATCGCGCATGGCCAGGTCGTCAGCGCGTACTCGCTCCTGGGATCCGACGGCGGTGCGTGGCGCGCCTTCTTGCGTGGAACGACCATTGGATACGCGCGCATCGCCCGCTTCGAGCCGACGAGGGTCCGACGGGTGCGCCTTACGATCGATGATGCCCTTGCGCCTCCCGTGAAGGTCGTGGTCAGGCTGTATGCCGCCTGAGATCTCGCGGCGATCGCTGCTGCGCGGATTGGCGATTGCGCCGTGGCTGCCGTTTGCCGCCTGTGCCGGCCGGCGCGCGCCCGCCGTGACGGCGTCCAGACCCACGGATGCCCGCATCCTGACGGTCGATCACCAGTTCGAGGAATTTCGCTACCGTGCGCCGTACCAGTTCGGCGGCCGTTCGGTCGATCGCGTAACGATCCTCAACGTCAATTGCCGCGTGCGCACCGGCGATCGCCGCGAAGCAACTGGTTTCGGATCGATGACTCTCGGCAACGCATGGGCGTTTCCGGCTGCGCCGCAGGAGGCGGGAATCGGCGCGATGACGGCGCTCGCGGCGCAGATCGCGACCGTGACGGCTGATTGCGACGACAGCGGCCACCCGATTGATCTCTTTCGCGTCCTCGAACCTGCCTACTTGCGCGCCGCCGCCGCACTTTCCCGTACGCGTTCGCTGCCGGCCCCGATCCCGAAGCTCTGTACGCTTGTTGTGGCCAGTGCGTTCGACGCCGCGATTCACGATGCGTATGGGAAGGCATTCGGCGTCAGCAGCTACGAGACATATGGGCCGGCGTTCATGCGGAGCGACCTCTCGATCGATCTTGGACCACGGTTCAAGGGTGAGTTCCTCGATCGGTACGTGCCGATCACGCCGCGCACGCGCATGCCGGTGTTTCATTCGGTCGGCGCCGGCGACCCCCTCGAAGAGGCCGACGTCGAGGCGCGGATCGACGATGGCCTCCCGAACACGCTGGAAGAGTGGATTCCGCACGATGGGCTCATTCGATTCAAGATCAAGCTGAATGGCGGCGACCTCGCTGCTGATTTCACGCGAGTCGTTCGCATCGACCGGATCGTGCAGCGGGCACAGGCCGCGCGCCGTGTGACGGAGTGGAAGTACTCGCTCGATTTCAACGAGGGTTGTCCCAACGTCGCGTACCTGCTCGAGTTCCTCCGTCGCGTGCGCGAGGCAACGCCGAGCGGTTTCGAGCGCATCCTCTACATCGAGCAGCCGACCGCGCGCGACCTGCAGAAGGATCGCGCGAACGTGATGCACGAGGCCGCGCGGTTGCGCCCGGTCGTAATCGACGAGTCGTTGACCGATCTCGAGAGCCTGTTACTGGCGCGAAAGATGGGCTATACGGGCGTTGCGCTCAAGGCGTGCAAGGGACAGAGTCAGGCAATGCTCATGGCGGCAGCGGCGCAGAAGTTCGGGATGTTCGTGTGCGTGCAGGATCTTACGTGTCCAGGCGCTTCGCTCATTCAGTCGGCTGGCATCGCGGCACGCGTGCCGGGTAACGCCGGCATCGAGGCGAACGCCCGCCAGTTCGTGCCGAGCGCCAATCACGGGTGGGACGAGCGATTCCCGGGGCTGTTCACGATCCATGACGGGATGATGAACACGGGTCAGCTGAGGGGCCCCGGCCTGGGCGCGGTGCCACGACGTGGCTGATCGGAGGGCCCTGATGTTGTCGCGACGGGAGTTGATGTCGGCGGTCGGCCAGGCGGTGGTCGTCGCGGGAATCGGACGCCGGGCGGCAGCCGCGCCCATATCGACCGCGCCGACGTTCTGTCTGTTCTCGAAGCACGTGCCCGACGTTGGCTGGAACGATCTGGCATCCGCGGCAAACGACGCCGGGTTCGAAGGCGTGGACCTGACCGTGCGGCGGAACGGCCACGTGGCGCCGGACCGCGCGCCCGAGGATCTTCCACGCGCAATTGACGCGATCACCTCACGGGGCGGAAAAGTGCCGATGATCACGACGGAGTTGACGTCGGCGGACACGCCAATCGCCAGGCCGTTGCTGCAGGCCGCCGCGCAGAGCGGCGTCAGATACTTCAAACCCGGTTACTGGCTCTACTCGTCGTCGCCAGACGTTCGCGCGGAGGTCGCGGCGACCGGTGACGCGCTGGCTGGCCTTGCCGCCCTTGCACGAGACTGCGGGATCGAAATGGGATTCCACAATCATGCGGGGTACATCGGCGCGGCGCTGTGGGAAATCGCACCCGCAATGGATCGCCTCGATCCACGCTGGGCGGGGTACTACTTCGATCCACGCCATGCGGTGGCCGAAGGCGGCGGCGGAGCGTGGAAGGCGGCGACGCATCTGGTCGCACCGCGGCTGAAGATTGTGGCCCTCAAGGATTTCTTCTGGCAGAAGACCGCGAACGGATGGCGGATCGAGGACTGCCCGCTCGGGGAAGGACAGGTGGACTGGGCGTGGTTCGGATCCGTGCTGCGCGACGTCCGCTTTGCGGGGCCGATCTCACTCCATCTCGAATACGACACCGGGGGCAGCACGCCACGCGAGCGCACCAGACTGGCGCTCGCCGCCGCGCGACGCGACCTGACGTTCGCGCGAAGAGTGCTGGCGATCTAGAGATATCCTTCATCCCACCCACGTGCCCGTCAACACCCCGCGACAGGTGCTCTTTGCCAGCTTGATCGGCACGACGATTGAGTTCTTCGACTTTTATATTTACGCGACCGCCGCCGTCATTGTCTTTCCGAAGCTCTTCTTCCCCGCATCGGATCCGGCATCGGCGACGCTCGCCTCGCTCGCGACGTTCGCGATTGCGTTCGTCGCGCGTCCGATCGGGTCCGCGCTGTTCGGGCACTTCGGCGATCGCATCGGCCGCAAGACGACGCTCGTCGCGGCGCTGCTGACGATGGGCGTGTCGACCGTCACGATCGGCGTGCTGCCGACGTACGCCTCCATTGGCCTCGCTGCACCGCTGCTGCTCGCGCTCTGCCGGTTCGGCCAGGGCCTCGGCCTCGGCGGCGAGTGGGGAGGCGCCGTCCTCCTCGCGATCGAGAACGCGCCTGATGGCCGTCGCGCATGGTACGGAATGTTCCCGCAGCTTGGGGCGCCGCTCGGGTTCTTCTGCTCCGGCGTTGTCTTCCTGCTGCTCTCCGCATCGCTGACCGATCTGCAGTTCTTCAACTTCGGGTGGCGCATTCCATTCCTTGCCAGTGCCGTGCTCGTCGTGGTCGGCCTGTACGTGCGCCTGACAATCACGGAAACCCCGGTGTTCCGCGAGGCACTGAATCGACGCGAACGCGTCAGGCTGCCAATGCTGACGGTGGTTCGAGACCATCCCGCCACCCTGCTCTGGGGCACGCTCGCGGCGCTTGCGACGTTCGTCCTGTTCTACCTGATGACCGTGTTCGCATTGGCGTGGGGCACCACCGCGCTCGGCTACACGCGCCAGCGATTCCTGCTGATCCAGTTATTCGGGATCCTTTTCTTTGCGCTCACGATTCCGTTCTCGGCACGCCTGGCGGATCGCTACGGACGACGGCGGACGCTGCTCTGGGTGACGGCGGCGATCGGCGTATTCGGGTTCGTGATGGCGCCGCTGCTTCTCGGGGGCACCGCAGGCGTCATGCTCACGATGGCGATCGGTCTGTCGCTGATGGGGCTGACGTATGGTCCGCTCGGGACCACGCTCTCGGAGTTGTTCCCGACCTCCGTCCGGTATACGGGCAGCTCATTGACGTTCAATCTTGCCGGCATTTTCGGAGCGTCGCTTGCGCCTTACATCGCGACATGGCTTGCGAAGACGTTTGGGCTGCCGTTTGTCGGCTACTACCTCACCGGCGCGGCCGCGCTGACCCTCATCGGGCTCGCATCGATCCGCGAAACGAAGGATCGCGATCTCGAGCCGTGACGCGACCTCGTCTTTAATGCGTTTCGTCCTTGATACGGCGGCCGACGTTCACGCCATCGCGGGGTAACGATCGGTCCACACGAGGTGTTCGGGAATCCTGCGTGAACCGCGTCACGGTCATTGGCGCGAAAACTGCTCACATCGCACGCGCAGCCGTGCTGCCGCGGAATTCTTGCAGTGTGCGTGGACACACCGTGAAAAAAGTACGTTCTGAAGAAGGCCTCAACGCAGAGCTCCGGCAACTCACGCAGCAGACGCGACAGTTGCGGGAAGAACTGCAAGAGATGATTCGCCCGCCCACTCGAGATCGCGTCCGCGGCCTGGTTCAGCCGGGATGGCCCAAGCCGCCGCCGGAATCTGCGAGTGAGCGACGGAAGCGTACCCGGAACAGCTGAGGCGACTCCGTGTCCAATCTGGTGTTGTCGGCCCGCCGAGCCCATCTTTATCGGTGCCGGCGAAGATGCCGGATCCACCGCACCAGACCCGCAGCACCTCTCAATCCTCGTTCTCACACTCGAGCCGCCGTCGTGATCGCGCGCGCGTGGAACGGCCGCTCGCGCGTGCAGAATTTCCTGAGGCACGTCACCGAACCGGTCGCGCCAGCCGCGGTCATGCTCGTTGCCGTGTTCCTCGTGTCGGCGTGCAGCTCGTCTTCGCAGACAGAGACAATCACAGCCCCCTCCACGACCAAATGCGGAGTGCAAGTCAGCGCCGAGAGCTCCAGCTTTCCGCCGGCTGGCGGCTCCGCCTCGCTCCGCGTCACCACGAGCCGTGAGTGTCCCTGGTCGGCGAAAAGCAACGCCCCGTGGGTCACCCTTTCGTCTCCGGTCGACGGCCAGGGTGAAGGATCGATCAAGTTCACGGTGGTCGCAAACGGCGACCCCTCGTCACGTTCCGCGAGCCTCAGCGTGAACGATCAACGAGTGCAGATCTCACAGGAAGGAAAGCCGTGTGCGTTTACGCTGTCCTCCAACCACGAATCGGTGGAGGGCACCGGAGGCAATCGATCGATCGACGTGCGCGCCAGCGCCGCGCAGTGCAGCTGGACGGCGGCGCCGAACGTCGCGTGGATCACGATCGCCGCCGGACGCGAAGGTCGCGGCAACGGCACTGTGACCGCTCATGTCGATCCGGTCACCGGTCCCCCGAGAATCGGCACGATCACGGTTGCGGGGCAGAACGTGCAAGTCGACCAGGGCACCGGGTGCAGTTACGCGATCGGCACCGACACGTTCACCCTCAATGCCGGCGGAGGCGATCGTCAAGTCCCCGTCACGGCGCCCCCGGGTTGCCCGTGGACTGCGGAAAGTGGGACGGCATGGGTGACCGTCACCAGTGGAAGCTCCGGCAACGGTGCCGGGGTCGTCGGGTTCCGGGTCGAGGCGACAAATGGACCGGCGAGAACGGGCACCCTGACCGTTGCCGGTCGCGCCGTGACCGTTACGCAGTCTCCGGGATGCGCATTCTCGGTGAGTGCT
>Ga0136846_1217767_pt1 | contig 10468 bp, 10 predicted proteins | sample HopSoiMetagenom2_FD_96841 | JGI IMG/M metagenome (GOLD analysis project Ga0136846, IMG submission 96841) | Grasslands soil microbial communities from Hopland, California, USA - 2 Assembly 2016 (version 4) | ecosystem: Environmental > Terrestrial > Soil > Grasslands | place: USA: Hopland... | reverse complement strand
GCGCAGATGTGTCCGCAGACCACGCGGCCTTCGTAGCCGATCTCGCGCAGGATGCGCGCCGTGGTCTGCAGGCCGACCGCCGAGGCGTTGAGTTCTTCGTCGACATGCAGGTCGATGTCGAGATCGCAGGCCTGCGCCGACACCAGCAGGTTGCGCAGCGCGTTCTCGCTCCAGTTGGTGGAGTGAACGAAGCCGCCGAGCAACGCATGCGGCCCTGTGGCCTTCACCTGCTTTGCGAGGCGCATCGCCTGCGCCGCGTCTTCGAACAGCGGCAGCTTGATGAGGCTCACCTGTTCGAGCCGCACCCTGCCGGCCCATTCCTGCGCCAGTTCGGCCATCACGGGCCAGGCCATCGGCACCGAGTCGGGCTCCCACCAGTCGACGTGCGTGCGCACGTGCGTGGTGCCGCACTCCCATGCCCACTGCAGCCCGCGCGCGGCGCGCTCGCGCACGTCGTCGGGCGTCCAGTGCACGCGGTCGCTCAGCATCGCGTCGATGGCGCCGAGCAGGCCGGGCTGCACCTGTTTCATGCGCGGCAGGGTGAAAGCCTTGTCGAGATGGGTGTGGGCGTCGACGAAGCCGGGCAGGGCCAGCGTGCCGGCAAGGTTCCAGGCTGACGGTGACGACGGCGCTGCGGACGTGGCGGGCTGCACCGATTGCACGCGGCCGGCTTCGATCGCAATGCGCGCCGGCATGGGAACGCCGTCGCGCTGCGGCCAGCCCGTGGGCAGCAGCCAGCGCGGCAGCCGCACGTTGTCGAGGAGCGAGGGCGCGTTCATGCGAAACGCGCCATGGCTTGCCCCACGCGCGCCATGAAGCGCTTGAGCTGGGGCTCGGTCGCGATGTTCATGTGGTAGTGGGCGTGGTAGTCCACCTTCGCGCGCTGCCCGGTCAGCCGCTTCATGTATCGCGTGACGATCTTGCGCGGCGGATCGCCCATGTAGATCGCCATCCAGCGCGGCCGGCCGTAGGTAACGACGGCGCTGATGCGCTTGATGTGCGTGAGCATCGGCTTCACGTTCGCCGGGTCGCTGATGTCGAAGGCCACGCCCGGCATGAAGAGCCGGTCGAAGTAGCCCTTGAGCATCGCCGGCAGGCCGAAGCACCAGGTCGGAAAGCAGAAAACGATGCCCTCGGCCCACTGCAGCCGTTCCACATAGGGCTTCAGCGGCAGCTGGTTGGCCGGCACGTCGTGGTAGCCCAGCCGCTCCTCTCGCGACAGCACCGGGTTGAAGCCCTCGGCGTAAAGGTCGCAGTCGTCCACCTCGTGCCCGGCGGCGCGCAGGTTCTTCAGCACCTCCTGGTGCAGGGCGGCGTGGAAGCTGGTTTCGACCGGATGGCAGTAGACGACGAGCACGCGCATGGTGTGTTTGACCGCTTAATCAGAGCAAGTGGTCAGGTTATGCAAGCGACGTGCCAGTGCGGGTGCACCGGTTTGGGGAGGCGTGGTTACGGAGCGACGCGGCGGTTAGAAGGCTCGCCCTGGCTCGACCGGATTTCGTAACAAAAGTCACGGAAGTCCGCAAAAACGCAACGAGCTACGAGCGACCTCTACGCTTTACGTAACACTCTCACACCCTTTCCTCTAATTGTTAACTAAAATTCACACTTCCGAAGTTGTGAACTTTGGACCTCATTTATCCTCTTCATCAACCCAATCGATTCACCGAGAGCTCATCTTGAAAAAACTACTCCTGGTTGCAGCCATCGCGGGCGCCATTCCTTTCGCTGCGCAAGCAGAGTCCAATTTCACGAGCGCGGCTTCGGGCGCGCTCAGTGCCACGGCGCGCCTCAACTTCACGGTGACGATTCCTCGCGTGATGTATCTGCAGGTCGGTACCGGTACCAACTTCAGCACCGTCAGCACGGTCGACGGTCTGACCTTCACGGTGCCGGGCGCATCGGTCGGCGCGGGTGGCACCATCGCCGGCGCGGGCGGTGACCTGACCGGGGGCGCAGTCACGGTCCGCGTGCTGGGCAACGCCGGCAACCTGTCGCTCAACTCCGGCGTGACCGGCCAACTGAGCAACGGCACCAACACCATTCCCTGGAGCGCCATCACCGTGACGGCGGCTCCGCTCACCGCAGGCACGACCGCGGGCTTCACCAACGCCGCCATCACCCACCCGGCCTTCAGCGCCACAACCGGCGCGGGCCCGACCGCCACGGCCTTCACCGCCGTGAACACGGTGGTGCGCCAGGAAAGCAAGTGGACCTTCGCGTACGACAACACCGGCGTGTACGCGCCCGGTACGTACGGTGCCACGGTGGCCAACAACGGTGTCGTGACCTACACGCTCACCTCGCCCTGACCCTTCGTCATCGCAACGGGAAGAAGGCGGCCTGGCGCCGCCTTTTTTTCCGCCGCGGGAGAAACCACTTGAGATCGCGTCGCCCCTCCTTCGAACAGCTCCGCCTCGTGGCGTGCCTTGCGGCCGCCCTCGGCGTGCAGGTGCCCGCGCACGCCTACACGGTGGGTATCGCTTCCGCATCGCGCTCGCTGTACCTGCAGGTCGGTGTCGGCAACATGGCTCAGGCCAATCCCAATTCCGCAGGCAACAACACGACGCGAAACAACGTGACCGTGACCGTGCCCGCGGCGGCGCTGTTCACCGGTGCCGCGCAGACGATGCAGACCGACAGCACCGTCACCGTCAGCCCGATCGACGGCGCGGCCTATTGCACTCCAGTGGGGAAGGTCTACATCGGCAGCTTCTTCCGCACCACCGGCTCTTCCAACAACAGCGCCACGCTCACCGTGAGCACACCGGCGACCCTGTCCAGCGGCAGCGCCACCATTCCATTCAGCAGCATTGCGTGGACCGGCACCGGCACCGGCCAGTTCGACTCGGAGATCCCGAGTGGCTCGTTCAGCAGCACCCTGCTCACGCTGGTCTCCGTCGCCAAGAACACCTGGTCGGAAAGCTGCCTGCTGTTCACCTACACCAATCCGGGCATCATGCCGGCCGGCACCTTCACCGGCACGGCCACCTACACGCTGACGGCGCCATGAAAAACGCCTGCCGCGCGCTTGCCGCCGTCCTGCTGGCCCTGCTCGCCGTGCAGGCGAACGCCGCCACCTACCGTGTGGACGACACCGGCACCGTGGTCGGCCAGGCGGTCACGCCGATGCGCTGGCGCCAGCCCGTGCCAGGCCGCGTCGCGGACAACACCATCGAGGGACAGGTCTCCGTGGCGCTGCGCCTGAACCTGTCGCAGTGGGTGATGCGCCAGGCTCGCATCTACATGCTGCTGGCCCCGACCGAGAACGAACGTCTGGTCGCCACCTGGCGCACCCAGGGCCGGCTGCTTCCCGGCTCCATGCGCGGCGGCGACCGCGTGCTGGTCTTCGAGGGCGTGGTGCGCGAACCCTTCCTGCAGGAAACCATCCTGCTGAACCTCACAGCCGACGGCCGCGCGCTCGAGCGCGCCCAGTCGCTGCAATTCAACTTCGAGATCGAGATGACGCCATGACGCGCGCGATCAGACTTTCTTCCCGCCTTCTGCGCGCACTGGCGCTGGTGGCAATCCCCGCATGGGCGGCCCTCGCGGGCACCGGCGCACAGGCCCAGTTCGCGCTGGCCGTCTCGCCCCCGCGCATGGAACTGACCGGCAAGCCCGGCGAGCGCGTGCGCGACGTGATCGAACTCACCCACTCGGACGCACGCCAGGGCGAATACACATTCAAGACCGCCGACTGGACGCTCAAGCCCGACGGCTCGGTCGATTTCAGCGACGAGCTGGTGCCGGGCAGCTGCCGACCCTGGGTGGCCATCGAGCGCCGCGAACTCAGCATCGCCGCCGGCAAGCCCTACCGCTACCGCTTCGAGGTGACGCCGCCGCCCGACACGCCACCAATGGAATGCCGCTTCGCCGTGCTGATCGAGGGCAAGGAGCGCACCACCGCGCCAGGCACCCCGGTGGCAATGGCCGCACGCATCGGCGTCATCGCCTACGTGGCGATCGGCGACGTCCAGCCCGTACTCGACATTGCCGGCGCCACCGTGAAGACGGTGAACGGCCAGAGCCTGCCGGTGCTGCGCATCCGCAATACCGGTACGGCGCACGGCCGGCTCGCGGGCTTCCTGAATGGCACCGACGCCAGCGGCGCGCGGCTCGAGTTCCAGCCCGCCACCACCCCGATCATGCCGGGCGAGACGCGCGACATCGCGCTTACGGCGACCAAGCCCGGCGACACGGATGCGACTGTCGCGGTGCGCTTTCCGGTCACCGTGACCGGCTCGCTCGAGTGGGGCAAGAGCGGCTCCACCAAAGTCAACGAACGCTTCGCTCAATGAAGAAGCGGGCCCTGCGAACCGCGCTCGGACTCTGCAGCGCAGGCACGGCCTTGGCCGGTGCCGGCGCGTGGGCCCAGGAGCCGGCATCAGCAGGCGCCCCGCCGGCCGCCGCCGCGTATGTGGACCGCGTGCTCGAAGAGGGCGCTGTGGTGCCCGAGGCCCCGCAGATTGAAGAGGTCAGCACCGGTTGGCCGCGCGGCTGGAGCGCCGAGCTGCAGTCCAGTCGGCAGAGCAGCAGCGCCATCAAGACGCAGAGCCAGACGCTGAACTTCTCCGGTTTTCTCGACACGCCCAACTACGGCGCCTTCTCCGCCAACCTCAACCTGAACCGCAACCCTGCCCCGGTGTACGGCTACGGCGTGTTCGGCAGCAGCGGCTCGCCCTACAGCGTCGTGCCCTTCACCGCGAGCAACAACAGCACCTGGCGCATCGACCAGCGCGCGATGCCCTTCAACGGTGGCTGGTTCGGCAACAGCGCCATCGGCAACATCAACATGGCCAGCACGCCGCTCGCGCGGGGCGTCGGCCGGGTGTTCCTGCCCAGCCTGCCGATCGAAGGCGTGTCGGTGAGCGTCGAGCAGCCGGGCCGCACGCAGCTCAATGCCTCGGCCGGGCGGCTCGGCTACTTCGACGGACTGGCCTTCGAGGGCTTCTCGGCCGGCCGCGGCACGGCCGCCAGCGTGGGCGCGCAGACGCAGATCGCCGGCGGCGACGGCCCGCTGGCGCTGGGCCGCACCGACGCCGCGGTGCAGTTCGTCGAGGCGCGCAACGTCAACACCAACGGCCTGACCGGCTACGCGCGCGACACCCGCACGCTGTGGGGCGCCGTCTCGTGGCAGGGCCTCGCGCCCTGGGCCGATGCGCTCGGCAGCGGCACTGGCAGCATCGGCGACCGCGTCGGCGGCATGCGCGTGCAGGCCAATCTCGTGCACAGCGCGGGCCAGCCATCGGACGCGACCTCGCAAGCGCCCTCCGACTCGGCCACCGGCGGTTGGCTCGATGCGGCGTGGCGCACCGACTGGCTGCAGCAGAACGCTTCAGTGTTCTATTTCCAGCCTTCGCTGCGCTGGGGCTCGGACACGCTGCCCAACAACCTGCGCGGCGCCTCGTGGCGCGGCGACATTTCCACCCGCCAGTGGCAGCTGGGCGGCAACGTCGAGCTGAGCGACAGCGTGAGCGGCCCGCAACGCCGCTCGCTCTATGCCAACGTGTTCGGCCGCTACCGCTTCGATTCGCGCGACGCGGTCTCGGGCAACGTGGCCGTGCGCAGCGGCAGCTATGCCGCGCAATCGGCCCAGGTGACGTGGGAGCACCAGTCCGACTGGGGCTACACCCAATGGCGCACAGACGCGGCCCACGGCGTCGACCTGCGCGTGCTGCGCACCGGCCTCGACCACGCCTGGCGCGTAGGCGAGGCACAGACGCTCTCGACCTCGCTGGCCATCGAGCAATCGGACCGCTCGGGCAGCAGCCAGCGCACCGTGTACTGGGGCGTGCTCGGCACGACACCGCTCGTGGCTGGAGCCCGACTCGACCTGAGCCTGCGCGGCAGCAACGGCATCGGCGGCAACAGCTCGCGCTTTCTCAGCGCCAATGCGCGGCTGGCTTGGCCGCTGGGCAGCGGCTGGTCGTTCATCACACAACTCACAGCTTCGCGTGGGCAGGAGGCGCTCGACCCCACCGTGGTGTCGGCTCTCACGACCGCCACGCTGCAGCCGACGCTGATCGTGCCTTCCACCCGCTCGTTCATGCTGGTGCTGCGCTACGAAGGCCGTGCTGGCTCGGCCAGCGCGCCCATTGGCGGCGCGCCGGGCATGGGCGACGGCCGGCTCGAAGGCCATGTGTTCTTCGACCAGAACAACAACGGCCGGCGCGAAGCCAGCGAGGGCGGGGTCGGCGGCGTCACCGTGCGCATCGACCGCCGCTACGTGACCCAGACCGACGCGCAGGGCTTCTACAGCTTCCCGTCGGTGGCTGGCGGCAGCCACGAGGTTGAGGTGGTCCAGGACACCCTGCCACTGCCCTGGAGCAGCAGCCCGGGCTCGTCCACCCAGCGCGTCGACATCCGCGTGCGCGGCACCGCCGTCTCCGACTTCGGGGTCCAGAAGGACCGCTAAACAAAAAAACGCCAGCAGCCTAAACTTCCCGCCGTTGTCGCCGATATCCGGAAGTCGGGTGCCGCCCATGCAGCGCCCGAACCTCATGTTCTTACGACGGATCGGGCCTTATGACGGGAAGTTGGCTTCAATCGGGGCGCGGCGCGCTGGTCGTGTTGCTGCTCACGCCGATGCTGTGCGTGGCGGAGAACGGCTTCGGCAGCAACGCCGCGACGGCGCGGCTGCGCATCACCGTGATCGTCCCGCCCGTGTTCCGCGTGCTTCAGGTCACGCCGACCGCGGAGGGGTACGACTACCGCATCTGGACCAACATGAAGTCGATCATGCTCGGCGGGCGCGAATACCGCTTCACGCGCCTGGGCGAAAACACGCTGACCCTGCGCATCCCGCCGGAAGGCGTATGGATCGTTCACGGGCTGTAGGCCGCTTGCGCCATGAAAGAGGCCCGCGCGTGGCGGGCCCGCAGCTCAGTTCTGGTTGCTGGTCTCGGTCCGGTCCGGCGACAGGCACAGCGGGCCTGTGCAGGCCGACGATCTGAAGAAAATCGGCGAGTCGGGTTCGCCGAAGTAGCGCAGCCCGTTGGCCGTCTGCGCATTCGCCTGCGCTGCATTGGCCTCCTGCAGGCCGAATACGGGGTCCGGGTTGTCCAGGAACTCGTACTCGAAGCTGCTCGACTGCGTCGTGTCCTTGACGTAGTAGATGTAGTCCTTGGACTCACCGTTCTCGTCCTTCAGGAAGCGGTCCTTCAGCAGGCGATAGCCTTGCGCGCCCTGTTCGCGGATCTGCGCCTTGACGTCCTTCACCTCGCCGCCGACGACGCTCAGCGGGCTGATCACCGCCTTGAAGCTGTAGCGTGCCGGGCTGCTCAAGTCCTTCAGGAAGAACTGGTAGCCGCCCTGGTTGACCAGGAAGGGCGTGGCCCACGGCCGGTAGCCGTTCGCGCCTTGCGCGTTCGCGCGATTCACGTAGTCGGCGACGTTCTCCGCATACAGCTCGGCCGTCACGTCATAGGTGGCAGACGAGCCGAGATCCTTGCGGTAGAGCACGGCGAACTCGGGGTCGAGGTTGCTGTTGAGGTCGATGGGCGCCAGGATCTTGAGCAGCACCATGCCCTTGGCTCCCTGTTCCTTCGCCTGCTGCAGCAGCGCCTGCAGCGCGGTGGTCTGCAGGATGTCGTAGGTCAGGCGCTTGTACTCGTAGCTGTAGGTGGTCTCGGTGTCCTTGACCATCATGAAGGTGTCCTGCAGCCGCACGATGGAGCCCCCGGCCTCGCCCTCGAGGTAGCGGTAGCCGGCGGCGCCTTCCCGGTTCAGCAGGGCAATGTAGTCGGTGAAGCGCTTTTCGGCCGTTTCGGTATCCGGGTCGCGGTCCTGCTCGAATTTCAGGAACTTGTAGCTGGCCGTGATCGGCGTGGGGGCCGGGTTGGTTCCGGGGCCGGGTTCGGGCGGCGGCTCGGGGCTGGGGCCGCCCGGTCCGGGCGCCGGAGGCACCCAGCCGACCGGGAGACTCCCGAAGTTGCCGCCACCACCACCACCGCCGCCGCAAGCGACCAGTGCCGCCGTGGCCAGCGCGACGAAAAGCAATCTTGTCCTCATGATCCTCAACCTCCTGTTTTCGGTATTCGCCATGCCGGAAGAGCCCGGCAGCGAAGGGTGCGAAGGTAGAGGCGTGGCGCCGGCGTCACCAGTGCCAAAAGTCACATGGCGAAACAGGTGCGCGCACTGAGTGCGGGCAAGCAGGACGGAAAACTAGGCCTTGATGCCGCAGCCGTTGAGCACGAAGGCTACGAGCTCGCGCGCGATCGGTTCGCGATCGATGGGCGCGTCAGGCGGCAGGCCGAGCATCACGCGCGTCTGGATCGCGTAGTCGGCATAGCTCTGGGTCATGGCCCAGATGTGCATCAGCAGGATGCGCGCGTCGAGCGGGCGCATCAGCCCGCGCGCGATCCAGCCGTTGATGATGTCCACCTTCTTCTGCGTCCAGGCCCGTGCGTTGGGCCAGTAGCGGTCGAGGTTGCGGCCGCCGTCGAGGATCTCGCGCGTGAAGATGCGCGACATCTCGGGGCTGTCGATGGCGTGGTCGAGCTTCTTGCGGATGTAGTCGCCGAGCACCGTTGCAGGGTCGTTCGCGTCCTCGAACGAGAACACCACCTTCCACGCATGCAGCACCTGCATCAGCAGCTCTTCGTAGAGCTCTTCCTTGCCGGCGATGTAGTAATGAAGCTGGGGCTTGGTGAGGCCCGCGCGCGCCGCGATGGCCTGGGTCGAGGTGCCCTTCAGGCCGTGCAGGCTGAACTCGGCGACCGCCGCGGTGCGGATCGCCGCCATGATGCGTTCGCGCCCAGGCCGCGCGCGCGACAGCGGGCCGTCGGGGGCGGGCATTTCCTGGGCGGTCGAGACGGGGAGGGCGGCGGGATCGGCGTTCATGATGGCGGTGGGCGGCAGGGCGCGCGGTCGATGGTAATACCTCGCCCTTGTCCGGGCCGTCCCTGGCCCTCGTGCATGACCGCATGCCATGCCGGCATGGGCAGGCAGGGCATGCGGGCACGGTTCATGTATCTTCCTCGCCGCCCCGAAAAATTCCACCTCAACACAGGAGTTCTCCATGTACCTCTCTCCCCGTTTCCGTGCCTTCGCGGCCGGCGCCGCTTTGCTGGCTGCCAGCGCGCTCGCGCAGGCGCAGCAGGCACTGCCCAACGTGGTGATCCTCGCCACTGGCGGCACCATCGCCGGGGCCGGTGCCTCGGCCGTCAACAGCGCCACGTACGCGGCCGCCAAGGTCGGCGTCGAGAAGCTGATCGCAGGCCTGCCGGAGCTCTCCAAGGTGGCCAACGTGCGCGGCGAACAGGTGTTCCAGGTCGCATCGGAAAGCCTGACCAACGACAACCTGCTGACGCTGGCCAAGCGCGTATCGGCACTGTCGAAGCAAGCGGACGTGGACGGCATCGTCATCACCCACGGCACCGACACGCTTGAAGAAACCGCCTACTTCCTGACCCTGACCGTGCACACCAACAAGCCGATCGTCGTGGTCGGCTCGATGCGTCCGGGCACTGCGCTGTCGGCCGACGGCGCGCTCAACCTGTACGACGCCGTGAACGTGGCGGGCAGCAAGGACGCGATGGGCAAGGGCGTGCTGGTGACGATGAACGACAACATCGACAGCGGCCGCGACGTGAGCAAGAACGTCAACATCAAGACCAATGCGTTCTCCAGCCAGTGGGGCCCGCTGGGCATGATCGTCGAGGGCAAGAACTACTGGTTCCGCGCACCGGTCAAGCGCCACACCATGAACTCGGAATTCGACATCGACAGCATCACCGCGCTGCCGCCGGTCGAGATCGCGATGGGCTACGAGGGCGTGTCGTCGGTGGCCATCGACGCCATCGCCAAGAGCGGCGCCAAGGCGCTGATCCACGGCGGCACGGGCAATGGCTCGGTGGCCGACCGCATCGTTCCGAACCTGCAGAAGGCGCGCTCCGACGGCGTGATCGTGATTCGCAGCGCGCGCGTGCCCGACGGCTTCGTCATTCGCAACGCCGAGCAGCCCGACGACAAGTACGACTGGGTGGTTGCGCACGACCTGCGCCCGCAGAAGGCGCGCATCCTGGCCATGGTTGCCCTGACCAAGACCAACAACACCAAGGAACTGCAGCGCATCTTCTGGGAGTACTGATCTCCCCTCAGGTGCATTCGGCACCCTTCCCGGATCGGGCCGCAGCGGTGCAAGCCGCTGCGGCTTTTTTCATGTGCGTGTGCCGCGATGGTGCCGTGCGTACTCGATGCTCGCGATGCAGATCGCCAGCCAGGCACCGCCCGAGCACAGTCCCGCGAGCACGTCGCTAGGAAAGTGCGCCCGCACGAAGATGCGGCTGCAGGCCACGGTGACGACCACCGCCGTTGCCGCCATCACCGACGGCACCCGCCAGCGCGGCGGCAGCATGCGCAGCCCCAAATAGCCCAGCATGCCGTAGAGCACCATCGAGCCCGAGCTGTGGCCGCTCGGAAAGGAATAGCCCGACACCTGCGCGAAGCCGAAGTCGTGCACCGGCCG
>Ga0136846_1232068_pt1 | contig 10469 bp, 7 predicted proteins | sample HopSoiMetagenom2_FD_96841 | JGI IMG/M metagenome (GOLD analysis project Ga0136846, IMG submission 96841) | Grasslands soil microbial communities from Hopland, California, USA - 2 Assembly 2016 (version 4) | ecosystem: Environmental > Terrestrial > Soil > Grasslands | place: USA: Hopland... | reverse complement strand
TGCAGGCCCTGGTCAACCTCTACACCCGCAACACCTTCAACGCGGTCACGGTGGACGGCGACCGCTCCACCAACGACACCCTGATGCTGTTCGCCACCGGCCAGTCCGGCGCGCCGCGGATCAGCCGCGCCGGCGACCGCCGCCTGGCCGACTTCCGCGACAAGCTGGAGCAGGTGCTGCTGGACCTCGCCCACCAGCTGGTGCGCGACGGGGAGGGGGCGACCAAGTTCATCAAGATCACCGTCACCGGCGCCGAGACCGCCGCCTCCGCCCGCAAGATCGCCCGCTCGGTGGCCGAGAGCCCCCTGGTCAAGACCGCCTTCGCCGGCGAGGACGCCAACTGGGGCCGCATCGTCATGGCGGTGGGCAAGGCCGACGAGCCGGTGGACCGCGAGTCCATGAGCGTGAAGTTCGGCCCCTACTGGGCGGCCCAGGACGGCCTGATCTCCAAGAGCTACGACGAAGGCAAGATGAGCGCCTACATGAAGCGCCAGGAGCTGGAGGTCTCGATCGACGTCGGCATGGGCCGCGCCAGCTCCACCGTCTGGACCTGCGACCTCACCAAACGCTACGTCGAGATCAACGGGGATTATCGGAGCTGACGAACAGCGGAAGCCCTGTTCCTTTCCCACGAAGTGGGAGAGGGGGCCCGCTCGCCGAAGCCGGCTCCGCCGGCTGTAGAGCGCGTGGGGGAGAGGGCAAGCCACATCCACTGAGCCAGCGAGGGCCGGTCGAAGCGCCCTGCCGGCCGCATGCCCTCTCCACCAATCGCTCTTCGCTTCGCTCGGCGATCGGTCCCCCTCTCCCACGTCGTGGGAGAGGAACAGGGCTGCCTATGCCCGCCGCCGCACGCGGTCGACGGCGGCGCGGAGCGGGGCGGTGAGCTTCCACGTGGTCGAATTCTCGATCGCTGCGGCCCGCGCGGTCGCCACCTCCGCCTTGGCCAGCAGCACCGCGGCGTCGTCCGAACCGGCCCCGGGGGCCTCTTGCGGGAGGTCGAGGCGCTGGACGCTGGCCAGGAACGCCGTGCGCTGCGCGTCCGCCGGCATCGCTTCAGGCAGTCGACGCAGGGCCAGCAGGAACTCGCCGGGCGCCAGCTCCAGCGCGGCGATCTCATAGGGCAACAGGCCCAGGCGGCTGGCGAGGTCCAGGGCCTCGAGCGCGCTCCGCGGCGTGAAGACCCAGCAGTGCACGTCGATATAGGCCTGCGTCTCCAGCGCCTGCCGGCACACCGCCAGGGCGCCCTGGGCCCGCTCGGTCCTGGCGGCCTCGTCCAGACTCTGCGGCCCGTCCAGCAGCCGCATCTCGTACACGTGGTTGAAGATCTGCCGCAGGTCGGGCCGGCGCAGGCGGCGAAGATGGGCGTCGACGAATTCGCCGCTGGCGCTCGTGGGCCGCAGCACATCGAAGGTGTGGCGCTTGTCGGGAACGATGAACAGGCCGAGGCCGCCGTCCACGAGGACAGTCGCGATCTCCCCCAGCCAGCCGAAGACGTCCGGGACGTGCTCGATCACATGGCTGGCGATCAGGTAGTCGTAGGCGCGCTGGCCGCCCACGCAGTCGAAGAGGCTCTGGTCGCCCCAGACGTGGTCCACCTCGACGATCTCATCGGGGTCGACGTCGGCGGCGCCGTACCAGGCGGCCAGCTCGCTGCGCGGCGCGCGGTCGATGTACTCGACCGGACCCATGGCGCGCGTCACGATCGGGCGGTTCAGCGGGCCGATCTCCAGCCCCCGCTGACGCGCCACATCGACCAGCGACAACAGTCTTGCACGCGACATGCGAACGCTCACCAACTGACAACGTCAGATGGTATCGGGCGACGCGCGCCGGAGCAATCGCCTGCGGTCGCTAGCTTCGCCGCCCCTCCGTCAGCCACGGCCGCCGCAGCTCCGGCGGATAGGCGAGGCGGAAGTCGGTGTGCATGCGGTCGAAGTTGGGGCCGTAGAACGGGTCGTGCGCCAGGGTCGCCGGCCACCGCTGGCGCATGGTGGCGATCTCGGCGTTGAAGCGGCCCTGCGCCTCGGGGGCCATGTCCGAGCCGCGGCTGGCGGACTCGTGGTGCACCAGCTGGGCGAACGGCGTCCAGACGATGTCGTAGCCCAGCGCGCGGATCTTCAGGCAGAGGTCGACGTCGTTGAACGCCACCTTCAGCCGGTCCTCGTCCAGCCCGCCCGCCTGCTCGAACACCGAGCGCCGCAGCGCCAGGCATGCGCCGGTCACGGCCGAGACGTTGCGGGTCATGGCGAGGTGGCCGAAGTAGCCGGGGTCGTGCTCGCCGGCGCCGGGCCCCCAGTGCGCCGCCACGCCCCCCACGCCCACCACCACGCCGGCGTGCTGCACGGTGCGATCCGGGTAGAGCAGCTTGGCGCCCGCCGCCCCGACATTGGGCCGCACGGCGTGCGACACCAGCTCGGCCAGCCAGCCGCGGTCCTCCATGCTGATGTCGTTGTTCAGCAGGACCAGGATCTCGCCCGTCGCCTCGGCCGCGGCGCGGTTGTTGAGGGCCGAGTAGTTGAAGGGCCCGGGCGCCTGCAGGATGCGCACCCGCGGATCCTGCGCCAGCCTCGCGAACAGGTCCCGGGTCTGCGGCTCGACGCTGCCGTTGTCGACGATCAGCAGTTCGAGGTCAGGATAGTCCGTGCCGCTCAGCACCCCGTCGGCACAGGCCGACAGCAGGTCGGCGCGGTCGCGGGTCGGCACGATGAGCGAGACCTTGGGCGCCGGATCGGGCAGAGGCCGGCGCACGCGCAGCCAGCCGGGCATGGTGGGAAGGTTCTCCACCTCGCAGCCGTCCTGGCCGGTCCGCGCCAGGTGTTCGGCCACCGCCCGCCGGGCTGCGTCGGCGCACCGGGCCATCTGGCTCTCGGAGAACGAGGCGGTCTGGCCGCCCTGGCGCCAGTGGTAGAGCACCCAGGGGATGTGGTGGATGCGCTCGGGCGCGGTCTGCTCCGACACCCGCAGGGTCAGGTCGTAGTCCTGGCTGCCCTCAAACCCCACGCGCAGGCCGCCCACGGCCTCGATCAGGCTGCGCCGATAGACACCCAGGTGGCTGACCATGTTCTGGCCCCGCACCAGCTCCGGGTTCCAGTCGCTCTTGAAATAGGGCTCGAAGCGCAGGCCCCGGTCGTCGATCTTGTCCTCGTCCGAATAGACGATGTCGGCGTCGGGATGCTGATCGAGGACGGCGGCCACCTCATAGAGGGCGCGCTCGGGCAGCAGGTCGTCGTGGTCCATCAGGGCCACGAACTCACCCTGGGCCAGGGTCAGGGCCGAGTTGGTGGCCGCGCAGATGTGGCCGTTCTCGGCGCGCCGCACGATCTTGATCCGAGGATCGCGGCGGGCGCAGCGCGACAGCAGCCGCCAGACCGCCTCGCCCGGCGAGGCGTCGTCGGCGATGCACAGCTCCCAGTGCGGGTAGAGCTGGGCGCGGACGGACTCGATGGCCGCCTTCAGGAGCTTGGGCGAGGTGGCATAGACCGGCATCACCACCGAAATCAGCGGCGGGCTTTGCATGCGGCCGATGTGCTCGCGGATGGCGTGGCGATCGGCGGCGGTCAGCACATCGTAGCGCTGGGCCCAGGCCTCATAGCCGGTGGGCGCAACGATCGGGGTCTCGAGGACCGAGCGGATGAAGCGCGAGCCCCAGCGCGTCTCGACCAGCCGCTCGGCGCCCGCGTGGACCACGCGGTGGACGGTGCGGTTCTGGCGCACGAGGCGCAGGGCGTGGGCCGCGAGGGCGCGGAGGGGCGAAGGCATACCGTCGGGCAGGCGAAGTGGGAGGGGGCCTGCAAATCAATGCGGGCCGCCCTCCATAGCGGGTCTAGCGGTTAGACCAAACCCCGCTGCTGCCGCCCGACGAGCGGCCACCGCCGCCATTGCCGCCACCATTGCGGCCGGCGCCGCCGCCGCCGCCGCCACGACGCGGGCCCTTGAACGCCGGCTTGGCGTCGCCCTGGGCCGGACGGCCCTCGGCGCGGCCTTCCGAGCGGCCCGGCGGCTTGGCGCCGGCGTGGTTGCGGTTGCGCTTGGCCTGGTGCTGGCCGCGGTGGGGCTGCGAGCCGCGGGTGTCCGGGCGCTCGGGCTTGCCGCCGACGTCCGGCATGGCCGCGGTGGCCGCGCCCAGGTGGCGGTCGTTGCGGCGATCGAAGGACGGGATCCGCTGGCGCGTCACCTTCTCGATGTCCTTCAAGAGGTTGCGCTCGTCGTCGGCGCAGAACGCCACGGCCGAGCCGTCGGCCCCGGCGCGGGCGGTGCGCCCGATCCGGTGGACATAGCTCTCCGGCACGTTCGGCAGCTCGTACTGCACCACGTGGCTGACGGAATCGATGTCGATGCCGCGGGCGGCGATGTCGGTGGCCACCAGGGCGCGGACCTTGCCGGCCTTGAACTCGGCGAGGGCGCGCTCGCGCTGGCCCTGGCTCTTGTCGCCGTGGATCGAGGCGGCCTCGACGCCGGCCTGCTCCAGCCCGCGCGCCACGCGGTCGGCGCCGCGCTTGGTGCGGGTGAAGACGATCACGCGCTTGAAGCCGCCGTCGTCGAACAGCTCGGCCAACAGGGCCCGCTTACGCTGCTGCTCGACGAACAGCACGCGCTGGTTCACGCGGTCCACCGTGGTCGCCTGCGGCGTCACGGCGACCTTCACCGGGTTGGGATTGAGGATCTCGCCCGACAGCTTCTCGATCTCGCTCGGCATGGTCGCCGAGAAGAACAGGTTCTGCCGCTGGCGGGGCAGGAACTTCACGATCTTCCGGATCGGGACGATGAAGCCCATGTCCAGCATCTGGTCGGCCTCGTCCAGCACCAGGATCTCGACGCCGTCGAGGGTGATGGACTTCTCGCCCAGGTGGTCCAGCAGGCGGCCGGGGGTGGCCACCAGCACGTCCACGCCGGGCGCCAGGGCGCGCATCTGGCCGCCGTACTTCACGCCGCCGAAGACGACGGCGACGGTGACGCCCATGTGCTTGCCATAGGTCTTGAAGCTCTCGCCGATCTGGGTGGCGAGCTCACGGGTGGGGGCCAGGACCAGCACGCGGGCGCTGCGGCGCGGTGCGGGCTGCTTGTTCTCCGCCAGGCGGTGCAGGATCGGCAGGGCGAAGGCGGCGGTCTTGCCGGTGCCGGTCTGGGCGATGCCCAAGAGGTCCTTGCCCGACAGCACGCCCGGGATCGCCTGGGCCTGGATCGGGGTCGGGTTGACGTAGCCCTCGTCGGCCAGCGCCTTGAGCAGCGGCTTGGCCAGGCCAAGGTCGGTAAATTGGGTCAAACAGAATTCTTTCGCGTATGCGCCGAGCGCGCCCAGTCGGAACCTTCCGAGGGCGCGGAGCGCGGGTCTTTGGGGAAGCGCCCCGCGTGATGGGCGATCTATGAGAACATCTCACTGCGCTCGACAGGCTGAGCCCCTCGAAAAGGACCCCACGCGGCTGGAGCGTCGCTAGCACCTCTGATGAGGCGCAGGCCGCACATCGGCGCTCCCGGCGTCAATGTCAACCCACGCGGTCGGAATAGGCGGCGCTGTGGCGGATGGGCCGCAGGGGGTGAGTGCGGCCGCGACGCCCCCTCCACCGCTTCGCGGTCCCCCTCCCCGCACGCGGGGGAGGAACTGGGTCCTTGTTCCTCCCCCGTGCCAACGGGGGAGGGGGACCCCGAAGGGGTGGAGGGGGCGCTGGGGCGAGCTAGGGCGAGCTGGATCCTCCCATTGCCTTCCCGCCGCGCGCGAGAGACTAACCCCCCATGACCAAGCCCATGCTCCTCGTCGCCGCCGCCGCGCTCGTCGACGCCGATGGGCGGGTGCTGATCTGCCAGCGGCCGGAGGGCAAGCAGCTGGCGGGCCTGTGGGAATTTCCCGGCGGCAAGGTGGAGCCCGGCGAGACGCCCGAGGCCTGCCTGATCCGCGAGCTGGAGGAGGAGCTGGGGATCGTGGTGTCCCGCGCCTGCCTGGCGCCCTTCGTCTTCGCCAGCCACGCGTACGAGGGCTTCCACCTCTTGATGCCGCTCTACCTGGTCCGCCGCTGGGAAGGGCTGGTGCAGAACCGCGAGCACAAGGCCCTGGCCTGGGTGCGGCCGGCCCAGATGGACGCCTATCCGATGCCCCCGGCCGACGGCCCGCTGGTGGCCTGGCTGCGCGACCTGATCTGAGGTCAGCGGCGCCGCATTTCTCTACAAGAACACGGTTTTGCGTCGTGACCTTCAGGCTGCGCTGTGGCTTGATGCCTAAAATCCGCGCAGACGGACGCCCGCATTGAGGAAGCCCAGCTTCGAAACCGATCCGCGCCTCGCCGCGCTGGTGAACAGCATCGGCGACATCTACTATGTGCTGGACCGCCAATGGCGGGTGGTGATGTTCAACGACGCCGCCGAGACGTTCTTCGACCGGCCGCGCGACCAGCTCCAGGGATACGCCATCTGGGACCTCTATCCGGGGTTCGAGGACTCCCCGTTCGCGCCCCTGCTGCGGCGGGCGATGGACGCGGGCGAGCCCGGCCGCCTGACCGCGGCCTCGCGGGTCCGCCCCGATCGCATGGTGGAGTTCCGGGTGGCCTCGCTCGGCGCCGATGGCGTCGGGATCTCGCTGGTGGACGTCACGGAGCGGGTCGTGGCCGAGGCGGCCATGCGGGAGAATCGCGAGCGGCTGGACCTGGCGGTCGGGGCGCACAAGATCGGGATCTTCGACTGGCACGTGCCCAGCGGGCGCATCGTCTGGAGCCCGGAGCTGGAAGCCCTCTTCGGCCTCGAACCCGGGACCTTCGAGGGCACCGCCGAAGCCTTTCAGCAGCGGGTGCTGGCCGAGGACCTGCCGCGCGCCCAGGCGGAGACCGAGGCCGCCATCGTCGCCGGCCTCGACCTGGTCAGCTTCCACTTTCGCATCCTGCGCACCGACGGCGCGGTCCGCTGGATCGAGGGCGTGGCCCGCGTGGTCTATGATGCGGACGGCGCGCCCCTGCGCATCGTCGGCACCAACTTCGACGTCACCGAGCGCGTGGAGGCCCAGCAGGCGGTGCTGGCCAGCCGAGAGCGCCTCGACCTGGCGGTCCGCGCCCACGCCGTCGGCATCTTCGACTGGGACCTTCCCAGCGGCTCGGCCACCTGGACCGAGGAGATGGAGGACATCTTCGGCCTGGCGCATGGCGCCTTCGAGGGCCGCATTGACGACTACTGGCGGCGTGTCGTCCCCGAGGATCGGGCGCGCATGGAGGCGCTGGCCGCGGCCGAGCTGGCCGCCGGCAAGGACGTGGTGAATTACCAGGTCCGCATCCTGCGCAGTGACGGCGCCGAGCGCTGGGTCGAGGGCGCCGCGCGTTTCATCCTCGGCGCCGATGGCGAGCCGGTGCGCGTGGTCGGTACGGCCCTCGACATCACCGACCGCAAGTTCGCCGAACAGCACCAGCGGCTGCTGATCAACGAGCTGAACCACCGGGTGAAGAACACCCTGGCCATCGTGCAGTCGATCGCCTGGCGCTCGTTCCGGTCGGGCGGCATGACCTTGCCGGCGCGCGAGGCGTTCGAGGGGCGGCTGGCGGCCCTGGCCGCGGCCCACGACGTGCTCAACACCGAGAACTGGGAAGGCGCCTCCATCGGCCGGATCGTCGCCACGACGGTGGCCCCGCACGACCCCGGGGGCGGCCGCCTCAGCGTGGATGGGCCGCGCGTCACCCTGGCGCCCAAGACCGCTGTCGCCCTGGGCCTGGCCGTCCACGAGCTGCTGACCAACGCCGTCAAGCACGGCGCCCTGTCGTCCGCGGCCGGCCGCGTCGACGTCTCCTGGACGGTGGAGGACGGCCAGCTGCGCTTCGCCTGGCGCGAGAGCGGCGGCCCGCCCGTTCAGGGCCCGATCGAACGCGGCTTCGGCGCCCGCCTCCTCGAACAGGGCCTCGCCGAGGAGCTGCAGGGGACCGTGCGGCTGGAGTTCCGGCCCGAGGGCGTGGTCTGCGAAGTCGAGGCCCGGCTCGGGGGGTGAGCTGCGCTCCGGCGCGCCCCCCTCAGTCCAGGCGCGCCTGCCGCACCCGGGCCGGACGGGTGGCGTCCACCACGCACTGGCCGGGGTCGGCCATGGCGTGCAGGCCCAGGCAGTAGATGTCCTCGTAGTGGGTGCCGGCGCTGGCCAGGCACTGGTGGAAGTTGAGCTTGGCCTCGCGCAGGCACATCCCGCTCTTCGGGTCCCGCATCAGCGAGCGGGCCGCGCCGTCGTCGCCAAGGGCGGTGAGCGCCGCCACGGCCAGGCTGCGCTCGATCACCGGGCTGGACCCCGCCCGGCGGCCGCTGTCGGCCAGGGCCGCGGTCAGGCGCGCGTGGTCGGCGGGGTCGGGGCGGTAGCCGCCGGCCGAGGTGCGCTCGACCGCCGCTAGCCGCTGGGCGGCGTTGGGCACCCGGGCGCGGGACCAGGGCTGGTGCTGGACGCTGTAGGCGGCCTGTTTCACCCGGCGGCCGGCGTCGGCCAGGGCCTCCCCGCGGCGGGCGAGGGCGGCGTTGGCCCGCGCCGCGGCGGCGCTGCCGCCCGGCAGGTCCATGGCCGCGCCAGGATCTGCCGCCAGCCGGCTCGCCAGCCCGCGGCCCTGGGCGCGGATCCCCGCCACGAACGCCGGCTCCTGCAGGGCGGCCATGGCGCCATAGGCCACCATCCCGCCCTCCAGCTGGCGCGGCTCGTAGCCGGCCGCGGTCTGCAGCGCCTGGGCGATCTCGGCCGGACCGGAGAAGCCGGCGTCGATGGCGGCGGCCCGCCGGGTGTAGGCCTCGAAGGCCACGGCCTGGCCGGCCAGGCCCACGTCCACATAGGCGCGCGGCGGCCCGGGCGGCGGCGCCTGGACCACGCGACGCCTCGGCGGCTCCGCATTGGTGATGCAGCCGGCGAGCGCGATGGCGATGAGCGCGGCGAAGCCGCCGCGGAGAGTGCTTGGGCGCAACGTCAGTCCCCCTGACGAAAACCGCCCCCCGAATGCCGCCAGCTTGACCGCGAAGGATCGCACCGGCCCCGTGGCGGACCGTCGCAGCCGTTTGATAACAAAGGCTTATGGTGAAGCTTGCTTCGAGGTCTCTTTGCAGACCTCCACGACGCCGCAGGCATCCTTCTTTGACACCAAGACCACCACGGACACCAAGACCACGAAGAGGCGACCGGGTCTTCGGCGAGTGCCCGGGCCGCCCAACAGGCCGCTGCGCCTTTGTGCTCTTGGTGGTCTTGGTGGTCTTGGTGTCGAGAACAGCGCCTGCGGCGCGTACCGGCCCGAAGGTCAGCCCCCCGACACCCCTGCCGGCGCCCACCCGGTCAAGGTGATGATCTCGAACGTCGCCGGCACGCGCCCGTCCGCCCCGGCGAACCGCTCCACATAGAGCTCGCACGCCCGCGCCAGCAGGGCGCGGGTCAGCGGCTTCGGATGGCGCTCGGCCAGGACGGAGGTCTCCCCCATCTGCCGCAGGTCGGCCAGCAGCTTCAGCGGATGGGCGTAGGTCACGGCCACCTTGTCCACGTCCGCCACCGGCTGCACGAACCCCGCCCGCTGCAAGAGCCCCGCCGCGTCCGCCACGTCCGCGAACGGCGAGACGCGGCTGCCCGCCCCGCCCAGGATCTCGCTCTCGGCCGCCACCAGCGACTGGCGCAGCTCGGTCAGGGTGGTCCCGCCCAGGAAGGCGCCGATGAAGAGCCCGTCCGGCTTCAGCGCCCGCCGCGCCTGGATCAGCGCCCCGACCACGTCGTTGGTCCAGTGCAGCCCCAGGGTCGAGACGATCAGGTCCAGGCTGGCGTCGGCGAACGGCAGCCGCTCGTCGTCGGCCGCCACCCGCAGCCCCCCGCGCCTGGCCAGCATGCGCGGCGAGAGGTCCGCCTCGATCAGGGTCCCCACGCGGCCGGGCGCTTCCTGGGCAAGCGCTTCGCTGAAGGCTCCGGCCCGCGCCGAGAGGTCGACGGCCAGGGGAAAGCTGCGCAATATGGGCGCCAGCCGCTCGGCGATGTCCTGGGCGGCCCGGCGGTGCAGGAAGTCGGCGTCGGCGAAGGTCGGGGCCGCACGGTCCAGGCGCTTGCGGTGCAGGGCGCGGTCGAAGAGGAGCGGGGGCGCGGGCATGGGCGGGCAAGATGGCGATTTCGCCGCCGCATGGAAGCCTCGCGTTCACGCCGGCGTCCAGGCCGCCTGGCGCACCACCCTCGACATGCTGTTCCCGCCCCAGGCCATCGACGGCGGCCCCCGCCCGCTGGCCGGCGGGTTCTCGCCGGCCGCGTGGAGCCGGATCCAGTTCCTGGACGGCCCGGTCTGCGACGGCTGCGGCCTGCCGTTCGAGTACGATCCCGGCGTGCGCTGCGCCGCCTGCCTGGCCAAGCCGCGGGCGTTCGATGCGGCGCGGGCGGCCTGCCTCTACGACGAGGTCTCGCGCGATCCGATCCTGAAGCTGAAGCACGCCGACCGGGTCGACCTGGCGCCCCTGCTGGCCCGCTGGCTGTCGCGGGGCGCCCGCGAGCTGATCGAGGCGGCCGACACGATCGT
>Ga0136846_1237941_pt1 | contig 10470 bp, 11 predicted proteins | sample HopSoiMetagenom2_FD_96841 | JGI IMG/M metagenome (GOLD analysis project Ga0136846, IMG submission 96841) | Grasslands soil microbial communities from Hopland, California, USA - 2 Assembly 2016 (version 4) | ecosystem: Environmental > Terrestrial > Soil > Grasslands | place: USA: Hopland... | reverse complement strand
CTATTTTCAATATTACTATCTTTATCCCCGCACATTGGCCTCAGTGAATGAGCGATTGCTCTCGTCTTACGCTCCTTACTATTGGGGCTTTCCCGGAGGACCATTTAACGGGGGTGCGCGAGGCTTTCACCCGCAACCATTCAGGAGATAAACCGCCCCGGCTACCTTTTGCCAACTCTTCGAGTTGGATTACCGCAACTCGCGAAACTCGCGGCTACGCACAAACGTCTTTCAGGATCTTTTTCGTGACGGCTCAACCCGGCAGGGTTGAAAGATGGTAGCCGGTGCATCGTCTAGGGCAAAATGGGACGACCACCGGAATCAATTCTGTCTCCCTATTGTCTGCCTGAGCCGTTGCGCTATAGTGCAGACATGAAACGAAATCTTTCGTGGGTACTGGCTGCAATATTATCATGTGGTTTGGTCGCGGCTCAAGCCGCCCGGGCCGCTGAGAAAACGTCCCTCGAACTGGTTAAGGAAGGCAATCGTTATCTCGGTGAGCAGTGCAAAGACAAAGTGGTCTATATTCATTCCGAGAAATCGGTCGCCAGCCTCACTCCCAACATTTGGTATATCGGCTATTACGATCCGACGGCGACGATGAAAATTTCGGAGGTAAAATTCGGCAGCGGACAAATGCTCAAAGTAACCCGGCCCGGACATTTTCTCGATCCCCGCCACGGTTTCGACGAAGCGTTGGACCGCGACAAGATCAAAGTGGACTCGGATGCTGCCATCAAAAAGGCTGTCGAAGATCCGTCGGTCAAAAACATCAAAATCACGGCAACTCAACCGCGGCTCGAGCGCGCCGGCAGCGATGCGCTGGGAAAAGTCGGAGTTAACGACCCCGTGTGGAAAGTGAAGTTGTGGGCCAACAAGCTGCGCAATCCCAGCAAGGACGCCAACATCGGCGAGATTTGGCTCTCGGCTACGGACGGCAAAGTAATCAAGCCCGACCTGCACCTTGACCGAATTGACTGAGGCCAAGCCAGGCGGCGGCGCACAAGGCAGAGCCATTTTGTCCGCGGAAGTCCTCGCGAAGTTGTGAAGAATAATCGGCCAAACTTTGGCGCGATGGTTCGAGGCCTTCACTGTCCAGCGCTTTGAGCACGCGCTGTTCATTCATGATGAAACGGTCGCGCCGGTAGAGCACATATTCCTTTCGGATTCCAGGAGGCGTCATGTTGATAGTGACGAGATTCGCTCCAGCGCGCAGGCCGCGGCGGTACCCATCACCCGGTCCGGCCAAATTAAGCGCGCTAACAGCGGGAATCGCCCATTCGGGACGCAACAATCGCAATCCTGCCATCGAATTCAGTGTCTGCTCGAGGCCACCCGCCGAAGCACTGGCAAGTGGCGTAGTTTCGCCGGCGATAAAAGGGCTCACACTGCAACCCGCGAGCGGCAACGTCGCGGCCAGTTTGAGATTCGCCAATAAGTTTTCCTCCGTGTCACCCGGCAAGCCGGCAATGAATCCGGAACTGACTGCCCAGCCTTGGCCCGCCAGCAGCCGAATATTTTCAAGCCTTTCATCCAGCGAACCCGGCGCCTGCAATTCGTCGTAGCGGCCGAAATCAGCCGTTTCGAATTTCATGATGTAGTAATTCGCGCCGGCCTTCTTAAGTTCGGCGTATAAATCCGCGCTTTGTGTTCCCAGGCAAACGCTGAGTCCAAGCGTCGTCTCGCGCCGTAATATGCGCAACAGCGGCAGGGCGACTCGCCGCACCACCAACGGATCTTCGCCCGCCTGCAAGTTGATATCGGTCACACTGGCAGGCAGATGCGTAAGAAGAAGCTCCGCCAGCGCTTCAGGCTCAGCGCGGAATCTCGCCAGGTCTTTGGAATCCCGGCGCATGCCGCAATAAGCGCAATTTTGGCGGCAGTAGTTGCCTATCTCCACCACGGCGCGAACGAAAACCCTGCGCCCAAACCGCGCTCGCGTCGCCTCCGATGCCCTTTCGTGCCACGCTTGTTGAGCGCGGCCTCGCGAGGCGAGGACCCTCGCGAGCAGGTCTAATTTATCCACGGTGCAACAGTAAATGTGTCACCGAAAATTACAACCGGTTGAAACCCTACCAAAGCCCAAGGCATCCCCCAGTGCACTTTTGGCCTTGGTTGCGCGTGTGATTGCCTTAACTTTGACCGATGGACTGGCCCTCGCAAACGGCCGCGGTGATTCCGTGCCTGAACGAGCAAGCCACGATTGGCCCGCTGATCCAGGCCGTCCGCCCGCATGTTGCTTCGGTGCTGGTGGTGGATGACGGCTCGACAGATGAAACTAGCGCCAGGGCGCAAGCAGCCGGCGCGGAGGTGCTCCGGCATGGGCGCCCCAAAGGCAAAGGTGCAGCTTTGCAGTCCGGTTGGCGTCGCTGCCGAGAATTGGGGCTGAGATGGGCACTGACACTCGATGGCGATGGCCAGCACTCACCCGAGGACATTCCGAAGTTTTTCCAATGCGCACAGCAAACCGGCGCGGTGCTGATAATAGGAAACCGGATGGCGGAATTGCAGCGCATGCCTCCGATTCGGCGGCTCGTGAACCGTCGCTTGAGCCAGATGCTGTCCAGGGCAGCACGGCAATCCTTTCCCGACTCGCAATGTGGATTTCGTTTGCTCGAGCTGGCGGCGCTCGAAAGGCTGCCCATTTCAGCGGCTCATTTTGAAATCGAATCGGAAGTGTTGCTCCTCTCCGCTCGTGCCGGCCACAAAATCGAATCTGTCCCCGTGCGCGTCCTCTACGCCGGAGAGCGCAGCAAGATTTCGCCAATTCGCGATACCGTAAGATGGCTGAAATGGTGGGGGAAAATGCGCGGCCCGGGAAGCGGAGGCTGAGGGAATAGGGAGTTCGCGATTCACTTTCCGCAATGGAGCGCGGACATTCTTGTCCGCCACCGCAACAATTGGCTGGCCCATGTTAACGTGTCAGGCCTCCATGCTTTAACGAATGGACTATTAAAACTTGGGCGGACAAGAATGTCCGCGCTCCATCGGCCTTGCCAAGGTTCGACTCTGCCTCTACGTTTTCGCCGCCTAAATGGAAAAAGTTGTCATTATCGGTTCCGGCTGCGCCGGACTCACCGCGGCTCTTTACGCAGCACGGGCGAATTTAAGTCCGCTGGTCCTTACCGGGAAGCATCCCGGCGGCTTGCTCACCACTACCACTATCGTTGAGAATTATCCTGGATTTCCTGAAGGCGTGGATGGCTACGAATTGATGGTGCGCATGCAAAAGCAGGCCGAGAAATTTGGCGCCAAAATTAAATTCGGATCCGTCGAGCGCGTTGAGTTGAAACAGCAGCCGTTTGTGCTCGCGGTGGATGGCGAACGCGTGGAAACCGAAACGCTGATCATCGCGAGTGGCGCGGGACATCGCCATCTTGGACTGGAAAGCGAACACAAGCTGGAAACTAAAGGGGTTACGTACTGCGCGACCTGCGACGGCGCGTTGCCTATGTTCCGAAACCAGGGGGTAGTCGTGGTAGGCGGCGGCGATTCGGCTTGCGAAGAGGCGATGTACCTGTCGCGCTTCGCTTCAACGGTCTATTTGATTCATCGCCGGGAATCGCTGCGCGCCTCGAAGATCATGATCGAACGGACCCTGGCCAATCCGAAGATCAAGCCGGTCTGGAACACCGTCGTTACCGAAGTCCTTGACGTGAAACTCGACAAAGTCGTCGGGGTGCGGGTGAAAAATGTTGAGACGCACAAAGAAAGCACGATTGATTGTGCCGGATTGTTTGTGGCGATCGGCCATATCCCGAACACGAAGCTGTTTAAGGGCGTCATTGATATGGACCCAGCCGGCTACATCATTCCCCAGAAAGGGGCGGCGACGAATATCCCAGGAGTCTTCGTCGCTGGCGATTGTTCGGACCATGTTTACCGGCAGGCGGTCACCGCGGCCGGGATGGGCTGCGCGGCGGCGATCGAAGTGGAGCGATACCTCGCCGCGCGCGAGCACAGTAACGCTTGACCCTGATTCAAATTCTGGTAGGGTGCCTCAATCGGCCCGGCCAGAGATTTATGAAAACGTTCCTTGCCGCACTTTTCGGGATGGCACTAGCTGCCACTACGGTTCAAGCCCAATCCTATTCAATTGATTGGTACACCATTGACGGCGGCGGTGGCACCAGCACCGGCGGCCTTTATAGCGTTAGCGGCACGATCGGCCAACCCGACGGCGGACACATGAGCGGCGGAAGCTACACAATTGACGGCGGTTTTTGGGGCATCATCGCGGCTGTCCAAACGCCCGGAGCCCCTTTGCTGAGAATCTTCAACACTCCGACAAATACCATTGTCGTCGCCTGGCCTGCGCCATCCACAGGATTTTCGCTGCAACAAAATCCAGTCGTCAATAATGCGCCTGGGTGGACCGGAGTCACGAATGTTCCGGTTGTCGTTGGCAGCGAAAATCAGGTGTTCGTTAGTCCCCCAGCCGGAAACAAGTTTTTCCGCCTGAAGTATCCCTAACTCGTCAGTTCAGGCCAGGCAGGGATTCGAGCAGATCCCTCAGGTCGCGCCCTGAAAGCATTTGGCCGAATCCGTCCGGTATTGCAGAGGAGCCCCGCCGTCGCGAAGTAATGTCCGCCTTTTATAGAAAAGAATGGTTTTGACCCCTGTGCCTTAAGCTTTACCTTAACCGCGCATGAAACATTCGGGCAAGGCCAGGAAGGCTGCCTTCAAACTCATTTTCTTGTCCCTGATTGCCGCCGTCGTGCTTTGGGGATTAATCGCGTTGGCCGCTGTGATTTCGGTGGTTTCAGCCGTGGCCCTGCCCTTAATTCTGGCGGTGGTGTGGCTGGTCTTTACCGTTTTCACGCTCTACTTCTTCCGCGATCCCGAAGCGCGCGTTCCTGCCGGGGCCGGTTTGGTGCTCTCTCCGGGCCATGGCAAAATCGACGCCATCGGCACTTGCGTCGAACCTTTATTCATGGGCGGTGAATGCCAGCGTATCTCGATGTTCCTTTCAGTGGTGGATATTCACGTTCAAAACGCGCCGGTCAGCGGCAAAATCGCTTTTCTTAAGCACACCATCGGACAGTTTTTAAACGCACTGAAAACCGAGTCCGCAACCCATAACGAAAACGTATTGATTGGGTTCGAATCTTCCGAACCTGCCGGCAAAAAGATTGCCGTGCGCCTGATTGCCGGCGTGCTGGCCCGCCGCATCGTTCCTTTCGTGCAGGCCGGCGACGAAGTGAAAATTGGCGAACGCATCAGCCTGATACAATTTGGCTCGCGCGCGGATGTCTATTTGCCTGCCGAATTCAAAATCAAAGTGAAATTAGGAGACCACGTCGTCGGGGGAAACAGCATCCTGGCAGCGCTCGAATAGCGGCAACCCCGCGCTCATGCAGCCAAAACCTCCAGCTTCGCTGCCCTCCTGAACCGCTCGTTTGTCGCATGGCTGCTCCATCTCCATCAACACCCGGCGGGCCAGCCGAGCATAAGCTCAACATCTATTTTCTCCCGAACCTGCTGACGGCCGGCAACCTGTTCTGCGGCTTTGTCGCTTTGACAAAAATCGTCGAGGCTGATCTGGACCGCGGCGATTTTCACCAGCAAATCAATGTCGCGCTTGGCTTTATCTTGTTGGCCTGCATTTTCGATTTGTTCGATGGCCGCGTCGCCCGCATGGGTGGCGTAGAGAGCCCATTTGGTCGCGCATTTGATTCGCTGGCCGACCTCATTTCTTTTGGCGCGGCGCCCGCGTTTCTGGTTCATCGCGTGGTGCTCAAAGACGTTTTCGGCGGGCACGATCAATGGGGCTGGTTCATTGCTTCGATTTACCTCATCTGCGGCGCATTCCGACTGGCGCGGTTCAATTGCCTCGCCGCCATGCCGGGTGGCGGTGGGAGCAAAGATTTCCTTGGCTTCCCGATTCCTTCAGCGGCCGGTTTGGTTTCCTCGCTGACGCTGCTGATCATTCAACTGAATGAAAAAGAAAAGGACCTCGGCAAATGGAAATGGCTGCTCGTGGTCGTGCTGCTGTTTCTCTCGGCCATGATGGTCAGCACCGTTAACTACCCAAGCTTCAAGTCGCTGGGCCTGCGCTCGACCAGCACCTTCACCAAAGCCATTATCGCGGCGCTCTTCGTCGGCTTTATCGTCATGCTTTGGGAAAAAATCCTCTACTATGTTTTGCCCGCTTTCTTTACGCTCTACCTGGTTTATGGATTTATTCGGCCCAGAATTTCGCGCCAGGTCCGCCGTGAGATCGAGGAGGACGACGAGGAAAACGAAACGGAAGCGGGTGGCGAGTAAGACACCACTCGATTTCCACCTGCACGCTGGCTTAAAACAATGGACAACCTGCCACCCCTGCTAAGCGCGGCCCTGACTGGTTTCCTTAGCGGGCTCGTGCTTTCGATTCCTGTCGGCCCGATCAACCTGACGATTATCAACGAAGGCGCGCGGCGCGGGTTCAAATGGGCTTTCATGATCGGGCTGGGCGCAACCGCCATGGAGGTGATTTATTGTTTCATCGCGTTTACCAGCTTCGCGTCGTTTCTCACCGGCGAATATGTGAAACCTGCGATGGAGATCTTCAGTTTCGCTTTCATGCTCTTCCTCGGCATCAAGCTTTTACTGACTAAATCGGTAGATTGTCCGGCGGTGGACCTTGGCCCGGCGGCAAACCGCTTTGAAACTCAAATCGGCGAGCGCTTCAATCCGCGTTCTGCGTTCATGACTGGACTGGTCCGGGTCATGGGCAACGTTGGTGTGCTGGCGTTTTGGGCCATCCTCGCCGCCAACTTCATGTCACGTGATTGGGTTACGCCCGATTGGCCGGGAAAACTGAGTTGCGTCGGAGGTGTCGCCCTGGGCACCGGCCTCTGGTTCATCGGTTTGAGTTGGGCCATCTCGTTAGGCCACGGCAAATTCAGCACCAAAACTTTGTTGCGCATGGAACATATCTCCGGCCTCGGGCTGTTGGTCATAGCGCTGATTCACGGCGTGACTATTGTGTGGCAATTGCACAAGGCCCAACATGGGCACCACATATGAATGCCAAACAATATTCCGCTTTCCTCAGCCGAGTTTCGCGCTAAAGTCTTCGCTTTCGATGCAAAGATGAAAGAGTTCGTTCCGGCCCCACCGTCCATCGTGCGCAACGATGTCGCAGCTATCCAGGCGCTTTTCCAGCAAAATGTTGTCCCGAGCTACGGCCGGTTTGACATCGTGCTCAGTTACGGCACCGGCAGCTACGTTTACGATGTCACCGGCAAACGCTACCTCGATCTGGGCGGCGGCATCGCGGTCACGGCCCTCGGCCACGCGCACCCTGCCATCACGGAAGCCTTGGTCGAGCAATCGCGCCGCCTGGTCCACGTCTCCAACTTTTACTATCACGAGCCACAAGGCCGCCTCGCGGAAGCACTCGTCAAAAATATAGGTCCGGGCAAATGCTTTTTCGGCAATAGCGGCGTCGAGGCCAACGAAGGACTTTTTAAGCTGGCGCGAAAATTCGGGCACGACGAAGGCCGTTTCGAACTCATCACCACGACGAACTCTTTCCATGGCCGCACGCTGGCCGGAATCTCCGCCACCGGCCAGGACAAGGTCAAGAAAGGCTTTGAGCCATTGGTGCCTGGATTTCGTCAGGTGCCCTATAATGACCTGGCGGCGATGCGTGATGCCCTCTCCCCCGCCACGGCCGCCATATTGATCGAAGGCGTTCAGGGCGAAGGCGGTGTGACGCCCGCATCGATGGATTACCTGCTTGGTTTGCGACGTCTCTGCGATGAACGCAAACTTTTGCTCTTGATGGATGCCGTTCAGGATGGCCATTTCCGCACCGGCTGCTTCCAAAGTTTCCAACGCATTCTCGAAGGAGTGCCGGGAGGCGGAGGCTTTTTACCGGACGGCCTCTCGATGGCGAAATCTCTAGGGGCCGGCTTTCCAATGGGCGCCTTTTGGGTCCGCGCGCCTTATGCGGATCTGCTGTCCGCCGGCACGCATGGCACGACCTATGGCGGTTCGCCGCTCGGTTGCGCGGTCGCGTTGAAAGTCCTCGAGGTGATTCACCGCGAGCGCCTGGCCGCCAACGCACGCCAGATGGGCGACTTCCTTAAGAACGGCTTTCAAAAGCTCGCCCAAAAGTATCCCGCCGCCCTCGAGAGCGTGCGCGGGCTCGGCCTCATGCTCGGGCTCCAACTCGCCGCCAAAATCCCGAACCTGCCTGGTCCTGCCGACAAAACTCAATCGGTAAAATTCGCCAACCTGCTCCATGCCGCCGGTTTGCTGGCCATACCTGCGGGCGCTCAAATCCTGCGACTGCTGCCGCCCTTAAATTTGCGCCAGGCCGAGGCCGAAGAAGGTTTAAGCATTTTTGAATCGGTTTTGCAGAAAGTCTGCTAGCCCCGCCAAAACCATGAAGCACTTTTTGAGCATAGAAAACCTCAAACAGCCCGAGTTGGAAAAGCTTCTGGCCGACGCCGCCCGCCTCAAAAGCGAACGAGGCAAGTCCGCGGCCCGGCCCCTCGCCGGCCAGGTCTGGGCGCTGCTCTTCACGAAATCTTCCACGCGCACACGCGTCTCGTTTGAAGTCGGCATCCGCGAACTCGGCGGTGAAGCTATTTTTCTGGCTGCCAATGAGATCCAGCTTGGTCGTGGCGAACCGATCAAAGACACCGCGCGCGTGTTGGGCCGCATGGTCCAGGGGGCGGTCTTTCGCACTTATGCCCAAAGCGATGTTGAGGAATTCGCCCGATTCGCCGCCATACCCACCATCAACGCGCTCACCGATGCGGAGCATCCCTGCCAGATCCTCGCGGATATTCAGACTTTTCAGGAGCTGCGCGGCCCGATCAATGACAAGGTCGTCACCTTCATCGGTGATGCCGCCTGCAATGTCGCGACCTCCTGGATTTTTGCGGCTGCGAGACTGGGTTTCGAATTGCGTCTCGCTGCGCCCAAAGTATTTCAGCCGCCTGCCGCGCTGCTCAAACGCGCCGGCGGCAAGGTCGTCTGTGTCGAAGACCTGCGAACGGCCGCGAAAGGCGCAGACCTGCTTTACACCGACGTTTGGGTTTCCATGGGCAAAGAAGAAGAATCCGCCGAGCGCATCAAGCTGCTAACGGGTTATCAAATCAACGCGGAGCTTGTGCGCCTCGCGCGCCCGGGCGCCCTGGTCATGCATTGCCTGCCCGCTTATCGAGGCAAAGAGATTGACGACGCCACTTTCGAAGCCCACGCCAAAACCATTTTCGATCAGGCCGAGAATCGGTTGCATGCGCAGAAAGCCGTGTTGTGCTGGCTCGTCGAGTAGTATTCTTTCAGGAGCCAAAACGATCTGATATTGTGACAACATGAGAACCCAATCGGAGGATACCTCACCGGAAGCCGAGCGGGTCCTTTTTGATTTGCTTCGGAAGGCTTCTCCGGCGCGAAAGATTCAGATGGTGGAGGATGCCAATCGCACCGCGCGAATGCTGGCAATAGCAGGCTTGAAAGAGCGATATCCGCAAGACTCACCTTCAATGCTCCGGCGACGTCTCGCGGACGTTTTACTCGGGCCCGAATTGGCAGCAAAAGCGTACGGCCCGATGCCTGAGAATTCAGGCAGCATATCTCCGTAGATATTTCACCGCCACGGTGAGGTCCTTCGGCCAGGGCGCATTGATTTTCAGTTCCGCACCCGTGACCGGATGGTTCAGCGTGAGTTCCTCAGCGTGAAGCGCTACTCGATTGAGCAACGGCCTCTCTTCCTGTTTCGGTTTCAAATGGTAATCGCGTTTCAGGCGTGAGAGCCAGAGCGGCTTGCCGCCATACAGCGAGTCGCCGACCAGCGGCAAGCGGGCGTGTTTCGCATGCGCGCGGATTTGGTGCGTGCGGCCGGTCAATGGTTTGGCGGTTAACAATGTCCACCCCTGAAAGCGCTCGCGGACCTCGAAATTTGTGAGCGATTTTTTGCCGCGCTTGGGATCGGCTCGCACCAGGCCCGGTTGGGTGGGATGCGGCGCCAGGCTGGCGTGGATCTCGAATTGGTCGGCCTCGGGCTCGCCCTGGACCAATGCGGCATAGATCTTGACCGGCTTTTCAGCTCCAAAGAGATTCGCCAGGCTCACCAGCACCGGCTTGTTTTTAGCCAGCAACATTATGCCGCTGGTCTCGAAATCCAGCCGATGCGCATTCATCAAATAAGTCAGCCCCCGCTGACTCGCCCACGGCTTGCCGCCCGCAATTCCGGCATGCAGCAGCTTCATCAAATTTGGACGCGCCGGGTCGTAACGATCTGGTGAACTCAGCAGGCCACTCGGTTTATCCACCACCATTAAATGCTCGTCCTCGTAGAGGACGGGAATCTCCCAGTAATCGTGGGTCGGCGACGAAAGCTTCAACGTGCTCATGAGCCTCGAAACAGCACGTAATTGCCGAACCCCTTTTGAAAACGGCGCCCAGCGCTACGACCGCGCTGCTTTACCTGAACCCATCGTGGGCGGCCGTTGGGCGCGGGCGAGCGGT
>Ga0136846_1224561_pt1 | contig 10470 bp, 14 predicted proteins | sample HopSoiMetagenom2_FD_96841 | JGI IMG/M metagenome (GOLD analysis project Ga0136846, IMG submission 96841) | Grasslands soil microbial communities from Hopland, California, USA - 2 Assembly 2016 (version 4) | ecosystem: Environmental > Terrestrial > Soil > Grasslands | place: USA: Hopland... | reverse complement strand
GACCTGGAGCTCGCCGCGCAGCGGCTGGACCAGATCGAGGACGCGCTTCCGCGCCGCATCGCTGCAGACCCGGAGAAGGTCGAGCAGGGCCTGGCGCAGCTCGTGTTGACGCTGATCGAGCTGCTGCGTCAGCTGATGGAGCGCCAGGCGCTTCGACGGATGGACGACGGAACACTGAGCGACGCGCAGATTGAGGAGCTCGGGCTCACGTTCATGCGTCTCGCGGAGCGGATGGACGAGCTGAAGGAGACGTTCGGCCTGCGCGACGAGGACCTGAACCTCGATCTCGGGCCGCTCGGGAGTCTCGTGTAGTGCGCATCAAACCTCAGAGAGAGAGAAAGGAGAAGGGAATGGCATCGATCAAGGACGTTGAAAACGTCGCGGACGACCTCGAGTCGCTCGTCGGCGAGCTTCGCAAGGAGCTGAAGAGCAACGCCGACTTCGAACGGCTCGTCGCGATCGCGGACGAGATCAGCGAGCACGCGGACAATGCCGCTCAGACATTCAACAACGTCAACGACGCGTTGATGTCGCGGCTCGGCGAGATCGACGGCAAGAAGTCGTCGGCGTCGGCAAGTTCGCAGAAGAGTCAGGCATCTTCGTCGTAAAGGGGTCAGGCATGGCTGAGATTCAGGAAAAGGTCGAAGCAGTTCAGGACAAGGTCACAGGCGCGTCCAGCAAGCAGGTTCTAACTGCTGCTGCGGCCGCGGCTGCGACGACAGCCGCTACGTACGCGGTCAAGAAAGCGCTCTCGCACGACCAAAACGGGAGCTCGAGCGGCAACGGTGTCAGCAAGGCAAAGAGCGCGGGGTCGGGGCTGATCGCCTCGGCTGCTGCGACCAGCTGGGACGCCGCGTCCGACGTGCTCCTGCCCATGGCGGACGACGCGGCCGAGTCGGCCGGCAAGTACGTCGCCACGCACGGGCCGGAGATCCTGCGCGAGCGGCTCATTCCGAAGTTCATCGAGGCGTTCGAAGACGCCAAGTAACGAAGGAGGGACATGGCAGAAGACGATGAAGGTCTGTCGACCAAGCGGAAGGTCGTCGCCGGTACCGCACTAGGCGTTGCGATCCCTGCAGCGGTCGGCGTCGCGAAGAAGCTGATGAGCTCGGACGACGAGGGCGACGACGGCGGGTCGAGCAGGCCGACCACGCGTCGCGGCTCGGCCGCCCGGAAGGCGACCACACGGAAGACGTCGCCCGCGAAGTCAAAGACGAAGGCGAAGACAAAGACAAAGACGAAGGCGAAGACAAAGACAAAGACGAAGGCGAAGTCCACGGCCAAGTCCAAGTCCAAGACCAAGAAGAGCGCCCGTAAGCGCTAGTACTAGCCGTACTGCAGCCGGAGAACGACGATCGTGCTGTTCGGGTGCGTCGAGTCGCCGTCTGATCGGGTGTACGTGCCCGTGACGCCGGCGAACGCGCCCGAGCCGTCGACGACGGGGACGACGATTCCGCCGTGGCGGGGGAGATGCTGCACTTTCCCCGAGTACTCGAGGACGCCGCCGGGGAGCTTGATCCCTCCCACGTACTGGGCGCCGTGCGACACGCCGACCTCCGCTCCGACCTTTGTGCCCGGGGGCCGGCCGAACTGACGCGTCTCGTTGAAGAGCTGACTCGTCCAGGACACCCTCTTCCCATCCGGGTGATTCGAGGTCTGGACCCAGACCAGGCGGATCACCGGGGGGCCTGACTCGAGGCTCGCCGACGGCAGGCAGAGGCCGAGCGTCGCTGTCACCACGACCAGCAGCATCGAAGCCCTGATCGACGGCGTGTGGCGCATCCAACTGCACCATCGGCGAAACGCCTCGCCTCGACGAGCCCCTCTTTGAGGATCTCTTACGCGGAGCTGACCGAACCGGCGCGGCGGGGAAGAACCCACCCGGGCCGCGGGAAGTGGCACGTGTACCCGTTCGGGTAGTGCTCGAGATAGTCCTGGTGCTCCGGCTCCGCTTCCCAGAACGGGCCGACAGGCGTCACCTCGGTGACGACGCGACCGGGCCAGAGCCCCGACGCCTCGACATCCGCGATCGTGTCCTCGGCGACGCGCCGCTGTTCGTCGTCGACGTAGAAGATCGCCGAGCGGTAACTCATGCCCACGTCGTTCCCTTGACGGTTGAGCGTCGTCGGGTCGTGGATCTGAAAGAAGAACTCCAGGATGTCGCGGTACGACGTGTGTGCCGGGTCGAAGACGATCTCGATCGCCTCGGCGTGTGTTCCGTGGTTGCGGTAGGTCGCGTTCGGGACGTCGCCGCCGCTGTACCCGACGCGCGTCGAGACCACTCCCGGCCGCTTGCGGATCAGGTCCTGCATCCCCCAGAAGCAGCCGCCGGCGAGAACCGCCTTCTCGAGCGCTTCGTCCATGCCGTCAGTGTACGGATGGGTTGCGCCCTGAGAGACTGAGACTGCATGGCTACGAAGCTCCACCGCTGTCGGAACCGGGCGAGGTTCGGCCCTTGCTGGAGGGTTCAGAAGGCGCTCGACGATCAGCACATCCTCTACGAGGTGGTATTCGGGCCGTGGCGGCCCAAGAATCGGACCGCCGTGATCGACGGGACGGGGCAGCCGCTGTACCCCGCCGTCCAGTTCGAGGACGGCAGCTGGTACCGGGAGGAATCGAAAGAGATGGCGCGCACGATTCGCGAGGGCCGACTGGTCAGCAGAGCTGGCTGAGGCGGCCGGTGTCGATGTCGTAGAGGAATCCGCCCACATGAAGGTGGGCGAGGTACGGCCATGAGCGGATCCGCTGAACGTCGGCGCACACGGTTGCCGGCTGATCGCTCGTAACGAGGAATGCCAGGCTACGCGTGTCCGGTCCACCGGCCTTGCTCACAGCTGCGTGGACATCGTCTTCGCTTTCGGTCGCCATGCGACAGTCCGTGTGTGCGATGACCATGGCCCGGTCGACGCCGAGCAGGTACGAGGCGAGCACGAGCGTGCGGAGGACGTCGTCGGTGACACGAGCGCCGGCGTTGCGGAGGATCTTCGCGTCGCCGGGCCGCAGTCCGAGCATCGCGAGCGGCTCGATGCGCGAGTCCATGCAGGTGAGAACGGCGAGACCTTTCGCCGCGCGCGCATGCAGCCCGCGCAATTGGAAGCCGTCCGCATACTTCTCGTTCGCAGCGAGCACGTCGTCGAATGTCTGCTCGCGCGGCACGGGTCGATCGTAAGGCACCGCGTTTCAGGTCCGCGGGCGGTGAGCTTCAGGGTTAGCGGATGGCTGTGATTTCGTCGCCGAGGCCGATGATGCCGCCGGTGCTGACGTCGGCGCGGAGGCCGCCGCGGTGGACGAGTGGGCGGAGGAGCCCGGGTCGGGCGAGCTTCTCGAGGTGGGCGCATGGCTCGGCGAGCCGGCGGCCGATGCATTCGACGGCGCCGATTCGAAAGCGTCGGCCGACGAGGCCGTTGAGGGAGATGCCGCGGGTGACGATGTTGCGGCGGGCCTCCGCCCAGGGGAGCCCGATCTCGTCGAGCACTTCGGCCTCGACGAGTGTGAGCTGGTACCCGCGGCCGGGACCGCTGAAGGTTCCACGGCCGTCGGCGTAGCGGTCGCCGGCGAGCCCGCGGCCGGCGAGCGCCTCGGCCTCGTCGACGCGGGAGAGAGGTGCCTCGGCGTCGGAGGCGATCAGGATCGCCGCGATCGTCCCGGCGACTGCCGCCGTACCGTACGGCTGGTCGGTCGGCAGGTGCAGGTCGAGCGGCGTCAGCATCCAGCCCGCTTCGATGCGGCGGCCCTCGTGGTAGGCGTTGCTCGGGTCGAGCCAGGGGCCGGAGGGGGATCCGAACATCACCAGGGCGTGCTCGTCTTCGCCGTCGCGGAGGACGGCGATCCACTGGCCGGGCCAGTCGAAGTCGGCGGCGTCGGCGATCGGGACGAGACCGAGGTTGCGCTCCGCGAGCCATTGCCTGAAGAAGCGCACGGGGTCGTCCGTTTCGGCGGGCTCGGGCACGGGGCTGCGCAGGATCTCGGTCAGGCAGGCGCGGAGCTCGTTCGCGAGGCTCATGCGCTCGCCTCACCGCGGCCGAGCTCCTCTTCGAGCAGCTCGCCGAGCGCGGCGATGCCGCGTTCGAACTCGTGCTGGGGGAGAGCGGCGTAGCCGAGCACGAGTGCGTCTGACGCGTCGTCGGGGATTCGCCCATCGAGATAGCAGCCCGCGAGCGGGTAAAGCGAGATCGACTTGGCGAGCGCACGTTTGGCGATCTCGCTGGATGAGGGACTGCTCGGCGGGAGTTCGAGGAAAACGCGGAGCCCCGCCGAGATGCCGGCGGCGTGCGCGGTCGGCGCGGAGTCGGCGAGCACCTCGAGGAGCCTGTCACGCCGTTTCCGGTAGCGGAGACGCATGCGGCGGAGGTGACGTTCGAAATCGCCACCTGAGAGCAGCTCATTGAAGGTGATTTGCTCGGTCGCAGCGGTTTGCATGTCCTCGAGTCTGCGGAGGTCTGCGATCGGCTCGACGAGTGTCGGCGGAACGACCATCCAGCCCAGACGCAGTCCGGGTGCGAGCGTCTTGCTTCCGGTACCTACATAGACCACATGGTCGGGGTCGAGTGCCTGGAGCGCTCCGATGGGCGCGCGGTCGTAGCGCAGTTCCGCGTCATAGTCGTCTTCGATCACGATGCCACCGCGGGCGCGCGCCCACGCGATCGCAGCGGTGCGGCGCTCGGGCCCGAGCTGAACGCCGAGCGGGAATTGGTGTGCCGGGGCGAGAACGACGGCTCCGACGTCGAGCTCGTCGAGCAGATCGGTGCGAGCGCCGAGCTCGTCGACCGGTACCGGCACGATCTCGAGGCCCGTGTTGGCGATGACCTTTCGGTGCAGCGGGAGACTGGGGTCTTCGATTGCGACGCGGCGGACGCCTCGCGTGTGGAGGACGCGACCGAGCAGAGCAAGCGCGTGGTTGGTCCCGGCGCACACGACGGTGAGCGTCGGATCGGCGAGAACGCCGCGGGCGCGAGCGAGATATGAGGCGAGTGTGTCGCGCAGATCGGCGCGTCCCAGCGGGTTGTCGAAGCCGAGACTGCCTGCCGGCGCGTGGCGTAACCCGCGCCGCAGTGCGCGCGCCCAGGCCGCGCGCGGGAAAGCCGTGAGATCTGGGAGTCCAGGATCGAAGTCGAAACGCAACCGCGGTCGTAGCGGCTCGATCGCGTCGGCGCGAGGGGCTCGCGGCGGCAGCTCGGCAACCCATGTGCCTGCGCCACGTCGCGAGACGAGGTAGCCCTCGGCCAGGAGCTGCGAGTAGACCTCGACGACGGTCGCGCGCGCGATGCCCAGGTCGTCGGCGAGCACTCGGCTCGGCGGCAGTTGCGTTCCGGTCCCGAGGCGGCCCGCTCGGACGGCCTCGCGCAAGGCGGCCTCGAGGGCGCGCGCGCGGGGGCGAGAGGGATCGATTGCGAGGTGAAGCGCGGTCGCCATATTGGTCTGGAATTTCGAATCCTAATCGGCCTGTTCCGCCGTACAGGTGAAGTCTAGGGTTGGCGCGGGTGGGGCTGCGAAGCGTGGAGCAACACACGGGAGGTAGCGCGGTGACGGCCTATCCAGGCCGCTGGCTCGCGGCGATCGTGATGATCGGAGCCGCGACGATGGATCTGATCGATCTGACAATCGTGAACGTCGCGCTGCCGACGATCCGTCGCGATCTCGGTGCGAGCGGTCCGCAGCTCGAGTGGATCGTGTCCGCCTACATGCTCGCCTTCGCCGCGGCGCTGATCGTGGCCGGCAGCTTGGGCGACCTGTTCGGTCGCAAGCGCATCTTCGTCGGTGGCGTTGTCGTTTTCGGGCTCGCGAGCCTCGGTGCCGGCGTCGCCCAGTCTCCCGGTCAACTGATCGCCGCGCGGGCGGTTCAGGGCGTCGCGGCGGCAGCGATGATCCCGCAGCTGCTCGGCACGTTCCGGGCGATCTTCTCCGGCGAGGAGCGTGGCAAGGCGTTCGGGCTGTACGGGGCGATCCTCGGCTTCGCCTCCGCGGTCGGCCTCGTCCTCGGCGGCGTGCTCGTCGATGCCGACGTGTTCGGCTGGGGCTGGCGGACGGTCTTTGCGATCAACGTCCCGATTGCGCTTGTCTCTGGTGCGGCTGCACTCCGCTTCGTCCCGGAGACCTCGGACCCGCGGGCTGGTCGCCCGGACGTGTTTGGCGCCGTCTTGCTCTCGGCGGCCATCGTGGCCGTCGTCTACCCGCTGCTCGAGGGTCGCAGCGTCGGCTGGCCGGCCTGGATCTGGGTGCTGCTCGCCGCCGGGCTCTCAGGGCTCGTCGCGCTGGGCGTCGTCGAGGAGCGCAGGCAGCAGGCGCGCGTCGCGCCGCTGCTCCGCACCCGGCTGCTGCGCATCCCGGCTTTCTCGGCCGGCCTGCTCGTGCAGCTCGCCTTCTCGGCGGGGCTGCAGGGGTTCTTCCTCGTCTTCGCCGTCTGGCTGCAGACCGGCCGGGGGTTCTCGCCGCTTGCGGCCGGCTTGACTGCGCTCGCCTTCAGCATCGGCAGCTTCCTGCTCGCCGGCGCAGCCGTGCCGCTCGCCCGGCGCCACGGTCGACTGATCCTCGCGGGCGGCGGGCTGCTGATGGCGCTCGGAGCGCTCGGCGTCCTGCTCGGCGCGAGCCACGTCGGGCGGGGGTCGAATCCGTGGCCGGTCGTCCCTGGGCTGGTCGTGAGCGGGATGGGCCTGTCGCTGCTCGTCATCCCACTGGCCAACGTCGTCCTGGCCGCGGTCCCGCGCGAGGTTGCGAGCGGCGCCGGGGGCATCCTCAGCACGTCCCAGCAGCTCGGCGGCGCACTCGGCGTGGCGATCGTCGGCACCGTCTTCTTCGACCGGCTCGAGCGCGGCTCGTTCACGGCCGCGTTCAGGCACGCGACGCCGGTCGTGATCGCGTTATTCCTCGTCGCGGCGGTGCTCTCGCTCTTCCTTCCCGACACCGCGCTCGCCGAGGTGGACGTCGCCGAGCTCTGACACAACACCCGAGCGAGAGGAGAGCAGTAATGGGACGGATCGTGGTGACCGAATACATCTCCGTCGACGGCGTCGTCGAGGCGCCGAGCGGCACCGAGGCCTTCGAGCGGATCGGCTGGACCGACGGCTTCTCCCGCGGTCCCGACGGCGATCAGTTCAAGGTCGACGAGACGATGGCGGCCGACGCGCAGTTGCTCGGGCGGATCACGTACGAGACGTTCGCCGCGTCGTGGCCGCAGTTCGAGGGCGAGTTCGCCGACTACTTCAATTCGATGCCGAAGTACGTCGTCTCGTCAACGCTCTCCGATCCGCAGTGGCAGAACACGACCGTGTTTTCCGGCGACGTTGTCGCGGAGGTACGCAACCTCAAGGAACGTCACGAGCGGGACATCGTCGTCCACGGCAGCCCGCAGCTCGCACAGACGCTGATCGAGCACGACCTCGTCGATGCCCTCAACCTGCTCGTCTATCCGGTGATCGTTGGCACAGGCAAGCGACTCTTCGATGGGACCAGCGAAACGAAGCGGCTGCGCCTCGCCGAGACGCGGACTTTCGGCGACGGCGTCCAGCTCCTCGTCTACGAGCGCGTGGCACCCGACGAGAGGAGCTGACCATGGCGAGCGTTCTCTATATGTCCATGTCGCTCGACGGGTTCATCGCCGGGCCGAACGAGCGGATGGACAACGGCCTGGGCGACGGCGGCGAGCGCCTGCACGAATGGATTTTCAGGGGCGGTGTCGACGTCGATACCGACGGCGTCGAAGCCGCTACGGCGGCGATCCGCCGCGCCGGAAGCGTCAACGGCCGAATCATGGACGAGGCCATGTCCACCGGCGCAGTCGTCGCCGGCCGCGGAACGTTCGAGCCCGCAGGCGGCTGGCGTGGCGACCACCACGACGGCGTACCGATCTACATCGTTGCGCGTGAAGAGCCCGGCATCGACGTCTCGGAGTGGCCACTCGTCACGTACGTGCCGGACGTCAGGGTGGCGATGGCTCGAGCCAAGGAGGAGGCGGGCGACCGGGACGTGCTCGTCCACGGCGCCGGGGTCACTCGGCTTGCACTTGCCGCCGGGGTCCTCGACGAGCTCGAGCTCCACGTCGTCCCGGTGCTTCTCGGCGAGGGGCGCCGCCTCTTCGACGGCCTTCCATCGGGGCAGATCGAGTTGGAGCGCACGCGGATCCTCGAGGGAGAGGACGGCGTCACCCATCTGCACTACCGGGTAAGAGGGGAACGAGATGCAACCGACAGCGACCGCCCTGACTGAAGCGCGGGCGACTGGGCCGATCGTCGACGTCGACTACGGCCGTTGCCGTGTCGGCGAAGCCGACTACCTGTTCGCGCGGTCAGGGAGCGGCGATCCGGTCTTGTTGCTGCACGGCTTCCCCCAGACGCACTACTGCTGGCGGATGCTGATCCCGACGCTGGCCGAATCGCACACCGTTGTCGCGCCCGACCTGCGGGGCTACGGCGACACGCGCGCACCCGCCGGCGGCCCGCGCGGTGAGGGATTCAGCAAGCGTGAGATGGCGGGCGAGCTCGTCGAGCTGATGCGTGCGCTCGGTTTCGAGCGGTTTGCAGTCGTCGGCCACGACCGCGGTGCTCGTGTCGGCTACCGCATGGCGCTCGACCATCCGAGCACCGTCGCGCGACTGGCCGTGCTCAATGTCATCCCGACGGTCGACCAGTTCGAGCGCATGGCCGGCGGCCCCTCCCTCGGCTACTGGCCGTGGTTCCTGCTCGCCCAACCGGCGCCGTTTCCCGAGCAGCTGATCGAAGCGGCGCCGGAGCAGTTCCTCCGATTCATCTTCGGGTCGTGGCCGGCCCACCCGTCCGCGATCGACACCGACGCGTTTGCCGTCTACCTGGCCGGCTTCGCCCGCGCCGCCGCCGCGATCTGCGCCGACTACCGAGCCAGCTTCTGGCTCGACCGCGAACACGACGAGGACGACCGCCGTTCCGGCCGGCGCATCGACTGCCCGACGCTGGTGATCACCGGCGCGGAAGAGAGCCAGTTGGCTGACGCGGCCGACGTCTGGCGCGAATGGGCGCGAGACCTTCGCGTGACGACGGCTCCGGGCGGTCACTTCATCCCCGAGGAAGCGCCCGAAGCGCTCGCGACCCTGTTGCGCGAATTTCTCGGACCGTCAGTGTCCGCCCAATGCAGCAACGACCGGGGCGAGCGTGTCGGCAGAGCCGGCGCCGATGACGAAGTAGGAGAAGCCGATTTCCTCTCGTCGCCGCTGGATCTCCTCGGTTGCCGCCGCCGGGTCGGCGGGGAGGATGGCCAGTGAGTAGATGGCGCGCAATGCGGCCGGGTCGGTGTCGGGCGCGGTCATGAACGGCGCGACCGTGTCGCCGACAACCGGCACGTGAAGCGCGAGCTCGACGTCCCGAAGAGCGCGAAAGTCACGCGCGAGCCGGGCGATCTCGACGCCCGGGTCATCGGCTGTCGCGACGAACGTAACGATGTCGGCCAGCTCGGCGGCAAGTGCTCGACCCTTCGGTCCGCGCACTGCCATCACCACCGGTGTGTGCAGGTCGGGGCCGTCGAGCTGTCGTAGCGCCGCGACGGTGTCGCGTACCTGCGCGAACCGCTCGCCTCGTGGGACGACGGGCAGGCCGAGCTCGCGGAGCTGGTCCTCGATCCCCGGCCGTCCGATGCCGATCCCCAGCTCGAAGCGACCCTCGCTGAGCACCGACAGCGAGTGCGCCTCCCACGCAGTTGTCCAAGCAGGGCGCACGGGCGAGGCGTACACCCAGGTGCCGACCCGTATGTCGGCGAGCTCTGCCGCGAGGGCGAGTGTCGGCGCCGGCGCCGGTTGCCATCCGGGGACGTCGGGCATCAGCAGCGTCGAGTAGCCGCTGTCTGCGATGCGACGCACCCGATCGCGCCAGGCCCGCAGGTCGGTCGTGACCGGGCAGACAACCCCGAATCGGAACGGTCTCATCACGGACGTGGACACCTCTCCTCCTTAGATTGCCAAGGCGGCTCGTTCATCGCGGACTCGCGGTCGGCTTCACGTGCTTTAGGGTCTTGACGTGTTCGGCACCCACAACTTGCCTGAGTTCTTGTTGACGGTGTTCGTCCTGATCGTGGTTCCAGGGCCGAGCGTCTTGTTCGTCGTGAGCCGCGCGCTTGCTCTTGGTCGTCGGGCTGCGCTCTTGACCGTGGTCGGCAACGCGATGGGCTTGGCCGTGCAGGTTGCGATGGTGGCGCTCGGCGTCGGCACGCTGCTTGCCGAGTCGAACGCCGCCTTCACGCTCGTCAAGCTGCTCGGCGCCGGCTATCTGGTCCTGCTCGGCATTCGCGTTCTGCGAAATCGTCGTGGCCTGGCCACCATGATCGACTCTGCGGCCGTTCCCCGGGCCGGACGGCGCATCGTGCGCGAGGGATTTCTGGTCGGCGCGACCAATCCGAAGGGCGTCATCATCTTTACGGCCGTGCTCCCGCAGTTCGTTACCCGTGGCGGCGATGTGCCATTGCAGCTGGGCTTCCTCGGCGCGATCTGCCTCGTGATCGCGCTCTTGTCGG
>Ga0136846_1234691_pt1 | contig 10472 bp, 8 predicted proteins | sample HopSoiMetagenom2_FD_96841 | JGI IMG/M metagenome (GOLD analysis project Ga0136846, IMG submission 96841) | Grasslands soil microbial communities from Hopland, California, USA - 2 Assembly 2016 (version 4) | ecosystem: Environmental > Terrestrial > Soil > Grasslands | place: USA: Hopland... | reverse complement strand
GCTGACTACCTTCGCCTTGATGGCCGCATTTCTCGGGATCAGATACTCCAGCGCCCTGCGATCGCGACGCAGCACCTTTGCAATATTTTTCTCGAGATATCCAAACATCTCGGCGTCAGCGATGATGCTGTGTTTAATGATCTCGGCCAGTCCGCCGCGAAATTCGCGGTCGGGCAACGTTCGCAGCAGCGTTGGATCTGTAAGGATCAGCTTCGGCGGGTAAAACGCGCCAACCAGGTTTTTTCCCTCTGGGAGATTGACACCTGTCTTGCCGCCAATCGAGCTGTCCACCTGAGCGACGACCGTCGTCGGCACGTGCACCAGTCCGACACCTCGCAGATACGAAGCCGCCGCGAATCCCGCAACATCTCCGACAACACCGCCGCCAACCGCAACAATCAGTGAATGCCGGTCCGCGCCGGCGCGAAGCAGCGTACGTGACACGCTCTCCATCGTCTGAAGATTTTTCTTAACCTCCGTGTCATCCATCAAATGCACTTTTGCTGAGTCGTCGTCACCCAGATTCCCAACCACCAGCTTGCCCACTGCGCGCCAGACCTTCGGGGAAGAAATAACGTGAACGCTGGAGAATTTGCCCAGCGCGGCAATTCTGGAGCCAGCCTTTTTGAGAGCGCCGGCGCCGCAAACAATTTCGTACGAACCGCCAGCGGAGTGCACTGAAATGGATTTTGAGCTCATCGAACGAATATGGAAAATGTAGCACACTGCTGCAGCTTCTCTCGCACGCACGCATCGCGTTGAACAGCCTTCCTCCGCGCCGCACTACGTCTTCGGGATCACAAGACGCGTGGCGCGGCGACACACAACCGCTGCGCCCGAGCGTCCCTGTACTACACAGCGTGCTAACATAACGGCGTTGAAGTCACCGTCTCGTCATGATGCAACCCCACAAATCTTATCGCGCTGACTACGTCGTGATCGGCTCTGGCGTTGCGGGCTTACGCGCAGCCATCGAGCTCAGCGCAGCCGGCAGCGTACTGGTGCTCGCGAAATCCGATCTCAGCGATTCCGCCACCGCCTGGGCGCAAGGCGGCATCGCGGTTGCTCTCAGCGACGAAGACGAGATCAGTCTCCATGAACAGGACACCATCAAAGCCGGCGACGGTTTGTGCCGTCCCGAAGCCGTAGCGCTGCTCGTCGAAGAGGGACCGAAATACATCACGCAACTCATCGAGTGGGGGACGGAGTTCGATCGAGCGGGAACGAAGTTGGCATTCACGCGCGAAGCCGCGCACAGCAGATCGCGTATACTCCACGCGCACGGTGATTCCACTGGACGTGAAATCAGTCGCGCACTTCTCGCACGAGCGCACACCATCGCGCATCTGCATCTTCGTCCCCATGCGTTCACCACCGAATTGATCGTCGAATCCGGCCGCGTAACGGGCGTCCGCTTTATCGATGAGACCGACGGTTCGCTCCACGAAGTGAGCGCAGGCGCGGTGCTGCTGGCGACGGGCGGGCTTGGACGCATTTATCGCGACACCACCAATCCCGAGGTCGCCACCGGTGACGGCATGGCCATCGCCTACGACGCCGGAGCCATTTTATCTGACATGGAGTTCGTGCAATTTCATCCCACGGCGCTGGCCGTGAAGGGCGCGCCACGTTTCTTGCTTTCTGAAGCGTTGCGCGGGGAAGGCGGAGTCCTGCGCAACGTAACTCTCGAGCGCTTCATGAAGCGCTACAACGAAGCGCAGGAATTGGCTCCGCGCGATGTGGTGGCGCGCGCCATTGTCAGCGAGATGCATCGCACCGACAGCCGACACGTTTACCTCGACATGACCTCGAAGAGCGAGGAATTCCTGAAGAAGCGCTTCCCGCGAATCTACGAAACCTGCCTGAGCTACGGCCTCGATCTCGCCACGGATATGGCACCGGTTTCTCCTGCCGCTCACTACATGATGGGCGGCGTGAAAACCGATCTATGGGGACGAACATCGCTGCCTGGTCTGTACGCCGCGGGAGAAACCGCGGACACCGGAGTACATGGCGCGAATCGGCTGGCGAGCAATTCCCTGCTGGAGGGGCTCGTCTTTGGGGCGCGCAGTGGTCAGGCGATGATTAAAGACTTTCCTGTTGCCAAGCGTCACGCAGTCGGTCTGCCTGGAAGCCCCGCGCCACTGCCGGACAACGGAAAGAACTCGGCTCCAAAGAAATCCGCAGGAGATTCCCCGTGTTCGGCAGCACTAAATCAAATTCGCGATCTGATGTGGCTGCAAGTGGGAATTCTGCGTGACGGAAAAGATTTGACCAGCGCCATCAAGAAGCTTGAGGCCATCGACCTGTCAAACTGCGAAAAGCCTGGACGCAGCGACTACGAGACCCGAAATCTACACTCGCTAGCGCTACTGATGGCACGATCCGCTCTCGCCCGTCAGGAAAGCCGCGGCAGTCACTACCGCGCCGATTTCCCGTATCGCGATGACGATGATTTCTGCAAGCACTCCGTGGTGCAAAAAGGCAAGGACGTCACTTTCGAGGTGTGAACCAACCGTTCCATCGCACTACTTTGCTTGCAGTTGTTTGATTGTTTCCAGAAGAACATGGCCGGTGATGGCCAGGCTCTTCGCGCTGATTTTGTCCAGCGTATCCTGCGGCGTATGCCAGTACGGAATTTCCAGATCGATGACGTCAACGCAGGGTACGCCGCGCTTCAAGAACGAAAGGTGATCATCCTCGATGGCCATCCCCTCGTTCACGAAAATTCCGGAGTAACCGAGCCTTGCCGCTGTGTTCCACACCATATCCGTCAGAGCTTTCGTTGAGTTTAGTTCCCGTTTGAAGCGCAGCATGCGGCTGCCCACAATATCCGCCAGTAGAAACGCCTGAATCTTCTTCAGGTCCCCGCTCATCGCCAGCTTTGCGGCCATCTCCCGACTGCCATACCGGCTATCCGTGTCGCTCCATTCGCCGACGGCTTCCTCGCCATCGAAAAATGCGATCCAGACCGGATGATGTTGCGTTTGGGCGCAAAGCTGCCGGGCAATTTCCAGCATTACCGCAGTCGACGAAGCGCCATCGTCAGCGCCCACAAACAAATCCAATCTTTTCGTGTCGTAGTGCGTGGCAAGCATCAGGATGCCTGCCCTGTCGCCGGGAATCTTCACCAGAATATTCTTCATCGGCACAACGCCTGCCGGCGTTTGCGCATTAAACGCGTCCGTCTCCGCCGAACATCCCGCAGCCTTCAACTGCGAGAGCAGATAATCCTGCGCTTGCGTAATCGCGGTCGAACCCGATGGCCGCGCGCCAAATCCCACCTGTCTGGACACGTCCTCGAACGCCCGTCGGCCATCGAAGCCGTCGACGCTTTCCGGCGCCGGCGTATCCGCATCGGGAATCTGCGTCGAAGCTCCAGCAACGCTGCTCTTAAGCGGCGCTTCGCCGGAGCCGGCGGCTTGCACCTGGTCCGCGCGCTGTTTGCAGCCGGTCACAGCGAGCGCCAATAAACAGGTACACATCACCTCAACCACAGTTGTTCGCAGGCAAGATTTCATTAGCGCGCTCCCGCTGCTTCCGCGGCCAAACTCCGTGCGCGTTTTCGAACCGCCAGCGCTGACACGCCAATACCCACGAAATACAGCGCCATCATCGGCGCCATAAAAATCAGCATAGTCATGGCGTCGGGTGTGGGAGTGATCACCGCCGCAACGATGGCGATGATCAGAATCGCGTACCGTATGTTCTTCCACAGAAACTGCGGCGTGACGATGCCAAATATCGATAGAAAGAAAACCAGTACGGGCAACTCGAACACCAACCCCAAGCCGAGCAGGATCATCAGCGTCAAATCGAAATACTCCGTGATCGTAATCATCGGAACGACGCCGGGAAGACTAACGACTTGAAACGTCACCAGGAACTTCAGTACGTAAGGAAGTGTGACGTAGTATCCAAAAGCGATGCCTGCCAGAAACAGGAACACCGTCGAGAACAGAAATCCCGTGATCGCGCTGCGCTCGTGCTTGTAGAGCGCCGGTGCCACGAACAGCCAGATCTGGTAGAGCACAAAGGGCGAGGCCAGCACCACGCCAATGTAAATACCCAGCGTGATGATCAAATTGAACCCACCAGCCGGGTGCGTATAAACCAGCTTAGGATCCAGATGCGCATCGACCAGCGCCTTCAGCATCGGCCGCGTCACAAAATTAATGATGTACTTGGCGACATACACGCCGACAAACGCGCCGATGGCAATCGCGATCAACGAATTGATGATGCGCTTGCGAAGTTCGACCAGATGCTCGAAAAACGTCATCTGCCCGCCTTCTTCTTCGACCGGCTTGGCAGTTGTGGCGAGCGCGTCAGGCTGGCTGTTGTCGGTCATGAGCGGGATCGAGTTGCGGCTGCGTTTCCGTTGTTGTACTTGCCTCGTTTGTTGTACTTGCCTCGTGCGAAGCGATTTTCTCAGTGCCTGAAGCCGCATTGCCGTTAACAGGCGCCGACAACTCAGTCGCGGGCTGCCCGTCGCCAGCCGAAGTCATGCCCGGCTCCGCCGCAACTGTTTCGTCGAACTGGTTCCCATCGCTCGAACGCGCGACCACTGCCTCCGCTACCGGTGCCGGCGTTAACTCTCCCGCCTCCGTAGCTCGCGTTTCTTCAGCAGGCGCGGCTAACTGCTCGGGCGCCGACTGCGTCTCAACTCCAGAAGGGCTGGCCAGCGTCGCAGGTTCGGGCTGAAGTGCCGCATTGGCTGACGCCAGCAGCGCCTGCTTCTTGCGCTCCACTTCGCGGGCCTGGCGTTCCAGGTCTCGCATCTCTTCTTCAAAGGCGCTTTTGAAATCTGTGGAAGCCTTGCGGAACTCGGCCATCAGTTTTCCCAGCCCGCGGGCAAGCTCCGGCAGCTTCTGGGGTCCAAAGACGACCAGAACGATGACGAAGACCACAATCATGTGGGGAATGCTCAGCATGGCCTTGGGTCACTCATTGAGGGCTGTTGGCATCATAGAGAACGGTGTTTGGCACTGTCAAACGCCCGTTGGCCCTGTGTTATACTTCCAATGCGAAAGACTTGCGTGAGGTTAGGATGAAAGCAGAGCGTCGCGGCCTGTTTCTAGTTGTCGCAGTGTTGCTTGTATCTGCCGTACTTGGCGGCGTTTACGGGCCGAACGTTCGGGCGACCGCCGCCTCTACAGACGATTACCAGGTAGCGGTGCGGGACTTCACCAAGGTCCTGGACGTCGTGCAGGCTAATTATGCCGAGCACGTCGACGTCGACAAGGCCGTCTACCAGGGCGCCATCCCGGGCATGCTGCGCATGCTTGATCCTCATTCCAATTTTTTTGATGCCCGCCAGTTCGCCCTCCTCCGCGAAGACCAGCGCGGTAAATATTATGGCGTCGGCATGGTTGTCGCCCCGCGTGAAAATCACACGGTTGTAATGGCTCCCTACGTCGGCGCGCCCGCGTATAACGCCGGCATCCGCCCTGGCGACGTGATCGTCAAAGTCGATGAAAAATCCACCGACGGCCTCACCACCAGCGATGTCGCCGACATGCTCAAAGGCGCCAAAGGCACCATCGTCAAGATCACTATCTCACGCGAAGGTTACGCCGATCCCCTGGTGTTCACCGTCACTCGTGACGAGATTCCGCGCCACTCTGTAGATATCGCGTTCATGCTGAAACCCGGTGTCGGCTACATCCGGCTCTCCGGTTTCAACGAAACCACAGATCGCGAAATTGCTGAAGGTCTCAAGAAACTCAACGCTCCCACGCTCGATGGCTTGATTCTCGACATGCGCGCAAATCCCGGCGGCTTGCTGAACGAAGCCGTGGCCGTCGGCGATATGTTCCTGGAGAAAAACCAGCTGATCGTCTCGCATCATGGACGGTCCTCCACGGAGCGCAAGTACTACGCCATTCGCGGCAATCAGGGAAACACGGTTCCACTCGTAATCCTGGTGAACGGCAACTCCGCATCGGCCACCGAAATCGTTTCCGGCGCGGTGCAGGACCACGATCGCGGCTTAATCGTCGGTGAAACGACGTTCGGCAAAGGCTTGGTCCAGACTGTTTCGCCTCTAAGCGAAAACACGGGGCTCGCGCTGACCACCGCCCGCTACTACACGCCGAGTGGCCGCCTGATTCAGCGTGATTACAAATCGATCTCACTCTACGAATATCACTACGAGCGCAAAGTCCCCGAGCATCCGACGGAGGTCAAGCTGACGGATAGCGGCCGCCAGGTCACCGGCGGCGGCGGCATCACGCCGGATATCACCGTCCCGGCACCCAAGCTGACCAAGTTCCAGGAAGCGCTGATTCGCGCGGACGTCTTCTTTCCCTACGAAGCGGGCGTGGGCGGCTTCACCCGCTTTTACCTGGGCACTCGCCCCACCATCACCAAAGATTTTGAAGCCAACGATGTGGTGTTGAAGGACCTTCGCGAGTACATGGCCAAGAAAAATGTCCACTACACCGAGCCCGAGCTGGCCGAAAACCTCGACTGGGTGAAGCGCAAGATCAAACAGGAAGTTTTTCTCTCCGTCTTCGGTCAGCAGGAAGGCTTCAAAGTAGAACTCGAAGCCGACCCGCAAGTTCAAAAAGCCGTTGACGCCATTCCGCAGGCACGCGCTCTCTACGAAAACGCCCGCAAAGTAGTAGCGCAACGCATGGGCGGCGCCTCCGTCGACCAACCGTAAAGCAGTTCAGCGTTAAACGCGCGGTGATGCTCGCAAATGTAATCGTAGGGGCGCAGCACGCTGGGCCTCATCTCGGCAACGCGTATATCCTCCGTCCCGACCATCTCGGTCGACACACGCTCGCCCCCAAATGGACGAGCAACGCTCCCGCCATCTTCACAACTCGCATCCGCCCCGCACAAATCACTCGCAATCAATTGGCAACCTCCCGTCCCTCTGCTAAAATTTCTGAGCTGCTCGTGGGCGAGTAGCTCAGCTGGGAGAGCGCCTCGTTCGCAACGAGGAGGCCGAGGGTTCGAATCCCTTCTCGTCCACCATTTTCCGGTTCGCAAGTAAACCCACGTCCGCGCCAGGCCATCGCTTCTCCCCACCTGCCAACCCACCTACGTGATTGCACGTATAGCGTCAAACGATGTTCGGTCTATTCTGTGGTTGTACGCCTCAGCGTTCGCGCAGACTGGACAATCGCATGTCATCCAACGCTGATCTACTTGCCGCAAGGCCCCCCATCCCCGAATTCATCCCGCTGCACGCTGTCAACGTCGAGACATATACCGTACCTACGGATTTACCGGAGTCCGACGGTACTTTTTCCTGGAATCACACCACTCTCGTCCTCGTCACGGTTCGAGCCGCCTCTTTCGAGGGCCTTGGTTACACCTATGCGGACATCCCCGTTGCTGAACTCATCAAACGCACACTGGTCCCCCTCATAGAAGGCAAGAATGTTTTTGACATCCGCAATTGCTGGGAATCCATGCGCGCCGCCATTCGCAATCTTGGTCGACCGGGCATGTGCTCGATGGCGATTTCTGCCATGGATTCCGCTTTATGGGACCTCAAGGCCAAGCTATTGGGCGTACCGCTCGCTTCCCTGCTGGGCTGTGCGCAGCCCAGCGTCGAAGCCTACGGCAGCGGCGGCTTCACCTCGTACTCAATTCCGCAGCTACAAAAGCAACTCGCCGGCTGGGTTGAAGAAGGAATGAAGGCGGTGAAAATGAAAATCGGGACGCATCCCGAGCTTGACACGAAACGCGTCAGAGCCGCGCGCGACGCCATCGGTCCCCAACCAAGCTTGTACGTAGACTCGAACGGCGCCTATACGCGAAAGCAGGCGTTGTATATGGCGCAGCAATTCGAACAGTTAGGTGTTAGCTGGTTTGAAGAGCCGGTAACTTCGGATGATCTGGAAGGTTTGCGGCTGATCCGCGATCTCGCGCCCGCTGGCATGGACATTGCCGCCGGTGAATATGGATACGATCTCGTCTACTTCAAGCGCATGCTCGACGCGCAAGCCGTTGACGTTCAGCAGGCGGACGCGTCACGCTGTGCCGGCATCAGCGAGTTTTTGCGCGTCGCTGCGTTGTGCGATGCTGCCAATCTTCCGATGTCGGCGCACACCTGCCCGTCATTGCACATTCATCCCTGCTGCTCGCTTGCTCGCATAAAAAACATCGAATATTTTCACGATCACGCGCGCATCGAGAACATGCTATTCGACGGCGCAGCCCGGCCCGTCGAAGGCCGCCTACATCCTAATCTGGCGCGGCCCGGAATGGGTCTCGAATTCAAGCGCGCCGATGCACAACGCTACGCAACGTGACAACGCGATTCTGTTGTGGAGTGCGGTGGCGCGCCACCGCTTTAACGGATGTTCCAAGCTAAAATCCCACTGGAGGAGCGCCCGGTCCGGCAGGTTTTAAGCGCTGTTTTGGGCACTCATGCTGTTGGCATGAACGTGACCTAAAAGAGAGCCTTTCATCGTTTATCAGCTGAGCGCATGCCGCGATCACGCCGCCTCTTGGAACGGGGTCAATAACTCCATTCCCTCAGCCACAACCGTGACCAAATCGCAATGTCTCGCTCCGCCAAATCCTTCGATGTAAATCGCCGGTTCGATGTTGAACGTCATGCCCACTTCCAGCATATCGTCTGATTTTGGATGAATCCGTGGATGTGCCAGGTGGTTGATCGCCGAGAAGCCCACGCCGTGCCCGGTCGCGTGCTTGAATCCGTCACCGAACCCTCGTTCGGTCAGGACATTCCTTGCGGCTGCATCGACTTCCGCCGCGCGCACTCCGGGTCGCACCACCCGCCGAGCTGCACGGCTCGCTTCCAGAATCGCCTCGTACATTTGACGTTTTCGCCCATCCGCTTTTCCGATGCAAAACGTCCTCGTAAAATCGGTCCACAAACCATCGACATAAGAATTGCAGTGCACCAAAACAAAATCGCCCGATCGCACCTTCCGAGCCGTCGACCGTTGATACGCGGCATACGCGAGGGCGGAATTTGGCCCCGACATGCAATAGACAAATCCATCGGCTCGCCCCGGCGCGTCGCCATCTAAACAGGGCGCGCTCAATCCCATCCGAAACGCATCGGCCACTTGGGTTTCCGTAAGCCCGCTGCGCAACGCCGCATGTCCTGCCTCAAAGCTGCACCCCACGATCTCGCAGGCAATCCGGAGGCGCTTCAGTTCACTTTCCGTCAGCACCGCGCGTATTCCCGCGAGCATTTCTCCGCCTGAAGCCAGGCAGATGCCCGGGATCGCGCTGCTCAACAAGGCCGGCAGAGCAGCTCCATAAACATTCATCCCTGCATAACTTGCGGGTTCCACATCGGCTGTATCTTCATACGCCACAATGCAGGCGGCGCTTAGCCCGAGCCGTCGGACCATTTGCGACAGCGGCCCTCGCACGCAGTCTTCGAGCGCTTTCAATTCGTTGAGTGATCCTGAGCGAAACGTTTCCAGTTCGTCCGCCCATCCCTCCGCTGCCACTCTTGCGGCGTCCTGCGGAACCACGATCCCGATTTTTCCATCCGCTGTAGCGATCGCAATCGTAGTGCCCACGAAGGGCCAATAGCCTGACACCATCAGCACATTCATCGGCAGCGTGCAAACGACCGCGTCCACCCGCTTTGCACGGAGCGCTTCGCGAATCCGTGCAATCCGTTGTACGTCCCTCTCCATCTGCTATCGGTCCTGGTGCCGCATTCTCCACAGGATTCCCGCCCCCGCGAGCACCGCGCCCATTGCCAACACGCCGACGGGCAGCTTCGGCGTTGAATCGACACTCGCGTAGCGCCGCTCCGCGTAAGCAGCCGGCATGCCTTCTCCCTGGTGCAGGGCGAGTTGTAAAATTTGCGCGAAATGCAAGGCGCGGCGGTCCGTCTCCTGTTGGATCATTTCCCTGCAACTAAATCCGTCTGTGACGATCAGGTCGTCGCGCGAAGCTTTCCGCACCGCTGGCAAAAGACTGCGTTCTCCGCATGCCAGACCTACCTCGTAATGGTCTGCTTCGTAGCCAAACGATCCGGCCATGCCGCAGCAGCCGGAGTCCAGAACGTTGCATTCCAGCCCGGCTTTGTTGAGCAGAGCCACTTCTTCTTCGAAGTGCAGCAATGATTTGTGATGACAATGTCCATGCACGACGGCTTTCTTTTTGAGCCGCGGCGGCCGGTAATCCTTAACTTGGTCGTGCAGGAATTCGCTTAGCATAAAGCTCTGCCGATGCAGTCGTTTCGCATCTTCGTCACCGGGAAACAAGTTCCTCAACTCATCGCGGAAAACGGTCATGCAGCTCGGCTCCAAACCAACAATAGGCACCCCGGCCCGAATGGAATCGCGCAACGTTTCCAGAATGTTGCGCAGCAAACTCTTTGCGGTGCCCAGCATTCCGTAGTCGTATAGCGGCCGCCCGCAACAAAGCGGCTGCTTTGGCACGGACACCTCACACCCCGCGCTTTCCAGCACTTCCACAGCCGCTTGCGCCACCTTGGGAGTGAAATGATTGTTGAAGGT
>Ga0136846_1227702_pt1 | contig 10472 bp, 12 predicted proteins | sample HopSoiMetagenom2_FD_96841 | JGI IMG/M metagenome (GOLD analysis project Ga0136846, IMG submission 96841) | Grasslands soil microbial communities from Hopland, California, USA - 2 Assembly 2016 (version 4) | ecosystem: Environmental > Terrestrial > Soil > Grasslands | place: USA: Hopland... | reverse complement strand
GGTTCGCCGAGGGCTGGCCGCGCTGGCCAAGGCATCGACCCGCGGCCTCGGCCCCTACGGCCTGCAGGCCGCGATCGCCGCCGCCCACGCGTCGGCGCCCTCGGTCGAGGCGACCGACTGGGACCGGATCGTCGTCCTGTACGAGGCGCTCGGCCGGGTCGCGCCGTCACCGGTGGTCGAGCTCAATCGGGCCGTCGCCGTGGCCATGGCCTCGGGTCCGGCGCAAGCCCTCGCCATCGTGGACGAGCTGATCGCGTTGGACCGGCTTCCCGGTTCGCATCTTGTTCCGACAGTAGGCGGGGAGCTACTCGCCCGCCTCGGCCGACGACCGGAGGCGCGCGCCGAGCTGGAGCTCGCGGCCCGGCTGTGCGCCAACCAGCGCGAACGCTCAGTGCTCCTACGCAAGGCGGCCGCGCTCAGCTGACTTCCCCAGCTCGGCCCGGGCTGCACCTCACATGGTGGCGCTGGAGTCATGTCTGCGCGAGGGGCCGGGAATGCCGGAGCCAACGGCGGGGCACAAGGAGGGAAGCAGCGCGTCAGGGGTCGTGCGCGGGGAAAGAAGGGTGGCCCGCGCGGTGCGTGATCGCACCCGACCAGAAGGAGCAACGATGAGCGCCAACCCGACCAAGCCCATCAAGAAGGCGACGAAGGCCACCACCCGACCAGTCACCGAGGCGGCCAGCACGGTCAAGCCCAGCCGGCTGGTCAAGCTGCTCCCCCTGAGTTGGCGCACGAAGATCCGCCTGTTCCTCGCCCGCCTATGGGCCAAGTTCAAAATGTGGCGCCTACGCCGACGCGCACGCAACGTATAGACGCGACCTGGACTGCGGAATAACGCACTCCCAACCCCGAACGACTGCACGCAATCCCCGGGTGCGACGCTCAGTCTGCCCGGCGACGTGCCCGATTCTCCACGGTCACCAGCGGCTACGGGATGGCGCATATCGGTGCTACTGGGGTGTCGCCGTGGCCGGCGTCCTCGTCATCGATCTTCTCGTCCTCGCCGACGACGTTGCTGCGGTACGTCGTACCCGTCCCGCAAGCTGTTGACCGCGACGGCGCGGCGACCCCGTTGTGCCTGAACCCGCCGGCCACGATCTCGAGCGTCCAGCACGGCGGCAGCTTCACAGTGCGCCATCGCGGAGAACACACCCGCAAGATCCGCGCCCGCGGTTACCTCCCATCGCTCGCGATCGCTGGTTGTGCGGACAGGTGCGAAAGTCCGGCCAATTGTCTTTGTCGCAGCTAGCGGTGTCAGCATTGGCAGATGGACAGGGCTCGCGAACTGCTCGAGGCTGAACGACAGCAGGCGATCCGGCGTCTCTCTGGCCTGACCGGCGACTTCGACCAGGTCGTGGCGGCCTCCCGCGACGCCAACGCTGACGACGAACACGATCCCGAGGGTGCGACGATCGCGTTCGAAAGATCGCAGGTCACGGCGCTTGTCCTGCAGGTCCAGGTTCACTTGGCCGAGATCGACGCAGCACTCGAGCGGTTGGCAGCCGGCACCTACGGAATCTGTGAGCAGTGCGGCCACCCGATCGCGAAAGCCCGCCTCGAGGCAAGACTGACCGCCCGCACATGCATCGCATGCGCCTCCGCTCCACACTGAGCGGTGACCCAGTCGCGGGGCGGGGGAGCTGCCTCCCTCAAGGAGTGGGGCCTCCTGCCCGCATCTTCAGCGAGCTGTCATGCGAGTGGGAGGGAGTGGGGAGCTGTTCGTCGACACGTCGAGGACCATACGGGCCGCGGGGCGATCGAGGCTGGAACGAAGCACCAGGTCAGGAAACTGCCCGCCGATCCGGGTCGAGCCGCCCCTCGGAATCCAACCGACGACCTTCTCATCACAAGTCCGTTGCCCTGAGCACCAACCACGACGAACCGGCCCTGAGGAGCGATGGTGTTCAGTGGCCGGGATGTTTGCGACTATCAGAGCCCCTCGGCAGCGCCGAACCGCATTCAGTGGTCACCGCGCGTTGGTGGTTACGTAGGGCCACTCGAGGACACCTCGGACGCCTGGTGCGTTGAGCGGGATGCCCGTCGACGGCGGTAATGAAACCGAATGGTCGACAGGAGCAGACCGCCAACCCACCAGGTGAAGAAGAACATGCTAGTGACGAGCTGCCAAGCGAAGTCCCCTGGCCCAAGGTCCGCCCGCAGACCGTAAATGATGCCACCGAGCAGACCTCCCACGATCCCGATCCACCACAGCGGGTCCTTCCACAGCGGACGATCGAAGAACGGTCGAAGGATCACGCGCACATGATCACATAACGCCGCAGACGACGGCAGGTGCCTTGCGCATAGGCAGATGGTCGCCGGTCAGACTCCGCCTCCCCTCCTGCTCCCCACTCGGACGAATTGCCCTCACCATCGATCCTCGTCTTCTTTGCGAAAGCCCGAGGGCTGTTGCCCGTCACCGGCGCCCGACGGTGCTTTACGTCGTAGACGATGGTCCAGATCATCAGGAGTCCGATGGGCGATGACCAGTAGGAGCAAGAACACGGCGCACCTCCCGGGGTGAGTACCTTTGACGCTACTCCCCCTGCACGGCAGGGGACAGCCCGCGATTACGGTTCACTCGAAGCCGGCATCAAGCGCATCGGAAAATCCATGCGGTTGCCGGTGCTTCAGACAGTTGCCAACCTCTACCCCGTCGCGAATCAGGTGACGACATCTGCCGCGGATCTGGTTGCGGATCACACCTATCCCATCGGATGATTCGCGACAGTCGTGCGCCAGCGGATCTGCGACAGCCGACGTACGGATCAGCATGAGAGTGCGTCAGTTGCCTAGCCCGGGCGTTGCAGGATCGATGTGATCGCGAGGGCCGACACGCCTCGTAGATGTCGAGAAGTGCCTTGCCTGCGAGGGATTTTGGGTGTGTCCACAGAACGGTCCAAGCCGGGGAACGCACTTCGTAGGTGCAGAATACAGCGATGCGTCCGGTGGTCACGGTGACGGCCGATGGCGGGGTGCTGCCTCGCATGCCGGGTCGCGGCTGCGCGCGGAAGTGGTGATCGGCTCGCCGGCGGGCGCTCATCGGCGTGTTCACGGCGTCTGTCAGCATGCAGAACCGCGCCTCGACCGTAGGTGCGTCGCGCGGTGATCTGATCGATGCCCTCGGCAACCACTTTCTGACGGTCACATGGTCGCTGCCCGTGGCGACAGTGTTTCTCAAAGTCAATGGTGGTTGGGCAATTGTGATTCGAGACTGGTGGGCGTAGTTTTTGGCACGGGTCCAGGTGTCGCGGATCCATTGTTGGGGGGTATGGGGTCGCGCTGTACGCGCTCGGAGGGGCGCGCTGATTCACGGCGCCGTGGAGCCGCGCGCCGGCCATGACCGGGCCGGCGACCTACTGATCCAGTACGACCTGTCCAACGGCGGCGTCAACCCCTCAATCAAGCAGGTTGTCGCCAATGATCGGCAGAAGCCGCGCTTTACGCGGTTTCAGACCGGAGGTACCTGGTATGTGGACTAGAACCAGCACGTCGAGGAAGAGCAAACTGGCGATCGCCACGGTGGCAGCGCTCCTGTGCGCTGCAGGCGCGGTGGCAGCGGTCCCGGCGAACGCCGCTACACCAGGGTGCAGCCCGCACTGCATTCAGGTCTACAGCGCCAGATACGGCTCCCCGACGAACCCTCGGTTCGTAGAGACCGTGTATGGCGGCACCGCGGCGGTGGGCACCCCGGCGACCCTGGCGCCTCCGAGTACCACCAACCCCGCCGGCGACATCATCGTGAGGTCCGCCGGGACGGTGACGTCCTTCTACGAGATCGGCATGGTTTCCGCCGCTATCAACGCACAGTACGGCCCCCTGAATGCTGTCCAACTCGAATACGCGCCCAACGGCGTGCGCACCGGCCTCTGCTCGGGTCTGCCTGGGACGCCGTACCAGAACGCGGGCCTCACACTGCAGCCGTGCGACACCCCAGGATCGACCGTCTTCATCCTCGACACCACCGACTCGCCGTCCACCGGCCCGCTGTACTTCCCCATCATCATGGGGAACACGACCGACTTCGAACACCCGTTCGCGATGACGCTGGTAGGTAACCCGGCCCACAAGAAGGTGCCCCAGATCAAGATCCAGCGCCTGCGGGGAAACCCGGACCACGTCGGCCAAAACCAGCTGTGGAGCGCGAACGTCTTGAACTGACGTCCACGGCCGGCACCCAGAGCCGGTACAGGCCATCGATCTCGGGCGGTGATGCGGCGGTTGCCCCCTCAACCTACCCCTGCGCGGTCAGCACCCCTGAGCCGTCAACCTCGAGAGGGTGCGCGACAGCCATCAGCATCACCAAAGCCCGATCAGCACCCCAAAAGGAGCCATCATGACTGTGAACAGCATTCCGTCGCCGCCCGAAGGACAGGACCTGGCCAAAGTGCCCCTGAGGTTCGAGGTGACGCGCATCCCAGTCACCGACTTCGACCGGGCCAAGGACTTCTACCAGCGCCTCGGGTGGCAACTGGACATCGACTTCCAGTTCACCGAGCAGGTGCGTGCCGTGCAGTTCACCCCGCCGGGCTCGCCGGCGTCGATCCAGTTCGGCCCGCCCGCCGGTCCGCCGCTGGAGGGCCTGCTGCTGATCGTCGACGACATCGAGGCCGCCCACGCCGAGATCCGCAACCGCGGTATCGACATCGGCGACATCTTCCACGCCGCCCCGGGCGGGAAGCCCGAGCCCGGGCGCGACCCCGAGGGGCGCTCGTACGTTAACCAGGCGGCGTTCCCCGACCCGGACGGCAACACGTGGGTCCTCCAAGAGGTCACCGAGCGCATTCCCGGCAGGATCACCTACTAACCCCGCCGTCACGACCGCGCCCTTGCAGGAAGCATCGGGCGTGTCAGAGGCGTCTTGCCCAGGTGGTCTGCAGGCTCCTAGCCCCGGCGTTGCAATAACGATGTGATCGCGGGGGCCGACACGCGTCGTAGACGTAGAGCCTGGACCCGCGATCGCCCGTCTCGTCTTGATCCCACACCCACTACGCCCTAAACGCCGACACCCCTGACCATCCACAACCTACTGGTTGAGCGTCGAGCACGGATGGTCGTACATGTGAGTGACCGTCTGTGCCCGTTGGCCTGCTCTCAGAAGGGCAGGCGAAGGACTGGCGCGTAATCCGAAGCGGTGCCGGATTCAACGTCGTGCCCGGCTGCGCTGGCGGAGTTAACCGAGTCGGCTTGAGGTCGTGCTTGTTATCGTTCTGGGCACACCTTCGAACGGATGGGTACGCAGATGACCGATCGGGATGTTTCCCCGGCGTTGGTGGCTGAGGCGAGAGCCAGGCCGGGGGGCTGGGTGTACCAAATCGTCGGCAGCTATGGCCCACAGGACGCCGTGCCTCCGACAGCCATCCAGGGCGCATGGAAGGTCGACGACAACGGCGAGATCGAGGGCGAGTTCATCCCGAACCCGAACTTCGTGGCACCGCCGGGTTGGACACCGCCTGCCAGGTAGGCTCGGGAGTTCGGGTTCATCGGGCATGCGAGGAACTATCTCGCCCGCATCGGCACCCGCGACCCACACCTGCCCGTCCCCCTCATAGCTGTCAAACCTAGACCAGCGCGGCTAACCGGCGGTCAGACGTCGAGTACGTCGGCTTGTGGCAGGTGGGATCGCGTGGTCAGTGCAGCGCTTCCGTTCGTTGGCCCGGCGAGGACCGCGCCCCGGCACCGCCCCGCGGCCGGGCCTTCGCGCGCCGGAGGCACACCTTGATCCTCAAGGGGTCAATCCCGCAGGCGACGAACGCGGCTCGGGCGGGGAAGTGCACTCCGCCGACCCGAGGACTGGTAACAGGTACCTGGGTATCTCAGTCCGTCTGCTGCGGGCGGTTGTGCCGCTCTCTTCCGGGGAAGCGGTGCACCTCCTGCGGCCAATCGAGGGCGACGGCGAGGCGACCGGCCCAGTACCGGGCGGCATCATCGTCCGGCACGTCCACAACGGCGAAGCCGCCGAGGTGTTCCTTGCTCTCGACGTACGGCCCGTCGGTGAAGATCGGCTCGCCGTCCTTCGCCTCGACGCTGCACACGGCGGTCGAGGCGTCGATTCCCCCGTTGCTGAACACGAAGACTCCTGCGGCCTCCATCTCCGCGATCACCTTCCTCGACGAGATGCTCTTCTGCCGGATCTCCTCCGACGTATGTTCGGGCACCCACTCATCGTTGAACGCGATCAGATACTCAGCCATTGTCGACTCCTCTCAGGAGGAGGGCCATCTCGTGCCCCCTCGGCTTCCGGCGACCCGGGCGGCCGCCACATCAACTCCACGAACGCCCACCCTCTGATCCGACACCCTCCCTGAGAGAATTTCAACGAGGCCCCATGCGAAGTCGGCGAGCCACCTCGAGAGCCGTGAAGTCGACGGAGGCGTCGCGTGCAGTCGTCTCGGAGTAGTGAGGCACATGCTCAACGACGTGGCCGCCAGCCAGGCGACGGGCCCGGGAGGACACCGGGGCGCGTCACTTCAATCCAGCGCGGCCGGCTCACATCCCCACACCGACTCTTCGGACAAGTCACTTCCCGGACCCGCCAAGCCGCAGCCTACTCCCCCCAACCCCGGGAACCTCTTGACGCGGTGAGCCACGTTTCAGGCCGGCGTCCGACGGTCCCGGATCCGAAGTGCGTCGCACTCGCGCCAGCAGGAGACACCTGAGAAAGTGAGCGGATGTTGAATCAGGTCGCCGAGGGCGTGTGGGTCCGGCAGAGCGAGTGGGTCTGGAGCAATGCCATCGTGGTGCGTGGAGAAGATGGCTTGATCCTGGTCGATCCCGGCATCGACGGTTCCGATCTGAACCAGCTCGCCGACGACGTGAACCGGCTCGGCATTCCGGTGGTCGCCGGGTTCTCCACCCATCCCCACTGGGACCACCTGCTCTGGCATTCCCGGTACGGCGACGTGCCGCGCTACGCCACCTCCGGCTGCGCCGAGACTGCCAGTGAAGCCCGTGAGCGGGCGCGGACGATGGCGGCGGAGAGCGCGTCAGGGATCCCTCTCGAGCTGATCGGGCTTCTCACCCCGCTACCCGCGGACGGCGGACCCTTGCCGGGTGAGATCGTCGAGCATCAGGCGCACGCCATCGGCCACGCCGCACTCCTCCTCGCGGACCGTGGCGTCTTACTCGCGGGCGACATGCTCTCCGACGTACTGATCCCACTCCTCGATGCTCGCCGTACCGATCAGGTGACCGCCTACGAGACTGCACTCGACCGGCTTGGTGAGGCCGCCCGGCACGTCGACGTTCTGGTCCCCGGCCACGGCGCCGTCGCAGAAGGCCCAGAGGTGGCGGCCCGCCTCGCCGCCGATCGTGCCTACATCGACGCGCTGCGACGAGGAGAGGAACCGTACGACGCGCGTCTGAGCCAGGACTGGCTCTCCGGCCCCCACCAGTCGAACCTGCAACAGGCTCGCGAGTCATCCGAATGAGTTCCGGCGTCATCGCGATGCCCGGCAAGTCCTTGCCGGCGCTGACGAAGGCGCCCTACATTGACCGCCAATGACTCTCGCTTCGGACATGTAGAGGCACGAAGTACAAAGCCGAACCGCCATGAACGTCGGCGGCTCGTCCGCGCAGGTTTACGCTAGCGCGCATGTCATCCGAGTCCGGGTCCCCGCCATCGGACACCCCGATCATGCAGAAGTTCTGGAGAGCACTCGCGGAAGCAGCTGTGACGGCGGTTGGATTGCTCATCCTCGGCCTGATTGCTGGGGGCATACATAGCTGGCTGAGGTGGCCAACCGGTGTGGTCGCGCTCGTCCTGCTGGTGGCCTTCAACCTCAAGTGCTGTGATGCTGGGGAGTATCTCTCGAAGGCAAAGGGCGTCTACCACCCCATGTATGGCAGCAACGGCGCGCTGGGTCTGGTCCTGGCTGTGTTCGCCAGGTCGGCACGTAACACCTGATCGGCCGACGCGCACATATCTGGCTGGCGGATCGAGCCCGAAGCGCGCGCCACAACCACGCCGTACGGCGGCTCAGATCGGTTAGGCACCTCGATCAAGTCGTGCGTCGACATACACCCAGCCAATGGTCTATGTGTCGTACGTAAGTCCGTCCCAGGGTTCGTAGTACGCGATGAAGTTCCCCGGCTCGATGTTGATGGAATACACGCCGTCGAACGTGCCGTCGGCCTTCCACAGGAACAACCCGACATAGGCCGTACTCGCATCGAACAGTTCGTCGCTCAGGAAGAACTTCCGTCCGTCCTCGGCAGTTCCGGCGTAGGGCACGTGATAGTCGTCAGGAACGATCGTGAAGCGCACGGGTGCATGATCCATGCCATCTCCTTCACCGGGTCTGCGGCGTCGACGCACACCCGGCCAGTACGGCGAACAGCGAAAACGCAACCGTGCGCTGCAGGATGGAACGCAGTACCAGGCGCAGCTCGCCTCGCCCGCGGCGCCGTCATCGAGTGACTCACGGCGCACAACCTATGGCCGACACACTCGGACCTCAACAGCACGTGAAGTCTCGGGCCGACCGGCCGCCCAATCTGGCACAGACCTGATACGTTGTGCCGTCGCCCGGCCCGACTGGGGCTGCCGGGACTCAAGAGGGGAAGCAGTGTGAGGCTTTTCAACACCAAGAAGAAGAAGTTGGTTGCCGCGACCATTGCGGCGGTCAGCATCATCGGCGCGGGTGCGGTCGCCGCGAACGCCGCAGGCGGTACAGGATGCCAGTACCTGACCTACCCGCTGTGCGCACGGTCCGTCGCTTCGCTCCAGGTCGTCGACAACTCCCTGGGCGAGAGCGACCTGAGCCCGGCCGTGCGGGAGAAGCTCAACAAGGTCGGTACGGGCGAAGCGGGGCCTGCCGGTCCCGCCGGTCCTGAGGGCGCCGCGGGTGCGGCCGGAAAGGACGGCGTCTCCGGGCTCGCGGTGGACGGCCAGACGACGACCGTACCGAAGGGATTCAGCACCCTGAAGCTCGACTGTGCCGCCGGTAAGAAGGCGATCAGCGGTGGTCTCAAGTGGGACTCCGGGAGCGGCACCGCCGCCGACGTGGTCCTGAACGGCTCCTACCCGACCGACGTGACCGAGGTCGACGGAATGACGGCGGCAACGTCCTGGACGATCGCGTTGACCAACAACGACCCCAAGGGCCAGATCACGGTCCAGCCGTTCGTGACCTGCGTTACCGCGAACTGACATCCACTGTTCGACCCAACCCCCGGCCGGTCGCGGCCGGGGGTTGATCGTTCCTGGGAGGCCGTCGCTTGACCATGTCCCTGGGCGGCGCCGGGGTCGGCTATAGTCAGCCCGATCTCGGGGCGATCGACATCCTCTGGAGAGGGAAAAACCTATGAAGTTGCAGCGTTTTGCCGTTGTATTGGCTGGTGTCGGACTGCTCGCCACGTCTGTGTCGTCGGTTCCGGCTATCGCCGGAAAGGCCGAGTCGAAGCCGTGGTCGGCAAAGGCTGTTCAGGCGACTACCAAGCAGGCGACGGCCGCCGCGGAGGCATGCTTCACCTCGGTTGCCTCACCCACCACCTCGGCGACCGTGGAGGCCAGGGACATCACGGCGGGTAGGCCGCCGGCGGTCGACCAGTACGACCCGATCACCAACTTCGTCGCCACCCGGGCCAACGCGACCTGGTACCTGGCCGCGAACGCGACCGGGACCCAGGTGTACTACTACGGCCTGCTGCTGCAGGGCGGGAACCTGTACCGGCACACGACGTACCTGCCGACGAGCGAGACCGGCGTGCCACGGCCGACCTTCAAGAAGGTCGGATCCGGGTGGTCGAGCTTCAAGTCGATCGCTACCTCGAACTACAGCGTCGCGCTGCCGCGGCACGCGTACCTGTACGGTCTGAACACGAACGGCAGCCTGTACCGGTACGCGCAGGTCAGCGGCGGGATCAGGTCGCTGGGCGGGCTGCCCGGGTTCCGTGGCTTCAAGGCGATGACCGTGCTCAGTGAGACGGCGACGTACGACACGCTGCTGATGACCACGAACGCCGGTGCGCTCTACAGCGTGCACATCCCGGTCACCGCGACCGCGAAGCCCGTGCTCAAGCTGATCCGCTCGACCGGCTGGTCGGCGTACGAGTCCCTGGTCGTCCAGGGCTGCGGCGAGCGCGGCGGTTCGCTCGTCGTCGGTGTCGACCACGACACCAAGGCCGGCTACCTCTACGCGATGAGCAAGGCGAACGGCGCGTCGACCGCGATCACGTCGTACGGCAAGGTCTCGTCCGTCTTCAACGGCGTCAACCACGTATCCCTCACCACGCACTACGACCAGCTGGTCGGGGAGTAACGGCTCTCCCTGCATCCTGGGGCGCTGCGACCACGCCGCAGCGCCCCACCCCGTCATGGTGCCGTCAGCATCGCGGGCGACCGGAAGGTAGCCAGGTGCTCCCCTCTTGACCGAAGTGGTTGCTCACGGCACCCAAATCTAACCCGTTCCTTTGTGTTGTGAAGTGCGGTGCTCGGACCCGTGCGAGATTCGAATCCCCCGGGATGAAGG
>Ga0136846_1216942_pt1 | contig 10472 bp, 10 predicted proteins | sample HopSoiMetagenom2_FD_96841 | JGI IMG/M metagenome (GOLD analysis project Ga0136846, IMG submission 96841) | Grasslands soil microbial communities from Hopland, California, USA - 2 Assembly 2016 (version 4) | ecosystem: Environmental > Terrestrial > Soil > Grasslands | place: USA: Hopland... | reverse complement strand
TCGGTCAGCACGCCGCCGACCACCGGACCGATGATGCTCGCCGCCATGAACATGATCGAAGTGTAGCTCTGGTAGCGCGGCCGCTCGCGCGGCGTCACCATGTCACCGATGATGGTGTGCGCGATCGGCAGGATGCCGCCGCCGCCGATGCCCTGCAACGCACGCGCGGCGATCAGCGCCGGCATGTTGGGTGCAAGCGCGCAGGCGACCGAGCCAACGATGAAGATAATGACGGCGACGAGCATCATCCGCCGCCGGCCGTGGATGTCGGACAGCTTGCCGAACAGTGGCGTAGCCGCGGTGTTGGCGAGCAGATACGCCGTCACCACCCAGGAGAGGTTCTCGACGTCGCCGAGCGTGCGTCCAATGGTCGGCAGCGCGGGCGCCACGATGGTCTGCTCCAGCGCCGAGAGAAACATCGCCAGCATGATGCCGAGCATGATGGCGCGGATCGCGGCGTGATCGAGCGGCGCGGAATTTTGCTGCGTGCGTGGGGCGGCATCGTTCATGGCCGCCGCACCATGACCGACGGTGCGGGAAATTCAACCGCCGTCGCCTGCATGCCAGGGCACCGACCCGCGTCCTAAAGACCTACCTGTCCTTCGTCCGCTCTTTCGGGGACGGCGCTTCGCCCTTCGCGCCCTTCGGCCACCTCAGCGGCCAGCTCACAATGTGATCCTCCAAATCCTTGTCCTTCACATGGACCTCGCTGGCGCCGACCTTGCCGCGCACCGACACCCCGGCCTGATGCACGGTCTCAGGATCGCCGGAGACGAGCGGGTGCCACCAGTACAAATCCTTCCCCGCCGCCACGAGCTTGTAGCCGCAGGTCGGCGGCAGCCATGAGATGCGGTTGATGTTGCGCGAGGTGAGCGTGACGCAGTCCTTCACCTTGGCGCCGCGGTTTGTATAGTCGGTGCAGCGGCAGGTCTGTCCGTCCAAAAGCTTGCAGCCGACGTCGGTGTAATAGGTGCGGTCGCTGCCCTCCTCCTGGAGTTTGTTCAGGCAACAGCGTCCGCAGCCGTCGCACAGGCTCTCCCACTCCGCGGGGGTCATGTCCTTCAAGGCCTTGCGCCGCCAGAACGGGGCGTCGTCAGCCGACGTCTCGGCCGCACCCTTCAGAACCGCGTTTTGAGCCCGCTCAGTCATTAACCCTTCGGCGTTTCGGTCCTTGCGGGCCGGGATTGCCGCTCCCAATCGCCTGGCAGCACAAGTCAAACGAATAAGGCGCCGATGTAGCGCGTCCGGCAATAAATAAGGCGGCCCCAAGCTATTTTCCCCTGGAATCCGTTCACCTTGAGGCCAATCCGGCATGGAACGCCGCCCCACGATGGTCTAAAAGTTACCCAAAGATAAAGCCTGCCGCCTGTGGCCATCAGGGTGGCCGACTTTTCGAATATGAGGCGGCGTTGCGCGAGCTCTATCCCGATCCCGAAAGGAAGCAGTGGAAGCCGAAGCTGCAGCGCTTCCTGCTGGATTCCGACGCCCGTTTCGACAATTTCCTCTTCCAAAGCGGGCGCTGGGCGCGCGAGGTCTGGGAGCGGTTCTCCATGTTCATGGACCGTTTCCACGTCGGCGGCTGGCGGCGCTGGATTTTCGTCGAGCCGTTGTCGGAGGCCGCCACCATGGGCGCCGGCGGCTTTGTCGTATTGCTGGCGCTGGCACTGCCGGCGTTCCGCGAGACCGCTGACGACGACTGGCTGAAGAAATCCGAGCTCGCGGTGACGTTCCTCGACCGCTACGGGAATGAAATCGGCAGCCGCGGCATCAAGCACAACGATTCGATCCCGCTGTCGGATTTCCCCGACGCGCTGATCAAAGCAACGCTCGCCACCGAAGATCGCCGGTTCTACGAGCATTTCGGCATCGACCTGCCCGGCACCGCGCGCGCCCTCGTCACCAACACCCAGGCCGGCGGAGTCCGGCAGGGCGGCTCCTCGATCACCCAGCAGCTTGCCAAGAACCTGTTCCTGACCAACGAGCGCACCATCGAGCGCAAGGTAAAGGAGGCGTTCCTCGCGCTGTGGCTGGAATCGCGGCTGACCAAAAATGAGATCTTGAAGCTGTATCTCGACCGCGCCTATCTCGGCGGCGGCGCGTTCGGCGTCGATGCTGCCGCGCAGTTCTACTTCAACAAGTCCGCGCGCGACGTGAACCTGTCCGAGGCCGCGATGCTGGCGGGCATGTTCAAGGCGCCGACCAAGTTCGCGCCCCACATCAATCTCCCCGCCGCCCGCGCCCGCGCCAACGTGGTCTTGGACAATCTGGTCGAATCCGGATTCATGACCGAAGGTCAGGTGTTCGGCGCCCGCCGCAACCCCGCCATGGCGCTGGATCGCCGCGACGACCGCGCGCCGAACTATTTCCTCGACTATGCCTTCGACGAGATGAAAAAGCTCGTCAGCACGTTCCCGAAGTCGATGAACGAGCGGGTGTTCCTGGTCCGCACCTCCATCGATACCGAATTGCAGCGCGTTTCCGATGACGCGGTGGAGAGTTTGCTGAAGCAGTATGGCCGCGATTATCACGCCAGCCAATCCGCCATGGTGATCGCCGATCTTGAAGGCGGCGTCCGCGCCATGGTCGGCGGGCGCGACTACATTTCAAGCCAATTCAACCGCGCCACTGATGCGCTTCGCCAGCCCGGGTCCTCGTTCAAACCGTATGTTTATGCGACGGCTCTTGAGCACGGCATGAAGCCGACCTCGATCGTGGTCGACGGCCCGGTCTGTATCGGCAACTGGTGCCCGCATAACTATTCCGGCGGCTACGGCGGCTCGATGACGCTCACCGAAGCGATGAAGCGCTCGATCAACACCATCGCGGTCAAGCTCTCGATCGCCATCGGCAAAGGCAACGCCAAGGTCGGCCGCGCCGCGATCGTCAAGAACGCCAAGGCCATGGGCCTGCGCACACCGTTGCCGGACACGCCGTCGCTGCCGATCGGCGCCGACGAAGTGACCGTGCTCGATCACACCGTTGCCTATGCCACCTTCCCCAACCTCGGCAAGTCGGTGACGTCGCACGCTATCCTGGAGGTCCGAACCGGAGCAGGCGATGTGGTCTGGCGCTTCGATCGCGACGGCCCGAAGCCGCGCCAGGTGCTGCCGGAAAAGGTTGCCCTCGACATGATCTACATGATGAACAAGGTCGCCGAGGAAGGCACCGGCCGGCGCGCTCTGATCGATGGCGTCCGGATAGCGGGCAAGACCGGCACCACCAACAATTACCGCGACGCTTGGTTCGTCGGCTACAGCGCCAACCTGGTCGCCGGCGTCTGGGTCGGCAACGACGATTACAGCTCAACCAACCGCATGACCGGCGGTTCGCTGCCGGCGATGATCTGGCATGCCGCCATGGCCTACGGCCATCAGGGCATCGAGATCAAAAACCTCCCGGGCATTCCGCCGGCTGCGGCGCCGGCGGCAAAGCCGCAGGTCGCAGCGGCCGAGAAAGGCCTGCCGCCCCCGCCGCTGCGGCCGACCGTGTTGACCCGGCGCGGCACCGACGTGCTGGTGCGGATCGAACGGATGATGGAAGACGCCAGCCGCGCCTTGCCGGCGACCGGCGAGGTCTCCGAGTTGCCGCCCGCACCGGGCCCGCGGGCGGATGCCGCGCGGCCCGAAGCCCTCGCCGCGGCCGGCAGTTCCGCGCCCGGTACGGTGCGTGGCAACTAGAGCTGCAAACTCGTAAACTAGCCCCGCGATTTCGCCCCCGGCATCGTCCTCATCGAGCGGATCGACCGTGCGCCTGCTGCTTGGATCACTGTTCGCTCTGGCCATCGCCGCGATGGTCGGTCTCGGTGCGACTTGGCTGGCGCTCACCCGCGGCACGGCATTTGGCGCCGTCGCGATCGGCGCCTGGACCGCCTGGCCGAAGTCCGGCACCCGCGACGTCGATCCCTACGCGCGGGCGGCGATCGCCCGCAGCGGCGAGCTCCCGGTCGGCTCGGGCGACGGTGTCGCCTTCGTCGCCCGCACCGACGACGACGCAAGGCCGCTCGACGGCCGTTGCGACGTTCGGATCAGCGGCATAACCCCGCAGGCGCGATTCTGGACGCTTACACTGTACGACCCGCAGGGCCACCTGATCGGAAACGCGATCGAGCGGCAGGGCTTCACCAGCCAGGAGATCGTACGCAACGCCGACGGCAGTTTCGAAATCGTGGTGGCGCCCCGCACCCGGGCGGGCAACTGGCTGCCGACCAGCGGCGTCGACAGCTACATGCTGGTGCTGCGGCTCTACGACTCGCCGGTTGGCGTCGCCACGCGTGCGGCGCGCGAGGCGCCGATGCCCTCGGTGGTGCAGTCATGCTCGTGAAGGCTCTGCCATGATCCGCTGGTTGCTTTGGCTGCTCGCGGGTGCGCTGCTCGGCGGCATCGTGCATCTGGTGGCGGTGCTGATCCTGCCACGGACCGCGACGCAGGACGCCTATTCGCGGCTCTCCCCGATCGCCCCGGTCAATGCGGTCGCGGCGCTGCCGCAGCCGACGGCGCAGAGCGAAGTGATGCCATTCATGGACCCGGCCTTTGCCTCGGCGGTCTGCCGCTACGACCTCGACAGCGGTCCGATCAAGCTCACCGTTCCGATCAGCCCGGCCTACACATCGGTGTCGTTCTACACGCGCCGTGGCGTTGCCTATTACGCGATCAACGACCGCTCCGCAGGCCGCCGCCAGATCGAGTTGCAATTGATGACGGCAGCGCAACGCGCCGACCTGCCGGAGGAGGAAGACGTCACCGCCGCCGACCGACTGATCGTGGAATCGCCAAGCGCCACCGGGCTCATTGTGATGCGGGCGCTTGCGCCAGAGCCCGGCTTGATGCCGGTCGCTCAAGCGGCGCTGAGCCGGGCGACCTGCAAGTCGGAACCGCTAGCGGCGGAACGCTAGGACGCGATGTCCTGAATCAGGCGCCGTAGCCAGTGATGCGCTGTTGCAGCAGCGTCAGCGACCGCTCGGCTTCGACTGCCACCGGCGACGGCGCCGCGATCACCATGCGCTCGAGCGCGACCCTGTAGGATTCGGTGCGTTCGTGGAGCGAACCCTGCACCCAACGCACGATGTTGCGGTTTTCGGCGATCCGCTGCAGCGTGTTGTCGCGCTCCTCGGCTGTGAGGTTCGAGACATAGGCAAGCGCTTTCTCGCGCTTGCGATCCATCTCGGTAACATAGCGTGCCGAGCTGAAGAACGGATCGATCCGCATGACGTCGTTGCGGATGTCCTCGATCAGGCGGTTATAACGCGCCGTCTGCGAGCGATAGGCGGTAGTGAACAGCCTTGAGGCATAAGCATTGCGATCGGGATAGGGCCACGGCCGGCTGCCAACGCCCAGTTCGCCGAGCACGCTGTACCATTGCTGGCGATCATAAGGCGGTTCAATCAGCGGATAGGCGAGGTCGCGCAGCGTACGTTCCTCGTCGGTGAGCTGATGTTTCCAAGCGAGATTGGTTGCAGGCCCGCGCGCCGCCGCCGGCCCCATCCAGGCGTGAGTGTCGTCGTTGACCAGCGATGGCCGCACCCGGCCGAAATCGCCGTAGGTGCCGCAGCCGGTCAGCAAACCAAATGCGGCTAGAACCAGGAGCCGTTGAAGCCGGCCGGTCATGGGTGCGATCGGAGCGCGCCGCTCACGAACGCGACGAGCGCCGCCGGCGCCGCCGACCCGGCGCAGCGCCGCTGCCGCCATCCAACCCGTCCGATGGCTGATCTGGATTGCGCTCGATCCGCACCACCGGAAGAATGATCACGCTGGCCGGCTCGGAATTGGCGTCGACATAGCGGCCGCCACTGACCGGGCGATGCCCGTCTGGAAATTGCACGATGATTCCCATGCCCGTCTCCGCGGACACCGGCTCTGAGCCTTCTGCTCCGGCCGCCGATCGGTCCGTCCTGCGATTAAGGACCGCCATGGTTAACGGTTCGCTAACGGAAGCCGCACTAACCTCCGGCAAATGCGCATTTTGCGCGTCGTGACATCCGTACAACCATGACCGAAGCGCCCCACCTTCCGCACCCAAATGACAGTGTCGACATCCGGCCGGCGCTGCTGCGTGCCATGGTCGATCTCTATGTGCAGAAACAGACACACACCGAACAGGAAGAGCAGCACTTCATCAAGCTGGCACTGCGGCTGATCGATCTGGTTGATGCCAAGACCCGTATTATCGTCGCCAACAAAATTGCGGGCTATCCGACGGCACCTGCTGCCCTGCGCCAACGGCTGTTGAAGGAATTGATTGTCCTCAAGGCTCCCGATCCGGCCTATGCCGAAGTTAGTTCGCCCGCCGACAACGATCCGGCGCCGGCCGACGAACTGAGCGAGCTGTTCTTTACCTCAAGCGCCGAAGAGCGGCGGCTGATCCTGCTCAACCTACCCTACGCACCGCTGGCACCGGCCGAGCCGATTGCATCGGCCATGGCGCGCGAGTCGACCCATCGTCTGGAAGCCGCCGCTATGGGGCACAACAGCGAGTTGTTCGCTCGCGAACTCGAACGCATCTTCGCTATTTCGCGCGCGCAGGCGCGCCGGTTGTATGAGGACGAGCTAGGCGAGCCAATCGTGGTGGCCGCCGTGGCCCTCGGCATGCCGACAACCATGCTGCAGCGGATTCTGCTATGCCTCAATCCAGCGATCAGCCAATCGGTGCAGCGGGTCTACGAACTGGCTCTGCTGCACCAAGAAATCGAGCCCGGTGCAGCGCTCCGGCTGATCGCAATCTGGCAGGCGAGCCATCCGGCGGAAAAATTGCCGGCGCCGCAGGCCGTCGCGCATCAGCCGCAATACTGGCATGACGAAAAGAACGAACGCCGCGCAGGCCCCCTGCCGGTGACCAGACCCCGGCTTCCCTGGGATGAATTCATCCAGGCGCGCCAGGCCGAAAGCGCCTAGCGCTGCGTTACGCCACCACCGTATCGAGAAAATTCCGTCCCGCCCGATCCTCGACCTCGACGATCCAGATATCGGAATCGAACTTGAGCTGACGCGCCAGATAGGCTTCCGCATCGGCCTCGGTTGTGCCTTGGGTTTTTAAAGCGCGGATAAACGCGCGGTCGGCCGGCCGCGTTTCGTCGAATGTGCTCTGCGGCGCAGGCCCGTACACGTCGGCTGTTCCGTCAAGCTTCGATACCTTGATGAACACGGCGCCCGCCTCTTCGGCTCCGCGGCGGCGCAGCACGGCCTGCACACCCTCGACTTGGCAGCGGCGGATGTAGGCCGCAACCCATATGCCGGATTTGAGACGCATGATGACCCTGCCGGGGGGTCTCTTACCACGACAGCGCGGTTACTCCAGCGGCCGCCCGGTCAGCGTCGCAAGGTCGCGCACCAGTTGGTCGGTGATCTGGCCGGTCACCGGCCGCCGCCGCGCCTTCTCGAAGCGCTCGATGGCGGATCTGGTTTCGGTGTCGTAGAGCCCGGTGGGCTTCAAGGGACCATAGCCGAAATCGGTAAGCGCGCGCTGTACCGCGACGATGCGTGCGCTGGGCGCCAAGAGCGCCGCAATCGGATCGTTGCGCTGGATCGCGACCGGCTGCGCCTTGATGGCCGAGCGAGCGATCGAGGCGAGCAACACATCGTTCGGCTCAGCCGAAGGACGCAGACCCGCCGCCTGTTCGAAGTCACGGATCGCTGTATCGGTCTTCGGGCCATAGACGCCATCGGCCGCGCCGTCATAGAAGCCGTGCCGCGTCAACTCGCGCTGGATCTCGGCGACCATGTCCGAGCGTGGCCGCGGCATATCGACCTTGGCCTCGGCGGGCTTACGCTGCGCCGACAGCGCGGCAGCCGGTCCGGTCGGCGGCACCACCATCGGCATAGGCTTGTTGGCAAAGATCGGGGCCGGATGCGGTCCCGATTGCATGAACAGCGCATTGACCAGGATCGCGATGGCGGCACAGCCGGCCATGCCGGCGGCCAGAGAGTCTCGCGGGCGGCGCAACACCGTACGCAGCACAAAACCCAACAAGACCAATGGCAAACGCCCCACGGAGCGCCCGCTGAACCCGTCGTCATCCACTCGCGCTGTCGCTGCTCGCACGGATCGCCTCACGCTGTTTTCTTGATTAAAGCTTCTGCCTCGGCCACACGGTCGAATGAAGCGTGGGTCACATTTGAAGGCTTGCGTGGCCGGGGCACCGCCTCACCATCGATCGGCAGGCGCACCGTCACACGCGTTCCTTCGCCGAGACGGCTTGCAATATTCACTTCGCCGCCGTGCAGCGCCACCAAGCCCTGCACGATCGAAAGCCCGAGACCCGTGCCGTCGTGGCGGCGATCATAGGCGCCGCGCGCCTGGAAGAACGGCTGGCCGATGCGCGGCAGATCGTCGTCGCTGATGCCAACGCCGGTATCCTCGACCGCGATCAGGATATCAGTGGCTTCAGTTCTGGCGATCACGGTGACGCGCCCGCCGCGATCGGTGAATTTCACCGCGTTGGAAATCAGATTCAGCAGGATCTGCTTGAACGCGCGCTTGTCCGCCGTGATTTCAGGCAGGTCGGCGGCCAGACGCTTCGTCAGGTCGAGCCCGAGCTCGCGGGCCTTGAGCGCCATGATGTCACAGCAATTGCCAATCACCTGGGCCGGCGCGAACGGCTCTGGTGAAATTTCGAAATCGCCGGTTTCCATCTTCGACATGTCGAGTATGCCGTTGACGACCGCGAGGAGGTGTGTGCCGGAATCGTTGATGAGCTTCGCGTATTCATGGCGACGCACGCCGTCGAGCCGCATCCGTTCCTCGTTCATCAGCATGTCCGAGAACCCGATGATGGCGTTGAGCGGCGTGCGGAGCTCATGGCTCATGTTGGCGAGGAACTTCACCTTCGATGCGTTGGCCCGATCGGCCTCGGCGCGCGCGTGGTCGAGCGCCTGCTCATGCACCTTACGTTCGGTGACGTCGCGCATCACTGCAACCACCTCGGGCTCGCCGATCTCGCCGCTGGCGCAATCGAGCCGCCGACAGCGCATCTCGACCCAGATGAATTGCGAAGCGGTTTGAAATGTTTCAGCCGCTCCGGCGTCGTGCACCGGTAAATCTCGCCGCACCCGGAATTCCACGGAACGCGCCTCGCCCAGGCTTGCGGCATCGGCGAGCGCGGTGAGATATGCCGGCCGGTCGGCGACGTGCACGCGATCGAACAGATGATGGCCGTGCAGCTCACTCACCTTGGTGCTGAACAGCGTTTCCGCCGCAGGCGAGACGAACAGCACCGCACCATTCTTACCATGCCGCGTGATGACGTCGGTCATGTTGCGCGCCAGAAGACGGTAGCGATCCTCCTCGGCGTAAAGAAGCCAGAAACTCGTCCGTGCGAGCGACTCGGCGCCGAGGGCGAGTCCGGTGGCATAGAGCGAGGCCGAGAAGATGCCCAGCGCGGCGAGCGTGCCTACGGCCGACCCATCGGCCGGCGGCAGCATCGCTTGGATGCCGAGGAAATGCAGAAGGCCCGCCGCCACCAGTGCGAAGGTCGACGCCAGCGCGACGACGCGGCGCGATGCCGAAAGTGCGGCCTCAAGCGGAACCACGACGAGCCAGATCGCGGCGAAAGAGGCGATGCCACCGGTTTCGGCGGCGACCGCGGTGACCAGCCCGGTCAGCGCCAGCGACGAGATCACATGGGCGCTTTCATATCGCCCGGTCCGCGACAGGTAATAGGCCGTCAGGATGGGCAGCACCAACCAAGAGAATACCAGCACTTCAAGCACGCCGGGCACGCCGCGCATGGCGATATAGATCGGTAGCGCCGCGAGCGCCACGACACTGCCCAGCAGCCGCGGCGCGATGAAGGCGCGATGACGCGAGGCGGTCAGCGCGTCATTCAGCGCCGACGGATGCACCAGCGTATCGACATAATCGCGGATCGGCTTGAGAAGGCCCACGTTATCCACGCACGCCCGTCTTTTGCGGACGCGCTCCCTTTGTTGCCGGATCGTGTCAGGCGACGCTTAAACGAGTGCTAAGGTCGCCGCGCCCGGCATCTCATCACGCCGTCGCCGGGCGTGGTCATGGTGAACAGCGAGTTGAAGTGCGCCGCTGAGGCGGTATCGCCCCGTTATGGGACGGCGAGAATCGCGGAAAATCTGAGGTTTCCACCGTCAATGAATTCCTAAGCAAACAATTCAAATTTGCCGACAATTCGTACCTCATTCGCTTCGAATGAGCACAAAAACGCGAACAGCCTATTCAACGCGGGCTGTTAGCGTGTGTCCTGCGGCGAAATCACAACAGCCGCCCTACGGCGCCTTCGGGCGGCGCCGAACGGAATTGAACAGGGACACGGGTGCCGTCATGTTCTTTTTGCTACGCGTTGCGTTCTGGCTCACCATCGTGCTGGCGTTGCTGCCATCGGGCGGGGCGCAGCAAAGCGCGCAGGCCAGCGCGCAAAACAAGGTCGGGCCCACCGAGGCGGTGGTCGCCGCGAGTGCTGCGGTGTCCGACATGGGCAGCTTCTGCGAGCGCCAGCCGGATGCCTGCGT
>Ga0136846_1229225_pt1 | contig 10473 bp, 12 predicted proteins | sample HopSoiMetagenom2_FD_96841 | JGI IMG/M metagenome (GOLD analysis project Ga0136846, IMG submission 96841) | Grasslands soil microbial communities from Hopland, California, USA - 2 Assembly 2016 (version 4) | ecosystem: Environmental > Terrestrial > Soil > Grasslands | place: USA: Hopland... | reverse complement strand
CCCGAGCCGTGGCAGGTGGTCAAGCACGCCGCGGTGGCCCTGCGGCCCGGCGGGATCCTGCTGGCCTACACCCCGTCGATCATGCAGGCCGCCCGCTTCCGCGAGACCTTGGAGGACAGCGACTTCGAGCTCCCGCAGACCCTCGAGGTGCTGCAGCGGACCTGGCACGTCGAAGGCCAGGCGGTCCGCCCTGACCATCGGATGGTGGCGCACACCGGCTTCCTCACGTCGGCCCGGCTGCTCGGGCCGGTGCCGGGCGGGCTCAAGACCTCTCGGCTCACCTGATGCCGGCCGGCCGGCCAGCCCCGTGAACGTCCTCGACGTCGTCATCGTGTTCATGGCGATCAGCGCTGCGGTCGGCGGCTACCGGCTGGGACTTGTCGCCCGTGCGCTCTCGTGGACGGGGCTGGCGCTCGGTGTCGTCGTCGGCGCCCGCCTGTTGCCCGCGGTGGTCGAGCAGTTCCCGGGCCCCGACCCGAGCGGGCGGCTGATGATCGCGATCGCTGTCCTGCTGGCGGCCGCCTTCATCGGCCAGGCGGTCGGCCTGGTGCTCGGCTCTCGCCTGCACGTCGCCATCCCGCCCCCGGCGCAGGTCGCCGACCAGGTCGGCGGCGCCTTGGCCGGAATCCTCGGTGTCCTGGCGGCAGTGTGGGTGCTCCTGCCGGCCATCGTCGACGTGCCGGGTGAGGTCGCGCTCCAGGCGCGCGAATCAGCGATTGCCCGATTCGTCGCCTCGGCCGCCCCGGCCCCGCCCGACACGCTCCAGGCCTTGCGGCGGCTGGTGGGCGACAACCAGTTCCCGAAGGTCTTCGACGCCCTCCGCCCGACGCCCAAGGTGGGGCCCCCGCCGGCAGCGACGGGCATCCCCGGCCCCGTGCTCCAGGCCGCCATCGCGTCGACGGTCAAGGTCGAGGGCCCTGCATGCGGGCGCATCCAAGAGGGGAGTGGCTTCGTCGTCGCGCCCGGTGTGGTCGTCACCAACGCCCATGTCGTCGCCGGTGAGCACAGCACGACGACGGTGCTGAGCCCGAATGGTCGTCGGGTCGCGGCGGTCGTGGTCCACTTCGATCCCGATCGCGACCTGGCGGTGCTGCGGGCCGACGTGCGCGAGCCGCCGCTCCCCATCGCTGCCACCGGCATCGGAACCCAGGGCGCGGTGCTCGGCTACCCCGGCGGTGGCGACCTGCGGGTGTCGCCGTTCGAGGTGCGCGACAAGGTCGACGCCGTCGGGCGCGATCTCTATGACCGCCACCAGACCCGCCGCCGGGTGCTGATCCTCGCCAGTGATCTCGCGCCCGGCGACTCCGGCGGCGCCCTCGTCGACCACGACGGTGCCGTTGTCGGCGTCGCCTTCGCCATCGCCCCCGACCGCCCCGGCACCGCCTACGCCCTCGACTCGAGCGAGCTCACTGCTGCCCTGTCGGCCCCCCGCTCTTCCGACACCGACACCGGCGACTGCTTGCGCTAGCCCGGGACGCGAAGAGAGGGCCCACCGAAGCGGACCCTCTTCCGAGATTCGATCAAACCGTCATTCGGGTTCGATGAAGATGCACTCTCCCGGGCACTCCTCGGCCGACTCGATGACGGCGTCGAGCTGCCCGTCGGGGATGTCGGCAAGACCCTCGGCCCCGCCGGGGTCAGAGAAGACCTTGTCCCCTTGCTTGACGTACGCCAGCCCGTCATCGAGAAGCGTGAAGACGGCGGGTGCGATCTCCTCGCACAGTCCGTCCCCGGTGCAGAGATCCTGATCGATCCAGACCTTCATCGGCATGGTGTGTCCGAGCTCCTCGTACGGCGGGCGGTCAACAGCAATTTAACCGGTTCACCCGGTGGAAACGTCATCCCCCCACCCCGGGGAGGTGCTAGGACCTGGTGGTCGGCTGGAATACCGGCTCACCAGTATCGTCGCCGACAGGTCGCAGGAGGTGTCGATGGCCCCGAACGAGGACGGCGAGGCGGAGCTCGAGGAGCTGCGTGAGCAGGCGATGACCCTCGAGGAAGAGGTCGCCTTCCTGCGCCGCAAGCTCCAGGACGCGCCCAAGCGGGTGCGGACGCTAGAGGAGCGCCTGCTCGAGACCAAGGGCCAGCTGGCCCAGGCGGTCTCCCAGAACGAGAAGCTGACCTACACCCTGCGCGAGGCGCGGGAGCACATCTCCGCCCTCCGCGAAGAGGTCGAGAAGCTCACCCAGCCGCCGGCTGCCTACGGCACCTATCTGGGCCGCAACGACGACGGCACGGTCGACGTCTACTCCGGCGGCCGCAAGATGCGGGTGTCGGTGCATCCCGACCTCAACGACGAGGACCTGTCGCGGGGCGCGGAGGTCGTCCTCAACGAGTCGCTCAACGTCGTCCTCGCCCGCAGCCAGGAGATCGCCGGCGAGATCGTCATCGTCAAGGAGGTCTTCGAGGACCGGACCCGGGCCCTGATCGTGGGCCGGGCCGACGAGGAGCGCCTCGTCGAGATCGGTGACGCCCTCCAGGAGGGTCCTCTCCGGTCGGGCGACTCGGTCCTGATGGACTCCCGGTCGGGGTTGCTGCTCGAGCGCATCCCCAAGGCCGAGGTCGAGGAGCTCGTCCTCGAGGAGGTGCCCGACATCTCCTACGAGGACGTCGGTGGCCTCGACTCCCAGATCGAGCAGATCACCGATGCCGTCGAGCTGCCGTTCATGCACCGCGAGCTGTTCGAGGAGTACCGGCTGCCGGCCCCGAAGGGCATCCTCCTCTATGGGCCACCGGGTTGCGGCAAGACGCTCATCGCCAAGGCGGTCGCCAACTCGCTCTCCAAGAAGGTGAGCGAGGTCACCGGCCAGCCGGCGGCTCGCGCCTACTTCCTGAACATCAAGGGCCCCGAGCTCCTCAACAAGTACGTCGGTGAGACCGAGCGCCAGATCCGCCTCGTGTTCCAGCGGGCCCGTGAGAAGTCGGAGGACGGCGTGCCCGTCATCGTCTTCTTCGACGAGATGGACTCGCTCTTCCGCACGCGAGGCACCGGGATCTCCTCCGACATGGAGTCGACGATCGTGCCCCAGCTGCTGGCCGAGATCGATGGCGTCGAGACGCTCAAGAACGTCATCGTGATCGGCGCGTCCAACCGCGAGGACCTCATCGATCCCGCCATCCTCCGCCCCGGCCGCCTCGACGTGAAGATCAAGATCGAGCGGCCCAACGAGGAGGCGGCTGCCCAGATCTTCGCCCGGTACCTCGAGACCGACCTGCCTCTGGCGGCCGACGAGGTCGAGAGCCTCGGTGGTGGCGACCGCGAGAAGGCGGTGCGGGTGATGATCGAGCGCACCGTGGAGCACATGTACCGCACCGACGACAGCAACCGGTTCCTGGAGGTGACCTACCAGAACGGCGACAAGGAGGTCATGTACTTCAAGGACTTCTCGTCGGGCGCCATGATCGAGAACATCGTGCGGCGGGCCAAGAAGCTCGCCATCAAGCGGGCGATCGCCGACGGTCAGCGCGGCATCTGCACCGACGACCTTCTTGCCTCCATCCAGCAGGAGTACAAGGAGCACGAGGACCTGCCCAACACCACCAACCCCGATGACTGGGCGAAGATCTCCGGCAAGAAGGGCGAGCGCATCGTCTACGTCCGCACCCTGGTCTCGCGCGATGGGGACGACAAGGACGGCGGTGGGCGCGCCATCGAGCGCGTGGCGACCGGCCAGTACCTCTGACGGTCGGTAGCGTCGCTCCATGGCGATCCGAAAGGTGCTCGGGATCGAGACCGAGTTCGGCATCGTGCTGCGCGGGGCGGGGGAGTCCAACCCCATCCAAGCCTCGTCGATCCTGATCAACGCGTACGTGTCGTCGCTCACCCGCAAGGTCGGGTGGGACTTCGAGGACGAGTCGCCAGGCAACGACGCCCGGGGCTACCGGGTCGACGGTTCGTCGCCGCCGGAGGTCGAGACCCATCTGGTGAACGCCGTGCTCACCAACGGCGCCCGGTACTACGTCGACCACGCCCACCCCGAGCTCTCCACGCCCGAGTGCGCCGACGCCCGCGAGATCGTGGTCTGGGACAAGGCGGCCGAGCGGATCCTGGTCCGTTCGATGGACGCTGCCCGGGCGATCCTGCCCGAGGGCCAGGAGATCGTCGTCTACAAGAACAACAGCGACGGCAAGGGCAACTCCTACGGGTGCCACGAGAACTACCTCATGGACCGCACCGTGCCGTTCGGTCGAGTGGTGGCCGGCATCATCCCGTTCTTCGTCACCCGCCAGCTCTTCGCCGGCGCCGGAAAGGTCGGCTCCGAGGCCCCCGGCATGTCGTGGAAGGACGTGCCGTTCCAGCTGTCGCAGCGGGCCGACTTCTTCGAGGAGGAGGTCGGGCTCGAGACGACGCTCAAGCGCCCGATCGTGAACACCCGAGACGAGCCGCACTGCGATGTGCAGAAGTACCGGCGCCTCCACGTCATCCTGGGCGACGCCAACATGTCGGAGGTGGCCACCTTCCTCAAGGTCGGCACCACCGCCATCGTCCTGTCGCTCATCGAGGACGACGAGATCCCGCGCGACCTGTCCCTGTCGGCACCGGTGCCAGCACTCCGGGCGGTGTCGTACGACCTGACCTTGGCCCGCCCACTGGCGCTGGTCGACGGCACCACCGCCACCGCCCTCGAGATCCAGTGGCAGTACCTCGAGTTCGCCAAGAAGTACGCCGAGAGCCGGGGCCTCGAATCGGTGGGCGAGGAGGTCGGCGCCGAGATCCTCCGCCGGTGGGAGGCCGTGCTCACCGGCCTCGAGGCCGATCCGTCGTCGGTCGCCGGCCAGGTCGACTGGGTGGCCAAGCGCCAGCTGCTGTCGGCCTATGCCGACCGCCACGGCCTGACCTGGGACGACGCCCGGCTGGCGGCCATGGACCTCCAGTACCACGATCTCCGGGTCGGGAGATCTCTCTCCGACCGGGTTGGATTGGAGCGCCTCACTGCCGATGAGGAGGTGGTGGACGCCATGACCGAACCGCCCCGCACCACCCGGGCCTGGTTCAGGGGTCGCTGCCTGCAGAAATGGGCAGGCTCCATCGTGGCCGCCAACTGGGACAGCCTGGTCTTCGATATAGGTGGTGATCCATTGCGGCGAGTGCCCATGATGGAGCCATTGCGTGGTACAGCCGACATGCTTGAAGCGTTGCTCGAGCAGTGCAGCACCCCCGGCGAGCTCATCGACCGGTTGGGTGCCTAGGAGGAAGCAGGGTCATGGCCGAACGGGAGCAGAAGCGCAAGCCGGCACCGGCGCGCGAGGACGAGGTCGTCGAGGACGCCCCCGGCGTCTCCGAGAAGGGCGAGAAGCTCAAGGCCGAGCTCGACGATCTCTTGGACGAGATCGATGAAGTCCTCGAAGTCAATGCCGAGGAGTTCGTTCGGTCATACGTACAGAAGGGCGGGGAGTAGCCGGGCGACCCCCCGCTGGCGGAGCGAACTGCTGCCGATAGCGTCTGGCGGGTGACGTTCCCCTTGTTCTCGCCCGGCGACGACCCGGGCCCGAGCTTCGCCGCGCTGCTGACGCGGGTGGGTATGGACCCGCCGGTGCCGACACACGCGGTCGAAGGCGTGACCCACGGGACGACCGTGGTCGCGGTCCGGTATGCCGATGGCGTGCTGATGGCCGGCGACCGGCGGGCCACGTCGGGGAACCTGATCGCCCACCGGGCCATGGAGAAGGTGTTCCCGGCCGACCGCTACAGCGGTGTTGCCATCGCCGGCGCCGCTGGGCCGGCCATGGAGATGGTGAAGCTGTTCCAGCTCCAGCTCGAGCACTACGAGAAGGTGGAAGGCACGCACCTCTCGCTCGAGGGCAAGGCCAACCAGCTCGCCCAGATGGTGCGCAGCCACCTGCCCGCGGCCATGCAGGGGATGGTGGTGGTACCGCTGTTCGCCGGGTACGACCTTCGCCGCGGGGCCGGCCGGCTGTTCCAGTACGACGTCACCGGGGGGCGTTACGAGGAGACCGGCTTCGCCACGACCGGGTCCGGCAGCCTGCACGCCGGCACGGTCATCAAGCTCGGGTACCGCGAAGGGCTCGACCGGGCGACGGTGATCGACCTCGCCATCAACGCCCTCTTCCAGGCGGCCGACGAGGATTCGGCCACCGGCGGTCCCGACCTGGTCCGGGGCATCTATCCAACGATGGCCACCATCACCATCGACGGCTTCACCCCGCTCACCGAGGCCGAGGTAGCCGAGCACTTCCGAGCGCTGGTCGACCGCCTGTCGACACCGGAGAGCACGTCGACGAGCGGCGCCGCCCCGACCATGGGGGACGACCGGTCATGAGCATGCCCTTCTACGTCCCGCCCGAGCAGGTCATGAAGGACCGGGCCGAGTTCGCCCGGAAGAACATCGCACGAGGTCGCCCGCTCGTCGCCGGGTCGTTTGCCGGCGGCATCCTGCTGTGCGCAGAGAACAGCTCGGGGATCCTGCACAAGGTCTCGGAGATCTACGACCGGATCGCCTTCGCCGGCGTCGGTCGCTACAGCGAGTTCGACTCGCTGCGGATCGCCGGCATCCGGGCCGCTGACCTCAAGGGCTACTCGTACAGCCGCGAGGACGTCGACGCCCGCAGCCTCTCGAACCAGTACGCCCAGATCCTCAACAACGTCTTCACCCACGAGATGAAGCCGATGGAGGTCGAGATCCTCGTCGCCGAGGTGGGAGCCGCACCGGCGCAGGACGAGATCTTCCGGATCCCCTACGACGGATCGGTCGTCGACGAGCCGATGTTCAGCGCGCTCGGCGGCGAGGCGGAAGCCATTGCCGAGCGTCTGGGCTCGACCTGGAACGTGGAGGCCGACCTGGCCACTGCGCTCCGCGCCGCCGTCGCTGCCCTGATCGGCACCGAGGACCGCACGCTCGGCCCGGCCGAGCTCGAGGTCGCGGTCCTGGAGCGGTCGAACGGGCGGCGGGCCTTCCGCCGGCTCGAGGACGACGAGGTCCAGTCGCTGCTGGGCCAGCCGGCCAGCTGACCGCTCAGCGCTGCGGGATGGTGTGGGCGTAGGCGAACAGCCCGAGGCCGAGCAGCACGAGTGCCACGGCCCACGCCGGCAGCGTCCGCGGCGGGCGGTGCTCGTCGGGGGACGGGGCGTCGAAGGCCGATTCGATCTCGTCGACGAGGAGGAGCTCGCGAGCGAGATCGAGGTCGTCCTCGGAGACCAGCACCTCGATGTCGCCCATCGGATAGGGGCTGTCGATGCCCCCGCGCAGCTGGGTGAGAATCCCCTCGGAGCCGAGCCGGGCAGCCAGCACCCGCGCGTGAAAGGGGTCAGGCACCCGGGTCAGCGGCACGACCCGCATGGGGAGAGGCTACCGATCGGAGCGCCGGGCCGCCGAGGTCCGGAGCATGTCCGGCCGACGCCTGTACGGTGAGGCGCGGTGGACCGCCGCATCTTCGGGCTCGAGAACGAGTACGGAGTCACGTGCACGTTGCGTGGCCAACGGAGGCTGAGTCCTGACGAGGTCGCCCGCTATCTCTTCCGCCGCGTCGTGTCCTGGGGGAGGAGCTCCAACGTCTTCCTCGAGAACGGCGCCCGCCTGTATCTCGACGTCGGGAGCCATCCCGAGTACGCCACGCCCGAGTGCGACTCCATCTACGACCTCGTCGTCCACGACAAGGCCGGTGAGCGGATTCTCGAGCAGCTCCTGACCTTCGCCGAGCACCGCCTCCGCGAGGAGGGGATCCGCGGGGTCATCTACCTGTTCAAGAACAACACCGACTCGGCCGGCAACTCCTACGGCTGCCACGAGAACTACCTCACCAGCCGGCGTGACGACTTCGGCCACTACGCCGAGGTGCTGATCCCGTTCCTCGTGAGCCGGCAGATCTATGCCGGTGCCGGGAAGGTGCTGCAGACGGCCCGCGGCGCCATGTTCTGCATCAGCCAGCGGGCCGAGCACATCTGGGAGGGCGTGTCGTCGGCAACCACCCGCAGCCGCCCGATCATCAACACGCGCGACGAGCCGCACGCCGATGCCGAGCGGTATCGACGGCTGCATGTCATCGTCGGCGACTCCAACATGAGCGAGTACGCGACCTTCCTGCGGGTGGGCGCCACGTCGATCCTCCTCCGCATGCTCGAGGACCCCGGCGTGGTCCTGCGCGACATGACGCTGGAGAACCCGATCCGGGCCATTCGCGAGATCAGCCACGACATCACCTGCCGCAAGAAGGTGCGCCTGGCCAATGGCCGGGAGGCGACCGCCCTCGAGATCCAGCAGGAGTACCTAACGCGGGCCATCCGCTACGCCGAGCAGAAGGGGCTGTCGCCCCTCGAGGAGCAGGCGCTGGCCATGTGGGAGCACTGCCTCAACGGGCTGGAGAAGGATCCCCTCACCCTCTCGCGGGAGTGCGACTGGGTGATCAAGCACCATCTCCTCGAGGCCTATCGCGAGAAGAACGACCTCCCGCTGACCCATCCGAAGATCGCCCTGATGGACCTCCAGTACCACGATGTCAACCGGGATCGGGGCCTCTTCTACAAGATGCAGGCGCGAGGAATGGTCGACCGGATCGTCACCGATGAGGCGATCGACCGGGCCGGACCGGGCGGGCTCGAGCCGCCCCAGACCACCCGCGCCCGGCTGCGGGGCGAGTTCATCCGCAAGGCCAAGGAGAAGAAGCGCGACTACACGGTCGACTGGGTGCACCTCAAGCTCAACGACCAGGCCCAGCGGACCGTGTTGTGCAAGGACCCCTTCAAGTCGAAGGACGAGCGGGTCGAGAGGCTCATCGCTAGCCTCTGACGACCATGTCGAAGCCACTGCGCCGAGTTGCCGCCCTCCTGATCGCCGCCACCGCCTGGCTCGGCGCGATGGGGGTGGCCGAGGCAACGTCGGGCCCTGACGCGTCGTGCGTCAAGGGCGTCGAAGCGATGACCAAGGCCGGCGCCGCCACCAGCTCGGCCAGCGCCGGCAACTCCGCTGGGCTCGATGCCGCGGTGAAGACGCTGAAGTCCTACGCCGCGAAGTCGCCCAAGGAGATCCGGTCCGACATGAATCGGTTGGCCACGGCCTATGGCAAGGCCGCCAAGCTGCTGAAGGATCTCAAGTACGACCCGGCGAGCGGGAAGATGCCTTCTGCCGCCATGATGGCGAAGCTGGCGCAAGCCAGCAAGGCGCTCGACTCCAAGTCACTCAACGCCGCCAGCGCCCGCGTCGAGAAGTGGTTCTCGACGCACTGCGCCACCAAGTAGCGCCCTCAGGCGATCAGTCGCCGTAGGCCCACGGCGGCATCGACCGCCATCTCCAGATCGAGCCGGTCGCCGCTCCACCACATCGGCTGGCTCGTTCGCTCGGTGATGCCGAGATCGAGCTGGGCGTTCCGGGTCAGCAGGTCCGGCCCGTCAGCCCGGCGCGGCTCCGTCGCAACGAGGGCGCCTCCAGGCTTGCGGAACTCGATCCGACCCAGCACGTTGACGGACACCGTGTAGCGGCCCTCGTGGTGCAGGCGGTGATGGAACGGGCACAGGAGCACCAGATTCTCGACCTTCGTCGGGCCAGAGCTCGTCTAGTGCTGGATGTGGTGGCCCTGGAGGAACCTCGTCGCATCACACCCGGGGAAACGGCATCGATGCCCGTCACGGCGGCGCAGGGCCCGATAGATCGACGTCGGGATCGACCGCGTCTTGCGCCCGATGTCGAGCGGCTGCCCGTCCTTCATGTACAGGGCGATGACTGCGGAGTCACAAGCCAGGCGTTGCGCCGTGTCGGGGTGCAGGGAAATGCCGCTCGAGAGCCGCGTGCCGTCCCGTTCGTCGACCAACATGACCGTGGCCCGATCGGTGGAGTCGTTGGCAATTGGATCAGCATCGCGGGCGGCTCGGACCATCTCGATGAACCCGTCGGCCCGTCGGGCGTCCCGTGGCTCCGCGGAGCCAGCGTCGTAGGGGAGCGCGTCGGTGAACGCCTCGATGGTCACCTTGGCCAACTCGCCGTCTTCGGGGGACAGGCGGACGCGGATCTCGTACGAGCCGTCGTCCAGCACGTGCACAACCGCTGATCGCCGGCTGTGCCGGTCGTTGACCTCATCGAGGCCGAGGGCCTTCGTGGTCGCGCGGATCACTCGCTCGAGCTGGGCCGCGGTGCTGGCCTTGGCCAGGTCGACGAGCGCGCCTTCGGTCTCGACAGTGGCCACCCTGGTGATGGCCCGCACCTGCGAGTAGGAGACCTCGCCTCGGCCGAACGCGGCGGTCAGCTGAGGTAACCCGGTGAGGGCCTGCGCGACCCGGAGCTGATCGCGTGCCGTCCGGTAGGCGATCCCGCACTTCCACGAGAGCCACTCCGCCGTCGACCGGCACTCCCACGACTCCCAGCCGCGTCGGCGGTCGAACTCGGCCACGAGCAGGAGCCACCGGCACGTTCCAGCGGCCAGATGGGCCGCCAACGTGGTGATCTCGGCTTCCAACCGTTCGAGGGGCATGTCATCCGTCATGCACCAATTGTCCTCGGGGGGTGTGACAGTCACAGACGGGTG
>Ga0136846_1228062_pt1 | contig 10473 bp, 11 predicted proteins | sample HopSoiMetagenom2_FD_96841 | JGI IMG/M metagenome (GOLD analysis project Ga0136846, IMG submission 96841) | Grasslands soil microbial communities from Hopland, California, USA - 2 Assembly 2016 (version 4) | ecosystem: Environmental > Terrestrial > Soil > Grasslands | place: USA: Hopland... | reverse complement strand
GCGACGAGCTCTTTCCCCGTTCCATTCTCTCCCGTGATCAACACGCGCGCCGGCGTCTTCCCCACGCGCTCAATCTTCTCCGTCACGGTGCGAATGGCGTAGGACGCGCCGACGATCTCGAACTTCGACCGGACGACGTCGCGCAGGCGCGTGTTCTCCTCGTGCAGGTCGAGGTGCGCGAGCGCGTTGCGCAGCGTGACCAGGATACGATCGGTGTCGAGCGGCTTCTCCAGGATGTCATAGGCGCCATGCTGCGTCGCCTCGACCGCGGTCTGGATCGTCGCGTGTCCGCTGATCATCACCACGATGGCGCTCGGGTCCTGCTCCTTGAGCTTGCGCAGTGCCTCGAGTCCGTCGATCCCCGCCATCTTCACGTCCATGAAGACGAGGTGCGGCCTGAAGCGCGCGTACTCGGCGAGGCCGTCGACGGCGTTCGCGACGGTGCGGACCTCGTAGCCCTCGAACTCGAGGAGCTGGCCGAGTGCAGCGCGGATGCCCTGCTCGTCGTCGACGATGAGGATGCGGCGGCTCACTGCGCGGCTCCTGTGGTCTTGTAGACCGTCACGTGACCGTTCGCGATGCGGACGTCCCCCAGGGTGCGCGGTGTCGTGACCGGAAGCGCATTGGGCGAGATTCCTTCGGGGCGCTCGCCCTTCGAGAGCTGGCGCACCAGGCGCGGGATCGCACCCGCCGGCACCTTGAAGTCGCGCAGCTTGATCTCGCGCACCTCGAACTCGCTCATACCCGGGCGCAGGACGCGGAAGGTGCCGCCGAGCTGGAGACGCTCGCGGTCGTTCAACAGCCCCGCCAACGGGCCGAGCACCCCAGTGCCCGCGATGTCGCGAACGGGAACGACGGCGCGCACGAAGAGCGCGTCCCCGATCACAGCCGCTTCTGCACTGTCGGCCGTAGCCGGGATCGTGTGCGCGACGGTCTGGAAGACGTACGACGCGACCTCGGTCGCCGAAAGGTTCGTGAAGACGGGACCCGACGGCTTGGCGAGATCGTCGAGCTTTCGCTTGCCGGCCGATCCCGCCTCCGGCGTGAGCGCCTCCCACCCTGATGCCGTGCTGGTGACCGCCGGCTTGCCGGTGATCACGTGCAACCAGCGATCGCGCGTGAACCAGGCGCCGATGGCGAGGCAGACCAGCAGGATCAGACAGCCAAGTCGGGCAATGCAACCCATTGGTCAGCGTCCTCCGAGTGTTGCCGAATGTACGCAACGATAGCGTGCGCCGGACGGCGCCAGAATGCTCTCGAACAACGTGATGCGCTCCACGGGAACGGATGCGCGCACGCGCACCGACCGCGCCATCCGCGCGAACGCCTTCATACGATCGACGGGCAACAGGCTGCGAACGCGAGCCAGCGTGATGTGCGGCCGGAACGGCCGCCCTTCCACCTCGAAGCCTTCACTCTCGCACGCGAGCTCGAGATCGTGGTGCAGCAGCTCCAACCTGCGTTCCTGCTCTACCCCGATCCATACGACGCGTGCCCGACGAAAGTTCGGAAACGCGCCGATCTCGCGGACCGACATCTCCAGTGGTCCATGCCCCGCGGCCGCGCGATCGGCCGCCGACGCCAGACGCGGCAGCGCCTCCTCGGTGACGTCGCCAAGGAACTTCAGCGTGAGATGTCGCTTCTCCCGGTCGACCCACGCCAGGTCGGGGGCTTCGGCGCGGAGGCTCGTCGTCGCCTCGTCGAGCAGATGCTGGACGTCATCGGCGAGCTCAATCGCGAAGAAGAGACGCATCGGTCGGCGGCGTGCTGGATCTCCGGCGCTCGTTCGGCAGCTCGATCGCCACGTGCGTGAATCCATGGTCCTTCGCCAGCGCGAGCACGGCCCGCCGCGTTTCAACGACCTGCAGCGCCACCGCACCGGTCGGCGACGGCAGCAGCAACGCGAGCCCTCCACGCACCTCGAGCGCGCAGTCGACGCCGAGCTTCGCGATCGCCGCCCCGAGCGCGACGGCATTGCGCGCCGATCGATCGCCACGCTCTTCGCTGCGCGTCACGCGGTGCTCACGCCATGCAGGACGTTCAACGACCCCGAACGGAAGCCGCGGAGGTCGAGGGCAACGCGCGCGAACCCGGCTTCCGACACGGCGTCCGTCAGCGCCGCGAGCCGCTCCGGTTCCAGCCACGCCGAGAGCTCGGCGGGCGCGAGCTCGACGCGCGCCAGGTCGTCATGGAAGCGCACGCGCAGGTCGCCCGTGATGCCGAGGCGGCGCAGCGACGCTTCGGCCACCTCGATCTGCCGGAGCCGGCTGCGGGTGACCTCGGTGCCGTACGGCAGGCGCGAAGAAAGGCAGGGCGACGAGGGCTGCTGCCAGGTCGGTATGCCGAGCGCACGAGAGGCGTGCCTGATGTGCAGCTTCGTGAAGCCCAGCTTCGCCAACGGGCTGGCGATGCGGTGTTCGCGCGCCGCCTGCGCGCCCGGGCGGTAGTCGCTCAGGTCGTCGGCGTTGGTGCCATCGACCACGGTGGCAAACCCGCGCGCCCGGGCCACGGGGACGAGCCTGCTCCACAGCTCGGTCTTGCAGTAGTAGCACCGATTGCTGGGGTTCGCGGCATAGCGCGGATCGTCGAGCTCCGCGGTGTCCAGCTCCAGCACCCTGACGTCGAAGCGCGCGGCGACCTCGCGGGCGGTCGCCCACTGCTCCGCCGGGTACGACGCGCTGCGCCCGATGATCGCCAGTACCCCATCGGCGCCGAGCGCCTGACGTGCCGCCACGGCAAGGTATGCCGAATCCACGCCCCCACTGTACCCGACGGCAACGGGCCCGTTGGCGCGGAGCCACGCCACCAGCGCACTGCACTTCGCCGCGAGGTCGGCTTCGGATACTGCGTCCAGGTCGAGGGCCATGACATGAGCAAGGTATCGGCCGTGCCCGGCCGGAGGCAGTCCGACGCGCGGCGCTGGACACGATCCAGTACCCGTCGCGCGTCTCTCGACGGCCGACCGGGAGTTGCTATACTGATCGACGCCGCGTCCCTATGGCGTCCCCTCTGCGATTGCTCCGGTCGCGGAGCTGTTCCATCCCCTGTCCCGCTGCGCGTGTCGATCGCGGTCTGTGCCCATTGCGGTGGGCCGGTGGCAACCTTCGCCTCGATGTGCCCACGCTGCGGCCACCGCGCCGGGAGCGGAGGGACCGTGGTGATCGGGGGCGTTCCCGTGTTCGGCTCGAAGCGCAGAAGGCTGTTCAGCCTGGTGGCGCGCCGCATGGTGACCATGCTGCTCCTGAGCGCGGCAGTGGCTGGCGTATTCCTCCTCTCACACGTCTCGCGGCCGCAGAACACGCACCAGGCGGACGATCAGGAGGAGCAGTGCCGAGCGATCGAGGAGGCAGGCGAGGAGTACGTCGGCGAGCTCGCCGAGTGCCAGTCGAAGCTGGCGCGGCTCCGGCTGATCGAGCGCGAGCGCGTCCGCGCCGAGGCCGGGCGGGCCAGTACGGACGGTACCGAAGCCAAGTGACGATGTCCCGCCCGCGCGCTTGACTCCATCGGGCGGCTGGCCTAGGTTGCGGGAACCAATCGTAGTCCGTGGTGATTTGCCGCCTATTGCCGCCACGTTAAACAACGAGCTAAAACGCGAACGTGCCCGGCGGCCACTCGCTCGGGCGCTTTTTTGTATACACGCAGTTCTGTTCTAGCCATCGCCACCGCTTCGACCCTATCGCTTCACCCGTGATCCGCTCCCTCGCTTTGGCCATTCCCGCTCGTCACATCGCCTGCGCTCACCGCGCGGCTGGTGGGGCCTGCGCGTGTATGTGTCCGTCGATTTCGATTTGCTGTTGTCTGGCCAAGCGCCAGCACACAGATCGCGGCCGGGTTGAGAGCAGCTGAACAAGCGCGCACTCCACCGACACGGGGAAGCACAACCCGGCCGCTCGAATGAGCGGCCGGTTTTCGTATCTGCCAGCGATTTCATCGACTCTCGGCAATCAGTGACCCAAACCATGCCCTCGACCGACCTCACCCTTCGCTCCGCGGCCCGATGACCGTCGTCGAGCCGGATCGAGCGCCCCCCGCCTCTTCGCAGGGCGAGGGCGAGGCGCGCCCCACGACGACCACGGTGCATGCGTCATGGCGCGGCGCGCGGCGTTACGAGATCGGGCGGCCCGGTGGGCCCGCCGTTTCCATCGACGCCGCCGGGGAGACCGGGCTCGGCCCGGTGGACACCATGCTGGGGGCGCTGGCTGCCTGCTCGGCGATCGACGTGGTCGATTATCTCGCCAAACGCCGTACACCAGCCGATCGCGTCGACGTGCGTGTGGACGCTGAACGGCGCGGCTCGGCACCGCGGCGCCTGGTGCGCGCGCGGCTCGAGTTCGCGATCGACGGCTCGGGGATCGAGTCGGCGCACGCCGAGCGGGCGATCGCGCTGTCGTTCCAGACGTATTGCTCGGTGTCGGCGTCGCTCGCGCACGATCTCGTGATCGAGTCGCGCCTGGTGTTGAATGGCGTCGCCGGCGAAGTGGTGGCGCAGCGCGGAGAGGCGTCATGAGCGCCCTGACCGGCTCGGCGGGCATCGCGGTACGCCCGCTCCGACTCGACGAGGAAGGGCTTCCCTTCCCCGAAGACATCGCCTCGAGCGGAACCGCGGGCGGGAACGTCGCCGAGGTCGAAGCCCGCATGGGGATCGTGATCGTCGGCCACGTCGATCACGGCAAGAGCACGATCATTGGACGGCTGCTCGCCGACACCGGCTCGTTGCCGGAGGGGAAGCTCGAGCAGATCAAGGATCTGTGCGCGCGAACGGCGAAGCCGTTCGAGTACGCGTTCCTCCTCGACGCACTGAAGGACGAGCGCGCCCAGGGCATCACGATCGACGCGGCGCGCGTCTTCTTCCGCACGCCGAAGCGCCGGTACCTCATCCTCGACGCGCCCGGCCACGTCGAGTTCCTCAAGAACATGGTCACTGGGGCAGCGCGCGCCGAGGCGGCGTTGCTCGTCCTCGACGCCGGTGAGGGGATTCAGGAGAACACGCGGCGACACGCGTATCTGCTGTCGATGCTCGGCGTGCGGCAGATCGCCGTCGTCGTCAACAAGATGGATCTCGTCGGCAGCCGGCAGGAGGATTTCGACGCCTTTGCGCGCGATCTCGGGGGATTCCTCGGCTCCATCGGACTCGAGCCCGCCGCGATCATCCCGGTGATCGGCCGCGAAGGGGACAACCTCGCCACGCGGTCGGCGACGATGTCCTGGTACACGGGACCGACCGTGCTCGAGGTGCTGGACGCCTTCCGCAGCCAGGGGGAGGCCGTCGACGGGCCCTTCCGCATGCCGGTGCAGGCCGTCTTCAAGTTCACGAACGACGGCGACGATCGGCGCATCGTCGCGGGCACGATCGACAGCGGCCGGCTGCGCGTCGGCGACGAGGTGGTGTTCCATCCGTCGGGCAAGCGCACGCGGGTCAAGTCACTCGAGGCGTTCAACCGCGTCGCGCCGTCCGTCGTCGGCGCGGGAGAGTCGGCCGGCTTCACGCTCGCGCAGCAGATCTACGTGCAGCGCGGTGAGCTCGCGACGCTCGCCCACGAGCCGCAGCCGGTGACCGCGACGCGCATCCGCACCAGCATCTTCTGGCTCGGCACCAGGCCGCTCGAGGTCGGGCGCAACTACACTCTGAAGCTCGGCACGGCGCGCGTGTCGGTGCATCTCGAGCACATCGAGCGCGTGCTCGATGCGTCGACGCTCGATGCGGTCACCGATCGCACGGCCGTCCTGCGCAACGAGGTCGCCGAGTGCGTGCTGAAGCTCCGTCAGCCAATCGCGTTCGATCGCGCGACCGACATCGCGGCGACGAGCCGGTTCGTGCTCGTGGACAACTTCAACATCAGTGGCGGCGGCGTGGTGCGCGAAGCCCTCGCCACTGCGCCCACGCGTGCGGCGGGAAGCGCTACACGCGTGGCGCTCCGTGCCGGTGTGCTCTGGCTCACCGGTCCGAAGGGCGCCGGCAAGAGCGCGCTGGCGCGCTGGATCGCGGCGCACGCCGACGCCAGTGGAGCGAAGGTGGAGCTGCTGGACGACGACACGCTCGGGGAGCTCTTCCCCGCGTCCGGCGCGCGCGGGGACGTCGCACTGCGTGTGCGGCGCATCGCGTGGCTCGCCTCGCGCCTCGAGGCACATGGCGCGGCCGTGGTCGTTGCGGTCGACTCGCCGGACGACGACGTACGGCGCGCCGCGCGCGACCAGGCGGCCAACTTCGTCGAGATCCACCTCCATGCGTCGCCGGATGTGCTGGCGCAGCGGATCGGCGCGGCCGAGTCGCAGCCCTACGAAGCCCCCGTACAGCCCGAGCTCGCGCTCGACACCGGACGTCTCACGCTCGAGGAGAGCGGCGCCCAGGTCCTCGCCTGGCTCGATGAATGGAGCAGCCAATCATGAGTACCACCACGCTCGCCGCGCCCCCGTCGCGCGCCAGCCGCATCGATCACCTCGACGCGCTCGAGCATCGCAGCGTCCATCTCCTGCGCGAGGCCTACGCGAGCTTCCCGCAGCTCGCGATGCTCTGGTCGATCGGGAAGGACAGCACCGTGCTGCTCTGGTTGGCGCGGAAAGCGTTCTTCGGTCACGTGCCGATGCCGCTCGTGCACATCGACACGAGCTACAAGATCCCGGAGATGATCCAGTACCGCGACCGTCTCGCGGCAGAGTGGCGCTTGACGGTGATCTACGGGCAGAACGAGGAAGCACTCGCGGCCAAGCAGACCTTCCCCGATGGGAACGTCGATCGCCTCACCTGCTGCGGCAACCTCAAGACGGAAGCGCTGCGCCGCACGCTCTCGGGCGAGGGAAAGCGCTATCGCTTCGACCACAAGCTCGGCAAGTACGTCGTCGACACGAACAGGGAGCCGTACACCGGCGTGATCGTCGGCGCACGCGCCGACGAAGAAGGAAGCCGGTCGAAGGAGCGTTACTTCTCCCCACGGTCGGGGGAGAACAACTGGAACATCGCCGATCAGCCGCCGGAGTTCTGGAATCAGTACGCAACCGAGTTCGCGCCGGGCACGCACGTGCGCATCCATCCGCTGCTGGATTGGACGGAGCTCGACATCTGGGAGTACATCGAGCGCGAGCGCATTCCCACCGTCGCCCTGTACTACGACCAGGGCAAGGGGGAGCGCTATCGCTCGCTCGGATGCTGGCCGTGCACGAAGGCGGTGACGTCGGACGCGAAGAACGTCCAGGAGATCATCGTCGAGCTGAAGAGCGGCCGCTTCGCGAACATCGCCGAGCGCTCGGGCCGCGCGCAGGACAAGGACGATGGCGGCGGACTCGAGTCGCTTCGCCGCGACGGTTACATGTGATCGGCGCCCAATCGCCAGCCGCTCACGTTTCGCACTCGCTCATCGAACCATCATGTCGCATTCCACTTCCCACACGACGGTGACTGACCCAGGCTCGCGCCCCGAGGGCGCGCGCAAGGGCTTCGCGCTCTGGCTCACCGGGCTGTCGGGCGCCGGGAAGTCGACGATCGCCGGCGCGGTCGCGGCGCGGTTGCGGAGCGAGGGCGCCGCGGTCGAGGTGCTCGACGGCGACGAGGTGCGCGAGCACCTCTCGAAGGGGCTCGGCTTCTCGCGCGAGGACCGCGACATCAACGTGCGCCGCATCGCCTATGTGGCGAAGCTCCTCTGCCGGAACGGCGTCGCCGTCATCACGGCGGCCATCTCGCCGTATCGCGCCACACGCGAGGAAGCGCGCCGCGAGATCGGCGACGGCTTCATCGAGGTGTACGTCAACGCCTCGCTCGAGGAGTGCATCCGCCGCGACGTGAAGGGCCTCTACAACAAGGCCATCGCCGGCGCGATCACGTCGTTCACCGGCGTCTCGGATCCGTACGAGCCGCCGACGCATCCGGAGGTCGAGGTCAACACCGAGCGCGAGACCATCGAGGAGAGCGTCGAGAAGGTGCTCGACACGCTGCGGCAGCGGGGCTTCCTCCCGGCCGCGCAGGGGGCGTCCGCACGATGACGACCCCGACGCGCGACGCGACCACGAGCGAGCTGCTCTCGCCGACCCGCCTGCAGGAGGCCGCGGCACAGCTGCGCGACCGCACGCCCGAGGAGATCCTCGCGTGGACGCTCGAGCGTTTCCCGCGCCGCACCGCCGTCACGGTCAGCTTCGGCGGGCCCGGCGTCGCGCTGGCCTACATGGCGGCGCAGATCGAGCCGTCGACGCCGATCGTGTTCCTCGACACCGGATTCCTCTTCCCCGAGACGTACGCGCTTCGCGACGAGCTCGTGAAGCGCTATGCGCTCAACCTCGTCGAGTACAAGCCGCTCACCGACCCCGGGCCGTTGTACGAGACGGATACGGACGGGTGCTGCGCGATTCGCAAGGTCGAGCCGATGCAGCGTGCGCTCGGAGACTTCGACGCCTGGGTCAGTGGCGTCCGCCGCGATCAGGGACCGACGCGCGCGAAGACGGAGGTCATCGAGCACCATCTCGTGAATGGGCGGCCGCTCGCCAAGGTGTACCCCCTCGCGTACTGGACCCGCGGACAGATCTGGGGCTACCTGCTCGACAAGGGCATCCCCTACAACCCGCTGCTCGACCAGGGCTATTCGAGCCTTGGTTGCTGGCCATGCACGCGCGCGACCCGCGCCGGCGAAGACGAACGCGCCGGCCGCTGGTCGGGCTCGGGCAAGACCGAGTGCGGGCTGCACACTTTCACCATCTCGTCGACACCGGAGGGATTGCCGTGAGCCCCATGTTCGCGAACCTCGTCCTGGCGGGGCTGGTCGTGGGTTTCATGATCGGCCTCACCGGAGTGGGCAGCGGCGCGCTGATGGCGCCCGTGCTCCTGCTGCTCGGCATCCCGCCCGCGACCGTCGTCGGCAGCGACCTGCTCTTCGGGCTGTTGACGAAGATCGTCGGCGTGGGCTCGCACATCCGCCATCGGACGATCTCCTCGCGCTGGGTGTGGACGATGGCCATCGGGAGCGTGCCCGGTGTGCTGCTCGGCACGCGCATCCTCGCGCACTTCGCCGGGGCGCCGGCGACGATCAAGACCTGGATCGGCTTCGTGCTGGTCCTGACGCCGATCCTCGCGCTGATCATGGAATTCGCGCGCCGGCGCGATGCCGCGTGGGTCGAGCGCCTGCGCCAACCGAGTGCGAAGACCATCGTGCTGATCGGATTCGTCATCGGCATCACCGTCGGCGCGACGTCGGTGGGCAGCGGGAGCCTCGTCGACATGGCGCTCGTGCTGTTCTCGCCGCTGTCGGGCGGATTGCTCATCGGCACCGGCATCGCGCACGCCGTGCTCATCACCGGCACGGGCGCCGCCGCACACCTGAGCCTTGGAAACGTCGACGTCGCACTCGTCGGCCAGCTGTTGATCGGATCCGCGCCCGGCGTGCTCGCCGGCGGCTGGCTCGCGCGCCGGTCGAAGCCCGGCGCCGTGCGCTGGGGCGCGACGACCCTCGTCTTGCTGAGTGGCCTCACCCTTCTTTCTCGAGCCTGAGTGACATGACCGGACCCACCACGACCCCCGCCGACACGAGCACCGAGCTGACGCCGGTGAAGGAGACGCCGGCCCAGCGCGTCGAGCGCATCAAGCGCGAGAAGGCGCCGTGGTCGATCATGGATGACATCCGTCGCTACTCGCGCGAAGGGTTCTCGGCGATCGCCAACGAGGATCTCACCGTGCGCTTCCGCGCGTGGGGCTTGTACACGCAGGGCGACGGCCGCGGCACCCGCGGCGACGAGATGCCCTTCTTCATGATGCGCGTGCGCACGCCGAACGGGCTGCTCACCTCCGACCTGGGTCGGCGCATCTCCGACATCTCGGACGAGTACGCGCGCAGCAGCATCGACATCACGAACCGGCAGAACTTCCAGCTCCACTGGCTCCGTATCGAGGACATCCCGGCGATCTGGGAGTCGCTCGCCGAAGTCGGCTGGACGAGCATGGGCGCCTGCGGCGACAACCCGCGCACCGTGACCGGTTGCTCGCTGGCCGGCGTCGAGCACGACGAGCTGATCGACGCGAGCCCGATCGCCGTCGCCGTCGACAAGCGGCTGAATGGAAACCCGGACTACGGGAATCTCCCGCGCAAGTTCAAGATCACGATCACGGGCTGCCAGCACTGGTGCTCGTACCCGGAGATCAACGACATCGGCGTCACGGCCGTCCGGCGCGCCGACGGCGTCGTCGGCTTCCACATGCGCGTGGGCGGCGGTCTCTCGACCAAGCCGCATTTGGCCCTGCTCCTCCCCGCCTTCGTGCATCCGGAGCAGGTGCCCGACGTCGTCGAGACGATCACGGCGATCTTCCGCGACTCCGACGAGCTGCGCGTCAATCGCGCCAAGGCGCGGTTCAAGTTCCTCTTCATCAACCACGGCTGGACCGCCGAGAGCTTCCTCGCCGAGGTCGAACGCCGGCTCGGGTTCAAGTTGGACGCGCCGGCGGAGGACAACCCACCCGAGGGACACTATCGCGATCACATCGGCGTGCATCCGCAGAAG
>Ga0136846_1226883_pt1 | contig 10473 bp, 11 predicted proteins | sample HopSoiMetagenom2_FD_96841 | JGI IMG/M metagenome (GOLD analysis project Ga0136846, IMG submission 96841) | Grasslands soil microbial communities from Hopland, California, USA - 2 Assembly 2016 (version 4) | ecosystem: Environmental > Terrestrial > Soil > Grasslands | place: USA: Hopland... | reverse complement strand
TCCCAAAACAATACCAGCTCGCCGCCGGGCGCTTTGGTAACCGGTTGCAAGGTGGTATTAAACAAAGAGGAATAGTGCTGCACGTCTTCCGTAAATCCCATGGCATTGGCAGTGCGTAACACATCCTGCTTCAACTGTTCGGGCAGGCTAACGCCATACCACAGGTTATTATTCTTCAAAAAAATATCCGCGGCATTTCTATAAGAGATGAATGCATTGTTGATATCGCCATCCTGTTCATAGATAATGCCCTGCATCATCAGCGAAAAAGCATCATCTGAATAGCGGTTGTTCTTGTTACCGGTTTTATCCTGCAGTGCATAACTGGTAAGGGAGATCCGGCGGGCTTCCACCATGGCTTCCCCGCTCTGGCCAAGATTCAGGTAGTTAAGGGCTTTGTAGTAATGCACCATGAACTTTTCAAAATCTTCGCCTTTGTAGGTTTCCATCATGGGGTTCAGCAAGGTGCCGAGCGCTATATCCCCTGCGGTGGTTCGGGCATCTTCAATAAACAGATCGGCCTCATTAAAGTACACATTGCTGCTGTCGTATTGTTTCAGCAAATGAGCCATCTTCCCTTTTTCAAAAAGGTACAGCAACCTGTTGCGTCTGCGTTGCAACAGTTTGTTATGGTCTATCGACAGGTATGCTTTATCGAACTGGTTATTCACCACCTGTTCGTAATAATTCCCAATGCGATTATTGTACGTGGCGCAGGAGAATAACAAGAGCATCGGACATGCAACGCCCAATGCTCTTATCGTATGTTTAAGAGGTAAAGCCATTCCGGGTATAATTGCAGCTAACCTGCTGAGTAAGATCAATTAGTTTTTCACGTATTTGGCAATCTTCTTGTCACCTAACCATACCACTTCATTGCTTTGGATATTGGTTAACTCCAGATTGATCTGGTAATACACCACTTTTTTGCGTTTTTGTGAATCAACAATAGAGTTGATAGAGCCTTGCAGAATGTAGTCGGCGCCCTGTTCAAGACCAAACTTTTTCATACTGGAGGTAGAAGCGTTGGTTTGCTGATCGGCTTTTTCTGCACGCAGCTCATCTCTTTTCTTTCCTCCCTGTACCAGGCGCACTCTTCCGGATCTTATAAAGGATTGTTCTACGTCAGTAACAAATGTTTCGGCTTCAATATGCTCATGGCTTTTATTGGTAACAAATCCAACAATCACTACGGGTTTTTGTCCGCTGTGTGCCTCCTGGTGATCGCCCACCCATCTTTCATGTAAAACCTGGTCAATCATTTGTTCTGCCACCAGGCGTGAGTCGGTGTTATTCCAGCGGCCACTCAGGTCAACCTGTTCCTGGGGATCAATACGGGTTACTTTATGCGAACAGGAGATACTTGTACCAGCTACAACCAGGGCCATAACAGCCAGATAAACGTTTTTCATTTTTGCTTTTATTTAAAAAGGGGACAGTAATGCTTGTGTGGATTGGTATGTTCTTATTTTGTTTTAGCGGGTTAACAACCAGCCAACAGTTGCAGCGGTTGCTGCCAGCGGAACCCAGTTCCAGTTGTTCCACCTGCTATTATAATAAGAATGATAGGGATTGTAATTGTAGTAATAATTGCGATTATAAGCGGGATAATAAGAACTATAGTTGCCATTATAACCCGGGTAATAAGAACCGGGGGAGTTATAATAACTATAGTCGTTATAGTACCAGCCATATTGGGCTCTGGCCAAACGCAGTTCGCGGCGGAAAGCGCGGCGTGCGTCACGCCTTTCCTGTCTTTCAACCATCCAGTCAATGGCCTTGTATGTTTCCTGGGGAGTAGTGCCGTGCAGGGCATTTAGGGAATCGGCCATACCCAGATATTTAACCTGACTTATCATATAATCAGGATTCTGGTCTTCAACCAGGGCTTGTGACATGCCCCCAATAGCTATCAGCATAGCCAAGGGTAACAGCAACAGGTTATAGAGTACATTTCTTTTCATTGATCAGGGTTTTACTTTTAAAATAGTGCAATATTATTAACGAAAAAACTCATGCATTAATTATCCGGCGCCTGTTGAATAACTAATTTTTTGATGAATCTAAATTAATACGCAAATCGTTAAGCAGGGGTTAAAAGAAAAAATCCCTGTCCGCCAGCTAGCGGACAGGGACCTTTTTATTAATAATCAATGGGTTATTTCTTAAGCCCTATTTCGCGTAGCCGCTCATCGAGGTATTCACCGGCTGTTGCATCGGGATATGCCTTTGGGTGACTAGCATCTATACAGCTTTCGAGGCAGGCCAAGCTCATTTCTCCCTTTGGATGCAGGAAGAATGGGATCGAATACCTCGAAGTATTCCACATTTCCCTTGGTGGATTTACTACGCGGTGCGTAGTAGATTTCAGCTTATTATTGGTAAGGCGTTGTAACATATCGCCCACATTCACTACAATTTGTTCAGGTAACGAGGTAACCGGCACCCATTCATTTTGTTTCGTCAAGATCTGCAACCCATCTGCCGAGGCGCCTACTAACAGGGTAATCAGGTTAATATCCTCATGTTGTTCGGCACGAATGGCCGATTTCGGTTCCTGCGTTATTGGCGGGTAATGAATGGCCCGTAAAATGGAATTGCCATTGTGGATATGTTCATCGAAATAATGTTCATCCAAACCCAGGTATATCGCAATGGCCTGTAACAATGCCCGGCCCGATTTTTCAAACGCCCGGTATGCCTTGGTAAAAGTGGTATTAAAAGAAGCCACATCATTTACCTGTACATTATCGGGGTATTCGCTTTTTATGGGGTCGTTGTCTTCAACGGTTTGACCAAACTGGAAGAACTCTTTCAGGTCGGGCGCCTCACTGCCTTTTGCATGTTCTTTACCGAAAGAAGTATAGCCCCGCTGACCCGCTAATCCTGGTATTTCGTATTTCTCTTTTGTATTGCGCGGCAATGCAAAAAACTGTTGTACATATTTGTACAGATCGGCTATCAGTTCATCGGGAATGCCATGGTTCTTTACCGCCACAAAGCCAACATCTTCGTATGCTTTACCCAGTTGATTTATGAATGCCTGCTTCAGTTGCGGGTCGCCTGATAAAAAATCGGCGAGATTAACTACCGGTATTGCCATAAAAATCATTTAATTCGGTTAATATATGAAGTACCTGAAATGCCGTAGGACATACAATTTACAAAACCCCCGATCGATGGCAAAATTTCAAATCAATTTACTTAAAAAGCATATGAGTATGTAATTTAGCGAAAACAACCACCTGCTTATGCTTTACATAAAATCAAGGCTATTCAGGTCTTGATGGCTGTTTTAACTAACCCGAATCATATGTCTCTGACAATTCCTGATAATGGCAGCAGAAATAATACAAATACGCCTCTCACCTTCCTTAAAAAAGTATTTTCACGAAACGATGTTTCTGTTATTTGCCTTTTACTTGCTATAGTTATTAAAATACTCCTGTTTTTTTACTTTCAGCAAACTGATAATGACAAACTTAATCAGGTAATGGCTGGTAAAAACCTGCTCGAAGGGCACGGATTAACCATTAAACAGGTTCATATAAGCAATTTATCAAAAGAAAGCTATGAGCGTTTGGTAGGCTGGCCACCGGCGTATTCTGTGCTTTTTGCAATTATTTATTCATGGTGTAAAGATGTGGATGCAAGCAGTACAATAATTGATATTATTTGCATTATTTCGTTTTTCATATTGCTGCAAAAGCTTCTCAGGCAATTGAAGTTTCCTGTTTATCTGATAAATGTACTGGTTTTGTTTTATGGATGTGCAATAACAAGCTACATGGAAAAATCATCACCTACTGATTTTTTAACGTTACTGTTTTTTGTATATAACTGTTATCTTACCATAAAATTGTTCACACAAAGGAAACCTGTTTTGCAGGGAATACTACTTGGCTTTTTCAACGTCCTTCCTGCCTGGTTTAGATATATGTGTATCCCCGTTACATTTGTAATTCCGTGTGTTTTATTATGGAATGGCTGGTTAAAAAAAGACAGGAAATTGTTGTTGTATGGAACATATATCATGGCGATGGCTTTGTTGGGAGTTATTGCCCTGCTAAGCTTTCAGGAACCTTATGTACTTGCAACTGAAAAGGGGCTTTTCTGGTCAAATCTGTTACTTTTAGATCCCGTATTGTTTTCAAGCTATATGAATCTGAAATTCATTTTGGTTCAGCTTAGTTCCCTAACGGGGCTTTCATATACAACAGGTGCAACAATACTTCAATGGATAAACCTGGTACCGTTTTTAATTTTACTTGCACTTCTTTTTTTCTCTTCTTTAAAAAGAAAATGGCTGGCCGCTAATTCCTGGCAGGTTTTTATGATAATCGGAACACTGACAGGGATCTGCATATTTTCTGTGCTGGCCCTTTTATCTTTAAGATATAGTGCTCACTATGGGCTTACAGAGAATCTTTTCTGGACATACATAAACGAAGACAGATATTTTATTATTCTTCAATTCTTTATTGTTATACTAACAGCCAAATGGCTATTTATGAACACTACTGCTGTTTCCAATTTTAAAAAATGGTTTCAGGGCATATTTTTATTCTTATTTACAATAGAAATACTACATGGCGCGTACTTTCTTGCCAAGAATTTTACATTCGACAAAAGGAATTTTACCTATATAGTTACTCAGAATCATATGATTCAATGTATTGACAATATAATTAAGGAAAATAAAAAGAAAAATACTGATGTAGTAGTCGCAGGTAATATCAGCATGGCCAATCGATCCGTGCTCTTGGGAGGGAAAGGTTTATTTGTGCCGGCTGAACTAAATGAGAATGAAATCTATGCCGATAAACCCACCAGGATCATTGCTGTTATGAAAAGCAGCGAATTACCATTTTATAAACCATTTTTAAAAAAAGAAGGTATATTGCTGGAAGCCCAAATCGGTGCTTTTTATTTTTACTCTTATTACGTAAAGCCAACTACTACTTTAAAAGATTAAAATTTCCCTTGCCCGCAGAAACCCAACATAAAAAAATTGTTGTTGTACTACCCGTATACAATGAAGGGCCTGTTATCAGACAGGTTATTTCATCCTTATTAAAAATTGTTACAACAATTATTGTGGTAGATGACGGCTCTACGGTACCGGTGATCAAACAACTTCACGATCTTCCGGTGGTGCTTTTACAGCATAAGGTCAATCTTGGGCAGGGCGCAGCCATACAAACCGGGTTAACTTATGCCAGGAAACTACATGCTGATATTGCCATTACTTTCGATGGAGATGGTCAGCACAACGAAGAAGATATTAACAGCCTGATAGCTCCCATCATCACTAATGAGGCCGATGTAGTACTGGGATCGCGATTTTTACCCGACAGCCCAGGCATAGTTCCATTTACAAAAAAGTTTATTTTACGGTTTGCCAGAATAATAAACTTTTTATTCACGGGTGTATTATTGACTGATGCACATAACGGGTTGAGAGCATTGAATAGAACGGCTCTTGAAAAAATTAATTTAACCGAGAACCGGATGGCGCATGCCTCTGAGTTTTTATTCGAAATAAAGAAACATAAACTGCGATGCAAAGAAATACCGGTACATGTTCGCTATACAGATTATTCCATCCAAAAAGGGCAAAGGCCCAGGGATAGCATTAAAGTTTTATTTGATTTACTTTTGCATAAACTTTTTAAATGAGCGGCATTCAACTTGTACTTGTAACAGGCTTTATTTTTATAGGCCTTTACTTTATAACACGTTTAAAAAAACGGTTACTTGATATCGTATTGTTGTTTGCCATGATCTCAGCCGGGATACTCTTTGCGCTTAGGCCCGATATCACTAATATCCTTGCCAGGGAGTTGGGGGTTGGCCGGGGTGCAGACCTTGTTTTTTATATCAGCATTCTTATATTTTGGTTTGTTTCATTAAAATTATACGCCCGCATTCGCAAATTGGAGCAGCAGGTTACCAGTATTATCCGGGAAGGCGCCATCAGGAATGCTACGGAAATAACAGATATCAATATCCATTAATTGTTTTACTATGGCATTAAGCAGCCTTGAAAGAGTAATACCTGCATTGATGAACGAGGATGAAACAACAGGTAAGAAAACACTGTTGCTTCATCTTGAGCGATATCAATATGCCTTGAATTATGTAGTGCCGGGCACTGTGGCCGATATAGCCTGCGGGGTTGGCTACGGAAGCCATTTGCTGGCAGCATCCTGCCCCGAATCTATTTCACGCATTATTGCGGTAGATATTGATCAGACCAGCATCGATTATGCCCGGCTGAATTACAGTAACCCGAAAATTGAGTTTATGGTGGCCGATGCTGAAACATTTCAATCACCGGTATCGCTGCAGAATGTAGTGTCGCTCGAAACTATAGAACATTTACCGAACCCTGAAAAATTCATAAATAATATATCAACGCAACTGGTCGTGGGCGGAAGATTTATTACTTCTGTACCTGTTACCCCGTCTATGGATGCGAATCCATATCACCTGCACGACTTTACTGTCAATACCTTTAAGCAAATGTTTCTAAAGGCAGGGCTGAAAGAAATTCATTCCTTTATTCAGGTGCAACCTTACCGCATTTTTTCATTAATGGGTCGCAAAGAAAATCGCGCCAAAGATTTGCGTAAAAATATTATTGGGTTTTACTGGCAATATCCTTCAAAATTACTTCTGCGTATCCTATCTGTTTTCAAAGACGGTTTTACCAACAAATACATGGTAGCTGTTTTTGAAAAGCAATAGTTTAATCACCGGATTTTTGAAGTCACAGTCTCTTTTTCCTTATCTGTAATGTCCAGAATGGCATACCGCTTTACATCATTTATCATAGCTTCATCCAGGGCGTTTACCACGCTCTCGTAATTCGATTCGGGCGATGGTTTTATCATTAACATCAGCTCTTTTCTGTTGCCGGGTTTTATTTTATCGAGCGCCGCCTGTTTGTTCCTTACAATTTTTCCAAGGCCATCGATCTCTGAATAGTTGGTAACGCCCCAGGCATTTGCTTTTAATGCCTGGTCCAATTGGCCGTGGTAGTAAAACACTTTATTGTCGGCAAGGGGAATAACAGTTAATGATCCGGTTTCAGCTACCAATGATTCTGATTTCGGATCAGAATCGTCTGGCATGATCAGTTTCATTGCCTTGGATTCAGACATGGTAGTAGTAAATATGAAAAAGGTTATAAGCAGGAAGCCAAGATCAACCATGGGGGTTAAATCAACTTTTGTACTTAATTTCTTGCTTCTGCGTGCACCGGCTTTACCACCGGCTGCATTGGGGGTATTAATTTCAGCCATAACTAATTGGTTTGGTTATAAGATGCGGTGGCACAATTTTTCCATATACAATTTATCAGTGTTGCCACTGACTAACATCATTTTTTTACCCAGATAACGGGCTTACTTTTATTCATCAAAAAATATGAATCATGAAAACACTGGTAGTTCCTACCGATTTCTCGTCTGTATCGGTCAATGCACTCAATTATGCCGTTGACATGGCACAGGCAATAAATGCCGGTTTAGTGTTACTGCACGTGTACAATGTACCGGTATCCTTTACTGAAGCACCTGTTGCCCCTGTAACTTCTGTATCACTTGAAGAAGTGAAACGATCGAGCATGGAACGGCTCGAAGAATTGAAGAAGAACCTGATAATACTTACTTCGGGTAAAATACAAATATATAGTGAATCGCGCCTGGGCGAACCCATTGAGGAACTGGAAGCGATCTGTAAATCGCTCGATCCGATGGCCGTAATTATGGGCAGCCATGGCACCACAGGTTTCGAACGAATGATCATGGGCAGCACTACGCTGAATGCCATTAAACATATAAAATGCCCGGTTATTGTCATTCCACCCGGCACTACCTACAATGGCATAAGAAAGATTGGTCTTGCCTGTGATTTTGAAAATGTAGTACAGTCAACCCCGGTAGAGTATATTAAAAACATCGTGAAAGAATTCGGCGCCGATCTGTATGTGCTGAATGTGCAGGATAAAATGAATGCGGAAACCGATGAGTCAGAACCACCAACCATGGACGCCGTTTACCTCGATTCGATGCTGGAAGAAGTTCGGCCTAATTATGTACAGCTAACCGGTAAAAATGTGGTGGAAAGCATTACCAGTTTTGCCGAAAATAACAATCTCGACCTGGTGATGGTGATCCCTAAAAAACACCGATTTATCGATAGCCTGTTTCACAAGAGTCAAAGTAAAGAGCTAATAACCCACGCACATATACCAATTGTTTCTATCCATGAATAGGGTCTCAAAGCAAAACGGCCCCGACTAAGTCGGGACCGTTTCTTTTATAGAAGGACCAAGGAAGTTAGAATTCTGCGTTCTTGGGCGTTCTTGGGAAGGCAATCACATCACGAATGTTGGTCATACCGGTTACAAACAGCACCATGCGCTCAAAGCCCAAGCCAAATCCGGCATGTGGAACTGTTCCATAACGGCGGGTATCGAGGTACCACCACAACTCTTCAGCAGGAATATGCATTTCCTCCATACGCTGGGTGAGTTTGTCAAGGCGTTCTTCTCTTTGTGAACCACCTACAATTTCACCAATACCGGGCGCCAGGATGTCCATGGCGGCCACCGTTTTACCATCATCATTCTGGCGCATGTAAAACGCCTTGATCTCTTTAGGATAACCGGTAACAATAACCGGTTTTTTAAAATGCTTCTCCACCAGGTAACGCTCATGCTCGCTTTGCATATCGATGCCCCATTTCACTTCGTACTGGAATTTCTTTTTCTTGTACGCGGGTGATTGCAGCAGGATGTCGATCGCCTCGGTATAGGTAATACGCTCGAAGTCGTTGTTGATAACAAACTCCAGTTTTTCTATAAGACCCATTTCGCTGCGTTTGTCCTGGGGCATTTGTTTTTCTTCATCGGCCAGGCGCTGGGTCAGGAATTCCAGGTCTTCGCGGTTATGCTCCATTACATGGCGAATGAGGTATTTGATGAACTCTTCCGCCAGGTTCTGGTTGTCTTCAATATCATAAAACGCCATTTCCGGCTCAATCATCCAGAACTCAGCCAGGTGACGGGCGGTGTTGGAGTTTTCGGCCCTGAAGGTGGGACCGAAAGTATAGATCTCGCTAAAAGCCGTAGCAGCGAGCTCGCCTTCCAGCTGTCCGCTCACCGTTAAGTTGGTACTGCGGCCAAAGAAATCTTCTTTAAAGTTAATAGTGCCATCCTCGTTCCGGGGCGGGTTATCGAAAGGCAGGGTTGTTACACGGAACATTTCCCCGGCGCCTTCGGCATCACTGGCGGTAACGATGGGCGTGTGCATATACACAAAGCCTTTTTCGTTAAAGAATTTGTGAACCGCAAAAGCCAATGCGTGACGCACCCGGAATACCGCACCAAAGGTGTTGGTACGGAAACGCAGGTGAGCGATCTCGCGCAGGTATTCGAGACTGGGTTTATTTTTAAGTTGTAAAGGATATTTCTCACCATCGCAATCTCCCAGTATTTCAATGGAAGATGCTTTTACCTCTACTTTCTGGCCTTTACCCTGTGAAGCGATGAGGGAACCTACGGCTTTTATAGAGGCGCTTTGGGTAATACGTTTTTGGGTTTCATCATCGAGCATACCAAACTCCACCACTACCTGGATATTATTATTGGTACTACCATCATTGATGGCAATAAACTGATTATTGCGGAAACCGCGTATCCAACCCATTACTGTTACTTCCTGACCGGTAGGCTCACTGGCCAGCAGATCTTTAACTTTTACCCGTTTGTTGAACATATCCAATAGATTTTTAAGGTTTTCCGCCCCTAATGGGCGTAAGGACGGCAAAGATAAGATTTGGTGGAAGTTTGGGCGGGGAAATAAACATATGAAAAATTATTTGTAAGACTAATGAATGTTAGGTAGTTTTAAACTCCAATTGCGTTACTGGGCCTTTGTCCGCTAATTACCCATTCTAATTAGTGTGAGCCTCATACTTTTATTAAGTGAAATGATTTAACCTGAATGGGAGGTATTAAACATTTTATTTAATAAGATGAAAGGCAAGTTATTTACTCTGGAGAAAGCTCCATTTTTAGCCGTAGGCTTATTCTTCATTGGTTTAGCATTCCGGTATTTCGAAGACCTTCACAAAGCGCTTCCCCATAGTGATGATTTTTACCATGCATTTAGTTTATTTGTATTCTTTCTTTGTGTAGGATCGGCTCTTATTGGTATTTACATCGGAATCATTATTACAGAAAGGAAATGTGACCAGGAATCTGGAAAAAATTAAAAGCGACCAGGCTGAAGAAGCCAAGATTGTGGAACCTGGCAACCGGTAACTGGCGACCAGTAACAGGGGGCTTGAAACCTGAAACCTGGAACTGGGAATTGATCTGTGTAATGTCATCCCTACATTTATTCCCGCATTTTCCTTATTTTCGACTAGCTGAATAACCATTGTACACAATAACGATTTGCC